>Ga0102941_1000067_pt1 | contig 38846 bp, 30 predicted proteins | sample SalPonR2_C_D2_MG_FD_79281 | JGI IMG/M metagenome (GOLD analysis project Ga0102941, IMG submission 79281) | Salt pond soil microbial communities from South San Francisco under conditions of wetland restoration - Salt Pond MetaG R2_C_D2_MG | ecosystem: Environmental > Aquatic > Marine > Intertidal... | reverse complement strand
TTGCATCACCTAAAAATATAATTCTTTCTTTTAGTAGACGAGAATAGATATCATAAGAACGCTCGCCTCGATTAGTCTGTTCTACGACATATGGTATATATTGATTTTCCATATTATTTAACCTACTTACAAATTACCGGGCTTGTCGTGCTTGTTCTCTTGCTTCTGAAGTATTGATAGATTCTTCGTTTATATCTATATATTCTTTGATATGATCAAGAACTTTTTCTTCTTCTACCTGCAGTTCCAGGCTTCTTCGAGCTTGATCATTATTTTTATAATATTGTTTGAATTGTCCTCTTTGCTCTTCTGGATATTGCTGGACCATTTCCTCCAGTTTTTCTTCAATTTCTTCTTCTTTAGGTTCTATACCTTCTTCTTCGATTATTTTTTCCTTGATAAGATGCCATTTTACACTTTTTTCGGCTTCACCTCTCCGCTCCCGTTTAATAGATTCTTCATCGATTTCTTCTTCTGATTTTTCACTTCTTTGTTTAGCATCTTTTATGATTTGTTCAAGATAATAATCAACACGGGATTCAGGAATTTCAAAATCCATGTTATTTAAGAAATACTCTTTGATCTTATTTGCGAATTCCTGTTCTGCATGGTCTTCCCATTTTTCTTTCAACATATCTTCTATTTGATCTCTCCACTCATCTAGATCTGATACAGAATCAAGATTTTCTTCAACCCATTCATCGTCTATTTCCGGAAGAATATGTTCCTCTACACCTTTTACATCCACTTTGTATTCAATTTCTTGTCCATCTTCAGTCTCAAGAGAAATTTCTCGTTCATCTCCTGCTTGGGCGCCAAGTAAATTTGAAATACCGGGTTCGGTAAATGGCTCTTCACCTAGTTCAATTGTTTTATCTTCGAATTTGTTTCCTACGACAGGCACTCCATCATCCATTTGTTGTAAGTCAGCGGAAATATAGTGCCCTATTTCAGCACCATCTTCTACTGTTTTGGCCTGAGCACTTCTTTCTTTCATCTCCTCAATGTAAAGATCTACATCTTCTTCATCTACAACATAGTTTGTTTTGTCTAAACTAAAGCCCTCTTTGTAATCAATTAATTCAATTTCAGGGTCTTTTTCAACTTGAAGAGTATATTCTAGATGCTCTTCTTCCTCAAAGTCTACTTCTTCAACTGAAAAATCTAAAAGTTCGTCGCGATCCAAACCAATTTCATCTAAGACATCTTCGTTTTTTTCTCTAAAAATTTCATTCAGGAACTGGTATTTAATTTTTTCGCCCAGTTTATTTTTAACGATTTCCATAGGTACTTTACCCGGACGGAAACCATCCATTCTAAAATTTTCTTGAGCTTCGCTGAGAATATTGTTGTATTGATCTGATATTTCATCCCAGTCAAAATGTACTTTTAGTTGTTTCTTTACCTGACTTATATCTTTTTCATCAACCTTCATAAATCATCCTTTTTATTTACAATTAAGTAGTGCTGCGGGTGAGACTCGAACTCACACGCCAAAACGGCACCAGATCCTAAGTCTGGCGCGTCTGCCAATTCCGCCACCGCAGCCAAAAAGCACCGAAATTTAAAAAGAATAAATGATAAATCAAACAATTTAGCATGCGGTTTATGATATATTATAGACGGCAATGGCTCTCAGAGCACTATCTCACAAATTTGAACAAAAGTCTAAATTTCACTGCTTATAGACCTGGTTATCATGGGTCAATACTTAGCCTCTATCCTGTTTTCCACAACAATATTTGTATTTTTTTCCACTTCCACAGGGACAGGGATCATTTCTGCCAACTTTAGGTTTGTCTCTTTCATAAGGCTGGGGTTTGCCATCTTGTTGTTGGTTGGGTTGTCTGCTACCCTGGGTCTGAGCTTGATCACCCTGGAAACCCATATTCATAGCACTCTCATGTTGGGTTTCAACCGGTTCCATAATGGGCTGCTTCTGTTCTTCTTCTGGCTCTATCTGTAATTTGAAACATAATTGTAATGTCTTTCTATCTATATTCTGTAATAAATCTTTAAAGGCTTCAAACGCCTCACTCTTATATTCCAATAAAGGATCTTTTTGTCCGTATGCTCGCCAGTTAATACCTTCTTTTAATTGATCCATAGCATAGAGATGATCTTTCCACTCTTCATCAATTACCTTAAGAGAGACGAAATTTTCAATTTCACGTAGATCCTCTGATCCAATATAATCTTCTTTTCTATTATAGAAGTCTTTAGCTTTTTCAACAATTTCTTTTTTGACCTGTTCGAGACCTACCTGTTTACCTTCTTCAGGATAATAATCGATACCCAAGGTCCGAATCAAATCCTGGCGAATGGCTTCCCAATTCCAGGCTTCTGGCATATCCTGGGCATCAGCATATTCATCAAACAAATGATCGATATAATTTTCTAACTTCTCAAATAATCTATCCTTCATATTTGCTTCATGAAGGGCATAATCACGACGGTCGTAGATAACTTCACGCTGCTGATTCATTACGTCGTCATACTCAAGTAGCTGCTTTCTTATATTAAAATTTCTTTTTTCTACTTTCTTTTGTGCTTTTTCAATAGAGCGGGAAACCATCTTATGAGTAATAACTTCGCCTTCTTCAATTCCCAGTTTATCCATTATTTTTACAATCTTGTCACTATTGAATAACCGCATGAGATCATCTTCTAAGGAAAGATAAAATTGAGACTCGCCTGGATCACCCTGTCGACCACTTCGACCTCGTAACTGTAGGTCAATTCGACGTGCTTCATGACGAGCAGAACCTATTACACACAGGCCCCCTAGTTCTTTGACTCCTTCTCCTAGTTGAATATCAGTACCACGGCCGGCCATGTTTGTTGCAATGGTTACAGAACCCTGTTGGCCTGCATTTGAAATTATTTCCGCTTCTCTTTGGTGATTTTTGGCATTCAGCACATTGTGTGGGATGTTCTTGCTTTTTAACATTCTACTAAGTTTTTCAGAAACTTCTACACTAATTGTGCCTAGTAAAATAGGCTGCCCTTTTTGATTACGTTTTTGAACATCCTCTACAATTGCTTTATATTTCTCGCGTTTGGTCTTGTATATTTTGTCTTCGTGGTCTTTTCGAATAACTGGTTCATTGGTAGGTATCACAACAACATCAAGATCGTAAAATTCTTGAAATTCACCTTCTTCGGTTTTTGCCGTACCTGTCATTCCCGCCAATTTATCGTACATTCTAAAATAATTCTGAAGCGTGATGGAAGCATATGTCTGGGTCTCAGATTCTACTTTTACATTTTCCTTTGCTTCCAGAGCCTGATGTAGACCATCACTATAACGTCTGCCAGGCAGAACTCGACCAGTGAATTCATCGACTATTTGTACTTTACCGTCTTTGACTATGTATTCATTATCTTTTTCAAATAATGTATGGGCTTTTAGCAGTTGTGAAAGATTGTGATAACGGTCTGCAATTTCAGCATGTTTTTGTTCGATTTCTAATTTTTTCTGTTCCTTTTCATCCTTATCCAAGGTTTCATCATTATCAATTTCAACTAGTTGTTCACTTAAATTAGGAACTATTAATTCATCAAGATCAAGATTTAATAATTTGGCCAATCTTTCTTCACCTTTGGGTGTAAGGGTAATACTGTTCTGCTGTTCCTCTACATAATAGTATAGATCTTCAAAAAATTCATCTTCACTAATTGAATCAGGACTTTTGGAACTGGTTAATAATAAAAATTCTTTTTCACCCTGTTTTTTGAGCTTTTGATAAGTTGTCTTTTCCAGTAACTTCCTCAATCTACGATGCTTGGGCTGACCTTTTGAGGCTAGGAATAATCTTCTTGCAACTTCTTCCTCCTCTTCTTCTTTGAGGTCCTCAGGATTATCCGGTATTTCACTCATTAATCTGTTTAACTCACCTTTTTGCAATCTCACTAAATTTGATACTGCAGGATCTAAATTATTAAAAGTTTCATGCCGGGAATCTTCAACAGGACCAGAAATAATTAAAGGAGTTCGGGCTTCATCAATCATTATATTATCTATTTCATCTATAATACAGTAGTAATGCTCTCCTTGAACCTGTTTTTCAGGATCTACTGCCATATTATCTCTAAGATAATCAAAACCAAATTCATTATTAGTTCCGTAAACTACATCCTTTGCATAAATTTCTTTTCTTTGCTCTGGACTCATATCATTAAGTATGCAGCCTACACTTAAACCTAATTTTTCATATATTTTACCAACCCATTCACTGTCTCTTTCAGCTAAATAATCATTTACTGTGACAACATGAACACCTCGTCCTGTTAAAGCATTTAAATAAACAGGCATAGTAGCTGCCAGGGTTTTACCCTCACCGGTTTTCATTTCTGCAATTGAATGTTGGTGCAGTACAATTCCTCCAATTAATTGGACGTCATAGGGTACCATTTTCCACTGGATGTCATGTCCGGCTGCTTTCCATTCTTCGCCTAACATTTTTCTACAGGTTTCTTTTACCATCGCAAATGCCTCTGGAAGAATATCATCAAGCACTTCGTTTTCGGCCGAGATAACTTCTTCTTCTATCTTCTCAGGATCATCAAAGTTTTTTTCTGCCCTTTGTCTGGCTTCTTCACTTTTTTGTCTGATCCTTTCTTGGAATTCTTTTGTTCTCTCCTGGAATTGCTCTTGAGAAACGTTAGATAAATCTTCGTAAATTTCGTTTATTTCATCTACAATCGGTTGTAGATCCTTTATTCTTCTTTCAGAAGCAGTACCTATTATATTTGTTACTAAATTTGTTATAGAAGAAATTAAACCCATGTTTACCTTTTATTTTTATGATTTTGCTTTTTCATTAAAATTTTCATGATAGACTGAATCAAGAATACCGTTTATAAATCCACTGCTATCATCTGTGGAATATTTTTTTGCTATTTCTATTGCTTCAGAAATAGAAACTTTATAAGGGACATCTTCTAAATAGAAAAATTCGCAAATTGCCATTCTTAAGATTAATTTATCCATAACAGCTATTCTTGAAAAAGCCCAGTTCTCAGATTGTTCCTTGATATGTTGGTTTATTTTATCTTTATGGTGAACTGAATTTTCAAATAACTTTTGAGCGAAATTTTTTAATTCTGGTGTTAAATTTTCGGATTCATTAATAATTCTATTTTCTACATCTTCCATAAAATCTTCGCTCATTTTTTTTGCATATAATGCTTTTAATACTTCTTCTCTTGCTAGACGTCTTTCTTGCATATATATTTACCCTATTAATTTATCTTTAATTTATGTTTATTTGTATTAATGGAAAAATTGAGAGTTGTAAAATCGGTAGGCTTTATTTGAGATTGATCAAATATTTTATTTTTCAAATATATAATATACATCACAACCTTGTATTTTACTTTAAATATCAGAGAAAATCAAAAGTATTTTTGGTAATTACTATATTATAAATGATAAGGAGGGGAATTATAATATTTTTCAATAATTAAAATTGTATATGGTTTAATTTAATATATTGAGTATGAAAAGTTTAATGAGAGTTGAAAATACCTATGTGAAAATAAAAAATACTTATTTCAATTTATAATTTATCGAGGCCGAAATAATTGTACCCATCGCACCCAGGTTTCTAAAACCAAAACCTAGGTTATAATTGTTGATATCCAGTCCAAATCCCGTTGAAATTCCCGCTATCAAATTTGTTAACTCGTCAGATGTTTGTAGGTCTCTCCTTTTAGAAGAAAGTCCCCAATAGATATTGAAGGTGTTTAACATTAGATTACCACCTATATTAGCATAGTAATGATCTAGAGAATTTCTTATAATATCTAGACCAATGCGCATAGGCATATGAGTAAGCTTCTTTGACCCAGATAATATAGCATAACTTACAGGTGGCTCATCTCGATTATATCCCTGTCCGGTAATAACCTGATTAATAGTGCTAAAACCTAATCTAATCTCAGCAGGGAAAAAGTATAATAAGCCTATTCCGGATGTCAAATATCCGGCTGTTTCTTGATGAAATTTTGAGTAGCCATAATGGATATTTAAGCCTCCGTAAAAATTATTTGCGATCTTTGTACCCCAGGAAATTCTGGAATAAATATCTTTGACTGAATAATTTCCTAATTCTTGTCCCTCGGTGTTTCTATGTTTAAATTCTCCATAATTTAAGTATCTCAGGGAAAGCTCATAATTTTTTTTAGCCGAGATATATGTCAGGTTTGTGGAATTGATATCCTGCACAAAATTTGTATAGTTGAATTTAACCATCCTGGGAGATAGACTTACAGTAGCAGGATTGAGAGCAATACCAGCCCCCTGTTCTGTGAAAGTTGAGAGAGATTGCAGGGCCCATCCCTGAGCACTACCGGGGTGGTTCATCCCCTGTAACATGGCCTGCGCTTGTGTTTGATTTACCGAAATTATTATTAAGATTGCAACAAGGATAATTTTTTTCAAACTCGAAACTTTTAAATGATCTAATTGGTTCGATAGCATCTTCCTCTTCCCATTTATTTACTGTTTTTAGATTAGATAATTTTTTAATGATAAATCCTATTATCAACAGGACAGGCATAATTAACCAAATTAAATACTTAAAATCCAGCATAAAAATCCACTTATACCTATTTTCTAAATATTGGCTCCAGTGAAAGGAAATATTGTTATATTTTAACCCCGTAACTTTATTCCAGGCTTCTGGAAAGGTAGCTCCAGACCTGATATGATCTAAAATTTGCGAAATTGCCTTTTCACCAAAAGCGAGGACTAAGAAGTCTATTAAGGATGCACTTTCAGCATAAGCAAGTTTACTTTTTGTCCTATTGGATAATAATTTATTTTCTAATTTTTTTAGAGGAATTAATTTATCATCTCTCATTGAATGTGACAGTAATACTTGATTTGTAACACCAAAATTATCGCTTAGATATTCTGCTATTCCTTCATCAAACCAATTCGGAGTTATAGTTAGAGGAACTATCTGATTTTGTATATAGTGAGCCAATTCATGTTTAACTGTGTTTTCAAATTGACTGTAAGAAATTTGATCAAGTTTAGGACTCTTTAAAATAATGATATTTTCACGGAAGTTTGTAAGCCCTACTACCCATTGAGGAGTATTCTGTCCAAAATATTTTGTAACTTCTGATTTATTTTCTGCTAGAATACAGTTTACTTGCATATTTGTATCAATACCAAAGAAAGAGATAAACCTATTTGTATTCCTATTAATGATCTTTTTTGTTAAAGTATTTATTTCCTGGTTGTCACCTTGAATATTGATTTGAAAAGACTGCAGGTGATATGATAAACTTAATAATAAAATGACGATATGTAGAATTTTCCGGATCATGTTTTTCTGTATAAAAATTAAAACAAATCTTTTCCAAAACAAGGTGATAATTTTTTTTATTGACAAAAAATGTGAATAAATGCTTAAAATTTATTATATTTTTAGGGTATGGGGATAAAGCAAATCACAGAGGTAAAAAATGGATTCTCCAATATCAAAAATATATATTAAAAAGCACATTCCTTTTTTAATCAACATAGTTAAAATGCATAGAGTTATTTTAGTAATTCTCCTACTTATATTATTTACAATATCAGGTTTTAGCGAAAATTATTATGTAAAAACCTCTGGCGATAATAACGATAATGGAACTACGCCCAGTACTGCTTGGGCAACAATTTCTTATGCAGGCTCACAAAATTTAAAACAGGGCGATACAGTATTTGTAGCTCCAGGGGAATATGAAGAGTCAATTGAGATCACCCATTCAGGCAATCCAAATAAGCCCATTGTATATTATGCTGATACTTCTGGCAATAGATTTGGAATGTCAGAAGGGGAAGTATTAGTAAAAGCTAGTTTCAATATATCTACGAAAAATATTCAAATATATTATTTTAGTTTCGAAGGTAGCTCCCGGGCCATAAATCTTACTGATTCAAAAAGTATTTTAATACAGGGTATAAATGCTGAACTATCTTCGACTGCAATTTATAGTGATAATTCAGGTAAGGATTTAACAATAAAGAATTGTCATTTGACTCAAGATGATAACAATACAAATCTGTTGGTTCTGGACTCCAAAAATAACATAGATTTGGATATCAAAAATAATCATTTTGAAGATGGTAATATCCAGATACAAAATTCAAAAGTTGATTCGATTGCTAACAATGAAATGTCTGATATAGATGAAGATAATCAATCCGTAAATGCTCTTTATTTAACAAATTCTGAATGTAATTATATAATAGGAAATGATATTCACAATATATCTAGCCTTGCATTGAGATTAGATAATACCTCCTGTAGTTATATAGCGAATAATGATATTAGGAGTATATCCTCAGTGGATGGTAATGGTATTGGTATTTATGGTTCAGATGATTCAAATACAATTGAAAATATAATAAATAATAGATTTAGTGATATAAATAAATATGCAATTTCAATTAATTCTACTTCTGGAAATATTTCAATTAAAAAGAACATTATAACTAGTGCAGGGGGAGGTATACGATTAACAAGTGGTAATAATTTTACAAGTATAAATATAACTAATAATACTATTTCTAGAATTGGAGGAGACAATTCGGGTATATCAATCAATAATTCTGGCTCCTGCGATATTACCAACAATTTAATATATAATAAAGAGGATACTTCAAGTAATCGGGGAATTTATGTAATTGATAATTCGGATACGGATCTTAAAAATAATACAATTCATAATATGGGAGGAAAGGGTTTGTATGGTAGGATAGGTGGAGGAAACTGGAAAAACAATATAATCACTGGAAATAATATTGGAATATATGTTGTAAGTAATTTTAATGCAAATTTATCATATAATTGCTTATATAATAATGACTCAAATTATGGAAGATCTGCTGATCCTGGAACCGGAGCAATTAATAAAGATCCTTTATATGTAAATCCTGGTAATGATGATTTTCATATACAAAGTACATTTGGCTCATATCATGGGGGAGATTGGCTGGATGATCCGGCTTTTTCTCCTTGTATAGATGCTGGAGACCCTGCTGATGATTATGGGAATGAACCGAAAGATAATGGTGGTAGAATCAATATGGGAGCCTATGGAAATACTGCTCAGGCTTCTTTGAGTGGGGAGCAAGGAGAAGAGGAAAAGAAAAAAGAAATTGTACGAGGAAAATGGATGTTCCTGGGAGCCCCACTTCAACCACAGAATAGGAGCCTGGAAGCTGTGTTTGGTGACGATTTTAATAATCCCCGGCCTTATACTATTACTGATACTGATACTACCTGGAATCAGTGGGCTCTGATTCGCTGGGAAACGGATGATAGTACCTCCGAATACTTTTCTTTTGGGGATGGGACACAATATCAACCTCCAGAATGTAAAGTAGGAAGGGGTTATTTTATTTACCAGGATGAGAGAGAGCAGGTAACGGTTGATGTAGAAGGTTCCACTGTTGATAGTGATGTGATTATGGATATTTCGGCTAAACCAGATAATGATTGGTATCCACCAGCTTTTGGATATAATATGTTTGCTAATCCTTTTCCAAAAAAAGTAAATATGGCCTCTTTTCGTATTATAAATAGTAATACAGGAACCGAATATACAATACCCGAAGCAGCTGATTCAGGATGGATAAGTCCTTACCTGATTACCTGGAATCACAATAAAGGAAGATATGAATATACTGCTTTTACTAAGAACAATAAAAAATATAAATTAAAGCCCTGGCGGGGATTTTGGCTTGTGCAGTTAACTATTTCACCAGATCTGAAATTGAAAATGCCAGCCTCTGGAGTCCAGGGGAATCTGACCAAAAAAACCCGAATAGCTAGAAAACATACTTCTCACCTTCAAAATCTAGGTTACAAGTATAATTTGAGAAAATCTGCTGTCAATAATGATTGGGAATGGTTTTTAAAATTTGGGATTATATCAGAGGACAAAAAATTACAGGACCTAGAAAATTATATTGGAACTAGTGATGCAGCTATAACTTCTTCCGATACCCTTGATCCCTGGGATATAATAGATTTTTCTGCTAATGCAAGAACAGGCAAAAAATCTTCAAAAGTTAATACTGAAAACATCGAGTTAGGAATCAAAAAAGACGAAAGACTCTATGCCTATGAGCTACATAATAGTGGTTTTAGCGATCAGACAGAGTGGAAATTAAAAGTTGTAAATAAATCTGATAAAAGTAATTTTAGATTTATTTGGCCCCATATCAATCAGGTACCCCAGGGAATTGAATTTTCATTGCTCGATGATAGTAAAAAAACTCTTATTAAAGAATTGAGAAGTCGAAGTGGCTATAATATTTCTTTATCAAAAGGATCAGACGAGTTTTATATTGTGGCTCGAAAAGTAAAGGATACGTCTCCTCCTAAGTATTCTTTTAATGTGAGGCAGAATAATTATTTAGAAAATCATATAACAGTTTACATTACTCCAAGTGAGCCTCTAAAAAAGATAACTGCAAAAATAGATAGTCAGGAGATAGAATTAAATCAACTTAATTCTCCTCCCAATGTCTACTATTTTGATTATACAATACAGAATAACAAATTACCCGACATGGTAATTAAAGGAACTGATTATTCTAATAATCAGAGTCAGTCTAATTTTAGTAATAAAATAGAAGTGAAAAATACGGTTTTTAACCAGAATACTGAAATTAATAATAAACAATATTCTATTCTTCTGAAAAAAGGTAGTGTTGATAAAGAAACAACAATTTTAGGAGGGAGATATCCGATAGGAGTAACCTATCCAAATGATATGGACTCAATAGGAGATCCGGTAGCTATCAAAGCACAAATTAATAAATTTCAAAAGCCTGTTTTACTTTCTATTGATGATGTTAAAAAGCCGAATGCAGATTTATTTAAATACTCTAGAAATAAATGGAAGTATGTAACAGAATATTCTGATCAAATGCAAATCGAGGAACCGGGAATTTACTCTCTATTTTCCTCTGATAAAAATTTTCAAACCGATTCACTCAACGGGGATGATAGTTTTAAGCTTTTAAATCCTTATCCTAATCCATTTAATAGTACTATTAATATAAAATATGAATTGCCTCAAGAGGCCAGAATTAAAGTGGTTATATATAATTTATTAGGTAAAAAAATAAAAACTCTTTATAATGAATACCAGAAAAAAGGAATACATAACTGCAAATGGTATGGTAATAATCAATGGGGTGAATCTGTTAGTTCAGGAGTATATTTTCTAAAGATTACTTCCCCCGATCAAAATTATAATGAAATTAAAAAGCTAACTTATATAAAGTAATAATTTGGATATGAAGAGAATACTTATTGCACTCTTTTTTTTAGTAGTTATACAAAAGTGTGAAAAAATAACTTATGTCTATGATAATACTAAACCTGAAATAACTGAGCAGATAACTACTGAAACGCAGTCTTCTTCGGTAAAAATTAGCTGGGAAACTAGTGAAGCATGTAGTACAATTTTTGAGTATTCTTCCTATAAAAATGTTGAGAAACCGGATACATTAATATTTGGTGAATTTAGAGAAATACATAATATTGAATTAAATTCTCTCTGGCCAGATGTTGAATATTATTGTTTAATTAATCTTTATGATTACTATGATAATGGTCCTGTGACTTCTGATACTGTTTTCTTTCGGACTAATAGTAATGAGCTTAGTAAATGTTGGAGTTATATAGGAGCCAATAAACTAAGTAATGCGGAAAACTATCTTAAGAATTATCTTCAATCTAATAATGAGTCGGTAAAAACACAATTCACCCGGGCCTGGATAAACCTAAATAAAGGAAAAATAAATCAAGCAGAAGAATTAATGTTAAAAATAATGGACTATAATCCCCGTTTTGTTCCTAATTTCGCAGGTTTGTTGGTAGTGAATAAATTAAAAGGGAATAATCAAAATGTGATAAAATATGGTAATGATATACTTGACCGGAATTCACATTGGAATTTTGTTTATGCTGATACGGATTTGAATTACAAATATATTCATGCTATGATGGCAGAATCATTGTTGAAAAGAAATAATTTTGAAGAGTGTCAGAATCACATTGATATTTTATGGGAAATTATCTTTGGTGAAACAAGTGGGGTCCAGCCCGATATTCCTAGAACCTGGGAGATAAAGGGTAATGAATATGAGACATATGAAAATACGCTAATTTCTGCTATACAAATTATTTATGATAATATATAGATTAAATTATATTCTTTGGATAGGCTTATTGAGAAGTGATTGTAAAATTAATTCCATTCTCCATCTTTATCTTGGGGAGGTGGCGGAGGAGGCGGTGCAGGTGGACCTTCTCCATGATGACTATGATGATGGTGCCCTGTCCACCACCACCAGGGTGAATCCGGTCCCGGATTAGCTTGTAAATTAAAACTATTGATAATTGGAGCTACAAATACAGTAGTAGCAGTAAGTTTTTTTAAAAAATTACGTCGAGGTAGTTTTTTTTCGCCTTTTTCGTCTTTCTCATGTTCCTCTTGCATTATACTCCCTTTTTTGTCTATTTTTAATATAAGAGTTTTTTTGATATAATTCAATTCTTTTGATTATTCAATAGTAATTATGGAAAAAATAAATATAAAAAAACAAATTTTTAAACTTGGTTCGATATTACTATGGGGCCTTATAATTATTTTTGGCAATAATTGTGAAAGAAATATCACTAGAGTAAAAGAGGATATTACAGCACCGAATATAATCTCTAAGATAAATATCAATAAAATAAATTATGATTCGGTTGAAATTTGGTGGAGAACAAATGAACCATGTTCTTCAGAAATTTTATATTCTTCCAATAGTCAAGCCGATACTAATAGGAAAACCGACAAAGAATATCGTCAAAACCATTCTTTATTATTATTAGATTTACAGCCTCAAACAAACTATTATTTTACAATTGTTAATAATGATATTCAGGGGAATACTCATACTATAGATTCAAATTTCACAACATTAGAGAATTATTCAGTATATATGAAGGAAGGCTGGGAAAAATTTAGAGAGGATGAATTTGAGAAAGCATTTAACTCATTTCAGTCCTATTTAGAATATGAATCGGATGATTTTGAAGCCCAATTGGGCTCTGGATGGAGCGCACTGGGAGCACATATGATTGATTCTGCCAGGGGATACATGTTGATTTGTAATCAACAAAAACCTTCCCATAAGGATGTATTGGCTGGTTCTAATATCGTTTGTTATAAAGATTCTTTGTTTTATCAGGCCATAAATTATGGAGAAAAACTTATTACAGGAAATGACGGACTTTTGACCTCTTTTAAAAAACATTACACTTTTGAATATGATTCCACTCTTGAGGGTGATGATATTGCTTTAATAGTAGCCGATTCTTATATTCAAATCAATGAGTATTCTGAGGCACAGAATATTTTAGATAGGTTAGAGTCAGAGAATGATCTTATACAAACAGATTCAACCTATAGTAAACATTTAATAAATTATGTTGATAGCCTAAAATCAGAGTGGTGGAAGGAACTGAAATATCTCCCTTAAGCCTGGATTGGCCTATAGAATGATTATTTTGTTTTTAAAATATTCTAAGACATTGTTAATTTTACTACAAATATTTGGTTAATCTGATGGAAAAATCAGCCCTTAATGTATAAAACCAGAGAATATTATATACGCTTTTGTAGGAATTAGTTCTTTAGTCAATGATAAAAAGTATACTTAGTAGGAATAAATATGCAATTTAACTACGAATTATGACGTGCTCTTAATACATCCATTAGATCTTTTAAATCTATATCCTGTTCTCTGAGAAGCACCAGTAAGTGATAAAACATATCGGCAGTTTCTTCTTTCAATCTATCATTATCTTTATCAATAGCTTCTATGACCAATTCAGTAGATTCCTCACCTACATTTTGTGCGATTCGATTTAAACCTTCTTTGAATAATTCACAGGTGTATGAATTTTCACGTGGGTTTTCCTTTCTATCTAAAATAACCTGTTCTAATTCAAGCAAAAAGTCATCATGCACATTATCTTCAAAAAAGCATGTGTCTGCATCAGTATGGCAGACCGGTCCCTTGGGTTCTGCCTTTATCAATAATGTATCATTATCACAATCCTGTGAAATATTAACCGGAATTAGGTAATTTTCTGATGTTTCTCCTTTTGTCCAAAGTCTTTCTTTAGAACGGCTGTAAAAAGTGACTTTATTTAATTCCAGAGTCTGCTCTAGAGCTTCTTTATTCATATATCCTAACATCAGGACTTTGTTTGTATTTGCATCCTGAATAATGGCAGGAATTAAACCATCACCTTTTTCGAAATCTAAGTTGTCTATTTCTAATTTTTTCATATGCGTACCTCTATGCCTTTTTGTTTTAGGTTCTGTTTTAGTTCTTTAATTTTTATTTCTTGAAAATGAAAAATACTTGCGGCCAGTCCTGCATCTGCTTTTCCTTTTGTAAAAACTTCCTGAAAATGTTCACATTTTCCAGCTCCACCAGAGGCAATTACAGGAATCTTAACTAGATCAGATATTTTAGAAGTGAGTTCGACATCATAGCCATCTTTGGTTCCGTCACTATCCATAGATGTCAGTAGGATTTCTCCTGCTCCAAGTTGTTCTCCCTGCTGAGCCCATTCTAAGGCATCTTTCCCTGTTGGTTTTCTTCCACCATGGATATAGACCTCCCAACTAGCATCAGTTCGTTTGGCATCAATCGCTAGTACAACGCACTGGCTACCAAATCTTTTGCTCAATTTTGAAATAAGTTCAGGATCTTTTACAGCAGCACTATTAATGGATATTTTATCAGCTCCAGCATCAAGGAGGTCAGCAACATGTTCAGGTTTTGATATACCCCCTCCTACAGTAAAAGGTATATTAACTTCTTTAGCGATATTTCTCACTAGTTCCACCAGGGTCTTGCGTTTTTCAACTGTAGCAGTAATGTCCAGAAAAACAAGTTCATCTGCTCCTTCTTCTGCATAACGTCTACCTAGCTCCACCGGATCTCCGGCGTCTCTTAGATCTAAAAAATTGACACCCTTGACGGTTCTGCCATCTTTTATATCCAGACAAGGGATGATTCGTTTACATAACATTTATAATTCCTTTAGCGCCTTAAAATTTATTCAGATAGTTCTACAAGAGTTTCTAGGTCAATTTTGCCCTCATAAATTGCTTTTCCTACAATAGTTCCCTTAACTCCAGTTTCTTTCAATTTCTTTAGATCTTCGGCCGCACTGACTCCTCCGCTTGCAATGATATCCAAATCAGGATATTTGTCAACTAAATCTGTATATAAAGAGACAGCTGGCCCTTCTAACATGCCGTCTTTTGAGATATCTGTGCAAATCACATATTGTATTCCTGCTTCCAGATATGAATCAATGAAATCAAATATATTAACTTCAGTTTGATTTTGCCATCCATCAACAGCGATTTTTTCTCCTTTGATATCTGCTCCAAGTATAATTTTCTCCCTGCCGTATCTCTCAAGCCATTTTTCTACTCTATTTCTATGTTTAACTGCTACGCTTCCGGCAGTTATTTGATCGGCACCTTTTTCAAACACACTTTGCAGGTCCTCTTCTGTCTTTATTCCGCCGCCATAATCAATAAATAGTTCAGTTTGATTTGTTATTTGTGCCAGACTCTTAAGATTAACTGGCTGACCATTTTTAGCACCCTCTAGATCTACAATATGTATATGGCTTAAGCCTATTTCTTCATATTTTTGTGCCATTGCAAGAGGATTGGCACTGTATTCTTTTTTGGTATTATAGTCACCCTGTGATAAGCGGACACATTTGCCCTCTATAATGTCAATTGCAGGAATTATTTCCATATTCCATTAATCCTTCTATTTATTTGTAAAAATCTTATAGTTGAATAAAATTAGCGAATATTTTTTCTCCTATAGGGCCGGATTTTTCAGGATGGAATTGTGTAGCGAAATAATTATTTTTATGTAAGGCTGCACTAAATTTTGTCTCCCCATATTGTGTCTCGGCAATGGTATAATCTGATAATTCAGCATAGTAACTATGTACAAAATAAACATAATTTGTTTCATTTATGCCATCAAATAGTTCTCCATCTAAGTTATTGAAATTATTCCAGCCCATATGCGGCACTTTTAGAGCAGTTTTAAAATACTTAACTTCAACTGGAAAAATCTCTAGTCCCTGAGTATTATTCTCTTCGCTATAATCGCACATGAGTTGAAGTCCGAGGCAAATACCAAGAAATGGTTGGTTTAATTCAGGTATTAATTCATCCAGATTTTTATTTTTCAAATACTCCATAGCTGTGCTGGCTTCACCAACCCCTGGAAATATAACTTTGTCGGCGCTCTTGATTTTTTCAGGATTATCCGTTACTACCGGCTCTATGTTCATTCGATTGAGTGCAGTTTTAACTGAGTATACATTTCCTGCGCTGTATTTTATTATCGCTATATTCATAGAGTACCCTTTGTACTTGGAATTTGAGCTAATTCTGTACGTTTAACAGCTTGTCTTATGGAGCGAGCTACCGCCTTAAAAATTGCTTCAATTTTATGGTGCTCGTTTTCTCCCTGCGCAGAAATATTTAATGTTAATTCGGCATTATTCACGAGGGATTTAAAGAAATGTTTGAACATTTCAGTAGGCATATCCCCAATGTTTTTACGGGAAAAATTAACATCCCAGACTAATTCACTCCTTCCTGAAATATCTACTGCCACTCTTGCTAAGGACTCGTCCATAGGAAGCAAAAAACCAAAACGTGAAATGCCTATTTTATCACCGAGGGCTTCTTTTAAGGCCTGCCCTAGTACTATTCCAATATCTTCAATTGTGTGGTGGGTATCGACTTCCAAATCGCCCTGGGCCTGTAATTTTAAGTTAGAACCGGAATGGCGACTGAAAAGTTCTAACATATGGTCTAAAAAGCCAATCCCGGTTTCAATTTCATTTTTTCCCTTGCCGTCTAAATTTAATTCTAAATTTATTTTTGTCTCTGTAGTTTCTCTTGTTTTATTTACTTTTCGATCAGGATAGCAGAGAAAATTTTTAATCTCACTCCAGTCAGAAGTTGTCAGTACTGCATCTTCATCGCCTTCTTTTGATAATTTTATTCCTTGGGCACCTAGATTTTGTGCTAGTTCTACGTCAGACCATCTATCACCAATCACATATGAATTTTCCAGGTCATAATTATCATCCTGAATGTATTCAGTTAATAATCCTGTTCTAGGTTTTCTTGTAGGGGCCTTATCTTCTGGAAAACTATCGTCAATTAAAATATTGTCAAAAGATATGCCTTCATTATTAAGTATAGTCTTCATTTTATTATGGGCCGGCCAGAAAGTTTCCTCTGGAAATGACTCGGTACCAAGTCCATCCTGGTTTGTAATCATAACTAACTCAAAATCTGTTTTTTGAGCAATTCTGGCTAGGTTAGTTATGACTCCAGGATAAAACTCTAATTTTTCTAAAGAGTCGATTTGTTCATCTTCCGGTTCTAGGATGATTGTCCCGTCCCGGTCAATAAAAAGCACTTGTTGCATTGGTTATCCTGTTTTAAATCAAATAACATTGCACCATAATCTAAATAGCTATATTCAGATAATCAACAAATTAGGTCGCTACTTTATTGTAGAAATTTTTGATCTCTTGAATTACTTTTCTATTCTGATTGGGCTTCCCAACGGTAATTCTGAGACATTTATCGCAGTGTAATTCATCGGTTCTATTTCGAATAATGATATTTTTTTGTTTTAAGTAGTTAAAAAGCTCAAGAGGTTGTTCGAATTTTACTAGTAAGAAATTTGCTTCTGAGGGAAAGATCTTTATTACACCTGAAATATCTTCCAATTCAGAATGCAATTTTTCTCGTTCTTTTAAGATTGATTTAACTATATCTTCTTTAATGGATTTCTGCTCAATTAAATCAAGTGATTTCCTGGCTGTCAATCCATTAACATTATAAGGATATTTGATTTTATTAAGTATATCTATCACTCTTGAATCGGCAAATGCCATTCCTAATCTTATATTTGCCATGCCCCAGGCTTTTGAAAAAGTCCTGAATACCACTAGATTATCAAACTCATCAAGTCGTCGAACCATATTTTGTTTTTTTGTGAAATCAACATAAGCTTCATCAACAACCAGTATACCTTCAAATTTATTTAGAATCTCTGCAATTACTTCAGGATCAAAAATATTTGCTGTAGGGTTATTAGGAGAACAGATGTATATTAATTTGGTATTATTATCTATTTTATCAAATACTTTTTCTTTATTAATGGTAAAATCGGGATTCAAAGGAGCTTCTTTTATCTCGACATCATTTATATTAGCAGCAACTTTATACATTCCATAGGTGGGTGGCATTATAAGAAGATTGTCTTCTCGTGGTTCACAAAAGGCGCGCATCATGAGGTCAATAGCTTCATCACTACCATTCCCCAGAAATAGATTCTCACTTTCAACTTCGTAATAGTTTGCCAACTTATTTTTTAATTTTTTTTGATAAGGATCAGGGTACCGGTTGAGTACCTCTGGTTCCAGGGTGCCAAATGAATTTTCATTAGCATCCAGAAAAATACCATCTGTACCAGAATATTCATCTCTAGCTGAAGAATAAGGGGCTAACTCCTGTATATTTTTTCTAGTCAATTTTGCAATATCTGTCATTTATAAACTCCAATTATTTTGAAAAATTATCTTTTGCACCCAGTAAATTGCCGGTTTTAAAATCTCATATCACAATTTAGATTTTAAACTATTTAAATTGGGTATAGTGCGATTAGTTTTAATTTTATAAGTCCACTGAACAAAGAGAAATTCATTATAAAAGTCCAAGTGAATACCTTGAGTTCCTCCCTAAGAGTCTATTGTAACCTTGGTGACCAGAGGGAAGAGTCGAACCATTGAAAAAGATTTATATAATCATATCTGGTCCTCTACAGCAGAAGTCTACAGGAAGATAATCGGAAGACCGAGATTGTTTTTCTTTTTTTCAATGAGCTCATTTTATTTGAATTAATTATTTTCGTTTTTAATTTTTTGGAGGCGTAATGTAACTCCCTTTTTATGAGCAATCAGCTCTTCAGCTTGAGCCATCTTTTCTACGGCTGGACCGATGTTACCAATACCTTCTTGAGATAATTTCTGGAAAGATATCTTTTTCATAAAATCATCTACAGAGAGACAACTATAACTACTCGTCCAGCCCCCGGTGGGTAAAACGTGATTTGTGCCCGAGCAGTAATCGCCTGCTGATTCCGGAGAATAATCACCTAAAAATACTGAACCAGCATTTCTTACATCTTTCGCTTGTTCTTCAGCATTTTTAGTCATAATTATAAGATGTTCCGGACCATATTGGTTGGAGAATCTCATACTTTCCTCTATACTTCCAAGTACTATAATACGGCTATTTTTTAAAGATTGTTCGGCAATATTCTGTTTAGGTAGCTCCTGTACCTGTGTTTCTACTTTCTTTTGGATCTGTTGGGCCATATTTTCAGAATCAGTAACACAAATGACCTGACTATCCGGGCCATGTTCTGCTTGTGAGAGAAGATCAGCTGCGGCAAAGGCAGGATCAGCACTTTCATCAGAGATAACAAGTACTTCGGAGGGGCCAGCAGGCATATCAATAGCAATTTCTTCCTGGCTTAATATTTTTTTTGCCTCTGTTACATATTGATTCCCAGGCCCAAATACTTTGTCTACCTTGGCTATACTCTCAGTTCCCAAAGCCATAGCTGCAATTGCTTGGGCACCACCAACTTTATAAATTTTATCAATTCCTATCAAATCTGCTGTGTATAGAATAATCGGATTGATTTCACCGTTTTTCGGAGGGGTAGAAACTATAATTTCTCGATTACCCGCTATTTTGGCAGGTATACCAAGCATTAAAACTGAGGAAAAAAGTGGAGCGCTACCTCCGGGTACATATAGGCCGACTTTATCAATGGGTACTCTTCTAGACCAGCATTTCACTCCTGGACTGGTAGTAGTCTGGCTTCCTGTTGGTTTATCAGTTTGGTGGTATTTTTTTATATTTTTTGCGGCAAGCTGGATGGCATTTTTTAAATCCTGATCAACCTTTTCTTCTGCTGATTCCACTTTCTCTTGAGAGACTTTTACTTGTTTCATTTCAGGAGAATCGTCGAATTTAGCAGCATAATTAAGTAAAGCCTGATCTCCTTTCTCAATCACAGTAGAAATAATTTTATCTACAGTCTTTTTGACCTCGGTATTTTCAGAATAAGGTCTGGACATCAATCTGGCCCAGGAGTCGTTACTAGGATATTTTATAATTTTCATAATCTAACTCCTATAAAATCATTTTTTCAATCGGAAAAGTTAGTACACCTTCAGCACCAGCGTCTTCCAGTGCCTTAATATTATTCCAAAAATCGTCTTCACTGATGACAGAATGAATAGAACTCCATCCGTCTTTTTTTAGCGGTATAATGGTAGGGCTTTTAATTCCAGGTAAAATATCACAGATTTCATCTATTGAATCATTGGGGGCATTTAGGAGGATGTACTTACGTTTATTTGCTCTTTGTACTGAATCAATTCTGAAAAGTAGATCCTCCAATAAGTCTTGAACATTTTCAGGCATATTTTTTCTACCTACTAGAACAGCTTCAGATTCGAGTAAAGTCTCTACTTCTTTTAGACCATTGCTTCGCAAGGTGCTACCAGTACTGACTATGTCAAATACTGCATCAGCCAGTTCAATACTAGGTGCTATTTCAACGGAGCCACTTATTTCATGGATCTCAATTTCTACATCTCTCTTCTCCATCTCGTTTCTTAATATTTTGGGATAGGAGGTAGCAACTGTGATTCCCTGTAGGTCTTCGATACCATTATATTTCTGTTCTTTGGGTATACCTATGGATAATCTACATTGAGAAAATCCTAATCTTTTTACGATATTAATATCACGATCTTTTTCAAGGTAAACATTTTCACCCACAATACCAATATCAGCTATTTCATCAGAAACGCATTCTGGAATGTCATCATCACGCATAAAAAGTATTTCAAGATCAAAATTTTTGGCTTTAGCTTTTAATTTTGCTCGATCACCGTCCTGGATGCTTATTCCACATTCTCCCAGGAGATTCATGCTTTTATCGGTTAGGCGACCTGATTTCTGAATTGCAAGAGTTAACATTCTTCAAAACCTCCTTTAAAAATAGAAGAAGCCCGGCTTTATTTGAAACCGGGCTTCATTCAAATTAAATTTACATTTAAAACTAATTAGCCCGGTTCACCATCATGATGATAGCGATGATGTTTCCAAAGGGCTGTTATTGTTATTTTATTTATAAAATCCATCCTCTAATTTATGCAAAATGATATATTTTTCCAATAAAATTATTCTTATGCTAAATACGTTTTATCTGGCAAAAAGACCGGGAGTTATGGATGGAACAGTTTGATTACTTTGGTTTCGACCCTAAGGAAATTAAATTATCAGGATAGTTTAAAGAATGTATGCTGGTAATTTAGCTTATGATCTTAGAAAAAGTTGATCCTTCTGGCACAAATCACTGAGTTTCCTGTAAAAAGTATAATTTTTGATGATTTAGGTGATATTATCATGTCAGGAACTGACATACTTATCTCGATTTTGGGCGTGACATTTTTAAATAATCATGATTAAAAAATTGTAAGTATAAAGGTGGAATAGTGCGTAACCTGGTTAAAATTTTTCTACCCCTATTTTTCATTGTAACAGTTATAACAGGAGCAGTTCTTCCTGTAAATACTGAAAATGATATTTATAATTTTCTTGAACGAATGGATAATAGAGGCCTAGTAGAGGATTATTCAGGAATATATTTGCCCCTGACAAGGAATGAAATTGTTAAATATTTTAAGCATATCAATAAATCGCAGGATAGACTTAGTTCCATTGAAAAGAAATTATTTAGAAGATATAAATCTCAATATTATAGAGAGTTATTAGAGGAGAAAGCAGATAGCAATCCGAAGACAACAATAAAATTTATAAATGATACTACCCCTATCTCTTCTATTATTACTAGAGAAATAGATCAAAGAGAGCAACATTTATTAGAATATAGTACTCCCAAGGAATTTATTTGGGGAGATATTGAAGCAAGTCTGGCAAATCAGACTAAGCATAAGTATACCAGGCAGATTGTTTCAGGCGATTTTATATTTAGAGCAGGAATAAAAGACAACTTTCATGGATTTTTACGGTTTGAAAATTATCTGAAATTTGATAATAAAAAATTTGATGCGCCTCTTGAGCAGGAAGAGGGACAGATGATACAGGAAGAACTATATTTTGAAAATTCTCAAGCAGGGCTTGGTTATAGTAACAATTTTATGGAACTTGGTTTGTATCACCAACCGGTGCTCTGGGGAAGTAGCAGGGAAAATAATTTAACTTTATCCAATAATGGTCCCCATTTTCCATATTTTAAATTTTCTACATCGATTGGATTCCTGGACTATTCTTTGATACATGGCAGTTTGTTAAATGATAGTACTGGTTATGAATTGGATAAGGTTACCCTACAAAACAGGGATATGTCAAAAAATATTGCTGCTCAGAGATTTGAAATCACAATGTTTGGTGGTAAAACTCACTTAGGATTTAATGAAATGGTAATCTATTGTAATAGGACATTTGAATGGAAATATGTAATTCCTTTTTCCTGGTATTATCCGATAGAAACTTACTTAGAAGAAAAAGATAATTTATTATTCTCTCTGGATCTGAAAAGCCAACTTATCAAAAATACAGAAATATACTCCTCTATATTTTTTGATGAGTTAAATTTTGATAAAATTGGTACTGAGAACTGGGAAAATAGATACGCCTTTCAATTTGGTCTACGTTATAATTCTTATATCTTGCAATATCCCTTAAATTTACAGATAGAATATACAGCAGTACGTCCCTGGACTTACACACATCAGGATTTTAATAATAATTATACTCATAATAGATTTGGTCTGGGATTTTCGGAAGGACCTAATTCTCAAATGATCTATTTTAATGCCAATACTTATTTTAATCACAGGATCAAACTAAAGTTGGAATATAGAAATCTATACAAGGGGACAAATTTTGCTGATAAACATTTTGGAGTGGAACCAACTTCAAATTATGAAAATAGAGAGAAGCAATATGATAATTCCACGCAATTGTTAATGGGAAAAGTACTCTCCAAACATGAGGTCAAACTGGTATTAAGATATGAGTTTTGGAATGAGTTTTATATGTATTCAGGACTGCGGTATTTACAAGAAAAGTTAAAAGGTAATATAAATCATAACATATATACTGAAATGAAATTCCAGTTTAATCTTTAGCTAAGTCGATTGTTTATATTACCATCTTCTTATCACATCTCGAAATTTTTTGATAATAATCTTACCTTGGAAAATTCATTATCATTCATTTTCTGGGACTAAATACCAGCTTCTATTAAAGTGATAATCCCAAGGGGGATAAGTTAGCATAGGATGCTAACCCCATGGAGTATAATATCTAGGAAATATATTTGCTGAAAGCTCATTAGAATTATTGTTATAAATATTTATAAAAATTGGAAACAAACCATATTGAAAAAAGGAGGTTATATATATAAATTAGCCAAATATGATTTAGATTAATTAAGGAGGTATAAAATGGGCGAAAAATTTAGAGAAGAAAAGATTTCAGGTACTACAGTTTTTGATGGTACTTTATTAGAAGTACATAAAGATAAGGTAAAATTACCCAATCATGAAACTGCTACCAGAGAATATATAAACCATCCTGGTGCGGCTGTTATCCTCCCTTATACTGAGGATGGTAATATATTGATGATTAATCAGTATCGATATCCAATTGAACAGGTAACACTAGAACTACCCGCAGGAAAAATTGATCCAGGAGAATCGCCGGAAGAATCTATCAATCGAGAACTGGCAGAAGAAGCGGGTTATGGAGCTGATAATATTGTCAAGCTGGGAAGTATTTTTAGTTGTGTAGGATATAGCAATGAAAAAATACATCTATTCTGGGGTGATTCATTGTATCCTCATGAATTAGAATCTGATGAGACTGAGAAAATTTCTATTACTCGAAAAGCGCCCGAGGAATTAATTGGAATGATTTATTCCGGTGAAATTCAAGATGCCAAAACGCAAATAGGGCTATTCTGGGCTAATAAAATTTTTAATGATGAAGAGACTCGTCAACAATTTAATATTGAGCTGTAGTTGATTTATAGTTTTAAGTTATTCGCCAAAAATAAGATTGGGATATTTTAATAGAAACTTTTGATACAATTATTAACTAATTGTTAAAATAAATTTTATTTAGAAGGGATTATTCATAACAATTTGTAATAAATCTAGTATATCATTCACAGTTAGTGAATTACCTGAGCATGACTTAAAAATATTAGTTTTAAATTGTTATGAATACTCTTAGAGTTAACATAATAGAAAGTTGAGGTAGAGCCTCTGTAAAGAGGCTGCATTACTGGGCAGAAACCTAGTAACTAAGGTGACAATTACTTGAGTTTTTCGGAATTAATCTTCCGGAAATAAATTATTTTAGAGCAAAATTACTAATAAGTATTGTTGAAGGATAACTTAATAGAGATGAAACTTAGATAGACCTGATAGGGAAAAATTTATTCCCGCAGAAATTCAGTAAAACCAAATTATAAGGAAACCTTGGTAGAAAACAAAATCTCTTTTAAATTACCTACTATTCAATTATTAATTGAGTTTGAATGAGATAATTTAAGGAGGAAGAAATGTTAGAAGAACAACCGAATGAAAAAGGATTTTTTGGTGAATACGGAGGGAGTTATCTTCCTGAAGAATTGCAAGAAATAATCAATGGAATCACGGAAAAATATAAAGAACTACGGGATTCTGAAGAATTTCAACAAGAATTGAAGCAACTGCACAGAGACTATATTGGCAGACCAAGTCCAATTTTTCATGCTAAGGAGTTATCGAAAAAGATTGGTGGAGCCCAAATATACCTTAAAAGGGAAGATTTAAATCATACGGGTGCACATAAAATAAATCATTGTTTGGGAGAAGCCCTGGTTGCAAAGAAAATGGGTAAGGAAAAGATAATTGCCGAAACCGGAGCAGGTCAGCATGGAGTAGCTCTGGCCACGGCTGCAGCACTGGTTGGTTTGGATTGCGATATATATATGGGAGAAGTAGATATTAAGAAGGAACATCCCAATGTGGTTCGCATGAAAATATTGGGAGCCAATGTTATTCCAGTCAGCAGGGGAACAAAATCTTTAAAAGATGCAGTAGATGCTGCATTTGATGCTTATGTCGAGGATCCTGAATCACAACTTTACGCTATTGGATCGGTTGTTGGTCCTCATCCTTTTCCAATGATGGTTAGAGATTTTCAGCGCATAGTCGGTCAAGAAGCAAGAGAGCAGTTCCAAGAAAAAACAGGTGGGTTACCTGATAATTTAGTTGCTTGTATTGGAGGTGGTTCGAATTCTATTGGTCTATTTTCAAGTTTTTTAGAAGATGAAGAAGTGGAGATGTACGGAGTTGAAGCAGGAGGGAAAAGTTTAGATACTGGGGAAAATGCTGCTACTATAACTAGGGGGGAACCTGGTATACTACATGGCTTTAAATGTTATTTGTTACAGGATGAAGATGGTAATCCCGAACCTGTTCACTCAATTGCCAGTGGTCTGGATTATCCTGGCGTAGGTCCACAACATAGTTATCTGCATGATATTGATAGAGTTCAATATAAATATGTTACAGACGAAGAGTCAGTAGAAGCATTTTATCAATTATCCCGGATCGAAGGTATAATTCCAGCCCTTGAAAGCGCCCATGCAGTTGCTTACGCAACTAAATTGGCAAAAGAATTATCCCCGGAAGAAACAATTTTAATCAATCTTTCTGGAAGAGGTGATAAAGATATCGATTATATCGCTGAAAATTATAGCGAAGGTTATATAGAGTAATTTCTCAAGTATTTTTACTGCATTCCAGAAAATATAATTTATAATTAATTGTTAAAGATAATTTGATTGTTATAGATAATATACCTAATTTCTGCCGATATGACAGACTTTAAATTACATACCGATTTTGAACCTACTGGCGACCAGCCTGAAGCTATTAATGAGCTGGTCGAAGGTATGGATCAAGGTAAAAAATGGCAGACTCTACTGGGGGTAACGGGTAGTGGTAAAACCTTTAGTATCGCTAATGTAATTGAGAAAGTCAGTAAACCTACTCTAATAATCTCCCATAATAAAACTCTTGCTGCGCAATTATATAGCGAATTTAAGAATTTTTTCCCTGAAAATGCAGTTGAGTATTTTATCAGTTTTTTCGATTACTACCAACCTGAAGCATATCTTCCTGTTACTGATACCTTTATTGAAAAAGATTCTTCGATTAATGAGGAAATTGATAAACTTCGATTGAGAGCCACTAGTTCCTTGATGAGTAGACGAGATGTGATAGTAGTTGCTAGTGTTTCCTGTATATATGGAATTGGTTCGCCCGTGAATTATAGACAGAAGTCTGTGCAATTGAAAAAGGGTGAAAGAATAGGAATAAGGGCAGTTTTCGCTGAACTTGTTGATATACATTATACCAGAACAAACCAGAGTCTGGAGCAGGGACAATTTAGATCTCGAGGAGATGTGGTTGACATATTTCCTGCTTATGAAGAACATCCTTATCGGGTAGAGTTCTGGGGCAATGAAATTGAAGGTATCTACGTTTATGATCAGTTGCAGGGAAAAAAATTAGAAGAATTGGAGAGCATCAATATTTTTCCTGCCAAACATTTTATAACAACAGATCGTAGAAAAAGTAAAGCCTTACAAACTATTAGGGATGAGCTGGATGAAAGATTGCGCGAACTGAGAGATCTAGGCAAAGAGTTAGAAGCGCAGAGATTAGAACAGCGTACTAATTATGATCTAGAAATGATCCAGGAAGTAGGATATTGTTCAGGGATAGAAAATTATTCTGTTCATTTTTCTGACCGTGATAGGGGAGATCCTCCTTATACTTTATTTGATTTTTTTCCCGATGATTTTTTATTGGTGATTGACGAATCGCACGTAACTATTCCTCAAATTCGCGGTATGTATAATGGAGACAGATCCAGGAAGGAAACTCTGGTAGAACATGGCTTTCGTCTCCCTTCAGCACTAGACCATCGGCCTCTCAAGTTTGAAGAATTTGAGGATAGAGTCAATCAGGCTATTTTTATGTCCGCCACACCATCTGATTATGAAATAGATAAATGTGATGGCATAATTACCGAACAAATAGTGCGACCTACTGGTTTAATTGAGCCCGAAACTGAAGTCAAACCCACTAAAAATCAAGTGGATGATCTGATTGATGAAATAAGAGATGTAGCTGAGAGGGATGAACGGGTATTGGTCACTACTCTTACGAAAAAAATGGCAGAAGATTTGACAGATTACCTCGATGAAATGGGAATTGAGGTGAGATATTTACATTCTGAAATTGATACTTTGGATAGAGTAGAGATATTGCGGGACCTCAGATTAGGCGAATTTGATGTTCTGGTTGGGATTAATTTATTGAGAGAAGGCCTGGATTTGCCTGAAGTTTCTCTGGTGGCAATACTCGATGCAGACAAAGAAGGATTTTTGAGATCTGAAACAGCATTAATGCAGGTGGCAGGCCGAGCCGCCCGGAATGTAAATGGTAAAGTTGTTTTTTATGCAGATGAAATTACTGGCTCTATGAAAAATGTGATTGATGAGATCAATAGAAGACGGGAAATACAAAAAGAATACAATCAGGAGCATGATATAACTCCTCAGACGATATATAAGTCAGCAGATGAGATTAAGGCTGGAACACAGGTAGCAGATGTTAGCCCTGCTAATTACGGACAGGAAGAGGAAGAACAAGAATCCTTATTAAATGAACTTGACCGTGAATATGAACAAAAAGAGAAGGTCGAGATTATGAAAAAAGAAATGACAGAAGCAGCTGAAAATCTGAATTTTGAAAAAGCAGCTCGTTTGAGAGATGAAATTAAGGAATTAACTGGTGACGAACAGTTATAGTATCATCAGGGATTTTAAAGTGTTTTTAAAAAGATAGTTGGACGACAAATTTTAAAAAACAATAAATGAGGAGACTATGCAAGTATTAGTAGTAGGTAGTGGAGGAAGAGAACATACTCTAGTTTGGAAATTTAATAATTCTGAGAATGTAGACAAGGTTTATTGTGCCCCGGGTAATGCGGGAACAGAAATATACGGTAAAAATATCGATATTGATGATACAGATGTAGAAGGATTATTAGAATTTGCTCAGGAGAAGAAGATAGATTTAACAGTTGTAGGTCCGGAGGCTCCTTTACTTGCAGGAATAGTTGATGAGTTTGAGGAAGCCGGACTCAATATATTTGGCCCTACAAAAGCCGCTTCAATGCTGGAATGCAGCAAAGTTTTTGCTAAAAAATTTATGAAAGATAATGATATTCCAACTTCTGATTTCACAGTTGTTGAAACACAAACTGAACTAGAAAAAGTCGTTCATGAAAAAGAATTTCCCTATGTGATTAAAGTTGATGGACTAGCTGCTGGAAAAGGTGCTTTCGTGATCCAAGATAGAGAGGATTTAACCAGAGCTATAAATGAAATCTTTGAAGAAGAAAAATTTGGTGAAGCGGCAGATCAGGTTTTGATCGAAGAATTTATTGAGGGAGAAGAATTGTCTGTATTTGCTTTAACTGATGGTGATGATTATGTCCTTTTATCTCCTGCTCAGGACCACAAACCCGCCTACGAGGGAGGAAAAGGACCCAATACAGGCGGTATGGGCGCTTTTGCTCCAGCTCCACTTGGAACTCAAGACATTCTCAAAAAAGCTGAAGAACAAGTTATCAAACCTACTCTGGAGGGAATGAAGCAAAGAGGAACACCCTATAAAGGAGTGCTATACTGTGGATTAATGATTAATAATGATGAGCCTCAGGTATTAGAATTCAATGCCAGATTTGGCGATCCTGAAGCGCAGATTACTATACCTCTTGTAGAAGAGGGATTCCTGGAAACTGTCGATAGTATAGCCCGGGGGGAACTGAACCAAACTGACTTTAAACTATCTGATGAATTCGCTACCTGTGTTGTAATGGCCTCCGGTGGATATCCAATAGATTATGAAACCGGGAAAGAGATTAAAGGATTGGATGAGTTAGAAAGTGAAAATGGTATGGTTTTTCTTGCTGGTGCTACTTCGAAGAATGGAAAATTATTAACTGATGGGGGTAGAGTTCTATCAGTAGTAAATTTTGGCGAAACTTTACAAGATTCGATCCAAAAAGCATATCAAAGAGTTGAAACAATAGACTTTGAAGATGTACATTATAGAGAAGATATAGGTCAAAAAGGACTAAATACTGATAAAAAGTAGGAGGTATATGGAAACTGATGACATAGAAAAATATCAAAAAAGATTTGGTTTATTAGGTGAATCAGAACCAATGAAGGATGTAGTGCGAACTATCCTTCAGATTGCTGATACAGATATAACAGTTTTAATTACTGGCGAAACTGGTACAGGGAAAGAGCTGATAGCCAACGCAATCCATAAACAGAGTTTGAGGAAACATGAAGAATTTGTAAAAGTTAATTGTGGAGCAATACCATCCGGAATTCTGGAGAGTGAGTTGTTCGGGCACAAAGAAGGATCCTTTACAGGAGCAGTTGAAGATCGGGAGGGATATTTTGAAACGGCTAATGGCGGAAGTATATTTTTGGATGAAATTGGTGAAATGCCCCCGGAAACTCAGGTTAAATTCCTTCGTGTGCTGGAAACCGGTGAATTTATGCCGGTAGGTGGTTCAGAGTCCAGACAGGCTGATGTTAGGATTATTGCTGCTACAAACAAAAATTTGAAGGAAGAATTAGGTAAGGAAAAAGGATTTAGAAAAGATCTGTATTATAGAATCAAAACTTTAACAATAGAAGCTCCTGCTCTCAGGGATAGACCGGAAGATATATCAGTTCTGGCAAATCATTTTGCTCTCAGATTTGCCAACAGGAATAATATCCCCTTTAAAGGTTTCTCCCCCAAAGCTATGGATTTAATGGAAAACTATTCCTGGCCTGGAAATGTGAGAGAACTCAGGAATTTTGTAGAGAGTATGCTGACCTTAAATAAAGATGAAGTTATAAACAGTGATATAGTTGCGTCAAAGTTAGATATGGAAGCAGAGTATGAACCTAGTTCTGATAATTTACCTATGAATGTTGATTATGATAGCCAGGGTACTGCTGAGAGGGAACTGATTCTGAGACAATTATTCATGATCCGCAAAGGAATCGAAGAATTGAAGGGGGCTATGGCTGGCCAGAATCCTAATATAGGTAATTTTGAAGCTTTGCCTTCTGGAGAAGAAGCAATTCAAAAATACAAAGCAGATGTGCTTGAAAAGAGTGATATGTTTAGTACTGAGTCGGCAGAGTCAGAAGAAGCTCCAGCCAGAGCTGAGGAGGAAGATACTTTAATTAATAAGGACAAACTGGGTGAAGTCACCCTGGAAGATATTGAGAGGGAATTGATAAAGCAGACACTTGATAAGTATAATTTCCAAAAACGTAAGACAGCGCAGGCTCTGGATATCAGTGAGAGAACCCTATATAGAAAAATAAAAAAATATAATTTGAATGAATCATGAATAAAAAAATACAATTATTTGTAGCACTACTTGGATTATTTATGGTTACAAATTGCTGGTATTATTCCTTTAAGGGAACTATACCGGCTCATATAAATTCTATTGCTATACCTAATTTTGAGAACCAAACTTCAGAGATGGGGATAAGAGAAGAGATAACCCAGAAAGTCAAATTGAATTTTATTCAGGAAAATATACTTGAGGTCAAAGATAAAAAAGATTCGGATTCTATTTTATATGGGGTTATAACCAGAATAAATGATGAACCCTATACTTATCAAAGTTCAGAGACAGGAGAGAGAGTTGAAAATTATCAAATAATTGTAAGTGTTGAAGTAGAATGGTATGATAATGTTGAAGATAAACAGCTATTCAAACAAACATTTACCGCAAAGGAACCATATGATCAGACCGGGGCTACTGATCAAACCAGGGAGAGAGCAATAGACCAGGCAGTGGAAACACTTAATGATGATATAATAAATTCAGTACTCACTATCTGGTAATATAAAAATATAAGGTAAACTGGACTATACCATGGGAAGATTGGAATAAATTGTATCAATATTGTAAGGTAGATAATAATATAATATCAGTAATTGGAATAATTTAGGATTTTCAATTAAACAAGTGAGGTTAAAATGGATAGAGTCTTTGTGAAAGACGTTTCAGAGCATATTGATGAAGAAGTATTACTTAAAGGATGGCTGTATAATATGCGTTCTAGTGGTAGTATCTGGTTCCTGATATTTCGTGATGGAACAGGGAAAATACAGGGCACAGTAGTAGAAGATGAGGTGGATGAAGAAGTATTTAATAAGAAAGATATATTAAAACAGGAAAGCTCTTTAAAAGTGAAAGGGATAGTTCGGGAAGATGAACGTGCTCCCAGTGGATATGAACTTTCTGTGACTGATATCGAACCAATTCAAATTCCTGACGAAGACTACCCTATTGCTAAAAAATCACATGGCGTCAATTTTTTGATGAGTAATCGTCATCTCTGGTTGCGTTCGGAAAAGCAATGGGCCATTCAAAAAATAAGACATAATATTTATTATGGAATAACCGAATATCTAAATCAAAATAACTTTTTACGGTTTGATTCTCCGATTTTGACCCCCAATGCCTGTGAAGGTTCAACTACATTATTTGAAGTACCCTATTTTGAACAGGGTAAAGCATATCTTTCACAGTCAGGACAGCTGTATTTGGAAGCAGGAATAATGAGCTTTGATCGAGTTTATGACTTTGGACCTGTTTTTAGAGCGGAAAAATCACACACCAGAAAGCATTTAACTGAATTCTGGATGATGGATGCGGAGGCTGCTTTTGTTAAACATGCAGAAAATATGGAAATTCAGGAGGATCTAATCAGATATGTCATTCGCAAGATATTGGATGAAAACCACAAAGAATTAGAAATTTTAGATAGAGATATTGAAGCACTTGAAAAAGCAGATGCTCCTTTCAAAAAAATGACTCATGCTGAGGTGGTTGACCTATTACAGTCTAAGGGCTCTGATATAGATGAAAGAGGTGATCTGGGTGCCAAGGATGAAAAGCTATTGACCGAAGATATTGATGTACCTATATTTATAGAGAAGTGGCCGAAAGAGACTAAAGCTTTTTATATGAAACGAGAAGAGGATAATCCTGATATTGTTTTAGGAGATGATTTGATAGCTCCAGAAGGCTACGGTGAAATAATAGGTGGGTCCGAAAGAGAAGATGATTATGATATGCTTTTATCCAGGATGAAGGAAGAGGAAATGGATATAGATGATTATCAGTGGTATCTGGATATGAGAAAATATGGCTCAGTTCCACATAGTGGCTTTGGAATTGGGCTGGAAAGATTTGTAGCCTGGTTGAGTGGAGTACAGCATGTACGCGAAACTATCCCTATGCCCAGAACAATCTATAGAATTGAGCCATAATTAAATGGAAATATAAGTATGGAAAATTTGAATTTTAAAGATAGAAAAATAATTGCCGTGATTGGAGGAAGGGATTGTGGTGAAGAGATCTACAATCAGGCCGAGGATGTTGGTAGGTTAATTGCCAGACGAAATGGTATTTTAATTTGCGGTGGTCGCACAGGTGTAATGGAAGCAGCCTGTAAAGGAGCCTATAAAACCGGAGGAATGACGATCGGTATACTCCCGGGTTCAAGTAAGCAAAAGGCCAATCAGTGGGTTAAATTGGCTTTACCAACAGGATTGGGACCAGCACGTAACTCAGTGATAATTAATTCTTGCGACTCCGCAATAGCTATTGATGGTAATTATGGTACTCTTTCAGAAATTGCTTATTGTTTTCAGTTTAATAAGTCTGTCTGTGTACTTAATAGCTGGGAAATAGAAGGAACCACTCCAGTAGCAAGTCCTAAAGAAGCGATTGAATTTGCTTTTTCACATGAATCGGGTCCATCTCAACATTAATCAATAGGGACGCAGTTGGGATAAAGTAAACTGATTGGTGGAACAATAGGAATATAGAACCAAAAATTATATTATACTTGAAGTGGTTATCATAATATCAATATAATTGGTATAGTATTGATAAATAATCATTTATATTGCTCTTTCAAAAAATCGTTTCAGATTTTTATAAAAGATTTTAATTCCTTAGAGCTAAGCAGAGGCTTGAAGGGTAGAAAAATTAATAAATTTTCGAGGTATAAAGAGGTGAAATATGAAACACGCTGATATAAAAGTTTTTGGAAGAGTGCAAGGAGTAGGGTTTAGATTTTATACAACAAAACAAGCCCGTTCTCTGGGTATCAAAGGATGGGTCAAAAACATGCCCGATGGCTCTGTGCACTGTGAGGCTGAGGGGCAAGAGTCAGCTTTGAATGATTTTATCAAGGCTGTCAAAAAAGGGCCTGTTTCATCCAAAGTTAAAGATACTAAAGTGGAGAAGTCCGATAATATTAAAAATTATAAATCATTTGAGGTACGATATTGATTTCAGAGATAAAAATGGGTTTAGCTCAAATAAATACAACAGTAGGGGATTTTAAAGGTAATAGGAAAAAAATATCCCAGAAAATTGAAAGAGCAGAAAAAAAAGAAGTAGATATACTTGTTTTCCCTGAGATGGCTATCTCAGGTTATCCCCACTCGGACCTTCTAAAACAAGATGATTATTTGGATAATATTGATTCAGCTCTGAGTCAAATAGTACAATCAGTAGATTCTTCGTTGATAGTAATTTTGGGCTTTGTCAATCAAGTAGGAGAGGATCTATATAGCAGTGTAGCAGTGATACAGGACCAGGATATAGAAGCTATAGTATCAAAAAGTATTCTTTCTGATTTAGATTTATTTAATGAATCTAAATATTTCACCGCCTCCGGTAAGGTTGAGCCTGTTGAAATTGAGGTTCAGGAAGAAAAAGTCAGGTTAGGTATAGAACCTGGTGGTAATTTATTATATCAGGAGCCGACCGAAGCAATTATCCAAAAGCTAGTAGATAGAGGAGCCGATTTAATTATAAATCCTACTGCTCTGCCTTTTTATTATGATAGAGAACAAGACCACCGGCAGACTATTAAAAAACAAAGTCAAAAATATTCTGTACCTGTCATTTCCTGTAATCTGGTAGCTGGTCAGGATGAAGCAATTTTTGAAGGCGGCTCATTTATTTGCAATAAAAATGGAGAAGTAATAGAGCAGGCCAATTTTTTTGAGGAATCATTATTGTTATCTAAAATGGGAAAAAAAGAGAATGAACAGAGTACTCAGCAATATAAAAATGAAACAGACGAAAGCAAAATATTTGATGCTTTGGTACTAGGAGTTCAAGATTATTTCAGTAAAACTGGCTTTGATCGAGCAGTCCTTGGGCTAAGTGGCGGTATAGATTCAGCCTTAACAGCCACCATTGCCAAAGACGCCTTAGGTTCAGAAAATGTAACTGGAATATCTATGCCTTCACAGTACACTTCTGATATGAGTAATAGTGATGCGCAGAAATTGGCAGGAAATCTAGGGATCAGTTTTGATATTATCCCTGTTAAAAATATGTATGATTCATTCCTTAATGAGATGAGTAATATACTTGATAAAGGCGAGCCTGAAGTCACAGAAGAAAATTTACAGGCCCGGATCAGAGGGGATATCTTAATGTCATGGGCCAATAAAAATGATGCCCTGGTACTCAATACAGGCAATAAAACCGAACTGGCGTTGGGTTACTGTACAATGTATGGAGATATGTGTGGAGCAATAGGAGTTCTCGCTGATCTCAGTAAAACTAAAGTTTACGACCTGGCCAAATATTATAATCATAAACACGACCAGAGTATTATTCCTTCCAGAATAATTGAGAGGCAACCCTCTGCTGAGCTGAAAATGAATCAGGTAGATCCATTTGATTATGAGGTGGTTAGTCCTTTAGTCGATGAGATTATTGGGGAGAATAAAAGTCGTGCAGAATTGATTGAAAAAGGATATAATGAGAAACTAGTAGATGATATCAATCAGAGAATTGTGAGAAACGAATTCAAACGCTCGCAGGCTCCGATTCCTCTGAAAGTGACTACAGTTGCATTTGATCATGGTCGGTATTTTCCGATTGTAAATAAATTTAAACATTAAAATTGCATTAATAAATTTGGAGTAGGGAAATGGGTTATCTAAAGGGTCTGATCAATGCTTCTAAAAAGAGGAAAGAGGATGGTACTGTTATTTATTTTCCCTTTGGAACTTTCAGTGATGGTTATATAATTGACGAGAAAACAGAAGCAAAAATAGATACATTTCTAAAAAAGTATTATATCAGCCTCTTTTCAATAATATTTATAGGAGCACTCGTCCATAAATTTGCTCCCTTCTTAGCAATTATTTTACTACCCTGGTATTATTCAAAAATAAACTCAGTATTAGAAGATTGCCCTCAGGCAGATGAGCAACTAACGCTTCCTGAACAAAACAGAAAAATGGCCCAAAATATGGGCTCTCCAACAATTTTGGGCTTACTTTTCCTTTCACTTGTCTTATTAATCGGTTCGATTTGGCTCTTGATTTTTTCAGGAACAATTTTCTTAAAGATAGTTTCAATCGTATCAATTTTACTATTTTCTGCTGGAATTGTACAATTTGGTTATATGATTTGGCATTATTATTGGAGTAAATCTGAATAGTAGCTCATAATCTAACTTATTAAAATGTCTAAGTTCATTTTCAAATTTATTTTATAATATTTATTTTATCTGAGCTTACCACTCTGTTATCTATCTTAAGAACAGCAATATAAGTTCCGCTTGCTAACCTATTTCCATTAATATCATATCCATTAAAACGAACTGTATGCCATCCAGTTGATAGATGAGATATATCAATAACTGCTACAAGTCGGCCTAATATATTATAAATTTGTATCATCTGTTGATTACTATTTTTCTTTAGGTAAATCTTGAATTTTGTTGTTGGGTTGCAAGGATTGGGATAATTATCCTTTATAAAGGAGCATTGTTGAGGTGAATTTTGTTTTTTATATTTTATCTTGGCTTTTTTCTCATAATCAGCAATAAAAGCAGTATATTTACAGCGAATATTATAATCTAAACTCAGATCAATTAATTCCTGCTTTATTTTTTGTGTCTCACCATATATCTCAGTTTCCCATTCCAGTCTGTCAATTTTCGTTTTAGCCCAAAACTTTTCAATAAATTTGCAAGTGTCATTTTGAGAAGTGAAATCAAGGTTGAAATTATAGGTTTTAATGCCATTAACACCTTCTCCACCAGTAGTTAGAGAAGCATTATTGGGAGAATCATATCTTCCTGTGGTAAAGAAGTATGATCCGGCATAATAGGATGGAATAGTTGGAGGCATTTTATCAGTTAAATTAATATTTCCATATTCCATCTTAATATCTTTTAAGATTGGGCGACTGAGTTTGTTATAAAGAGTATTAATTTTATCTTTTAAATTGTCATTTTGATTTATGTAAGTCACATAACCATAATTTTGTGTAGCAGTCATTTCCAGTTGAGCATAACTTATATCATCACCAAGAGCTACAGGAAAAATCCCGGTTTTATATTTATTATTCTTGGCAATATTCTTAGGATCTACCTGACTATAGCCTCCTGTGAAAACGACAATTATATTATTGTACTTCGAATTATTTATCTGTTCTAAAGATTGATTTAACCCCTTATCCATATCTGATCCCCAGGAGGTGCCAATATTATTTAACCATGTTTGGCTTGAGTCCTTATTTTCAGAATTTGCTTTAACAGGTTTCTCTTGCCAATTGTTACAATCATTTGAAAAAGTAATAATGTTAAATTTATCCTGATTATTCAATTCACCAATCATTGATTGTATACTTTCTACACTTTCTGCTAGTTTAGTTCCGGACATATCATTTGAGTTGGATAGTAAAAAAATCATTCTTTTCGGTAATATGCTATCGGCAGGAGGATTGGCATTTGGCTTTACAAATAAGCCATAGTGCCCTTTAGTGGTGTCGTTATTAGAAGAATAAAAATCTACTCCGAGATTATTTTGAGCAATGGAATATTCAAAAGAAATATTTCTATTGGGATAGAACTTTGGCTGAGATAATTCAATCTTTAGTTTATTATCGGAGTTTTGTTTTATGAGAGAGTTGGAAAAATCGGGTATATTATAATTAGTTATGGTTGTATTGGAATTTACATTAACTTCAAATTCTAAATTTTTATAAGGATACTTAATTAAATTTTTTGTATTGAGAGGTATTTCATGTTTACAGTTTCCATTGTTGTATTTCATTTTGCTTATATAATGTAATTCAGTTTTCTGGATTTTATTGGGCGGGATATTTTTTAATTTAATTTTAATACCATTATCACCAATATAACTATCAATGCGTTCTGCAAGTTTTTTTTCTCCATGTCCTGGATTTTGAGCCTGTTCTTTTACTTTTAATACAGCCTCATAAACTGTGTCATCATACCAGTATAAAAATTTTGTTGCTTTAGCATTTTCTGGTAAGGGATAGGAATAAACACCATCGGTAGTATCTTGACTTTCGTTGACAAATTCCTGATAAATTTTTCCTTCAATTATCAAACCATGGATATCCAATTCAACTTTTGTCATCCTGTTTTTCAAAAGATCTTTGGGATAATTATCATTTGTAGGCATTACTAGGCCATCTGCAAAAATTAAGGTGTTTAATATTAGACATATAAATAAAATCCTAAATTTCATTATCTCCTCCATTTATTTTAGATAGATTATTTTATTAGTTTTTAATAATTTTTTACCACTATTGTATTCTCCTGAAACTTGGATAAAATATGTACCAGAGCTTACTTTTTGGCCGTTCATGTTTCTACCTGTCCATTTCAGATTGTAAAAGTCTCTGATGGGATTGATGGAATACTCATCAACTTTTTGTCCCAAAATATTATATATACTAATATTGCTGATTGATACTTTCTGAGCATTAATTTTAAAGTTCACCCTGCTATTAAATGGGTTTGGATAAATTGATACAATATTTTCATTCGTACTATTTGGAACATTATAAACAAAGGTCTTTTGTGTACCTAATCCTTTGTAACGGAGATCTAATTTAATTTTATTATCTGTATTGTTTGTATTTTTACTCTCATAAGTCAGCTGATATCTATATTTACGACCAAATTCAGCAATATCTAAAAGTATTGTTTCAAAATCACCAGTAATATCATAAAAATTACCGCCGGTGGGATTAACTATAGGATTAAACCACTCCGTCTGTAAACCATCAGGCCCTATGCCAGAAACAGACACTCCCATTGCTAACATTGTGTCCACTACATCTTCGGCTGTATAATTATCCTCCTGATAATTTTCATCAGTTATCCATATAATTGATCGCTTACTTTTATTTCGCCAGCTTAAATCTCTGGCTCTCATTATAGCAGATGGCGAATCTTCTGTTCCTCCCCAGAGTTCTATACTGGATAAATTAGATTTAATTTCACTGAGATCATCGGTAAAATCCCAAACATCATCGACCGAAGTACTGAAGGTAATCACACCAATTTGAAAATTGAAGCCTTGCTCTTTCAGCTTACTTGCAAAATCATTTATATTATTTTT
>Ga0102941_1000066_pt1 | contig 38900 bp, 25 predicted proteins | sample SalPonR2_C_D2_MG_FD_79281 | JGI IMG/M metagenome (GOLD analysis project Ga0102941, IMG submission 79281) | Salt pond soil microbial communities from South San Francisco under conditions of wetland restoration - Salt Pond MetaG R2_C_D2_MG | ecosystem: Environmental > Aquatic > Marine > Intertidal... | reverse complement strand
AATAATTTTAAGGTAACCCCCAGGGTCCAGGGGCCATGGCCCTTGGATGAAAAAGGCCCCACCAGGGATCCTCCCTAGGAGTCCTTGGTGACCCAAGGGAAATGGTAATGAATTTTTCAGGTATTAACGTTAAAAATATTATTTGATTAGTAATATTTGTAGAAAAATAAAGTGAAGAGAAATTATCATCTTTTTCTACTATTGACAAAATCTGAGATTATGTGCAATTTAATTTGTAAAGTTGGGTTAAGTAAGCTAAGACGAACTGTTGAATAAAACGATCCTGAGTATTAACAAGATAAGAAGGGGAAAAATATAAAAGTGAATGAAGATCTTAAAAAGGAAAATGATGAATTAAACCAAATTCTTAAAAATAGTCCTACAGGTATTCTCAGAGTAGATTCTGAAGGTCAAATTAAATGGGTAAATACAAAAGCAGCTCAGATATTTGGTCTAAAAAAAACCGAACTTTGTAATCACAATTTTACAGATTCTGATTGGCATATGAAAAATCTGGATGGTGAAAAATGTATAGGAAAAAATCATCCCTTTAATATTGTCAAAGATACTTTAGAACCCATTAAAAATAGAAAAGTAACTCTTAAAGTTAACGAGGATAACCAAGTATTAGTTAATATCAGTGCCAGTCCAATTATTATAAATAATAAATTTCAGGGTATGGTGGTAAGTCTAGAGGACCGGAGTGAGCAATTAGAAAAGAGAAAAAATATTCAGAATTGGAGGCGAATTGTAGAAATAAGTCAAGAATTGGCTAATGTTGGAAGTTGGATACTGGACTTTGAAAGTAAGGAATTAAAATGGACGAATCAGGTTTATGAAATTTTTGGTTTGGATAAGGAGAATTATAATCCAACCTATGAAAAATTTTTGAAGATGATACCTGGTAAAGATAGAGAAATAGTACAGCAAGCCTACGAAAGATCATTAAAAAATGAGGGAGAAAAATATGATATTGAACATAAACTAATTAAACAGGATACTGGAGAGAAAATACATGTGCATGAAAAAGCTGAGCATATCAGAAATGGGGCCGGCGAAGTAGATCACACTATTGGAATTGTACAGGATGTTACTAATAGAAAAAACTATATAAGACAGATACAAAACCAAAAAATGCAGATGAGAATATTTAAAAGAGCAGTTGAACAAATTCCAGTTTCTGTTGTTATCACTGATAAAGAGGGTAATATAGAATTTGTCAATAAATTTTTTACAGATATAACAGGTTATTCCAGGGAAGAGGTGCTGGGAGAAAATCCTAGTGTATTAAAATCGGCATTTCATGACCAAGATTACTACAAAAATTTGTGGGAAACAATTAATAATGGTGATAAATGGGAAGGGATCTTCAAAAATATAAAAAAAAATGGAGAATATTATTGGGAAGAAGCTTCTATTTCTCCTATTTTGAATAAAGAAGGGGAAATTGAACATTTTATTGGAGTGAAGCGGGATATTACCGAAAGGAAAGAGAGAAAAGGAAAAATTGAAAGGTTGGCTAAAATACCTGAGCAAAATCCCAATCCAGTCATAGGATTATCATTGGATGGAGAAATAAGGTATATGAATTCAAAAGCTAAAGAAGCTCACAGTGAACTACCAGAGAAAAAAGAGGAACATCCAATTTTTTCCAATATGGATGAAATAATATCTAATTTAAGAAATCAAGACGAAAATTATACTTCTAGAATAGTAAAATGTAAGCATAAATATTATGAACAAGACATTTATTTAATGCCAGACCAGAATTTGGTAAGGATATTTTGTAATGACATTACCGACCTAAAACAGACAATGGATGAATTGGAAAGGGCAAAAAAGGCAGCCGAAGCAGCAGATGTTGCTAAAAGTGAGTTTTTAGCCAATATGAGTCATGAACTTCGGACCCCATTAAACTCAATTATAGGATTTTCAGAAATGTTATATGATCAGACATTTGGGGAACTCAACGAGAAACAAATGAAATATATCAAGAATGTTCTGGTAAGTAGTAGACATCTCTTGGATCTAATTAATGATATATTGGATCTTTCCAAAGTAGAATCCGGTAATGAAGAACTTGAAGTAAATACAATTGAATTAGAAAAAGTATTAAGGGATAGTATGACTATGTTGAAGCAGAAAGCACATAAACATAATATTGATATGAATCTCAATATTCATGAAAATGCCCAGGGTCTCGAGTTTAAAGCCGACAAAAGGAAAATAAAACAAATTTTATTTAATCTTTTGTCTAATGCAGTCAAGTTTACTCCTGATAATGGTAGAGTTGATTTAGATGCGAAAAAAAAGGATGCAAAATTGTTAATAAGTGTTGAAGATAATGGAATAGGCATTTCTAAAGAAAAACAGGAAGAAATATTTGATAAATTTCAGCAAAGTAGTTCGGGTCATTCCAGAAAATATAAGGGTACAGGTCTAGGTCTTGCTCTTACCCAAAAGTTAGTTAAGTTACATGGAGGGAAGATATGGGTGGAAAGTGAGGGGAAAGGCAAAGGAAGTAGATTCTACTTTACAATTCCACTCAGGAAAAAGGAGGATACTAATGGTTGAAACAATTTTAGTAGTAGAGGATAATCAGATGAATCTAGAACTGGTAAAAGATCTTCTTGAGAATCAGGGGTATGAAATAGTAACTGCAAAAGAGGCACAGGAAGCTTTGGTTAATGCAGAACAACATCTGCCAGATTTGATATTAATGGATATAAATTTGCCTGGAATGAGTGGCATTGAGATAACTCAGGAGTTAAAAAATTCTCAATCTACTCAGGATATACCTGTTGTTGCTCTTACTGCCAGTGCAATGAAGGAAGAAATTGAAGAGATAATGAGAGAAGCAGATTTTTCGGCTTATATAGCAAAGCCAATTAATACTCGCAAATTTCCCGGTCAAATTGAAAATATTTTGCAAAGGAGTCATTAATGTATAAAGAAGAAATCCCACAGAGAGAGGAGATAGAAGGTCAGGTCCTTGTTGTAGATGATGAGGAAAAAAACAGAGAAATGTTGCGAGATATATTAGTATCAGAAGGACATGATGTCAGGGAAGCCAGAGATGGAGAAGAAACTTTAGCAATAGTTACTGACTATAAGCCTGATTTGATATTGCTCGATATTATGATGCCTGGAATGGACGGGTATGAAGTGTGTAAGAGAATTAGAAGAGATGAAGAATTATTACACATTCCGATTATCATGGTAACAGCTTTGAATGAAAAGGAGGATAAATTAAAAGGAATAGAAGTAGGAGCTAATGATTTTTTAAGCAAACCTATATCATCAAGAAATGTAATTTTAAGAGCAAGAAATGCTATTTATAGTCATAAATTATACAGTAGAATACTTGAAAGTTATAACGAATTGGATGAGCTCCAGGAAATTAGAGATAATTTGATGCATATGATAGTCCATGATATGAATTCTCCTCTAACAGTTATTAAAGGAAATGTTAATATTGCTAATACTTTAGTTGACTCAGAAGGAAATAAGAAACTCACTGATGTTCTAAATAATATTGAAGTGAGTGTGAATAGATTGATCAAAATGGTGCATTCCATACTAGATGTTAATAAATTTGAATCAAATTCAATGGAATTAAAAAAGCGCGAAGTTGATCTAGTGCCTATTTTAGAGGAGTCGATTGATTCTATGAGTGCGCTCAAAAAAAATAGAGAATTGGTATTATCAAAAGAGGTTGAAGTAAATAAAAGGAAATGTGATCCGGATATAATAAGAAGGGTTATCGATAATTTAATTACCAATGCTATTGAATTCACTCCCTCTGATGGGAAGATCGAAGTTGCGATTGCTGAAGAAAATAGACAAACAAAAATTTCTGTCAAAGATAATGGCCCTGGAATTCCTGAAGAGGACCAGGATAAAATCTTTAAAAAATTTGGTCAGGCCAAAACTAGAGCTAAAAATAAAAAGTATTCTGTGGGGCTTGGCTTAACATTCTGTAAGCTGGCAATAGAGGCCCATGAAGGGGAGATTGGAGTGAATAGTGAGCCGGGAGAAGGGAGTGAATTTTGGTTTAGGATTTAAAATATGGGGCAACTGCAAAAAGGCTTTTTTATTAAATATAAAAATATATAATATACAACTAATAGTAAGAAGGGGCTTAAATATTGTGAATGTTTTATTTGATTTATTTTTGGGGAAATTTGATGTAACTTATGATAGGACAGTTTTTTTACTTCAAGAATGTTAAAGTTGAGAGGTAGGAGCACTTATGAGCGAAGCAAATATTTTATTAGTGGAAGATGAACCAGTTACTGCTATGGCAGAAAAATCACAGTTGGAAAAGTATGGCTTTACAGTAAAAACTATAGATAGTGGTTTAGAATCAATTGAATATATTAATAATAGAAATAAAATTGATCTCGTTTTGATGGATATTTTTTTAGATGAAGACCTGGATGGTATTGAGGCAGCAAAAAAGATACGAGAAAACCATGATATACCTATTGTATTTTTAACTGCCCATGAAAATCCAGAACTTTTAGAAAGGGCAAGGGAGTTAGATAATTATAATTATCTTCTTAAAGATATCAGTGGTGCTATGCTTAATAATGCAATTCACAGAGCATTAAAGTTTCATAAAGCACAGGAAAAGATAAAAGAACAGAATAGAAACCTCAAAGAGACTGAAGAACAATATAGAAAAATTGTGCAAAATTCTAGAGATGCAACAGCAATAATAAAAAGCTCAGAATTTTATTTAATAAATAGAGCCTTTATAGATTTAACTGAATATCATAGAGTGGATTTGATTGGCAAAAATATAAAAGATTTTGATATATTTAAAAATGCTATTGATAAAATTAATGTAATGCAATCTAGTGATAGAGAAGATTTTCAGTTTGAATTTGAATTGATTACTGCTTCAGGGGATACCCGTTATATTGATGCACATATGATTGAGATAGAGATTCAGAATAAACCGGCTTATGTTATGAATCTATATGATATTACTGAACAAAAAGAATTATTAGAAGAGGTGGAGAAAGCCAGGGAAATGTCGGGCCAGCTTGATAATTTAATCCCAATCTGTGCTAGATGTAAAAAAATAAGGAATGAAGAAGTAGAAGAAACTGAATGGTTATCGCCTGAACAATATATTAGTGATAGACTTCCTGATGTGGATTTCACTCATAGTATTTGCCCGGAATGTCTTCAAAAATTGTATTCTGAATATCCGGAGCATTTATCTAGAGATAAGTCGGATAAAGGAGATAATCAATAATTTTGTGATAGAAGGATAGTAGGTTTTATATATGGAGTGACTGAGAAAAGTATACAATCTTATTTTGAGCCTCTCATCCGGGTTTGCTGAAAGAGCCAAAACTGAAAAACTATTAATTTTAGAATATGGACAATGAGCTTACTAAGAGCCCATTAATAAGTTAAAATCTATGATGCTTTTTATGATGTGCAATACAAGACAAGTTAGACCACCTTATTCGCAGGTTCTCGTCCCTTGTGGACATCTATTATTGCTTTGCTTGCCATTTCACTCATTGATTCTCTTGCATATTTAGAAGCACTTCCGATATGCGGAAGTAAAACTACATTATCCATATTTTTAAGTTCTTCTGTAACATGAGGTTCATATTCATAAACATCTAAACCAGCTGCTTCTATTTGTCCATTTTCAAGATATTTGGCCAGGTCTTTTTCATTGATTATTGCTCCTCTGCCTGTATTAATTATATAAATCCCCTCTTTCATTTGTTCGAAGACATTTCTATCAAAAGTGTGTCTGGTTTGTTCTGTTAAAGGGGCGTGAATGGAAATAATATCACTGGTTTCAATTAATTCAGGGAAACTAACATATTCGGCATCATACTCTTTTTCTATTTCCGGGTTTAATCTGGACCGATTATGATAAATAAGATTGGTACCGAAGCCCTGACATTTTGCAGCAAAAGATTGTCCTATTCTCCCCATTCCAAAAATTCCAATAGTTTTGTTTCTCAATTCATTCCCCAGGAAAAGTTTAGGGCGCCAGCCTTCGAAATGTCCCTTACGTACATATTGGTCGGCTGGTAATAATTTTCGAGTAATATTTATCATTAAAGCAAATGCTAATTCAGCTGTAGCGTTTGTTAACACCCCTGGCGTATTACAAATAGTTATATCATTCTCCTGAGCAGCTTGAAGATCTATATTATCATACCCAACGGCGTAATTGGCAATCACCTCTGTATTACCTTTTGTAGCGTCAAGAATATCCTCACCGATCTGATCGAATAGCATTGTTATAACACCATAATAATCACTAATATTTTCCAGTAAATATTTTTTGCTAAGAGGTTTGTTATCAGGATTTATGTCTACATCAAAATATTTTTTTAAATTATTAATTCCCTTTTTCGGGATATCATAGGTAACTAATACATTTTCCATGAAAACTCCTTATATTTTTGCATTTAGATTACTTTTACAGTTTATTTAAATAATCTGATTTACTTAATTTATAGAAATTATTTGCAACAATATTTAAGTGAAACATTTAAACTCAATCTAAAAAGTGATTTTGAAAATCTAGGTGTATTTATATTAGCTAAATCACTCTTTAAAAAGTAAGACAAATTTTTCAAACATATCTTCCTGAAAATGATCAAGCATTTCATTTTTCATTAATTTTAGCGCTTCAAAAGAGGAGAGAGGCTCTTTATAAGGTCGTTTGGCCGTAAGAGCATCAAAGACATCCGCAATACAGCAGATTTTACCATATAGATGTATTTGATCACCTGATAATTGGCGTGGATAACCTGTCCCATCGTAACGCTCATGATGTTGCATAACTATGACTTCATTTTCCTTATCCAATTGTTCCGTCTCTGACAGAATCTTATAACCCTGGTAAGGGTGGGTTTTCATTTTTCGATACTCTTCATCAGTCAATTTGCCTCGCTTGTTGATAATATCCTGGTCAACTCTTGTTTTACCTATATCATGGAGGAAAAAGCCTGCTCCCAACTTTTCAAGATCATGATTGGAGGAATCTCCAAAGAGTGCTTTGGTAAGTAAAATAGAATAGACGCCTACATTGACAGAATGGATATAAGTGTAGTAATCATGGGAAGTAATATTTAAAAGATAATGAGAAGTGGCATCCTCCTCTAATAACATGTCAACAATATCGGCAGCACCTTCTCTAAATTCCTCGATATTTTCGGAAGAAGGATTGTCCAGAAGATTTTCCATAATGCCAACTGAGGATTCATAAACTGCTTCTGCCTTTTTATCGGGGTCCATATTTTGGTCGTGGATGACTTTTTTGAAATCTTCGGAAATTAACTTTTCAGGATTCCAATCATCTGGAGTTTCAATTTCAGTACGATCATCTGATTTATCTTCCTGTTTTAAAGGGAGAGTAACATCACTTTTATCCGGATCTATTTTAATCGTATTCACTTCTAAATCATCAAATTTTTGAATTTGTTCTTCCGATTCAATTTTAAATTCATTTGTTAAAAAAGGATGAGAGAACCAGGAACTATCTAAAATGACATACATACCCTTTTTTAATTGATCTTTATTAATTTCTTTTTCTGGCACAATTTTACCTTTTATTTCAAAAGCCTACAATTTATTCCAAAATAAGAACTCATTTTTAGATTATCAAATTACATCTACCTTGACTACAAAAAAATAATAGAAAATTTGCAAAAAAATAAATTTGATTTCAAATACCAGCTATTGATTATAGAAGCTAATCATTTTACATTTTATTGAATAGTTCGAATCTTACTATTTTATTTTATCAATTATAATAGGAGGACAATATGAATTTGACTATTGAAAAATTACTAAAAGGTGACAAAAAAGTACAGGATTACTATAAAAAGGCCATGGAAAACTGGGAAAATATTTTACTAAAATCAGTTGAAGAAGAAGACCGCGAGCTGCAGGATTTGATTTCTGATGAACAGGAGACTTTTGAAAAAGAATGCGGAGGGAGAGAATTAGGTCAGGAGATAATGGCAATAGTAGGAATATATCAATTTTATTCAAACAGCACTGGTTTTAGCGAAAATGTTGGCCAGGCTATGAAGGTCTATAAGGCAATCCAGAACAGTGATTGCAGTGAAGAAGTTAAAATTATGTCTGAAGAAGCTGCTAAACTAACTAATTTGCAAAGTAGAGTTGGATAATTTATCTGAGTTATAGAATAATACTTCAGAATATGAAAAGTTTTGGAAACTACAAAAAAGGAATTTTGATATAAAACTATAAATGTTTCTTATGCCTGAATTGTTCATAACCATTTTAAAATGGTAGGTTAAGAATATATTTTATATTATTTTAAACACCCTATTCTATAAAAACTCAGTTTTTCCGAAGGATCCCCCTAGGGGCCTATGTGACCTCCCTGGGAGTCTTCATCGAAGTCCCTTGTGATCTAAGGGACCTAAGGGAAATGATAAGGAATTCTTCAGGTTAAATTAAACTGAAGTGAAAGTTGCTGAGAGTTGCAAAAATTATGTTAAATACTGTTTGAGTAAAAAGTCTAATAATCGTTATTCGAAGCGTCTCGCTAGAATCATCAGAGAACTTCTAATCAGAGAGGTACAGTGAACCTGATGAGAAGAGCAGTTGAAGAATGGGTAACTTGTAAAATCAAATGATTTTGAAGAATTCATAAATGTTCTAGACTGACAGAAAAATTGTTGTTTAGAAGCACAGCCCAAATGAATTATCTCAATATACTTCATTCCTAATAAAAGGAGGAAGTTTCATGAAAATGAATAGAATAAAAATAGTTGTATTCATTATCCTGGCAAACATTATTATGCTCCAGGCACAATCAACTAATAAATACTCCAAGATAGAAATTAAGCCAATCCCGGGATTAAGTAAGAATTTTATGAAAGGAATGGATGTATCAATGCTCAAGGAGATTGAAGAGGCAGGTGGTAAATTTTATTCTTCAGGGAAAGAGATGGGGTGTTTGAAAATTTTAAAGAAACATGGAATTAATTATATCAGACTCCGACTCTGGAATAATCCTCAAAATAGAGGAGGAGGAAATTGTAATTTGAATACTATAAAAGAATTAGCAGGAAGGGCAAAACAATTAAATATGAAAGTATTCTTGGATTTTCATTATAGTGACTTTTGGGCAGATCCGGGTCAACAGGAAAAACCAGCAAATATTCGGGGACAGACTGAAGTAATTCGAAAAATCATAAAGATTGTGCATAATGCACCTAAAAATAGAGGATTAGGTGTCTTCTATTGCGAGGGAGAGTGGATCCCTATGCAAGGTGCTGGATGGAAAACTGGAGCAGGGAATGGATGGGAAAATCAGGCCCTGTTTGATTTTAAAGGTAGTGCTTTGCCTTCTTTAGATGTCTTCAAAGAAGTTTTGAAAAAATCTGAATGATATGAGAGCCGTTGATTTATCTATAAGTAAACCTTGAAAGTTAAATTTCTTAAGAGATAGTAAAAGTATCATTATAAATAAATTTGAATAAATTAATATTAAGGTGATTATCATGAAATATGAAGCATTAGCAATGACTATAGCAGGTTCTGATTCCGGGGGAGGTGCAGGTCTACAGGCTGATTTAAAAACTTTTCAAACTTTCAATGTATATGGAACTTCTGCCCTTACTTCTGTAACAGCTCAGAATACTACGGGAGTTCGGTCAGTTGAGAATATAAAGCCTGAAGTTGTAGGAGATCAGATCGATATGATAATGGAAGATATGGGCTGTGATGCGGCAAAAACCGGCATGGTCTCGAATAAAGATATAATTGAAGTTATCTCTAATAAGATTCAAAAACATGCTTTGAATAAGCTTGTGGTCGATCCTGTGATGGTAGCCAAAAGTGGAGCAAGATTGTTAAATCAAAAAGCCGAAAATACTTTGATAGAAAAATTAGTTCCTCTCGCATATTTACTGACTCCTAATATTCCCGAAGCAGAACTTTTAAGTGGCCTTTCTATAGGCAATAAATCTGATATGAAAGTGGCTGCCAAAAAAATTCACGATCTTGGCCCTTCCAATATTTTAGTCAAAGGGGGACGCCTAGAAGGCGAAGAGGCTCTTGATATATTTTATAATGGAAGGGATTCTTTATCCTTGTCGGCCAAACGCATAGATTCAAAAAATACTCATGGTACTGGATGTACATCTTCGGCTGCAATTACAGCCTGTTTGGCAAAGGGTTATTCAATAGTTAATTCAATTAAAATAGCAAAAGAATTTATTAGTAGAAGTATTGAAAATGCTCCTAAGATTGGCCAAGGATATGGCCCTCTTTATCACAAAACAGAGCCAAAAAATATAGAAATTTGAATAATCAAAAAATCCCCGGAGTCTATCTAATAGGACCCATTTTTCAATGTATATTAACCTTTCTTTGTTCCAGGATAATTAGTCATCACCCCGACTCTATTGCCCTGATTTACCTGGTAGAATTCAATTTTTAATGTTTTCCTGAATTAGAATACCAAATATAATGAATATAAGCCCGAAAAATGAAGTTATCAGAATTTTTTCTCCAAGTATAAAATGAATAAAGATCAGAGAAATAAAAGGATATAGATATAAATAATTAGAAATTTTGGCAGTAGTTCCTGATGTTTCTAAAGCTTTTAACCATACATAGGAAGTTAATCCCATCTCAAATAAACCTATATAAGTAGAGCCTAGCAAACCTTGCAATGGAATGGAAAGCTGGAATAAACCCATTAAACCGGCTAAAAATAAATAAAATGTTCCAAATAAGTAATTGACCAATAGTTTTACAAGTCGTGCCCTGGAATCTTTCATATTAAAAATCCAGTATAGAGCAAAAATAATTGAACTGGAAAAGGCCAGGGTCACTCCTAGTAAATCGGTATTCTGGAAAGATTTAAAATTACCTTTACTTGAGACCAGTACCACTCCCAGGAAACTTATTAAAATGGCTCCAATTCTTTTTATACCAATTTTTTGATTAAGTAAAGGCGTTGATAACAATACAATCATCACAGCCCAGATAACATTTATGGGTTGAGCAATTTGGGCTAATAATCTATCATAGGCTGTAAAAAGAATTATGTAATAAACAAAAGGGTTCAAAAATCCCAAGATAGCAGAATTTTTCCAATCCTTACTTTGCATTTCAAAAATTTTATCAATATTTCCCCGTAGATAAAGAAGTAGGGATAAAATACAGACAGCGATCAGTGAGGAATAAAATACTAACTGGAAAGGTGAATCTACATGTTTTAAACTTATTTTAAATGCAGTTGCTACAGTTGACCAAAATAAAATTGTCAGAGCAGTATAAGTATAAGCAGTTTTTTGTTCTGAATCTATTAAATTAAGCAAATCTAATTATTCCATGTGTTCTTTGTAATTAATATCTCATATTAAAAGAAACCTTTATAAATAATATGCTAATAATACTCTAAGGACAGGTTCTGAAACAAGTTGTAGTGCTATAAAACTATCTAAAGATTGAAAGATGATTGAAGTCATAGAAATATCACCCCGGGCTGGTAGAGACTGTGTGAGAAGACCCGTTTCTCAATATATTTTAACCTTTTTCTCCTCCAAAATCATTCCTTAGAATTTAGTTATCACACAGTCTCCTAATACCGCGGAGAATATATTTTGGCTATCGAAAGCTGGATTTCATAGGATCCCACGTAGGAATTTCTTTTGGCTCTTCTTCTAAAATCGATAGTATTCGTTTAGGTATATATTTTTTGGGAAGAATTACGTTAAATACGTATTTATCAAACCAACCATCTGCCATTGCATAGTACCCTGCTTTACCATTATCAGTGCCCCAGGAGTTTGTTACTCTCCATTTTCTAACTCTCCCACTCTTAGTTGTATCAAGTCCGGAGAAAACCATAGCATGATTGGGAATACAAATATCATAAGCCACACCTTCTTCCATAGTGTAATCCAGATTTACATTTAATAAATCTTCATAATTTTTCAGGCCGGCAGCCATTATACCCTTTTCTCTACTCATATCAAATCCTGCTGCTGCAGCAAACCAGATGGGAGTAGAATCTTTCACAGCCTGGGCGGTATATTTTTTAAATTTATCATTTTTAATATTTACAAAATTTAAATCATTTGCTCCCGCAACGTTTTTACAATGATTGATTTTATAATGTTGTCCATATTTATGTATTGGATGATCCAAAAGGGAAATGTAATTATTAAGATCTATATCTGTGGCTTTTTTATAAAAACTTTTGGGAGTGAATTCTTTTTCGATGAATTCCCCATCTTTGGTCTTGACTCTCCAGGTAAACCTTTCATCTGGATGGAGTGGTTCACCTAAATGATAGGCTAGAATGCGGTAAACATCTTTTAACATTTCTTCTTTTTTTTGTCTCAATTCCTGTACAGATTTATCCTGCCGGTGCATTTTTCTTAATTTAGCCGCATCATGTTTCAATAATCTGCTAAGAACTTTATTCATTGCAGGAGTATTTTTGCTATTATGGGTTTCTGGTGAAATTGATTTAGGTACCACACCATATTTTTCTACAATATCCACAACATATGTCCACCAGCCCCCATCGCCGATAGGTGAACTTATCAAATCCTGCAGACTCCTGTCCATAATATCTTTTTTTCTTGTAGAAATTATTTGTTCAAGAAAAATATTAGATTTTTCAAGTTTATCCCAGAAAAAGGAATAAGTTTGAGAGAGCTCAAAATTGGATTTTAGGTTATACTTGTCTATAATATCTGGCCTAATTATATTCAAGCCGGCAAATAGCCAGCATCGGCCGGAATGTTTTTGGTCAGTAATACCAGGGCCATCAAGTTTTACATCAAAAAGATGGTCATATTTGTTATTGATCTTGTGATCCAAAGCCAATTTACTGGGACCATTTTTTGTAATTGCATTTAATTTAGCCCTATGCTGTTCTGACATTTCAAAAGAATTATCTAATTTTTGGATTAATTCCGGAGTTAATTGTCCTTTTCCACTCTTCTCTCCTTTGAGAATAATTCCGAATAATAATACAACTAATACAAAAATGAAATTTTTTCTCATTTTTGACTCCCCGTTTTAGAAATTAAAAATTAATATTTACATTTACATTCGCTACTAGTATTCCAAATTTATTTTCTTAGTTGCAAATTATTTAACCAGATAATTAATTACAAGTATAGAAATAGGATAAGAAAAATTATTTAGTTTAAATTTGAGCTGGTATCAAATTAATATTATCTCAGATACAATTAATTATCCGATGCCAATTAAACAATAATATCCGGCAGGAAAAACTCTCCTGCCGGACATCTGCTAAATTATGAAATCCTGCGCTTAATTTTCATGTAATAAAGAAATGCTGAAGTAACTGAAAAACTATAATATTTATTAAAGTATATAAAAGCTTATCTAACATAGAGGTTTTAGTAATTGATAAAAGAGTATAAAGAAGAACAAATATCCCCCTTTTCAGTTACCACCGATACTATTTACCTAAGTTGTCCACTGCATGAAATTTTAAGGTATCACCTTTTAAATTTTGAGCATGAGCACTGAGACTTATTGTTCCGGATTCATTAGTAGGTTGAATAATTGCTAGACATTTACCTTTATACGCATCTCTATAATCTGTTTGATATTTTTGTAAGTCCGAGTGATCTCCATTTCCTACTGCAATAATTTTTCCCTGACCCTGAATATAAAAATTAATACGGTTGCTAGCATGAAAGACCAGATTACCCTTACTGTCTACTATTTTTGCGCGAATGAAAGCCAGGTCTCTCCCGTTTGCCTTAATGGTATCATTTTCTGGTATTAAGTTTATTTTTTGAGCCGAAGATGGTGTTTTTAAGTTATGTTTGGCAACAATTTCTCCATCTACTTTTCCAATTGCTTTAATTTTTCCAGATTGATAGGGGATTGTCCATTGTAGACTAGGTTTAGTAGAGTCGCCAATTATTTTACTTTTTGTACCTTTGGAATCGCCATTAACAAATAGCTCAACTTTTTCACAGTTTGTATAACAAGTTACATTAATTTGTTCACCACTCATATTATCCCAATCCCAATGATGTTGGAGTTTACTCTCTTTTTTGCCAGGATCTTTTGTAGCGATATAGACCATATTTTTATCTGACCAAAGACTTTTACGGAAATAAAAATTCGGTTTGTTAAATCCACATAAATTTATGGGACCAGAATCACTGCTCCTATTAGGAAATCTTCCGGCTTCACCGAGGTAGTCAACTCCTGTCCATAAAAACTGGCTGGGCATGAAATCATTATTTTTTACAGCTAGCCAGGCTTTATACGAATCACCATTTTCAGTACCCATCATCTTTCTGTTAGGATAATTTGTATGATCTTTTTCATAATATTTTTCTTGATAGTTGTATCCCACTACATCTAATTGTTGAGCAAGACCTGTTTTATTCGAAACAGGGGTGTTTGCCAGCGCTGCAGTTATAGGTCGGGTTGTATCAATACTTTTAATGGTCTTAACCAATTTTTTTGCTATGGGTACTAATTTTTCAGGCGAGGGTTTACCTTTGTCATAAGAATAAGGATCTCCCGGATAATCGATTTCATTGCCAATACTCCAGGCAATTATACTGGGATGATTTCTATCACGTTTTATCATCGCTTTAAGGTCTTTAACAGCCCACTCTTCAAAATGCTCATTATAACCATCAAGAGAAAAGTATTTACCTTTTCCTGCCATTCCTTTTGCCTGGCCTACATTCCAGCCCTGGATCCATTTTTTCTTTCCTCTGGCCCATTCATCAAAGGCTTCATCCATAACCAGAAGTCCATACTTATCACAATAATCTAATAATTGGGGAGAGGGAGGATTATGGCTTGTCCTTATTGCATTTGTTCCCATTTCTTTCAGTTGCTTGATCCTTCTCTCCAGTGCACTATTATTCAGTGCTGCACCTAAGGGACCAAGATCATGATGAAGACAGGTTCCTTTCAATAAAATATTCTCTCCGTTCAAAAAGAAACCCTCCTCAGCATCAAACCGGAAGGACCTGACTCCAAAATCAGTTTTCTTTTTGTCAATTACATTATCCTGTTTCTTTATTTTAGTGATAACTTTATATAAATAAGGATTATCAGATGACCAGAGATTAGGATTACTTAATTCAGTATTCATAAAAAATTTATATTCCTCATTGGCAGGAATATTATTACTTTTTTGAACTTTTTTCTGGATATTACCATTTTTATCAACAATAGTATTAATAACGGTACATTCTTCTGAATTTTTACTTTCATTCATTACCTGTGTTTCAATTTTAACTTGAGCAGATTTTTCAGAAACTTTATCTGTAGTAACATAATTTCCCCAATGTTCTATATGGAGATCATTCATTACCTTCAGCCATACATGTCTATAAATACCAGATCCTGTATACCACCTGGAATCCGCATAATCACTGTGATCTACTTTTACAGCAATTACGTTCTCTTTATCACCAAAATTTAAATAAGGAGTCAGATCATATTGAAAACTGATGTAGCCATAGGGCCTGTTCCCAAGTAAGTGACCGTTTATCCAGACCTTGCTATTCTTGTATACCCCATCAAATTGTATAAATATCTTTTTGTCTCTGTATTTGTCAGGAAGAGTAAAATCTTTTCTATACCATCCTATTCCTCCTGGCAGATAGCCCGTACTACTTGCCCATCTTGAACTAAAAGGTTCTTCTATACTCCAGTCATGAGGAAGATTTACCCTGCTCCAGGTGGAATCATTGTAGTCAACATTTTTTGCCTTCTCTAATTTTCCTAATTTAAACTTCCAATTAAAATCAAAGGATTTTTTTATTCTAGGAGCTGTAGTATTTTCTGATTTTGATTCACAGCTGATAAATAATACAGCAGCTAAGATGATCCATAAAATTTCAAACTTATTTAAACCCATACTTATCCCCTTTTTTTAAGTCTTATTTTATTATGGAGTTAAATGTAATAAAAACAACATACTTTGGAAACAATAATTTAATTATTTTTGGTTCCTAATCAAGATATAGGAGAGAAAAAGTAATGTTGTAAAGGTAATGTGTTTTATCTGAAACCGATATAAAAATAAAAAAAGAGCCAGCTTCCCGGATTTCGTGGGAAACTGGCTCCAATATTAAATGATGCTAATTATTTCCAGAGTTCATGCTGTTCCATATTTTTATTAGAAGTGATTTCGCTACGTGGAATGGGATAAACAAGGTTTCTCACTTTGAAATTATCAACATTGGGATGATTATGTTCTTCAAATACATTCTTAATATAACTATGTTGAGCAGAGTAAGAATCTCCACCTTCTGCTTTTGACCATCTTCTTAGGTCTGGCCATCTATGTCTTTCTAGTGCAAGTTCTGCCATTCTATCGTGATGTCTTAGTTTTTCCAATACTTCTTCTTTACTAAGACTATAAGGCATATTTACAGTATTTGATCTGTCTCTGACCTGATTAATTAAATCAATTGCCTCATCTTTAGTACCATTACCACTCATGAGTATAGATTCAGCCTGGGATAATAATATGTCAGCATATCTAAGTATAATAATATCGGATTCACCGGACATTGGATCAGCATCATCAGTAGATAGTGCATATTTCATTTGGAAACTTTTGGTGGAAAGTTCTTCTTCCGTAAGAGGTCTCTGTTCGAGATCACCGTTTGCTAGAGTATCGTAAGGTGGATGCGGTTTAGTATAAGAGTTTATAGTTGAATCGTATCTGATGGTGCCCCATACTCTCTTGGAAATTAGACCATTAGACATAGTATCATTTTCAGCCATCCAATTTGCAAACCATTTAGAAACCCAGTGACATTCCCATCCATTTGCATCTTTACTATGCAGCATTAGTGGCCAGGCATGATTCTCAGAGGTTCCGCCTGCATCTTTATGAGTGAATTTTATAGCAAAAATATGTTCCTTTGTATCCTCATTTAATCCAGTAAATAGAGAAGCATAATCATCAACTAAACCAAAATTACCCGAATTGATTATTTTATTAAATTGGTTCTTTGCCTTTGACCATTCTAATTGTTGCATATGAGCTTTCCCCAATAATGCTCTTGCTGCATACTTGTCTGCTCTTCCTTCATTTACATTAGATTCAGGTAAATTATCTATACCATACTGAAGATCTTTTTCAACTTGTTCCCATATCTCTGCATTACTATTTTTCTCTTGAAAGAAGTTCTCTTTCTTTTCAATAACTTTATTAATTACTGGTGCTTTTTCGAAATATATCGCTAACCTGTAATTATTATAAGCTCGAACAAATCTCGCTTCGGCTTTTATCTCTTTCTTTCTCTCATCACTTATATCCTCTATCTGGTCAGTATATTTTAAAACCTGATTTGCAAAATAATTACCAGTATAGATAAAATCCCACAGACCACTTGACGCCGAATTACTTGGATCATCGGTGAATTCAAAAACCCTGTTTGAAGATTTCCAGGGGGTCATCATAGGGAATTCAGTTTTAAAGATCTCTGCTGGAAAGACAGTCCATGTTCCAGTCCACATACCTGGTGCCTGGGTGTAAGCATAAGCACTGGTCAGAGTCTTTATAGCATGTTCTTCCTGTTGCCAGTAAGTATCAGGGCTTGGTTGATTTGGATTTGTAACATCCAAATCTTTTTCACAGCTGGTCAGTAACAATAATGAACCTACCAACCCTAGTAAAATAAATTTTATTTTTCTCATTATTGATCTCCTTATTATTTATTGCGTTTGTTATTTAAAAGTTATTTCAATACCACTTCTAAAGGTTCTTACAGTAGGATATGTACCCCAATCCTGTCCTTTATCAAAAGCACCACCTGGTGACACAGTAGGATCAACGCCTTTATAATCAGTTATAGTAAATAGATTTTCACCGGCTAAATAGAATCTTATACTACCATTTTCTAACAAACCAAAGTTACCTTCAGGTAAAGTATATCCTATCTGGATATTTCTCAATCTCAAATAATCAGCATCTTCTAACCACAGGTCAGAGTGTCTTCCATAATTATTATTAGGATCCATCACTGTAGCTCTTGGAAGACTAGCATCAGTATTTTCAGGAGTCCATCTATCTTTTGCTTCTGACAAGAAATTTTTCTCTGGTTGGTTCATGCCCAATAAATATCTTCTAAGTCCATTATACATTTTCTTACCAGCAACACCGTCAAAAGAGAAGGATAGATCAAAATTCTTATAGTCACCACTAAAAGAAAAGCCATATTGTATATCAGGGAAACCACTACCCATATATTTTTTATCATCAGTATTTAATTCCCCATCATTATTTTGATCTACGAATTTAACGTCACCTGGCTTTGCATCGGGTTGAATTTGTTCCCCATCGGGACCGGTATAATTGTTGATTTCTTCTTTACTCTGAAATAATCCAGCGGTCTCAAACAGGTGGAAAGCACCTATTTCTTTACCTACTACTGTTCTTGATATACCACCGCTCCATATTTCTTGACCTTCTTTAGCCAAATTCAATACTTCATTTTCTACCGTAGAAAAGTTACCGCTAATACTATAATTAAAATCTATATCTTCAATGTATTCTCCATATTCAAAGCTAAAATCAAAACCAGTATTTTTCATTTCTGCAAGATTAGTTTCTGGTTCACCTGCACCTACACTTGGAGGAATTGGAGTGGCGAATAAAATATCTTCAGTTCTATTATCATAGTATTCTGCGGTAAAAGTTAATTTATTATCAAATAAAGCAAGGTCAATTCCCATATTCTGTTTAATTGTTTCTTCCCATTTAAGATCTGCAGCCGGTAGACCAGTAATAGCAGAACCTACCATTACTTCATCTGTCATCTGATAATTTAAGCCACCACCAAATGAAACTGTGGGAATATAACTATACTCTCCTACTCTATTATTACCGAGTGAACCATAAGAATATTTCAATTTCAAATCATTTACATTATTAGCAAGGAGTGGTATATAGTCGAAGAAACTTTCTTCACTTACTCTCCATGCAGCAGAGAAGGAAGGGAAATTACCCCATCTATTTTCTTCTGGAAATCTGGAAGAACCATCTCTTCTGATTGAAAGATTAAGGAGGTATTTTCCTGAATAATTATATTTTAAGCGAGTGAACATGGAATTAAGTTTACTTTCAGTTTCACTACCCCATTGGCTTTCATTATCCTGAACTGCATCTATAACATCAAGACCGTCAGCTGGCATATCTTGACCCCAGGCTCCTACTTCTCGCCAGTTATGGTATTCTCTGGATAAGCCTGCCATTACATTAAAATTGTGGTCCTCTATTTGTTTGTCATAGGTAAATATATTTTCAATGGTAGAGTTTATGCCTCTCCATCTTGCATCACTCAGAGTTCTTCTATTGGGTGCCCCTCTTGGTAAATTATAATATGGTTGATATTCATAGGAATGGTGATTAGTTGGACTATAATTAGCTCTGAACTTATATTGGAAATTATCAGTGAAATCATATGTAATATATCCAGTTACACTAGCATAGTCTTCTGACTCATGAAGCTCTGTTAATGTTTGTTCAGCTATGGCATTCCGATCAGCAGTACCCCAACCAGGTCCTGGACCACCCATGTTATAAGGTCTTGTACTGTCATATGGTGAAGTTACAGGTGGTATACCTAGTAGCTGCTGGAGTGGATTGCGATCATCCACATTTGCCTGTGGTTCTCTAAATTTGCGACCAAGCTTTATATTTTCCCCAATGGTAAAATTACCTTTACTATATTCAGAGTTAATGGTCAGTCTAGCGGCATAGCTATTAGAATTTATCTGAATTCCTGTTTCATCGTAATAACTTCCACTAATGAAATACTGAAAATCTTCCCCACCACCGGATAAGGATAGTTGATAATTTTGTACAGGAACATTTTTTCTATGGTATTCATCTATATAATCAGTTCTAGGCATGTTTGTAATAAAGGAATCTGGATTGTTTACATATTCCTTTATTTTAGAAGGCATTGAATAGGATGGGTTTTCCTCTTCGAATTTTTCTGCCATTTTGCCTGCAGTCTTAATATATTCTTCAGGACCTAACATGTCCCATGTTTCTACAATATTTTGAACACCAAAGCTGGATTGAAAACTTATTGTAAAGGGCTTATTTTTTCTTCCAGATTTAGTCTCAATTAATACAACACCATTTGCTGATCTACTTCCATAGATTGCAGATGCAGCAGCATCTTTCATTACACTGATAGACTTAATTGAATTGGGATTCACTTGACTAATATCACCGGGGATCCCGTCAATAACGTAAAGGGGATCGCTATTATTCATTGTACCAATTCCACGGATTCTCATAATTGGTGATTCACCAGGTGCACCGGAATAGTTTTGAATAGTGACTCCGGCTAGTTTCCCTTGCATATTATTCAATACATTACTAGACTCGACTTTTTGTATTTCCTCTGTCTCAACTGAAGTGACTGAACCACTAATGTCTCTTCTTTGTTCAGTACCATAACCAACTTTTACAACCTGATCACCCATTAAAGCTTTTCTCTTCAAGCTAAAATTTATTTCTAATGTCTCACCTGACTGAATATCTATATCTTTTGATCTTTCAGAATATCCAATATAATTCGCTGTGAGAGTGTATTCGCCTGCTGGAATACCTGTAATTCTATACATTCCTCTGGTATCTGTGGCAGCTCCCATCTGTTGGCCCTCTAGCATTACATTTACTCCTACCAAAGGAGAGCCATCCTCACTTTGAACTTTGCCCTTGATAGTTCCACCATTTTGAGGATATAGAAATACAGTCATTAGCAAAATACTAAAAATTACTAACACATTCTTTTTCATTTTTTCCTCCATTAAATAATTAAAGAATAAAAATTCACCGAATTGACAATTTAAATATAGCTGTTCTCATATACCTCCTCTTTTTTATCTAAATTAGCAAATTTGATGTTATCTAAAAATGTTATGCTTGAATTTAAAGGTTTGATTTCATGTACAAAGTATAAAATAAGCTTCCCTTTTTGTATTAATTAGAAGAGCTACTATTGACAAAGCATTCTGAAGGCACTTAACATCTATAACGATTAAGTAAATTGTAAAACCTATAAATATGATTTATAAAATTAATAAATTAACTCTTTTGAATAATTAAAAGTTAAAAAACGCCAAAAATTAGGATTAAATAGTATATCTTGAATTAATGTGGAAGAATATCCCCTTCTTATTCTTCTCATCCCAAATAATTATAAGCAATAATTTCTTAAGATTCAAGCTAATTTTCCATGTTCCTATTACTTCCTTAATTTTTTAGCCAGGTATCTATTGAAGTATTAATTAATAATTTTTTATTTTAGAAAAAAGAACAAGTTTAATTTATTATATGAGGGTGCAATAAAATTAATTAGAAGTATTGAAAAATAGTAAACATTGTGCTAAAATGGGGGAAGATGAAAATTTTAGCAAAATGAGGGGGAGATATAGATTCTATATTGATAAAATAGGGTTTATTTAATATTCCCAGAATAAATAAAACTTATCTGTCAGTGGAGGGTTATTTATATATTGTTTCTAATTTACCATAATTATTGATAGTGAAAACCTTGTTGATGTTAGGCAAATTGAGGACACCTCTAAAAAAATTTCTGCCAGAATAAATTTTTATAGATTCTGTATATTTATTTTTTATAATATGTTTGAATAGTTGTTTTTGGGATGCATATCGACCATTCTTTGTTTGATATTGCTTTTGACTATAATATATTTGATACAATCTATAAGCTATTTCATAGAAAGATTTGTTTTTGATAAGAGATTCTTTTTTCTTCTCTTCTGGTCTCGATTTAGTCTCAAACTGAACAATTCCCCACATCTCAGGATAATGTAAATTAACTAATCCCTGAGGTGACCAAACTGAATATTTTGCTGACTTTACCTCAGTTTTGGTTGAATTCTTTTCTTTGGTATATATTCCATTTTTATACTGAACTGGCCATTCTACCCTTGAAAAATTCATTCTAAACTGCATCCCATCTTCAGGAGGAATATGTTTATGAGTACATTCAGCAATAGCAGACCAGGGATAGGCAAGTTCTACTATCCACCCTTGATCAATGTCTTTACCATTATTAATTGTGCCTTTTATATGTGTACCCTTTTTGATTCCTGTAGCTTGCCAGTTACCTATTGAAACTCCACTATCACGATAAGGTTTTGTTATAAATAAATCAGTAATGGTCGCATAAGCATTTATTTGTAGTTCAAGATAATTATGAGTATCGCTATCTGGATCAATAAAGATTTCAAAAGCATCATCTCTAAATACTTGAGAGTCCCGCTTTTGGCTGCGAGCCCAGATATGTGGTTCCTCTAAAAATGCACCTATATAAAGATAATTTTCATCCCAGATCAATTTAATTTTGGTCCTGTACTCAGGTGAAGGTGCTGTTTTACCCTTTATATTAATGAAATTATTACTCCAATCTGTTTTTTGCCAGGCTTCTTCATTCAATTTACCATTAATCTTTATGGAATCATCGGTTTTGTAACTTATATAATAGTTAGGGTTAAAATCGATCTGGGGCCTTTGAAAACCATTTTGAGAGAGAGCAAAGTTCAGGCAAATTAAAAATATAAATAAATTTGATGCTACTTTTTTGATCATAATAAATACTCTTGATTATTTTAGGATTTTACAAATAATAACCACAAAATTAATTTAGAATCTATAAATATTTTCAGAGAGGAAACTAAGATATTTTTTATTGTTTATCATCATATTATTAGAGCAAATAGAAAAATTATATTTTGTGGAATATATTTTCAATTGTAATTTATGTCTATAACCGGGGGCAAACAAAAACATTTTTCAAATTTGTTCGCTCGGGACCTGCCCCGGTTCTCACCTTAGAAAAGAATTATCCCTATAAATTACTTTCCCGATCAACTTCGTTCTCAAGAGCCCCAATATTTTCAATCTCAATTTCAATAGTATCTCCTGCAGACAGCGCGCCAACACCGGAAGGGGTTCCGGTCATGATTATATCTCCTGGATTTAGAGTAAAATTATCAGAAACAAAACTAACAATTTCAGAGACAGGAAAAATCATCTGATTTGTATTAGACGATTGAACTGTTTCACCATTCAAACGGGCAGAGATATCAAGATTATTAGGGTTCCCAATGTCTTCCGATTTTACAATCTGGGGACCAATAGGACCAAAAGTATCTAGTGACTTACCCCGGAACCAGCCCGATTTATCTCCGGTTTGTAGATTTCTCTGGCTGACGTCGTTCATACAGGTGTAACCAAATATATATTCATTAGCCTCTTCTTGAGCAATATGTTTGCCTTTTTTACCCATTATTACCGCTAGCTCGGCTTCATAGTCAGTTCTGGGATTTTCAAAGCCATATTTATTAATGAAGGAAGGTAAAATAATCTTATCTTCAGGGCCTATTAGCACATTTGGGGTTTTATTGAACAAGATTGGTTCATCTGGAATCACACTTTTCTCTTCTTTTACAGTCTTCTTTGCAATGTTTTCGTCAATATGGTCTTTATAATTCATCCCTAAAGCTATTATCTTGGACGGATTTACTTCGTAGTTCTCTTCGGTGTTTTTTACTGGAAGGGATAGCATCTTAACTCCTTATTTTATAGATATCATTAAATTATTTATCTACAAAAATCACTCATTTTCGTCTATACAATTTATTAAATATCACTGGTTTCCCCAACTTATTTTACTGGTATAAAAAAATCTAATCAATGCTTCAGGTATGATTTATTTTATAGATATACGACCGCAGTAATTAGTAACCAAAAAGACCGGATACTTTTTTAATCCAGGGTGAGTTGTCACACTTTTTTATCTCACACAAGGTGCTTATTTAATTTTATAAGTGGTTCTAACTCAGGTCTATTACAGATATGTTATTCATTTTACAGGGTATATTTAAATATAAAGTAAAAATGGGAAGGACGCTGAGTGAGAGAGATTAACTCCTTGTGAAAGTAGAGATAAATATTTATATTGAAAAGATGTGAATAATAAAGAGAGGGTTATTGTGGGAAAATCTAGAATTGGAATTATTTTCGGCGGTAAGTCGGCTGAGCATGAAGTTTCATTACAATCAGCCAGGAATGTAATTAAAGCAGTTCAAAAAGGCGATTATGAACCAGTATTAATAGGTATTGACAAGGATGGCCAATGGTATTTAAAAGACTCAGACTTTTTATTGGAAGCAGATAAGCCGGGGAATTTGAATATTTCTGATCCTTTTAACCACCTTGGAGTCATACCAGGTGGTAAGTCGGGTGATTTGGTAAATCTTACTGACCAGAAGGTACTCGAAAGCATAGATATAGTATTTCCTGTCTTACATGGACCCTATGGAGAGGATGGTACTGTTCAGGGATTATTAAAATTAATGGATATTCCTTTTGTAGGAGCGGACATACTTGGTTCTGCTGTAGGTATGGACAAAGATATTATGAAAAGGCTATTGCAAGAAGCGGGTATACCTCAGGCTGATTATTTAGTCTATAATGATTATGAAAAAGAAAATATAAATTTTGCTGAAGTTCAATCAAAACTGGGAACGCCTTTATTTATTAAGCCAGCCAATCTTGGGTCTTCTGTGGGGATAAATAAAGTAGAAAATAAAAGTGAATTTGACAAGGCTATCCAAGAGGGGTTTCAGTTTGATAGAAAAGTTATAATTGAAGAAAATGTAGAGGGTAGGGAAATAGAATGTTCTGTGCTGGGAAATGATGATCCTAGAGCTTCGCAACCAGGGGCAATTATTACTCAAGACTTTTATTCTTATGAAGCAAAATATACAGATAAGGAAGAATCAACCTTACAAATACCTGCTCAGGTAGAGCAAAAAATTACTAATCAAATTCAAGAAATGGCTTTAAAAACTTTTAAAACTTTATGCTGCAGAGGTATGGCAAGGATTGATTTTTTTCTTAATAAGCAACAGGAGGTATTGGTTAATGAAATAAATACAATACCGGGATTTACAAAAATTAGTATGTATCCTAAATTATGGATAGAAAGTGGGTTATCTTATCATGAATTGGTCTCAGAACTTTTAAATTTGGCTGAGGAAGATTATAATAAGCAGAAAACATTACAGACAGACTATGAAATTTAAATCAAAAAAGGATGGGAGGTATATATGGCTACAACTTCAAGAAAACCAGCTGTAGCGGGCAAATTTTATCCTGGTTCAAATAAACGGCTGGAACAAGATATACAGAATTATTTAGATAATGTTGAGGAATGGGAAGAAGAAATAGATCAGTTATACGGGGTGATTTCTCCGCATGCTGGTTATGAATTTTCAGGTCCGATTGCTGCCTATAGTTATAGTGTTTTGGCAAAAGCAAGTCCGAAACATCTTATAATCATCGCTCCCAGTCACCATGCATATATTTCAGGATTTACGATTTATCCGGGGGCTTATTATGAAACACCTCTGGGTAAAATTCCTATCAATCAGGAACTAAGTAATACAATTTCCAATAATTGCTCCTCAGTACAAAGATCAAAATCTGGACACCAGCAAGAACATTCCCTTGAAGTACAATTACCATTTATTCAATATGTCCTGGAGGAAGATTTTGATATTATTCCAATAATTGCTGGAGATGTAGATCAAACTGGTTTGGACGTGCTATCAGAAGAGTTAAGTAAAATTAATCAGAAAGAGGAGATAGTTATAGTAGCAAGCTCTGATCTGTCACATTTTCACTCTTATGATCAAGCTGTAAAAAAGGATAGAGAATTAATTAATAAACTAAAAGATTTTGAGATTGATGATCTATTGGTTGCGCACAAAAGTAGAAAACTGGAAGCCTGCGGTATGATTCCAATCAATGTTTTAATGCAATTTGCTCTAAATTCTGGGAGTCCACAATTTAAGGAATTAAATTACAGAAATTCGGGAGATACTACCGGAGAAAAAGGTAAAGTAGTTGGTTATCTTTCTGCTGCGATCTATGAATAAAAAATATGATTGCTCGGTCAGAAAAGAAGTAGGAGTCAGAATAATTTTAAATTTTCAAACGATTTTTCCTCTCCTCGGAATAATCTTCCTATGTTCTCATGATGGGCAGAGATTATAAAGGTCGGGATCACGAGGCAAAAAATTAATAAAGGTAGATCCTGAAGGCCATACATTAAAAAATAAGAAACAGGAAGAGTAATTGCTGCTAGCATTGATCCTAAAGACACAATACCAGTTGAAATTAAAGCTAAAATAAATACTCCTACACAGATCAAAAAAATCATAGGCAGAAGGCCAAAGACCATTCCGGCCCCTGTTGCGACTCCTTTGCCACCCTTAAATTTTGCAAAAATTGGAAAAGAGTGGCCTATAATAGCAAAAAGCCCCCCTATTATCTTAAATAAAGAAGGAGGAATTTGGGGAATTATTCCTATTCTCAATTGAGCAATTAGAATAGTGGCTAGAAGCCCTTTGCCTATATCAACTAGAACAGTAAACAGACCAGCTTTCCAGCCTACTATACGGAATACATTTGTAGCACCTGCATTACCTGAGCCATGTTTCCTAATGTCTGTATCAGCTACAAACCGGGTCACAATTATACTGGTAGGAAATGAACCTACTAAATATCCTAATATTGCGATGGTAAAAAGTGTTAGCATATTATTCCTCCCACATAATTCCTATTCCTGCTGTACCTATTCCAGCATGGGCAGCAAGTACCGGTGCTGCTGGAACAATTTCAACATTATTTACATTAAAATATTCCTGGACGAAATTAGCATATTTTTGTGCAGTTTCCTTGTCTTGAGCATGTACTATAAAAAATTTAGGATTATTTTTATCGGATAAAAAGTCTTTGACTTTTTGAATAACTTTTTCTGTGGCAGAATTTTTTGTGTAAGCCTGGTCTATTTTAATTATCTCTCCCTTCGAATCGATAGTTAGGATGGGGTTGACATTCAATAACTTTCCTAGAAAGCCTTTTGCTTTTTTAACCCGGCCACTTTTCATCAAATGATTAAAGTCTGATATTGAAACGAAGAGCTTGGTTGCTTTTCTTTGAGATTTTATTTTTTGCACGATCCTGGGAAAGTTTGCTCCCTCTTCAGCCATCTGAGCAGCCTTGATAACTAACATCCCTTGAGTAACAGTTAGAGTTTTAGTGTCGATTACTTCTATTTTATCTTCGTATTGTTTAGCCAGGCTACGAGCGGCTTGATATGCTCCACTAATCAGATCTGAGATATGAATAGAAATAATTTTGTCATAATTATTCAGTAAAGAAGTATAGGTTTCTTTATAGAAGGAAGGAGAAGGCTGAGAAGTTGACACCAGTTTTTTCTCGGAATTCATTTTGTTATAGAATTGCGATTGTGAAATAGTTAAACCATCTAAGTAGGTCTCTTCCCCAAAATTAATGTTAAATGGAATTACATGGATATTAAATCGGTCAATTATTTTTTGAGGTAGATTGCTAGCACTATCTGTGACTATGGCTATGTTTGTATGTTCTTTTTGATTATCTATGTATTCCTGCTTAATGTCATCTACTTTTTGTTCTGTAATTTTACCGCCGAATTCTTTGAGTTCATTTAGAATATTATGAGGTTGATTGGTGTGGACATGATATCGGGCTAATTCATCAGAACCAGCTAATACTATTGAAGAACCATATTTTTGTAGTGTATTTTTAATTTTGCCATTGTGCAATTCGGAGCCTTTAACTAAAAATTCTGTACAATACCTATACTTTATTTCTTTAAGACTTTCAACTGAATGTTCATCAAATTCATTATTAATTTCAGGAAGATTTTCTGCATGTGATTGGACTTCTGCAATTGCTCCCTGGGATATAAATTTATGTATACCTTCTAAAAAATAAACGAAACCTTGAGCTCCCGCATCTACTACATTATGAGTTTTGTTTTCTATTTTATTGCGGGTGTTTTCTAGAGAATCCTTAGCAACCTGAATGCCATGTTCCCATAATTCCACAAAATCGTCTGTGTTATAACTGTAATCATGGATTGCATCAGACCAGTCTCTAATAACGCTGAGTATTGTCCCTTCTTGAGGATCTGAAAGTGCTTCATAAACGTATTTGACAGATTTATTTGTGGCCTTGCCAAATTCTTGGGTAGGAACTTTCCACCTGTTGTCCATTTCATTATAGATTCCATAAAAAAATTGAGCAAATATTATCCCACTATTACCATGTGCTCCCAGTAAGGCAGCATTGGCTATAGTATGGCAGGTTTTTTTGACGGAATGAGAATTTTTACTCTGAAGAGCGCTGACTATTGCATGGAAGGTACTGGAAATGTTTGAGCCGGTATCGGAATCAGGTACAGGGAAAAAATTTATTTCATTAAGATGATTTGTCTTTTCAAAAATTCTTTTGGATCCGGCTATTATCGCTCTTGCTAACCTATGTCCGTCTAAATATTTTATCTTCATTTCCTAAATTCCTTACTTCAATATCAGAGCCTTTAACATAAATATTTGTAAGCAAAATTTACAGAAAATTTTTATATATAATCCTATTCGTTTCGCTGTTAAGCCTCTAATATCTAGTTAGTGATTATTTTTACTATGTTCTATTATTAATTTGATTAAAAATATACTATATTGCTACACTTGATTATTAAAAATTTACATTGAATCGATACCAAATAAAATAAGGGAGGAAAAATTCCCTCCCTTATTTAAATAACCTTCAATAATGTAATATAGTGATTAGTTTACATTGAGAACATCACTAAATGCTTTTTCTAATTGTTCTTTCGGAAGTGCACCTTTTGCCATCTGTGGCTCATCCTCTTCCGGAATAAACAGTAGAGTAGGTATGCTGCGAATCCCAAAAGCTCCTGCAAGTTCTTTTTCTTCTCCTGTGTCTACTTTGTAAATGTCAATTTTGCCTTCGTATTCATCGGCTAGCTCTTCTAAGATAGGAGAAAGTGTTTTGCAGGGCTGGCACCAATCAGCATAAAAGTCTATGACTGCAGGTTTATCTCCTTTAAAATTCCATTCTTCATTTTCTTCAAAATCAAATATTTTGTTTTTAAATGTTTCTTTTGTTAGATGTTCAGGCATGATTTTTTTTCTCCAAATTTATTAATTAAAATTTTCTTCATTCATATATTCTGATAGTAAACCAATTAAAAGGTTACAAAATCACTATCAATAGTTATACTAATAAGAACGTAAGCATAGAAAAAAGCAATTGAAAGTTATTTTTACAAATATTTACGACCTTTGTTATTATAAATAAGTCCTTTAAAGATATCAATTCAGTGTAAAATCCATCTTAATTTCATCTACTTGAGGTCTCTGATAAAGAGTTCCATGAAACTTAATAGTAGTAAGTAAGCCGTTAAACCATCATAATACTATGTCATTCAATTTGAGCAAAGAGATGATTTTAGTATTATTTCCTCACCGGAGGCCTCTAGGATGGTATCTCACGGTGAGTTTTTCCCGAGACAAGCTCAGGACCTAACTGACCCGAGAGAGTTGAGGGACCTTTTTTGACGGTTGGAACTTTTTTTACTCACAAAAAAAGTGCTTATTTGACTGTTTTGAAGACCATAACATCAGAATTGCTACAATGAATTTAGTCTTTATTAGAAAACGGGGAATTTCAGATGATGACAACAAACACTTCTTGATAATATTAAATTTGGTTAATATCTTAGGAAGGTTAAGAAGAAACAAATACAGGGAGGCCTTGTATGTCCGAAGATTTTATGACTATAGATAATCCCCATAGACTACTCTCAACTGGAGCAGTTAATATTATTACTGCTGGAAATGGTGAAGATGATAATCTTTTTACCGTGGCCTGGAATATGGCTTTACGCAAGAAAATTCCTATGGTAGCAATTGAAAGCGGGAAAAGTCATTATTCCTATAATCTCATTAAAGATAGCGGAGAATTTGGGATAAATATACCTGACCGGATTATTGCTGAGGAGACCTTGAATGCAGGTAAAATCAGCGGTTCTGAAGTGGATGATAAATTTGCAGAAATTGGTCTAACTCGATCTGAAGCCAAAAAAATTCAAGCGCCCATGGTAGCTGAGGCAGCAGCGAAAATTGAATGTCGCATCTCCCAGGTCAATGATATGGGGGCTTCTGCTTTACTAATTGCTCAGATTCTAAATGCAGAAGTCAAAGAAGAATATTATAAAGATGGAAAGTGGAACTTCGACAATCTGGAATTAATCCATCATATGGGCGGAAATGAATTTGCTGTAAGTAGTGAAAGTATAGAGATATAACCAGCCGAATACCTGCTGGTTTTCTAGGCCCTGTTAGGTTTGATGGTATATTGTTGATTTTCAGAAACAATATTACTAAACTCAAGGCCGTTAGTTAAAACTATATAGATTTTGATCTTATGTTTAACCGATTTTTGAGAAAAATAATAAATATTGTGCTGAACAGAGTAAAAGCATGATTTAAATGAACTAAAAACAGAAATTATAAAAAGAAAGGTTAAAATGAGCACACACCTGGATAAAGTTTATGATCCTGATAATGTAGAGAAAAAATGGTATAAACATTGGAAGGAACAAGAATATTTTCAGCCCGATGCAGAGAGTGAGAATGAGTCCTTTGTTATAACTATTCCACCTCCCAATGTCACTGGTGTATTGCATATGGGACATGTGATGAATAATACTTTGCAGGATATATTGATCAGACATGCTCGGATGCAGGGCTATAATACTCTCTGGTTACCTGGAACTGACCATGCCGGAATCGCTACCCAGAATGTTGTAGAAAGAGACTTAAGAGAAGAAGGTAAAACCAGAGAGGACCTGGGGAGAGACAAATTTATAGACAGAGTCTGGGACTGGGCGGAAGAACATAAATCCATTATTTTTCAGCAGCTGGAAGAATTAGGCTGTTCCTTTGATCGATCTAGAGAAAGATTCACACTGGATGAAGGTCTGTCCAAAGCTGTTAGGAAGGTATTTGTCCATCTATACGATAAAGGATTGATTTACCGTGGAAAAAGAATTATCAATTGGTGTCCTGGCTCTAAGACCGCCCTTTCTGATGAAGAAGTTGAACATAAAGAAGTGGAAGGAAAGTTATATTATTACCGATATCCATTAAAAAATGAAAATGATTCTATATTAATAGCCACTACCCGTCCTGAAACTATGCTGGGTGATACAGGCATAGCAGTCAATCCTGATGATGAAAGATACCAGGATCTGGTTGGTAAGACCGCGGTACTGCCCTTTATGGACCGTGAAATACCTATTTTTGCTGATGAGTTTGTTGACCCTGAGTTTGGAACTGGCATAGTTAAAGTTACACCAGCACATGATCCCAATGACTTTGATATGGGAGAAAGACATGACCTGGAGGTTATAAATATTTTAAATAGGGATGCTTCACTGAATGAGAATGCGGGTGAGTTTGAAGGAATGGGTAGATTTGAAGCCCGGGAAGAAATAGTTGAGCAACTGGATGAAAAAGGTTTGCTTGAAAAGGTGGAAGACCATCTCCATAGTGTTGGTTTTAGTGAACGAGCTGATGTCATGGTAGAACCAATGATTTCTAAGCAATGGTTCGTGAAAATGGAACCACTGGCAGAACCTGCTCTGGAAGCTGTAGAAGAAGGTAAAGTTCGTTTCCATCCGGAAAGATGGGTCAAGACCTACAATCACTGGCTTGAAAATATACATGATTGGTGTATATCTCGGCAATTATGGTGGGGACACAGGATTCCTGTATTTTACTGTGATGAATGTGATTGGCAAGATGCTTTAATGGAAGATCCGGAGGAATGTCCGGAGTGCGGTGGCTCTGTACATCAGGATCAGGATGTACTGGACACCTGGTTTAGTTCCTGGTTATGGCCTTTTTCTACTATGGGATGGCCGGAAGATACCCTGGATCTCAAACAGTTCTTTCCTACTGACGATTTGGTGACAGCTCCCGATATTATCTTTTTCTGGGTGGCCAGAATGATAATGGCCAGTCTGGAATTTATGGATGAAGTCCCCTTTAAGGATGTATATTTGACTGGAATAATTCGTGATTCCCAGCATAGAAAAATGAGTAAATCTCTGGGGAATTCTCCTGATCCATTGAATCTGATTGATAAGTATGGGGCCGATACACTGAGATTTGGCTTAATGTTGATTGCGCCTCAAGGTTCTGACATTATTTATTCTGAAAAACGACTTAAAGTAGGCCGAAATTTTCTTAACAAAATCTGGAATGCTACTCGTTTTGTACTAATGAATGTGGAAGATGAAGAGATTTTTGAAGAAGCAGAGGATATAAAAGAGGTTAACTATACTTTTGCTGATAGGTGGATCTTAAGTAGGTTGAATAATAGTATTGCTGAGGTAGAAAAATATTATGATAAATACCGTTTTGATCAAATCGCTCAGGTGCTGTATGATTTTATCTGGGGTGAATTTTGTGATTGGTATCTCGAAATAATTAAAGATAGACTCTATAATGGTACTGAACAGGAACAAAAAGATACATTGAAAATAACTATTTATGTTCTGAAAAATATACTCAAACTATTGCATCCCTTTACCCCTTTTATTACTGAAGAAATCTGGCAAAAAGTAAAAACAGAAGAAGAACCAGATATTATAGTTTCTGAATGGCCTGGTGCTGATGAAAAATTTATTGACGAGCAGATTGAAACTGATTTTGACCTGTTGGAGGAAATAATAACCTCTATTCGAGCAGCGCGAGGGGAAATGAATGTACCTCAGGGAAAACAGGTTGATTTGGTTGTTAAAGGAGAAAATCACCAAGTTGTAGATCTATTTAAGGATGATCAGACGAAAGGATATATCAAGGATATGGCTAAGGTAGATAATATCACTATTGATCCTGAGGCCGATAAGCCTGAACCATCCTCTTCAATTGTGGTAAGCGGTATTGAAATCTATATGCCCCTGGCCAATGTAATCGATCTGGAAGATGAAAAAGCAAGATTGGAAAAGGAAATAGAAAAAGTGAAAGGGTATCTGGATTCTAATAAATCCAAATTGAATAATTCCGGTTTTATAGAAAATGCTCCTGAAGAAGTAGTAGAAAAAGAACGACAAAAACAAAAAGATAACAGAGCCAAGCTTAAAAAATTGAAGAAAAATCTTAAAATATTGCAGCAGTAGCAATTGTTATCTGGTCCGGGTAATAAATATAAATTTATGTTCTTGTGATGTCCGAATTAATTTTTTTGCGATAATCAGGTTTTCCTTAAAAAGTGGATAGTTAATAAAAAGTCATTGACTTCCTTCGGGGCGCGCAGTGTGATAGTATCGTCTATTTTTTTTACCTTAATTATTCATAATCATTTTGAAATGGTAGGTTAAGAATATATTTTATAATATTTTAAATACCCTATTCTATAAAAACTCAGTTCCTATGGTTATGAATAATTTTAAGGTAACCCCCAGGGCCTTGTGTGAAAAATGCCTCGCTAGAGATCCCTAAGGGAAATGGTAATGAATTTTTCAGGTTTAAGGAGTACCTTTTTAAGTTATTCGAGTAAGTTAATCTACAAAGATTTTGGTGTTTTCTTCATAACATATACCCCAATAAATTTTTGTGCTTATTTCTATAGAGTGAATATATCTCTTGGTATAGATTTCTCAACCCGCTAAATCTTATTATCTTTGAGGTTTCAATGTGGCCGTGAGAAGTAGGATTGACCAGGAACTTAATTTAATGTTGCCAGTCTAATCAGACTAAATAAAAACATTGTTTGGTATCCATTTATTGTATAGAGGACGAAATTAACCTCTGATTCTAAATCTAAGGGCTCAATCTCACTTCCTCTAATTTTTGATTTCGATGCAGTCTTAAAATCATTAAATTGAAATTATAAGATGTTATTGGATATTATTAAAAGGAGGTGGTATTATGAAGAAAATTTTTTCAATTAGTATAATTATCATTCTTTTAATCACTTTTCTTCCTGCAGAAGATTTGAATGTTACAGTATACAATAATAATATAGGCCTGGTCAGCGAAGTCAGAAAAGTAGATTTGGATAAAGGCAGATTTAAGTTCCAGATAAAGAACATTCCTCCTGGAATAAAGGTCAATACTGTCTTCCTAAATTTTTTAGGTAGTAAAAAACCAGATATACTTGAGATGAATTATAACTACGATCTGACTAGTCCTCAAAACTTATTGGATCAATTCAAAGGGAAGAAAATTTTTTATCGGTTGTCTGCGGAGACTAAAAAGCAGGGCCTTTTGATTGGGACTTCTCAGGGCAAGTTGATGATCAGAAGTAATGGTGGTAATATCAAAATGATTCCAATCAAGAAAATTATTTCATTTGAGTTTGATGATCCATCCCAGGAGATCAAGCAGGAACCTACCTTGAGTTATTTAGTGAAATCATATACAGGTAAAACAAAAAAAGCCGAGGTTAATTATATAACTAAGGGATTAGATTGGAGTGCAGAGTATAATCTGATTTTAGCTGAAGATGATACTACTTGCGAAATTTCTGGATGGGGAACTGTCAAAAATAATTCCGGGATGGGATTTCATAATGTAGATTTAAGTTTAATTGCTGGTAAAATAGAGAAAAAACAGCCTAGACGCAGGATGGCTCTGGTAGCGGCTCAAAAAAATGCTGAAGTAAAACAGGAAAAAATATTTAATTATCATCAATATAAAATCCAAAGAACCTTAAACCTGCCAGATGATTCAAAAAAACAACTTGCATTGTTTAATAATGTTAAAGCAAAAATAGAAAAAAAATATGTATTTAAGACCTCTGCCTATTCTGAAGATGAATCAAATCTGGATATTAATCTAGGAATAAAAAATAATAAAAAGAATAATTTAGGTATACCTTTTCCTGCTGGCCAGGCTAGACTTTATAAAAAAGATTCAAATGGGAAACTAAAAATTATAGGCAGAGATAAAATTTCTCATACAGGTAAACAAGAAAAATTAAACCTTACTCTGGGAAAAGCGTTCGATATTAGAGGAGAAAAGGTAATCCTTGAGAAGAATAAAAGGGAAGAGCAAACTACTGTGGAGGTTAAATTCACAATGGTAAATGACTCAAAAGAGAGTGCAAGTATTGAAATTCGAGAAATGCATCATGGGGATTGGTATGTGAAAAATAGCAATCAGGAATATCATAAAAAAAGTAATTCCTTACTGCTCATCCCTCTGACTTTAGGAGCAAATCAAACTAAAGAAATAAAATATAGCTTTGTGAGGGAACATTAAGTTTGAGTAGAAAAGATACTGAGACCCATATTTTAAATTCAGACAGAGATGTCCAATTTATCAAGGGAGTTGGCCCTAAACGGGGAAATGCGCTGAATGAAATAGGTATAGAGACAGCACGAGATTTGTTGTATCATTTCCCACGCCGGTATCTGGATAGAAGTACTGTAGCTAAGATTGATTCTCTCAGTAAAGGACAGCAGATAACTGTGATAGGAGAGATTGAATCCAAAAATTATATTCGAACCCGCAGTAAAAATTATTTTCAGTTGCTTATCAAAGATGATACCGGTTTTATGCGATGTAAGTGGTTTAATGGTGCCAAGTATATTAAGAAAAGGTTTAAAGAAGGGGAAGTGGTTGCTTTTAGCGGTAAGGTAGATTATTATAAAGGCCCTGAATTAATCCATCCCGATTATGATAAGATAGAGAAAGAAAATATCAATACCGGAAGGATCGTTCCTCTTTATCATTCTACAAATAGATTAAAAAAAGTTTATTTGAATAGTAAGGGATTTCGGCAGTTATTCAGAAAAATTTTTGATCAATATACTCTTGCTATTCAAGAACTCATACCTGCTGCTCTCAGAAAAAATATAAATCTGCCCGGAGTAGAACAGGCTCTTCACCAGATACATTTCCCGGAGTCACAGGAGCAATTGGAGAAAGCTAGAAAAAGGTTTAAGTTTGAAGAATTTTTATATCTTCAGCTGGTAGTCAAATTAAAAAAAGCCAGCATTAATAACATTGATAAACAGTTTTCTTATGATACACCAGGACCAATTTTAGAAAAGATATATAAAAAGTTACCCTTTGATTTAACCGAAGCACAGAAAAAAGTTGTGAAAGAAATTTGGCAGGATATGAGTTCCAAGGCAGTTATGAATAGATTGGTCCAGGGAGATGTAGGTTCGGGTAAGACGATTGTGGGGTTGTTGGCTGCTTCTATTGCTATAGGAAATGGTTATCAGGCTGCCCTGATGGCTCCTACTGAAATATTAGCGGAGCAGCATTTTCAAAATCTTAGAGAATTATCCCTAGAACTGGATATAAAACCTGTTTTATTAATTGGAGGACAAAATAAAAAGGAAAGAAAGAAAGTATTATCAAAAATTGAAAATAATGAAGCTAATTTAGTAATTGGTACTCATGCCCTGATCCAGGATGAGGTAGTTTGGAATGATTTAAGCCTGGTAATTATCGATGAGCAACACAGGTTTGGAGTAGGACAGAGGGGAAAATTAATAAGAAAAGGTAGGAATCCAGATGTGTTGGTCATGACAGCAACTCCCATCCCTCGAACCATGAGTATGACACTTTACGGAGATATGGATATTTCTACCATTGATGAAACTCCTGCGCAAAAAGGAGAAATTATTACCAAAAAAGTTGTCCCCGAACAAATGGACAAAGTATATGGATATGTTGCAAAAAAACTGAAAGAAGGACATCAAGCCTATTTTGTTTTTCCTTTGATTGAAGAATCGGAGAAAATGGAACTAGAAGCTGCTGAAAAGGGATATGAAAAATTAAATCAAAAAATATTTTCTGATTTTGAAGTGGAATTATTACACGGCAGAATGAAAAATGAGAAGAAAGATGAAATAATGGCTGAGTTTGGGGAAAGAGAAATAGATATATTAGTCAGTACTACAGTAATTGAAGTAGGTGTAGATAATCCCAATGCCAATCTAATGGTTATTGAAAATGCTGAAAGATATGGCTTAACCCAGATACATCAATTACGGGGAAGAGTTGGTCGAGGAGAAGAGGATGGCCTGTGTGTACTGGTTGAGCGTAACAAGTCGGAAAAAGCCCAAAAGAGGCTGGAAATATTGTGTAATACAAGTGATGGATTTGAAATTTCCGAAGAGGATTTAAAATTAAGAGGACCGGGTGAATTTTTTAGCAGCAAACAACATGGATATCCCAAAATGAAAATTGCTGACCTAATTCAAGATACCGGTATTTTGAAAGTAGCAGGACAAGAAGCCAGGAAAATGATAAAAGATGATCCTCATTTGAGAAGGGAAAAGCATAAAACCGTCAGAAAACATTTATTAAATAATTATAAACAATATATGCAATTTGTTGATGTTCTTTAGGTAGGTTGGGGAATGGTTAAATGAGGTCATGTCTCTCATGAAGCAGCAAAGAAGAACAAGTCAAGATTTGTAGATTTACGAAATAATAGATAAATAATAGAGCTAAAAAATGTACAATCTAATCTCGCGATTCAAAAATTCAACTCTAAAATATACTCTGGCTCTGATAAGTTTTATGGGTAGTTTAGTAGTAAAATTGATGACCATTGCACCCACGGTCTCTTTTTGGGACTGCGGTGAATACATTTCAGCTTCCTATATTTTAGGAGTCCCTCATCCTCCTGGAGCCCCTTTGTATTTGCTGATTGGAAGGTTTTTTTCAATGCTTCCTATTGGACAGAATATAGCCTTTAGAGTGAATCTTATTTCTCCTATAGTCACTTCTCTGGCAATTTTATTTCTGTATCTGATAATTGTAAAATATTTGAAGCGATATCTGGATATGAGTATCAAAATAAATCGTGTGGCGGTCTACTTTGGTGCTTTTATAGGGGCGATGACTTTTGCTTTTACAGATAGTCACTGGTTTAACTCAGTGGAAGCAGAAGTATATGGCTTTTCCACATTTTTGACTTCTCTTGTAATGTGGCTGGGATTACGCTGGGAAGAAAGGACAGATCAGTCTGGTCATGAGAGATATATTTTATTGATTGCCTACGTTCTTGGTCTTGCAATAGGTGTGCATTTACTTAGTCTTTTGGTCATCTTTGTAATTGCGTTGATAATTTATTTCCGCTATTACTCAGTATCCAGTAATTGGTGGCTTGTGGGGGACCTTTTACTGGGATTGGGAATGACTGGAGGATTATTTTATGTTATTTATTCAGTTATACCTGCGCCTGACCACAAATTGAAATTAATCGGAGTTATAACTCTAGCTGGAATCTTTGGGATATATTATTTGATTAATAAATATAGCAGTGCTGCAAGAATCAGTGAGCATTGTAAAAATGTTAACATGGGACTGATAACTAGTACAGGCTTTTTAATCATCTATGTGGGTATAATAAGAGGCGTACCTCAAATAATTGAGACAGGCGGATTGCTATTATTAAGTCTTATAACCCTGGGAGTGGTTGGGGTAACTGTCTGGTCGGTTTTGCAGAATAAAAATTTATTGAGTATTCTCTTAATGAGTGTGATTTTAATTTTGGTAGGTTATTCTACTTATGTAAGTATACCGGTAAGAAGTGTTAAAGACCCTGCTATAGATATGAATAATCCTGAGACAGTAGAACGAGTTAAATATTATTTAGAAAGAGAACAATACGGGAAGAAATCGATTTTAGATATATTTAATAGAAAAGTCTGGACATCTCAAAAAGCAAAAAAATATAAAGATAAAGGGGCCTGGAATTATTTTTGGAATTATCAGATCAAAAAAATGTATCTTAGGTATTTTAACTGGCAATTTGTGGGAAGGGCAGCTAAGAAAGTTGATCCCTTACAATTTTTCTTCCCTTTCCCTTTGTTAATTGGGTTTTTTGGTGCTTTATCTCATTTTGATTATGACAGAAAACATGCTTTTACTATCCTGGCCTT
>Ga0102941_1000065_pt1 | contig 38954 bp, 46 predicted proteins | sample SalPonR2_C_D2_MG_FD_79281 | JGI IMG/M metagenome (GOLD analysis project Ga0102941, IMG submission 79281) | Salt pond soil microbial communities from South San Francisco under conditions of wetland restoration - Salt Pond MetaG R2_C_D2_MG | ecosystem: Environmental > Aquatic > Marine > Intertidal... | reverse complement strand
ACGCCCGATTTCTCGGTCGGGGTGCTGGATGCGCTGATCGCGGCAGGCCACGAGGTTGTGGCCGTCTATTGCCAGCCCCCCCGCCCCGCCGGACGCGGCAAGAAGGATCGCCCCAGCCCAGTGCAGGCCCGCGCCGAAGATCTTGGCCTGACGGTTCACCATCCGGTGTCGCTGAAAACGCCCGAGGCGCAGGCCGCCTTCGCGGCGCTGAATGCCGACGTGGCCGTGGTCGTGGCCTATGGCCTGATCCTGCCGCAGGCGGTTCTGGATGCCCCGCGCCATGGCTGCCTCAACATCCACGCCTCGCTTTTGCCGCGCTGGCGCGGGGCCGCGCCGATCCAGCGGGCGATCATGGCGGGCGATCGGCAAACCGGCGTGTGCATCATGCAGATGGAGGCCGGGCTCGATACCGGGCCGGTTCTGTTGCGCCGCGAGATCCCGATCGACGCCACCGAGACGGCGGGCGGGCTGCATGACAAGTTGTCGGCGCTCGGCGCATCATCCGTGGTGGAGGCGCTGGCGCGGCTTGAGGATCTTGTCCCCGAGATCCAGTCCGAAACCGGCGTTACCTACGCGGAAAAGATCGACAAGGCCGAAGCGCGGGTGGATTGGGCGCGGGATGCCGCCGTCATCGACCGGCAGATCCGGGGCCTCTCGCCTTTTCCGGGCGCTTGGACCATGATCGCGGGCAAACGCTTGAAACTGTTGAAAAGCCACGTCGTCGACGGCCAGGGCGCGCCGGGCACGATCCTGTCCGGTCTGACGGTGGCTTGCGGCAAGGACGCGGTCGAGATCACCGAGGTGCAGCCAGAGGGCAAGCCGAGGATGCAGGCAGAGGCATATCTGCGAGGCGCACGGGTAGACCCCGGCATGGTTTTGGGAGACGGAACATGATCCTGTTTTCATTCTTCGGGTCGTTGATGATCGCGGGGATCGTGGCCGTCTTGTTCGAGAAATGGGACATCACCCATAACGGGATCGTGCCATCGGTGCTGATCGCGTTCGGGGCGGTTCTGGCCCTGTTCTTCATCCGGTCGTTGTTCGGGTTCAGCCTTGGCTCGCCCGGGGTCGATGCCATCCTGGGGTCGGCCGCGGCGCTGGTGCTGATCCCCACGGAATATGCCAACCGCCGCCGCAAGCGGAACAATCGTCGCCGGTAGCGCCCGGAACGGGGAACGACATCGCGCGTTGCAGATGTCGGATGCCTCCGGCGGCCATATTTTCGGGATAAAGATGGATGGGGTGGTGGTCAGCCGCGCGGTGGGCGCGGTTTGTAGACCGGCAGCCGCCAGCCAAGGCCAAGCGATCCCGCGCGCAGGATGAAGGTGCAGACCACGCAGGCTGCGGCGGGCGCGAAGGGGATCGGGGTCAGGGTGGCCGTCACGAGGGCCGCGCCGGCGCCTGCAAGGGCTGCGGTGACGTAGAGTTCTCCCTGTTTCAGGACCAGCGGAACCTCGTTGGCGACCACATCGCGCATCAGGCCGCCAAAGGTGCCGGTGGCAACCCCCATGACCAGCACGATGACCGCCGAATGGTCCAGCGACATCGCGACGCTGGCACCCGCGGCCACCGCGATGCCCAGCGCCAGCGCATCCAGCCAGACCAGCACCTTGAGCCGGCTTTCCATCAGGTGCGCGGTGAAAAACACCAGCACGGCGGCCGCGCAGGCGATGGCAAGCGGCGTGGGATCCGCCACCCAGAAGACCGGGTTTCGGTCAAGGATCACGTCACGCAGGGTACCGCCGCCCACGGCGGTCAGGCAGGCCAGGAAGAAGAAACCGATGATATCCAGCTGAGCGCGCGACGCGGCCAATGCGCCGGTCAGCGCGAACACCAGCGCGGCGGCGTAGTCCAGGGTCAGCGCGAGCGTCATTTGTAGGGCTTCATGCCCGCCCGCGCCAATTCATCGGCGCGTTCGTTTTCGGGGTGGCCGGCATGGCCCTTGACCCATTCCCACGTCACCTGGTGGCGTTTGGCGGCGTCATCCAGCCGGCGCCACAGATCTTCGTTCTTCACCGGTTTCCTGGTGGCGGTTTTCCAGCCGTTCTTTTTCCAGCTGAACAGCCATGAGGTGATGCCGCCCTTCACATAGGCGCTGTCGGTGACAACCGTGATGGTCGACGGGCGTTCCAAGGCCTCAAGGGCCGCGATGGCGGCCAAGAGTTCCATCCGGTTGTTGGTGGTGTCAGCCTCGCCGCCGTTGAGCGCGCGTTCCTTGACGACGGTGTCGCCGTCCCTGGCCTGCAACAGGGCCCCCCACCCCCCCGGGCCGGGATTGCCCGAACACGCCCCATCGGTATAGGCGAACAGATCAGGCATCGGCGATCAGGTGGATGTAAGGGGCGATCTCGCCGCTGAGGCCGCGATCGCGGCCGGTCGCGCGAAACACCACGTTCAAGCGCACCTGTCCGAGCATGGCGACCAGTTCCTCTTCGCTGAAATAGCTGTAATGGCGTCCTATGCTGTCGCGCTCTTCGCCCTCGCCCAGCTTCATGCCCAGATACAGCACGCCACCCGGTTTCAACGCCGTCGCCAGCGCGTCAATGTGGCGGGGAACGTCGGCCTTGCGGGCGTGCAAGAGGCTGAAGCTGGCCCAGATGCCGTCGTACAGGTCGGTGCCGGTGATATCTTCGAAACCGGCAAGGCGGGCGGGCACGCCGCGCCCCTGCGCCTCGGCCACAAAGGCGGGTGTCGCATCCACCGCATCGACGCTGACGCCCGCGCGCATCATTTCGGCCGCGTGAATGCCGGGGCCGCAGCCAAGATCCAGCACAAGCGCCGGTCGCGGCAGGCGCGCGACGAAATCGGCGATGACACCCGCCTGTTCCCCGGACAATCCCATGGCCACGTAATCCTGCGCCTTGGCCTGGTACACATCGATGGTCCGGCGGTCAGTCATAGAAACGCTCCCACGGCAAGGCAGGGCACGACCACCCCGGTCAGGATCAGGCGCAGGCGCATCCACCAGGGTGGCGCCAGGCCCTGGCTCCAGAACATCCAGTCGATCATCAGGAGCGCCACGAACCCCGCACCCAGCGCCACCAGCGCCGTGGGCGGCCATGGCGACAGGCCGAAGAAGAACGCCCAGAGCGCCGGCAGCACCGACAGGGCGTAGCCGGTGGCGGCGATGCGGCCAGCGGCCCGGGTGGCAAACCCCCAGATCACGCCGGACATGAAACACAAGATCACGACGCCATAGCCCTGCAACACCACATGCGCCGTCAACCGCCGCCCGAACATGCCTTGCGAAAAGGCCAGCAGGTCGGGAGAGAGAACGGTGGCCGCGCCCCAGACAAAGGGGATCAGGCCAGAAAGGCCAAGGATCAGGGCGGCGGGGGGTATGCGCGTCATGGCATCGGTTCTGCCTTGGGCGGGGCGGATGGGCAAGGGGTCAGGCGCGTTCCAGCGCCAGCCTGCCGGCCAGGGCCGCGAAGATCCCGGCAAAGGATCGGTTCATCCATGTCATCACGCGGACCGAACCCAGGATCCAGTCGCGCGCGGCGGCGGCAAAGGCGCCGTACAGTACGAAGACCGCGAATGTCATCGCCATGAACAGACCGCCCAGGATCAGGATCTCGGCGGTGACCGTCGCCGGATTGCCGGACAGGAACGGCGTCAGCAGCGACAGGAAAAAGATCGAAAGCTTCGGGTTGAGGATATTGATCAGCGCCCCGCGCCGGGCGACGGCAAATCCCGGCTCGACCTCGCGGCGGGGCTCGACACGCAGCGCACCACCAGATCGCAGGGCGCTGAAGGCGAGGTAGAGCAGATAGGCGACGCCCGCGAATTTCACGATGTTGAACAGCACCGCCGAGGTGTGAAGAACCGCCGCCAGTCCAAGGGTCGTGGCCAGCAGATGCGGCACGATGCCGATGGTGCACCCAAGGGCCGCCCATGCCGAGGCCACCCGCCCCCGGCCCAGACCAACCGCCAACGTGTAGATGACGCCGGTGCCGGGTGCGATGACGACGACCAGGGCGGTCAAAAGGAATTGCGCGGTGATCACGAGGTGGGCTCCTGCGGGGGGACCAGCGCGGGGCCGGTCCGAAAGTAGCTGACATCATTGGTATAGATGTTGTCCGGGGCAAGCCGTATCAGCCTGCCGGACGGGTCGTCGATGCGGGCGACCTGATCGATGAACCAACGGTTCCAACCGGGTTCCGGCCCCAGATACCGGGTCAAGAGACGCCGGAACAGGTCTGGATCCATCGGCTCGATCGTGGCCCGGCCGCGCAGGCCCAGATGGCGTAGAACGCCCTGGCGGTTGTCGTAGTCGACGATTTCGACACTTACCCGGGGGTCGCTGGCGATGCGGCGCGCAGAGCTGGCGGTGTCGTCGGACAGCATCCAAAGCGCCCCTGCATCCCAGTGGTACCAGACCGGCGCGTTTCGCGGCGCGCCATCCCCGGCCAGCGTCGACAGGATTGCGATCAGCGGGCGCGACAGGACGGACTGCGGGTCAAAGGCCGTCGGCATGGGTCATGCAGGTTCGCGCAATACGCGGGGCACCTTGAATTCGACATTCTCGACGGCGGTTTCCACCAGTTCACGGGTCACGTCAAAGCGGTCTTCAAAGGCGTTGATGACCTCTTCGATCAACACCTCGGGCGCCGAGGCGCCAGCCGTGATCCCGATGGAGGTTATTCCCTCGAGCGCGCGCCAGTCGATATCCGACGCGCGTTGCACCAGTTGCGCATAGGTGCAGCCCGCCCGCGATCCGACCTCGACGAGGCGTTTGGAATTGGACGAATTGGGCGCACCCACGACCAGCATGGCATCGGTTTTCGGCGCCATGGCCTTGACCGCCTCCTGACGGTTGGTGGTGGCGTAGCAGATGTCTTCCTTGTGCGGGCCGACGATGGCGGGAAACCGCGCCTGCAGGGCGGCGACGATGTCTGCCGTGTCATCGACGCTGAGGGTTGTCTGCGTGACAAAGGCCAGCTGGTCGGGATCGCGCACCTCGACCGTGGCCACGTCTTCGACCGTTTCCACCAGCAGCACCTCGCCCTGGGGCAACTGGCCCATGGTGCCCACCGTCTCGGGGTGGCCTTCATGGCCGATCATGATCATCTGCAGGCCGTTGTCGTGGTGACGCTGCGCCTCGATATGGACCTTGGACACCAGCGGGCAGGTGGCATCAACGAAGACCATCTTGCGGCGCGCGGCCTCGGCCGGGACGGATTTGGGCACGCCATGGGCGGAAAAGATGACCGGACGGTCCTCCGGGCATTCGTGCAGTTCCGCAACGAAAACCGCGCCCTTGGCCTTCAGGTCATCGACCACGTACTTGTTGTGGACGATCTCGTGCCGGACATAGACCGGCGCGCCCCACTTCTCGATCGCCATCTCGACGATCTTGATCGCACGGTCGACGCCTGCGCAGAATCCGCGCGGGGCGGCAAGGTAGAGGGTAAGAGGCGGTTTGGTCATGGCGCGCAGCTCCGGTCAGGTGAGACAAAGAGTAAGACCTTGAAAACCAAGCGTCCAGTCTTGGTGCTTGCGTTCCAGCAGGGGGAAGGCCTGAAACTGCAGAAAAATTTCGACCGACACACGGATATTTCATGAAACGAAACGTGCAGATCATGATGGGAATCGGGCTGGCCGGCGGGATCGCGGGGGCGGGCTATGCGCTGATGGCCACCACGCCACAGGCGGACCCGTCCAGCGGACGGTTGCAATGGCAGGTGCCCGAAGTCGTGGCACGGGGCGAGGCGATCTATGTTGCCGCCTGTGCATCATGCCATGGCGCCAACCTCGAGGGTCAGGCCGATTGGCAGATGCGCGGCGCAAATGGTCGCCTGCCCGCCCCGCCGCATGACCCGACGGGGCACACCTGGCACCATCCCGACGAGATCCTGATCACGATCACGACCCAGGGCACGGCGGCGGTGGTGGGCGGGAACTATGAAAGCGACATGATGGGGTTCGGCGACGTTTTGACAGAGACCGAGATCATTGCCGTTCTCAGCTACATCAAATCGACATGGCCCCCCGAAGTCATCGAGATCCACAACCAGATCAACGTCGATTTCGCAGCGCAACGCTGAGCGGTGCCGGTGCCAGGGGAAACGGTCACAGCCTGTTCAAACCTCCGTGTTTCGACGGGGTCCAGCGTGATCGCGTCTTGCGCGCCCGGCCCGGCCTGTCACGTTGCGGGGGTCGACAACAGGAGACATCGCACATGCTCATGCCACGCCGGAAAACCCCTGACCTGACCGTTCCCATGATCGGTGGTGGAACATTCGATCTGGCCGGTGAAACCGGCGAACGGGGCACGGTCGTCTGTTTCTATCGCGGCCTGCATTGCCCGATCTGCGCGACCTACCTGACCGAATTCGAAAAGCTGGCGGATGACTTCGCCAAACGCGGCGTGGGCTCGGTCGCGATCTCGTCGGATGGCCAGGACCGGGCGCAGGGCATGGTCGACAAGATCGCCGCGACACAGCTGCGATTCGGCTATGACCTGAGCCTCAAGACAGCGCGCGAATGGGGTCTGTATATCTCGACCTCGCGGGGGAAGACCTCGATCGGGATCGAGGAACCGGCCCTGTTCGCCGAACCCGGCCTGTTCCTGATCAACCCTGACCAGACGCTTTACTACATGAGCGTGCAAACCATGCCCTTTGTCCGGCCGCATTTCCGCGAGTTGCTGGCAGCCGTCGATTTCGCCATCGAAAAGAACTACCCGGCGCGCGGCGAATATGACGGTGAGGTCTAGGGCGGGATCAATTCCTGGCCAGGCGGTCCGATCGCCGGGCCAGCTTGGCCGCGAGGTTCAGACCCACGCCGGGGCGGCTCCAGGGGCAGACGGCGATACAGATCGCGCATCCCTGGTTCTCGTTGAAGAACGGCAGGCAGGCATCGAAATCGACATACCACTTTTCGACACCGCGCACGGTCTTCTTGTCGGGAAAGATCGCCTCGGGCGGGCAGGCATCTTCGCAAATGCGGCAATGCATGCAGAACTCGTCGATCCCGTGACTTCGCGGGGGTGTGAGCGCGAATGGCGCATCCGTCAGAACGGCCGACAGCCGGAATGATGCACCAAGTTCGGGGTTGATGATCGATCCGTGTTTGCCCAACTCGCCAAAGCCGCAGGCCAGAGCGGGCGGGATCAGCGCCACCGCACCGGTCATCGGGCCGGTCACGGGGTCAGCCGCCCATCCCTGAAGCCTGAGCCAGCCGGCGATATCCTTGGCCGCCTTTGCCGCGCGGCCATACTGGCGCAACACCTCGACCGACGCCGGGATTCCGGGTGCGGTTTCGATGGCCTCATAGGCGTGCTGGACCCCCAAAACGATGATGCGGCTTTGCGGCACCGTAGACCCTTCGAAGACCCAATCAGGTGACATCGGGGCCACGCCGATCATGTCACACGATCCGTCACCGACAAACCGATCCAGCGCCGCCGTCCAGGTTTCGGGGGACTGCTCGCGCGGATCGCCGGTCACATCCGGCAAGGGCGCGTCGTAGATGACCTGCCGCCAGGCCCTGATCTCCGCGAACCGGGGATCGTCCGGCGTGGCCTCGTAGAACCAGCGCTGCATGCGCCCATGGGGAATATCGTCGGGGTTCGGCGCCCAATACACCATGCGGGCCCGCCGCGTGTGCGCCTCGCCCAGACCATTGATGGCGTTGCCGGAAACCTCTGGCTTCAGGGCCATTTGGTCGGGGTTCGGAGTATGGGGACGATGAGTGTTGGGGCGCGCCATGGGCAAAAGGATGCCCGCTCACACCTGCCGTGTCAAAACTTCGCGGGATGCGGCCAAGCGCCCCCGATCAGGTCCTGTCAGCCGCGCTTCGTGCTCTGGGGGCGGCGAAATCAGACCCAGGTTCCCGCTGCGGGCGGCCGATGACATCCTTCAACTCGTCCAACTCGATGAAGTTGTCGGCCTGCCGGCGCAGATCATCCGAGATCATCGGCGGCTGGCTGCGGATGGTCGACACCACCGAAACACGGCATCCCTTGCGCTGCAGCGCCTCGACCAGCGGGCGGAAATCCCCATCGCCCGAGAACAGCACGATGTGATCGACGCGGTCCGCGATCTCCATCGCATGGACGGCCAACTCGATATCCATGTTGCCCTTGACCTTGCGTCGGCCCTGACTGTCGATGAATTCCTTTGCAGGTTTCGTGACCATCATGAAGCCGTTATAGTGCAACCAATCCACAAGTGGCCGAATGGGAGAGTAATCGTCATTCTCGAGCAATGCCGTATAGTAGAAGGCTCGCAAGAGCTTGCCCCGCTGCATGAACTCTTTACGCAACAGCTTGTAATCAATATCAAAATTTAACGCTTTCGCGGCTGCGTAAAGGTTGGAGCCGTCAATAAAAAGCGCCAACCGTTCATCTCTATAAAACATTACCAATCATCTCCATCGTGCCGTCTGCATTTTTCTAGTTAACTAAGAACTCGAATGCCACCATTAATTCAGGCCGCACATCCGCCGAACCATAAGGAAGAAAAACCACAGTGCAACAAGCAGTTGAGGACCAGCAGGCACAGATTGCATATATCGCATTGGGCTCGAACCTCCCATCGGGCGACCGCTCGCCGGCCGAGACATTGCAGAAAGCCCTGAATTACTTGGAAAATCAATCAGGCCAGCCGATAAAGGCAAGCCGAGTGTTCCGAACCCCGGCTTTCCCACCAGGCTCGGGCCCTGTATTCCTGAATGCCTGCGTTTCCATCAATTGGTCGTTATCTGCGGAATACCTGCTGAATATGCTGCATAAAATTGAAAAGGACCTGGGCCGAACCCGGCAAAACAGATGGGAGGCTCGAATCATAGATCTGGATCTCATTGCACTTGGCCAAACGGTGGCCCCCGATGCGGAAACACAGGCCCTCTGGGCGGATCTGCCCATTGACCGCGCTGCGACCGACACACCCGATCGACTGATCTTGCCGCATCCGCGCCTGGCAGAGCGCAGTTTCGTGCTGGTTCCCCTGGCCGATATCGCCCCTGACTGGGTGCATCCCCTGACCGGCAAGTCCGTGGCCCAGATGCTGGCCGCACGCCCGGCTGCCGAACGGGCCGCGATTTTGCCCTGCGAGACGGGCCAGATTCCAGAAAACACAGGCTGATGCGGCGCATCGCCCTTGTCATTTCCCGCACCCGGCGATAGATGAGCGGTTTGCACCCCCTCCCGTAGCAGATTGTGGAGTAGCCCGTTATGGCCCGCGTCACCGTTGAAGATTGCGTCGATAAAGTTCCCAACCGGTTCGAACTGGTGATGCTTGCCAGCCACCGCGCGCGCGAAATCGCGTCCGGCTCCGCGCTGACCATCGATCGCGACAACGACAAGAACCCGGTGGTCGCCCTGCGCGAAATCGCCGAGGAAACCCAAGGGGCCGACGACCTGCGCGAGCGCCTGATCGAAAGCCATCAGACCCAGATCGAGGTCGATGAGCCCGAAGAAGACGCCATGGCGCTGTTGCAGGGCGTGGAACAGGATCGCCCGGTTCAGGACGACATGAGCGAAGAGCAGATGCTGCGCGCGCTCATGGAAGCCCAGGGCCAGCGGTAACCGACGGGGCAGGTTGGGACGCGGATGATTGACGTCGACGACCTGCTGTCGCTCGTTCGAAACTACAATCCCAAAACGAATGAGGCGCTCATCCGTGGCGCCTATTCCTATGCCCAGGCGATGCACAAGGGGCAAACACGCCATTCCGGCGAGCCCTACTTTACCCATCCCGTTGCAGTCGCCGCGATCCTGACCGAACAGCGGCTGGACGATGCCACCATCGTAACCGCCCTGCTGCACGACACGATCGAGGACACCAAGGGCACTTATGGCGAGATTGCCGAAAGGTTCGGCGAAGATGTCGCCGAACTTGTCGACGGGGTCACCAAGCTGACCAATCTCGAACTGTCGAACCTTGAATCCAAGCAGGCCGAAAACTTTCGCAAGCTCCTGATGGCAATGTCCAAGGATCTGCGCGTGATCCTGGTGAAACTGGCCGACCGGCTGCACAACATGCGCACGATCCGCCACATGCCGATCGAAAAGCAGCAAAAGAAAGCCCATGAGACCATGGATATCTTTGCGCCGCTCGCCGGTCGCATGGGCATGCACTGGATGCGCGAAGAACTCGAAGACCTCAGCTTTCGGGTGCTCAACCCCGAGGCACGCACGTCAATCATCCGCCGTTTTCTGACCTTGCAAAAGGAAACCGGCGACGTCATCCCCAAGATCACCGACGATATCGGGGCTGTTCTCGAAAAGCATGGCGTCCAGGCGGATGTGTTCGGCCGGGCAAAAAAGCCGTTCTCGATCTGGCGCAAGATGCAGGAAAAAGACCTCGCGTTTTCACGCCTTTCGGACATCTACGGCTTTCGCGTCATCACCAGGACCGAAGACGAATGCTACACCATTCTGGGCGCCATCCATCAACGGTGGCGGGCGGTTCCGGGGCGGTTCAAGGATTACATCAGCCAGCCCAAATCCAACGGCTACCGATCGATCCACACGACGGTATCGGGGCGCGACGGCAAACGGGTCGAGGTGCAGATCCGCACCCGGCAGATGCATGATGTCGCCGAAGCCGGCGTTGCGGCGCATTGGTCCTATCGCGACGGTGTGCGTGCGGAAAACCCTTTTGCGGTCGATCCGGCAAAATGGCTGGAGGGCCTGACCGAACGGTTCGAGAACGCGGAAGATCACGAAGAGTTCCTGGAGCATGTGAAGCTAGAGATGTACTCCGATCAGGTCTTCTGCTTCACCCCCAAGGGCGATGTGGTGCAACTGCCCAAAGGGGCCACGCCCATCGATTTTGCCTATTCGATCCATACCCGCATCGGCCATAGCTGCGTGGGCGCCAAGGTCGACGGGCTGCGCGTGCCACTATGGACACGCCTGAAGAATGGCCAGTCCATCGAGATCATCACCGCCGAAGGGCAAACGCCGCAAGCGACCTGGATCGATATCGCCGTGACCGGGCGGGCCAAGTCCGCGATCCGGCGGTCCCTGCGCGAGGAAGATCGTGAAAGATTCATCAAACTCGGGCTCGAATTGGCGCGCGTCGCCTTTGCCCAGGTGGGCAAAAAGGCCACCGACAAGGCGTTGGGCACGGCCGCTGTCGCCATAGGGCTCAAGAACGGGGACGAGATGCTGGCGCGCATCGGGTCTGCCGAATTATCCGCACGATCGGTGGTGGCACGGCTTTACCCCGAACTGGTCGGCAAGACCGACACCGTGGGTGTCGAGGCCGTGCGCGCCGTGATCGGTCTGCCGCCGGGGGCCGAAACCCGGCGCGCGCAGTGCTGCCAGCCGGTGCCGGGCGAACGCATCGTCGGGATCACCTATCCGGGCAAGGGCCCTATCGTGCACGCCATCAACTGTGCGGCACTCGCCGCCTTTGACGAGACACCGGAACGCTGGATCGACCTGCATTGGACCGAAGGGCGGCATGCCCCCGTTCACAATGTCACGATAGATGTCACGATTTCCAACGAAAACGGTGTGCTTGGGCGCATATGCACATTGATCGGCGAACAGAACGCCAATATCTCGGACCTGCATTTCGTTGACCGCAAGCCAGATTTTTTCCGATTGCTGATTGATGTGGATGTACGCGACGCCGAACACCTCCACGCGGTGATGATGGCGGTCGATCTGGATAGTGACGTGGCCAACCTGCATCGGTCCCAGGATCTGGATCGCCGCCCCTGACCGCCCGCGCGGTGCGGGGGATCAGACAAAGGACGACATCCACGGTTGCGGCCCTATATGGGTCGCGTGGTGCAAGGGAAGGCAGACCACGTGGTCTTCAAAAGAAGAGACTCACGGTCGATCATCAGGATCGCGGGCGAAGTGCTTTGGCCGCGTGGCGGATGGCTGCGCGCCTTTCAGTATGTCCAACACCGCATGCGACGCCTGCCCGGCACCCCGGAACAGATCGCGCGCGGCATCTTCGCTGGTGCCTTCACGATCTTCACGCCGTTCTTCGGGTTGCACTTCGTGGTTGCGGCCGTCGTCGCCAAGCTCATGCGCGGCTCGATCCTTGCGGCGTTGCTGGCGACATTCCTCGGCAACCCTCTGACCTATATTCCGATCGCCTTCATTTCGCTCAAGACCGGCCATTTCATGCTTGGCAGTTCGGTGCGCGGGGTCGTCGACGAATCCCTGTCGTCCAAGTTCCTGGGGGCGGGGCGCGACCTGTGGCACAATTTCATGGCGATGTTCACGCCCGAACGCGCCCACTGGGACGAATTGCACAGGTTCTACGATGACGTGTTCTTTCCTTGGATGGTTGGCGGCATCGTGCCCGGCATCATTTGCGGCGCGATCTGCTACTATCTCAGCGTGCCGGTGATCCGCGCCTATCAGAAACGGCGGCTGGCGCGGATGCGCAAGAAACTCGAAAAGATGCGCGACCGGGCAAGGGTCGCGGAATAGAGGACGAATACCATGGCGGATAAGCTGCGGCTTGGCGTGAATATCGACCATGTGGCGACGCTGCGCAATGCGCGGGGCGGGGCGCTGCCCGATCCGGTCCGCGCGGCGCGCAGTGCCGAATCGGCAGGCGCGGACGGGATCACGGCGCATCTGCGCGAAGACCGCCGGCACATCCGGGATGCCGACATTGCCGCTATCATGGGCGCGATCACCATCCCCCTCAACTTCGAGATGGCCGCCACCGACGAGATGCAGGCCATCGCGCTTGGCCACATGCCACATGCGGCCTGCATCGTGCCCGAACGCCGCGAGGAGCGCACCACCGAGGGGGGGCTGGAAGTGGCCGGCGACCTGAACCGGTTGCGCGGTTTCGTGGCGCCTCTGGCGGAGGCCGGCATTCGCGTCTCGATGTTCATCGCCGCCGATCCCGCCCAGATCGAGGCATCGCACAAGATCGGCGCGCCGGTGATCGAGCTGCACACGGGAGCGTATTGCGACCACCATGCCGATGGCGATTTCGCCGCCCGCGACGCGGAATTGGCGCGCCTGATCGATGGCGCGAAACGCGCCGCCGATCTGGGGCTGGAGGTGCATATGGGCCATGGACTGACCTATGACACGGTGGCCCCGATCGCCGCCCTTCCGGAAGTCGCAGAACTGAATATCGGCCACTTCCTGATCGGCGAAGCGGTGTTCATCGGCCTGCCCGATGCCATCGCAACCATGCGCGCGGCCATGGACGCGGCCCGGAACGTCTGATCGAAAGGGTGGCAGAATGATCCTGGGCGTCGGCACCGACCTTGCCAATATCGAGCGTATCAAGGGGGTCCTGGATCGTTTCGGCGACCGCTTTCGCAACCGCATCTTTACCGAGACCGAACAACAACGTGCCGAGCGGATGAAAGACCCGGCAGCGGTCTATGCCAAGAGATGGGCCGCCAAGGAGGCGTGTTCCAAGGCGCTTGGCACAGGGCTGCGCATGGGGATCGCCTGGAAGGACATGTCCGTCACCAACATGAAGACCGGTCAACCGGTGATGCATGTCAGCGGCTGGGCGAAAGACCGTCTCGATCGCATGACGCCCGAAGGCTACGAGTCGGTCATCCATGTAAGCCTGACAGACGATCATCCCTGGGCGCACGCCTATGTGGTGATCGAGGCCCTGCCCCATGGCGAGGAAGGCGTGCGGCCGGTGCTTGCGCCAACCGCCCGACGTGGGCGCGTCAGCTAGATGTCGCATCGGCAACCGCGCTTTGGGTCAGGCGCACCTTGCTTGACACATTCGCAGCCGCAGCCCATGAACGCGCGACGGAAAAAAGAGTAGAAGGGCAGGTCACATCATGGCGGCAGAAGCCAAGAAGGACGGCATCGGGGAAACGATCAAGACCGTTGTCTATGCCCTGTTGATCGCGGGCGTATTCCGGACGCTGTTCTTTCAGCCGTTCTGGATCCCGTCGGGATCCATGAAAGACACGCTTCTGATCGGCGACTTCCTGTTCGTCAACAAGATGGCCTACGGCTATTCGCGCTATTCCTGCCCGTTTTCGATGTGCCCGTTCGAGGGCCGGATCTTTGGCAGCGAACCCGAACGCGGTGACGTGGTGGTGTTCCGCCATCCGACCGAAGGCACCGATTTCATCAAGCGGATCATCGGGCTGCCCGGCGACCGGATCCAGGTGCGCGAAGGTGTGCTGTACATCAACGACGTTGCCGCACCGCAAACACCCGAACCCGCCTTCGAAGAGGAATTCGCGCGCCAGGGGCCGCAGCAGCAATACCCGCGCTGCGACAATGATGCGCCCGTGGGCGAGGGCGGCGTCTGTTCCAAGGACCGCTTTACCGAAACCCTGCCCAATGGCACCAGCCATTCCATCCTGAACATCGGGGATGGCGGTCGCGGCGACAACACCCCGGAATACGTGGTGCCCGACGGCCATTACTTCGTGATGGGTGACAACCGCGACAACTCGGTCGATTCCCGGTTCCCGCAATCCGTGGGTGGTGTCGGCTTTGTCCCGTTCGAGAACATCCTTGGTCGCGCCGACCGGATCGTGTTCTCCTCGGCCGGGCGGCGCATGATCTATTTCTGGACCTGGCGCGCAGATCGGTTTTTCCGGGCGATCGAGTGAAGCTGTCGCGCGAACTGGAGGCGTTTTGCGAGCGCCTGGGGCATCGGTTCAATGACCCGGAGCTGCTGACGCGTGCGCTGACGCATTCCTCGCTGTCATCGTCGACCCGCCCCGACAACCAACGCATGGAGTTCCTGGGGGATCGCGTTCTGGGCCTTGTCATGGCCGAGGCGGTCCTGGCCCAGGACCAGGCTGCCAAGGAAGGCCAGCTTGCGCCGCGATTCAATGCCTTGGTGCGCAAGGAGGCCTGTGCCGACGTGGCACGCCAGATCGACCTGGGTGCCGTCTTGCGGCTGGGAAAATCCGAGATGGCCACCGGCGGGCGGCGCAAGACCGCCCTTTTGGGTGATGCGATGGAAGCCGTGATCGCCGCCATTTACCTGGACGCGGGGTTCGAGCCCGCCCGCGCGGTGATCGTGAAGCTGTGGGGCGGGCGCGTGGACAGCGTGGACGAAGATGCTCGGGACGCGAAGACAGCCCTTCAGGAATGGGCGCAGGCCCGCGGCATGAGCCCGCCGGTCTACACGGAACTGGGCCGCGACGGCCCCGATCACGCCCCGGTATTCCGCATCGAGGTGCGTCTTGCCTCGGGGGATGTGGCCGAGGCGGAGGGCCGCGTGAAACGGCAGGCGGAACAGGCGGCGGCCAAGGCGCTGCTGGCGCGACTGAGCTGACCGGGCATCGCCGCGCGCGGCGACCCGTGCAGAAAATGGGATTTTCTGCCGCTCGTGGCGGGTGGCAGGGCGCGGACCGCCCGCGCAGCCCCGGATCCCGGCGGCCCGCTTGGGGGCCAGCCCCCAAACCCCCGGGATATTTCTGAAACAGAGAAGACAAGGCGGCAGCGCTTTTCCTTCCGGGCGATTGGCTGTATCAGCGGGGATTGTTCATGCTTCGAGGCGTCACACCAATGTCCGATACCAGCACGCGCGCCGGATTCGTTGCCCTGATCGGGGAACCGAATGCAGGCAAGTCGACCCTGTTGAACAGAATGGTCGGTGCGAAGGTGTCGATTGTCACCCACAAGGTGCAGACCACCCGCGCCCGGATCCGGGGTGTGGCGATGGAAGGCGACAGCCAGATCGTTTTTGTCGACACGCCCGGCCTGTTTCGCCCGCGCCGCCGGCTCGATCGCGCGATGGTGGCCGCGGCCTGGACCGGGGCCGCGGACGCGGATGTCGTGGTCTTGCTGATCGAGGCGCATCGGGGTCTGACCGAGGGCGCGCAGGCGATCCTGGACGGGTTGAAGGAACGCACCGAAGGACGGCGCGTGGCCCTGGCGATCAACAAGATCGACCGGGTCGAGGCGCAGGGTCTGCTGAAGCTGACGGAAGAGATGAACGCGGCCTTTCCCTTCGAGAAGACCTTCATGATCTCGGCCGAGAAGGGGTACGGGGTTGATGACCTGCGGCAATGGCTGGCCCAGGCGATGCCCGAGAGCCCGTGGCTCTACCCGGAGGATCAGATCGCGGATCTGCCGATGCGGATGATCGCGGCCGAGATGACGCGGGAAAAGCTGACGCTGCGCCTGCACCAGGAGTTGCCCTATCAGCTGACCGTCGAAACCGAAAATTGGGAAGAGCGCAAGGATGGCTCGGCCCGGATCGACCAGATCATCTATGTCACCCGCGACGGGCACAAGGGTATCTTGCTTGGCCACAAGGGCGAGACGGTGAAGGCAGTGTCGAAGGCGGCGCGCGAAGAGCTGGAGGCGTTTCTGGGCCGGCGCGTGCATCTGTTCGTGCAGGTCAAGGTGCGTCCGGGCTGGCTGGATGAGGCCGAACGGTATTCGGAGATGGGCCTGGATTTCAAGGATGGCGCCTGAGCGGCCCCGGCGCCATAGAGGCTTGGGAAAGCTGAGGATCACGTGACCAGGCTGACTGCGGATTTCTGGGTTCAGGCCTACCTGACGCGGCTCAGGCTGGCGGATATTCCGGCCTTCGTCGTGGCGCGCGGCGATGCGACGGCGGGTGCGGTGCTGGTGAAGTCCAACACGCTGGACGGCCGGGCCGTGTCCTATCAGCGGCGCACGGACCTGTCGAGCGGCGCATCGGCATGGATGGTTCTGGAAGACGGGCCCGAGGCGGATGTCGACGCGGCCATCGCAAGGCAGCGGTCCTTTGACCCGGATCTTTGGGTGATCGAGGTGGAAGACCGCAGCGGCCGGACCTTGCTGGAGCAGGACGGGCTGGCCGGGGACAGCCCCTAGCGATCGGCAAAGCGGCCGATCGACACCGCCATGACGCCCGCCAGAAGCACGCATACCATCAAGATCGCCAGGTTGGTCGCGACGGCTGCGGGCGCGGATGTGTTCAGATCCATGAACGGGTAGGGGTAGATGCCGTCCACCGCCCCGCGCCAAAGCGCATAGGCCGTGTAGATGGATGGCCACAGAACGAAGATCGGCAGGTCGACGAATTCCAGCTCGCGTTTGGGCGCAAAGACAAGCCACCAGGCAAGACACGCCAGCGGCAGCACCGTGTGCAGCCCATGATCGGCCCAGACGCCGAGGCCGGTGAAGGTCACGAGGCCGGACAGGAGTATGTGATAGACCGCGCCGACCATGATCGTCGAGACGGTCAGCGCCGCCAGCCATGGGGGCGATACCCCTTGCCGCCGCGTGGCCGCGACCGCGAAGGTCACGATCACGAAGCCCGACGTCAGAATGGTGAAGTAGCGCGCCATGGACAACGCGGTATCGGAATAGGGTTCCTGGCTGACGGCGTTCAGATGCAGGAATTGCGCCACCACCGAGATGGCCGCCAGACAGGCGATCATGGCGGCGGTGCGGCGGGCGGGTCTGGAGAGCGCCGGAAACATGTGGCGGAATCTGCCACGGGTGATGCGCGTGGACAAGCGGCGAGGCGCGCGCTTATGTGAGCGGTATGGATTGGCGAGCGGACGGCATCTTGTTGGGCGTGCGAAGGCATGGGGAACATGCCGCGATCGCGGACCTGTTTACCGCCGAACGCGGGCGGCATCTGGGCGTCGTGCGCGGCGGTGCATCGCGCAAGATGGCGCCTTTGCTGCAGCCTGGCGCGCAGCTGGATGCCGCTTGGCGCGCAAGGCTCGAGGATCATCTGGGCAGCTACACGGTCGAGCTGATCCGGGGGCGCGCGGCGGACGCGATGGGCGATCGCCTGTCGCTTGCGGGGCTGAACGCGGTTTGCGGGCTCTTGTCGTTTTCACTACCGGAACGCCTGGCCTATCCGGCGCTTTATGCCCGCAGCCTGGCCCTGCTGGACGGGATCGGGGCGGACCGGTGGGCGTCGGCCTATCTGGGGTGGGAACTGGCCCTGCTGGAGGAAACGGGGTTTGGCCTTGATTTGAGCCGATGCGCCGTGACGGGGGCCACGCAGAGCCTGGCTTATGTGTCGCCCAAAACGGGCCGCGCCGTGACCGAGGCCGGCGCGGGCCAGTTCAAGGATCGGCTGCTGCCACTTTCGCCGGCCCTGGCAGGGCTTTCGGACGCGCCGGGCGATATCCTGTCGGGTCTTCGGGTGACCGGGCATTTCCTGCAAGAGCATCTGGCCCCTGCCCTTGGATCCAGACCCCTGCCCGCCGCGCGCGGCAGGCTGGTGGACCTTCTGGAACGCCGGTCCCCCTGAGGGCTGGCGCACTGCCAGTCAGCCCCCATCAGCCCAGAGCGTAGTCGGCCAGGATCGTGTGCTGCGCCCCGCGCGGGCCCAATCGGGATTGGTACAAGGCAAGCCGGGTCGCCGTGAAACCGGGAATGTCGGGGCGCAAGCCCAGTGTCGTGGCAAGCCTGTCGCGCGCCGGCCCCTTGGGCTGCCGGTTGGCCCGCATCAGCGTCACATGGGGGCGGAACCTGCGACGGGGCAGGTCGGCGCCCGCAGCCCGCGCGATCCGGGTCACCTTGGCCTGCAGGTGCACCAGCGTGTCATCGGCCAGAACCTCGGCAAAGACCAACCCCTGTTCCATCTCGGCAAAGGTTCCAAGACCACCGAAGGAGATGCACGGCGCGGCCAGGCGGGTAGAGGACAAAACGACGTCGATCTCTTCGAGCACCGCGTCGGGCACATCCCCCAGAAAGGCCAGCGTCAGGTGCAGGTTTTCTTCCGGCACCGGGCGGCCTGTGGGCAGGGTGCCCTGCGCGCGCAACAGGGCCGCACGGACGGGATCGGGCAGGGTAAGGGCAAGAAAGCTGCGCATAGGACCTTGGGGATCGGATCACCTTTGGGACATCACGGCCGCCGCGGCACGGTCAATAGCCTCAAGCGGCGCGGTGAAGGTAATGCCAAGTATATCGCGCGCCCGGCTGTTGTCGAAATGCGGGGTGCGACCGATGGCGGGCAGAACGGTCTTGATCGACGGATCGAACAGGGACAGCACGCGCAGCATGAATTTCGGTGCGATCCTGGTGGCGATCTTGCGATCCGGAAACCGGGCCGCCAGATGCTGTGCGATGCGCGGCATGGTCATGGTGCCGTTTGAGCCTATGAAACGTTTCCCGATGGCCTCGTCCCTGTCCATGGCGGCGATATGCATGGCAGAGATGTCGGCCACATCGACGACGCCGAACCCGATATCGGGCATCATCGGATCCTTGCCGCCAAGGATGCGTTCGATCAGGGACAGCGACGTTCCATAATGCTGATCCAGCGGCATCCCCAGAACCAGCGCCGGGTTGATGGTGGTGAGCTTCATCTCGGGATGGGCCTCGACGAAATCCCAGGCGGCCCGTTCCGCCAGCGTCTTGGATTTGTAATAGGCGCTTGATTTGGGGTGGGTGGTGTCGGACCAGTCAGCCTCGGTATAGGGGCCGGCCTTGTCCTTGGCCTCGATCGCGACAACCGATGAGGTCAGGATCACCCTCGTGACACCGGCGGATTGCGCGGCTTGCAAGGCGCGCAACGTGCCGTCCACCGCGGGGCGGATGATCTGGTCTTCATCGCTCGGCTGCGTCATCGGGAACGGCGAAGCCGTATGCATCAGCACATCGACACCCGCCATGGCATCGGACCAGCCGCCATCCTGCGTCAGGTCCAGCACCACGAAACCGAGCCGGTCCAGAACCGCGGGATCGTCAAGAAGCGGCCGGATCGCGGCACGCACTTCGTCGGCGCGGCCATCCGAACGCACGGAGCCGCGCACAGTGTGTCCTGCATTGAGAAGATCAAGCGCGATGCGCTTGGCGATAAAGCCGCTGATTCCGGTCAACAAGACGGTCTTGGGCATGTCGGGTGCTCCCCCTGGACAATAAAGTAAGTGTCGCTAACTTTAAGGCGGAAGCCGCAAACGTCAAGCCCGGCCCTGATGACAGGGCCGGGCGTGCTCTAGAGACCTGAAGCGGATGGATCAGCCCAGCAAACGCCGCGCGATGACCTGCGCCTGAATTTCGGCAGCACCCTCGAAAATGTTCAGGATGCGTGCGTCACACAAGATTCGGCTGATCTTGTATTCCAGCGCGAACCCGTTGCCGCCGTGGATCTGCAGCGCGTTGTCCGCTGCCGCCCAGGCGACCCGCGCACCCAACAGCTTGGCCATGCCGGCCTCCAGGTCGCAGCGGCGATCGTTGTCCTTTTCGCGGGCAGAGAAATAGGTCAGCTGGCGCGCCACCATGATTTCCACGGCCATCATCGCCAGTTTCGACGCCACGCGGGGGAATTCCACCAGCGATTTGCCGAACTGTTTGCGATCCTCGGCATATTTCATGCCTTCGTCCATCGCGGCCTGCGCCACACCGATGGCCCGCGCCGCCGTCTGGATGCGGGCCGATTCAAAGGTCTGCATCAGCTGCTTGAAGCCCTGCCCTTCGACCCCACCCAACAGGTTGTCAGCGTCGACCTTGAAATCGTCGAAATTGACCGTGTATTCCTTCATGCCGCGATACCCGAGCACCTCGATCTCGCCCCCGGAAATACCGGGATCCTGCCAGGGGGCGTCATCGGTGCCGGGCGTCTTTTCCGCAAGGAACATGGACAGCCCCTTGTAGTCTGTCGTGTCGGGAATCGTGCGGGCCAGCACCGTCATGACATGGGCGCGCGCGGCGTGGGTGATCCAGGTCTTGTTGCCGTTCAGCACCCAATCGCCTGCGTCATCCTGCACCGCGCGCGTGCGCAGCGCGCCCAGGTCGGACCCGGTATTGGGTTCGGTGAACACCGCCGTGGGCAGCGTTTCACCCGATGCGATGCTTGGCAGCCATTTCTGCTTTTGCGCATCGGTGCCGCCGGCGATGATCAGTTCGGCCGCGATCTCGGACCGGGTCCCGAGGGAGCCCACACCGATATAGCCGCGGCTCAATTCCTCGGACACGACGCACATGGATGCCTTGGACAGACCGAAGCCGCCGAATTCCTCGGGGATGGTCAGGCCGAAAACGCCCATCTCTGCCAGGTCCCCGACCACCTCCATCGGGATCAGTTGATCGTTCAGGTGCCATTCATGGGCAAAGGGTTCGACCTTATCCACGGCATAGCGGCGGAACTGTTCGCGGATCATCTCGAGCTCGTCGTCGAGACCGGAGATCCCCACGGTGATTTCCGCCGAGCGTTCACGCATGAGCGCAACCAGCCGCAGGCGCGCGGCCTGGGTGTTGCCCGACTGGGTCAACGTCATGACCGCGGGCGCCATCAGGGCGCGCTGGTCTTCCTGGCCAAGGCCCAGATCCTGGGGGCGGACAATCTCGCCCTGGTTCATCTGGATGCCGCCGTAAAGCTGCCAGAGGTATTCCCCGAACGAGATCTGCAAGATCAATTGCTCGACCTCGCCGAACCTGCCCTCGGACTCGAGCTTTTCGGCCCATCCATGCATCTGCCGCAACGATTCCACATAGGTCGCAACCCAGGCCAGCCCGTGAACCGCCGTCTGGTTGGCCTCGAGCGCTGCGGCCGAAACCCGGCCGCCGTCGCTGACCAGGTCGCGCACTCGCTGCGTGGCTGCCGACAACAGCGTTTCGGCGGGGGCCACGGCAGCACCCGTCAGCGCCAGAAGGTCCGGCAACAGGGTCGGGTTTGTCTGGATCGGCTGTCCATCATCGGGCATGGGAACACTCCTGCTTCTGTACGCGCTTGGGCCATCGGCCCGGTCTAGTGCGATGTAGAGCCTTCGCAGGTGCAGCGCAACAAAAATACCAAGATTTATTCTCAAACGCACGAAAATGTCGCGCAACTTTTTGCGGTGCAGCGACCGGACGGCTCATCTAGAAGAGGGAGGCGAAAGGCGGATCATGCTGCAAGAAACTCTTCAATTGATGCCCCTCTGGGCTTTCGTCGCGGCCTGCGGCGTCACGCTTGTGGCGGGTTTCGTCAAGGGCGCGATCGGGTTCGCCATGCCACTGGTGATGATCTCGGGCCTGACGCTGTTTCTCGACCCCCTTCTCGCTGTTGCTGGTGTGGTTCTGCCGATCGTGATGTCGAACCTGTTGCAGGTGCTGCGCTTTTCCCGTGCCGAGATCATCCAGGCCTTCCGCGAATACTGGCGTTTCATCCTGATCGTCTGCGTGATGATCTTGATCGTCGCGCAGTTCATCACCGTGATCCCGACGCAGGTGTTTTACCTCATCATCGGGATTCCCGTGGTGATCCTGTCACTGATCCAGTTGGTTGGCGTCCGGTTCAGCATCCCGCCCCGATACCGCAGGGCGGCGGAATGGGGCGTGGGGCTTTTTACCGGGTCCCTCGGCGGGCTGACGGGCACGTGGGGTCCGCCAACCGTGCTGTACCTGATCGCGCTGGACACACCGAAGGCCAAGCTGATCCTCGTGCAAGGCGTGGTCTATAGCCTGGGGGCCGTCAGCCTGCTGGCGGGGCACCTGCAATCGGGCGTCCTGAACCTGGTGACAGCCCCGTTTTCCGCGGCGCTGCTGATCCCCGGTTTCATCGGGATGCGGATGGGGTTCTGGATGTTGGATCGCCTGAACCCCGACATGTTCCGCAAGGTGACGCTGATCGTCCTGGTGATCACCGGGGCCAATCTGGTGCGCCGCGGGCTGATGGGCTGAGACGTTTGGTTCCTGGGGCAATGCCGCGCGCCGGGACCCCGATTGCCCATCTAGGACAGAAAGGCGCCCTCGCACGATCCGGCCAGGTCCGGCGCCAGCGCGGGGGGCACGACGTCGAAGGTGACGCGGAAAACCACCTCTCCGTCATGGACGGCTTCGAACGTCCATGCCCCGACAACCAGCTCCGATGGCTGTTCGAAACTGAAACCGATCAGACCTGGGCTGATCCCGTCGACCGCGCTTTGCCAGGTTTCCACCTCGATCCCGCTATCGGGATAGGGCGGGTGGGTCAGTGTGATCGACAGGGGATCATAGATCAGACCGTCCTTCAGCTCGACCAGCAGTCCAAACCCGATCCCCAGCCGTGCCGGAACGCGCGTCGTGATGGCGCGCATCTCGGGCAGGTCAGAGACCAGATTGACCACGCCGGCCGCTGTTCCGGGGGCCTCTTCCAGGTCGATGGGCGCCTCGGCGCAATAGATCCCGTAGATCAGGGTCTCGACCCCCTGCCCCTGCAGCACGTCCGTATTGGCATCCTGCCCCAGGACAGGGCCCAGAGGCAGGAACGCACACAAAAGGGTGGCGCGCAGAATCGGGGGCATGGCGGTGGCTCACGTCATGGGGACTATGCCATTTACATAGGCCTGTCTGACCAGCACGCAACGCCGCCGGGCCAACGGACCCGGCCGGCGCACCCGATCAATCAGGTCAGGAAATCGCAGCCGCCTTCACGTCATCATCAATGAACGGGACGTATTGCGCGAAGTTATCCGCGAACATCTGCACCAGCTTGGCCGCCTGACGGTCATAGGCGGTTCTGTCGGCCCAGGTCTGGCGCGGATCCAGCAGGCCATCATCGACGCCATGGCACGTCACCGGCACTTCAAAGCCGAAGTTCGGATCCTTGCGGAACTGGCCGCCATTCAGGGTCCCGTCCAGCGCGGCCGACAAAAGCGCCCGGGTCGCCTTGATGGGCATCCGGCTGCCGGTGCCATAGGCGCCGCCGGTCCAGCCCGTGTTCACCAGCCAGCAGGTTGCCCCATGCTGATGGATCTTTGCCTGCAGCAGCTTTCCGTAGACCTCGGGGCGACGCGGCATGAAGGGGGCGCCGAAACAGGTGGAAAACGTGGGCTCGGGCTCGGTCACGCCGCGTTCGGTGCCCGCCACCTTTGACGTGAACCCCGACAGGAAGTGATACATGGCCTGGCTTGGCGTCAGCCGCGCGATCGGCGGCAGGACACCAAAGGCATCACACGTCAGCATCACGATGTTCCTGGGATGGCCCGCAAGCCCGGTACCGGACGCGTTCGAGATCATTTCCAGCGGATAGGCGCAGCGCATGTTGGCCGTCAGGCTGTCATCGTCGAAATCCAGTTCCAGCGTGTCGGGGTCGAAAACCATGTTCTCGATCACGGTGCCGAATTTCCGGGTCGTGGCATAGATCTCGGGCTCGGCCTCTTCGCGCAGGTTGATTGTCTTGGCGTAGCACCCGCCCTCGAAGTTGAAGGAGCCCTTGTCCGACCAGCCGTGTTCGTCATCACCGATGAGGGTCCGGCCGGGATCTGCGGACAGGGTGGTCTTTCCGGTTCCCGACAGGCCGAAGAACACCGCTGCGTCCTCGGGGTCGCCAATCGCGTGGTTGGCCGAGCAATGCATCGCCATCACGCCGTCACCGGGCAGGATGTAGTTCAACAGGGTGAAAACGGCCTTCTTGTTCTCACCGGCATATTCGGTGTTGCCGATCAGGATCAGCTTCTTTTCGAAGTTCAGCGCAATCACCGTTTCGCTGCGGCAGCCATGACGTTCGGGATCGGCCTTGAAGCTGGGGCAGTTGATGATCGTGAACTCGGGCACGAACCCGGCCAGTTCCTCGGCGTCAGGCCGGCGCAGCAGGTGGCGAATGAACAGGTTGTGCCAGGCCAGCTCGCTGACGATCCGCACGTCCAGCCGGTGCGCCGGATCGGCGCCGCCATACAGATCCTGCACGAAGTATTCGCCGCCTTTCATATGGTCCAGCATGTCGGCATGCAGACGGTCAAAAGCGTCGGGCGTCATGGCGGCGTTGTTTTCCCACCATATGGTGTCGACCACACCGGCTGTCTTTACGATCGCCTTGTCCTTGGGCGAGCGGCCGGTGAATTTCCCGGTGGTCACAAGGAAGGTTCCGCCCTGCCCGATACGACCTTCGCCGCGCTTGACCGCGGCCTCCATCAAGGCCGGCTCGAGCAGGTTGTAATGCACCGCCCCAAGCCCCGTCATGCCTTGGGTTTCCACTGTCTGAGAGGGATTCACGCGAAGGGGGGTCATGATTTGGTCTCCTTGACCGATCCAGAAAGCCACAACGAGGTACGTCTGTATGTGCGTGTCGCTATACCATGACGAATTTAGGGCTGAACAGGACGCTTTCGCACAGTTAGCGCAACCATCGCGCAATTTTCTTTCGCAACCCGGAAAACGCTGGTCTCCCCATAGCGTGGGGTTTGTGCCACATTCATCCACGATTAACGTTTAATGACTTAGTTTGTTTGGGTGTTCAGCGGGTGATTCGCAGTTTGAGATTGATTCCACCCCCCTAATTCTGGAGAGTACCCGAAAAAATAGGCAGCCGAGCAGCATAAGGATCACGCCATGGTAAGGATCGCCCTTGTCGACGACGACAGGAATATTCTGACGTCTGTTGCGATGACACTCGAGGCAGAGGGATTCGAAGTCGAAACCTACAATGACGGGCAAACCGCGTTGGAGGCGATTACACGTCGCCCGCCGGATCTGGGTGTGTTCGATATCAAGATGCCCCGAATGGATGGCATGGACCTGCTCCAGCGCGTACGCCAGAAAAGCGCCGTACCGGTGATTTTCCTGACGTCCAAAGACGATGAAATCGACGAACTCATGGGCCTGCGCATGGGGGCCGACGACTATGTGAAGAAACCGTTTTCGCAGCGTCTTCTGGTCGAACGCATCCGTTCGATCCTGCGCCGCCAGGAAGCGATTGCATCGGACGCAGCCGGCACGCCGGAAGAAAGCAACGTCATGCTCCGCGGGGAGTTGACGATGGATCCGCTTCGTCACGCCGTGAAATGGAAGGGACGCGACGTGTCGCTGACCGTCACGGAATTCCTGCTGCTGCAGGCCCTGGCACAACGTCCGGGTTTCGTGAAAAGCCGCGATCAACTGATGGACGTGGCCTATGACGAACAGGTCTATGTCGATGACCGCACCATCGACAGCCACATCAAGCGTCTGCGCAAGAAGATGCGCTCGGTCGATGATGATTTCTCGGCGATCGAAACTCTGTACGGGATCGGTTATCGTTACAACGAAGAATAGGGAGCAGTACGAGTGCCCGCCGACCTGTCGATGACCAACCGCCGCGCCCGCGACCGCGCAGACATTGTGCTGGGCGAGGATTGGGATCGGCCGCAGGGTTCCGCCGACACCGAGCTTCACGCGGCCCGTCAGCGGCGTGGACTGATCTCTCTGAACCGGTCGCCGCTGGCGCGAAAGATCATCTTGTTCAACCTGCTGGCCATGGTCGTGCTGGTGGCGGGCGTGATGTATCTCAACCCGTTCCGCGACAGCCTTGTCGTGCAACGCGAACGCGGTCTGGCCATCGAGGCGCAACTGATCGCCGAGGTGATCGAGGCAAGTCTTCCGCAAAACGCGCCCGCGAACCTTTTGACCGGTGACGGGATCGACCCCGAAGAGGTCTTGAGCCGGATCAGCCTTGCCGACGGGGTGGATGTCTTTGTCTACGCCTCGTCCGGGGTCCTTGTCGCGTCGACGGAAACCGTGGGCCGTTCACCGGCGCGCCCTGTGCGGGGGCTCGAAAGCCGTCGCGACGACACGCTTCTGATCACGGATTTCCTGAACGGAATCTGGACGGGGCTTTCCACGGCGCTGACCGGCGGACGCCAGGAACCGCCACAACAGAACACACAAGAACTGGCGCAATCCCTGCTTGATCCGGTGCAGGAAGGCGTCACGGTCTTGCGTCGCGGGTCTGCGAACTCCGGTACGCTGTATGCAGCGGCCACACCGATATTCGGCGCAACCGGCACCATCGGCACCATCGTTGTCACGACCGCAGCGGGCGAAATCGACCAGCTTGTACGGGTGGAACGCGAACAGTTGCTGCAAATGTTTGTCGTGGCTCTTCTGGTGTCCATCGGGCTGAGCCTCGTTCTGGCCTCGACCATTGCAAACCCGCTGTCCGATCTGGCCGCCGCGGCGGAGCTTGGCCGCGACAAGAACGCCCGCAAGATGAGCCCGACACGGGTGCGTATTCCCGATCTGACGGGGCGCCCCGACGAAATCGGCCGTCTGTCCGGCGCGTTGCGCGGCATGGTCGCCGCCCTGTACGACCGGATCGACAGCAACGAACAATTCGCCGCCGACGTCAGTCACGAGATCAAGAACCCGCTGGCATCCCTGCGCTCGGCGGTGGGCACCATGCGGCTTGCCAAGACCGACGACCAGCGCGGGCGCCTGCTGGAAGTCATCGAACATGACGTTCAGCGGCTTGACCGACTGGTCAGCGACATCTCGAACGCCTCGCGCCTCGACAGTGAACTCGTCAAAGAGGAAGAGGAAGAGTTCAACCTGGTCCGCACGCTCGACAACATCTCGAATTACCACAGCGAGGAAGCGGAGCAGAAAGGCGTCGATTTCATCACCGACCTGCCCAACGATCCGATCCTGATCTCGGGCCTTGAAGGGCGGCTGGCGCAGGTTTTCGTAAACCTTGTCGGCAACGCGATCTCGTTCTGCGAAGAAGGGGACGCGGTGCGCCTGTGGACCCGCCGCCGTGAGAACCGCGTTCTTGTCGTTGTCGAAGATACCGGCCCCGGCATCCCCGAAGCGGCGCTGACCAAGGTCTTCAACCGCTTCTATTCCGAACGTCCGGTGCAGCAGTTCGGCAACCATTCCGGCCTTGGCCTTGCGATCTCCAAGCAGATCGTCGAGGCCCATGGCGGTGTGATCTGGGCCGAAAACATTCGTCCGACCGACGCTGATGCAACATCGGAACCGCTTGGCGCCCGGTTCGTCGTCGGCCTGCCGATCTGATCCATGACGGGTGCGTGGCGACCCGAATTGCCGGAACTCCTCCAGGATCGCGCCCTGTCGCAGGACGGGTCTTCGATCCAGGTCCACGGGAGTGCTGTCGCGATCGACGGAAAAGGCATATTGATCCTGGGCGCGGCCGGTGCCGGCAAATCGACCCTGGCATTGTCCCTGATGGCCTTTGGCGCCGCCCTGATCGCGGATGACGGCATCCGGGTGACCGTCTCGGACGCGGGCGGCAAACCGGTTCTGCACCGCCCCGACGGTGCGACCGACCTGATCGAGGCGCGCGGTGTCGGTCTTTTGCACGCGGGGCAGATTGCGCCTTGCGCACCGCTGGAATTGATCGTTGACCTTGATCATGCAGAGGCTGACCGCCTTCCACCGCGACGCATGGCCGCGATCGACGGGGTCAGCTTTCCGTTGATCCGCGGCGCCGGGCATCCGACGCTTGCGCCCGTCGTTCTCCAGATGGTCCGTGTTGGTCGGGCCGTGCCTTGACCCGCCCCTGAAAAGGCCCCGCCATGTCCACCGATACCCCCGATTCCCGCGCCGCGCCGGTCCGCGTGGTCTTCGTGACCGGACCTTCGGGGGCCGGGCGCAGCACCGCCATCAACGCGCTGGAGGACCTGGGGTTCGAGGCCATCGACAACCTCCCGCTCAGCTTGCTGCCGCGCCTGCTGGAAGGGCCGCCGCCCGAAAGGCCCATGGCGCTTGGCACGGATGCGCGCAATCGCGACTATTCCGCCAACGCCCTTGTCGGCGCGGTCGAAGGGCTGTCGCAAGCCGGAGGTTACGCCCCGGATCTCCTGTACCTGGATTGCGCCCCGGATGTGCTGCAACGTCGCTACTCGGAAACACGCCGCCGCCATCCGCTGGCCCCTGACGCGGACCCCGCCAACGGCATTGCAACGGAACTGGCGCTCTTGGGTCCGGTTCGGGCCCGGGCATCGATCCTGATCGATACATCGACGCTGACCCCGCACGATCTGCGGGCCGAGATCACGCGGCTTTTCGCCCCCGACTCCGCCGGGCGGCTGGTTGTGACCGTCACCTCATTTTCCTATCGCCGCGGCCTGCCGACCGGGGCCGACCTGGTGTTTGATTGCCGTTTCCTGAAAAATCCCCACTGGGATCCCGCGCTCAGGGCCGAGGACGGACGTAACCCCGATGTGCAGCGCTATATTGCGCAAGATCCGCGATTCGATGCCTTCCGCAGGCAGGTTTTCGAGATGGCGGACCTGCTCTTGCCTGCTTTCCTCGAAGAAGGGAAAAGCCACCTGACGCTGGCTTTCGGATGCACCGGAGGGCAACACCGATCCGTTGCAATGGCCGAAATCCTTGAAACCCACCTTGCAGAGGCCGGATGGCAGGTGTCTAAAAGGCACAGGGAAGTGGAACAGCGTCGCACCAGCCAGAGGCCAACCGACGCCCAGATTTAATTCAGAGGCGAAAGACGCACGTGATCGGCATAGTGATCGTCGCCCATGGGGGGCTTGCCTCCGAGTTGAAACGGGCGACGGAACACGTGGTCGGACCCCAGCCTGCGATGGTGGCCATCTCGATCGGTCCCGAGGATGACCGTAGCGAACGCACCCGCGAAATCTGCGATGCGGCAGATGCCGTAGATGACGGATCCGGCGTTGTCGTCGTGACCGACATGTTCGGCGGATCCCCCTCGAACCTGTCCCTGCGCGCCTGTCGCCCGCAAGACCGCAAGATCCTTACGGGTGTCAACCTGCCCATGCTGATCAAGCTCGCCAAGTCCCGCGACCTCAGTGTGGACGAGGCCGTTTCGCGCGCGGCCGAGGCTGGCCGCCGCTACATCAACAGTTTCGACGGAGCCCCCTGACATGTCAGAGACCCCGGTGACCCGTAATTTCCCGATCATCAACGTAAAGGGCCTGCACGCCCGGGCATCGGCCCGGTTCGTTGAAGTTGTCGAAGATCATGACGCCCATGCCACCGTCCGGCGCGATGGGCTAAGCGCCGCTGGTGACAGCATCATGGGGCTTTTGATGTTGGCAGCATCCATGGGAACCTCTATTGAGGTCGAAACCGACGGCCCCGAGGCGGAAAAGCTCGCCGATGCTTTGCAAGCGTTGGTGGCCGATCGCTTCGGCGAAGAAAGCTGACCGCCGCACGTCGGCAAGATGGTCGGCTGAATGGGTAGAAGGCGTGTGAGCGACACCAGTTCCCGAAATATTTCCACATCGCGCCCCGCGCTGAGACCGGCCAATGACAGGGTCTATGACCGGCGTAGCCTGACCTATGCAAACAGCTTCGACAGCCCCTGGACCCGGACGGTGATCAAGGGCATCGAATGGTTGACCGCCAAGCCACGGATCATCCGCCGCGTGCGTCAGTTCGAGGAACTGGGCGAATTCACCGGCCAATCCTTCTGGCCTGCGACCATGAAGGTGATGGGCATCGATCTGCGCACCCCGGATCATCAGCTCGAGAGGATCCCGGCGGATGGGCCGGTCGTCTTCGTGGCCAACCACCCCCATGGCCTTGTCGACGGGATGATCCTGGCGGATCTGATCGGGCGCCGGCGGGCCGACTACCGCATCCTGACCCGTGCCCTGCTGACAGGTATCGACGAATCCGCGGCCGGCTACATGATCTCGGTCCCGTTCCCCCATGAACCCGATGCACAGGAAAAAATGCTCCAGATGCGGTCTGCCGCGATGGCGCATCTCGACGACAAGGGGCTGATCGCGCTGTTCCCGTCTGGCGCGGTTGCAGCCGCCGATACGATGCTGGGGCCTGCCATCGAAGGGGAATGGAACGTCTTCACCGCCAAGATGATCCGCAAATCCGGGGCCACGATCGTGCCGTGCCATTTCACCGGATCGAATTCACGCGCCTACCAGATCGCCAACCGGATTTCACCGATCCTGCGCCAGGGCCTGTTGTTGCACGAAGTGGTGCATGCATTCGACAAACCGCAAGCGCCGATCATCGGCAAACCGATCACACCGGACATGTGGGCGGACCGGATAAGCAAACCACGCGAGTTCATGGCCTGGCTGCGCGCGCGCACGCTCACGCTGAAGAACGACCCCGATCAGACCTGATCGCCGTCAGTCTTTTGCAAAAGACTGGCGAATTCCTTGCAAGGAATTCGCCTATCGCGTGGGAACAGGCACCTCGCCGCGATAATCGTAGAAACCGCGGTCGGTTTTCCGGCCGAGCCATCCGGCTTCGACATATTTGGTCAGCAGCGGACAGGGGCGGTATTTCGTATCGGCCAACCCGTCATGCAACACGTTCATGATCGCCAGGCAGGTATCGAGCCCGATGAAATCCGCCAGTTCCAACGGACCCATCGGGTGATTGGTTCCCAGCTTCATCGCCATGTCGATGGATGTGACGTTTCCGACCCCTTCATACAGGGTATAGACCGCTTCGTTGATCATCGGCATCAGGATACGGTTGACGATAAAGGCCGGAAAATCCTCGGCGGTGGCGGCCGTCTTGCCCAGGCGGTCCACCACGGATTTGCAGGCTGCAAAGGTTTCTTCATCGGTGGCGATGCCCCGGATCAGTTCCACCAACTGCATCACGGGCACCGGGTTCATGAAGTGGAACCCCATGAATTTCTCGGGCCGGTCGGTCCGGCTGGCAAGGCGCGTGATCGAGATGGACGACGTGTTCGACGTCAGGATCGTCGTGGGCTTCAGATGCGGCAGCAGGTCTTCGAAGATGGCCTGCTTGACCGTCTCGCGTTCCGTTGCCGCCTCGATCACCAGATCGGTGGCCCCCAGATCCTGCAACCGTGTGGTGGTGGTGATGCGGTCCATGGCGGTCGTCATCTCCGCCTCTGAAATCTTGCCGCGTCCCACCTGCCGGCCAAGATTGCGGCTGATCAGATCCACGGCCGACGTCAGGGCATCGTGGCTGATATCGGTCATGACGATGTCATAGCCGGCCAGTGCACAGACATGGGCAATGCCGTTGCCCATCTGTCCCGCACCCACGACACCGATGCTCTTGATTTCCATGACCGCCCTTCCGAAGCTTTGCTTGCGTGGGCACAATAGGCCTCTGTCCTTGGTCCTTACAAGCCCAACCGCTCCGTGGCCGATGCGCGCGGGCAACATTTTCGATTACCATAAAAACGTAATTAAATTAGATGTTTAGCGCCTTGTAAACCTGTCCCGCGCACCCTTGCCACCGGGTGAGTCGTAACTTTGGTGGGAGTTTGCGAAATGAGCTACGCACGACGGGGCCAGATGCTCCTGGATTATCAGGCCGTGGCCTATCCGGGGTCCGTGCTGCAATTCCGGGGCCCGGAACAGGATCTTGATGAGCCATATATCCTGTGCCTCGGCGGCTCGGAGACATTCGGCCGTTTCATTCATGCTCCTTTTGCCGCTCAGTTGCACACCGCCCTGCCCGTGAAGGTCATCAATATGGGCGTTCGCAACGCGGGGCTCGAGGTGCTGATGCACGACCCGGTCCTGACCGCCGCAACCGCCCGTGCAAGCGCCGTGGTCCTGCAAATCGTGGGCGCCCAGAACATGAACAACCGCTACTATACCGTCCACCCGCGCCGCAACGACCGTTTTGTGGAAGCCTCCGCGACGTTGCGGCGGCTATATCGCGACGTCGATTTTACCGAGTTCCACTTTGTCCGGCACATGCTCGGGCGTCTCAGGGACGTGTCGCAGGATCGCTTTCACCTCGTGGAAACCGAATTGCGCATGGCCTGGGTGGCGCGGATGAAATCCCTGCTGGCGCAATCCAGGGTGCCGGTTCACCTTCTGTGGCTGTCCCGCCGCACCCCGGATGACGGGGCCAAGGGACGGGATCTGGGTTTCGATCCCCTTTTCGTCGACCATCGCATGGTAGAGGACGTGGCAGCCTTTGCCGCATCGATATGCATCGCGGCGATGCCGGGATCCCGGGCGACGCCCCCAACAAAGGGCATGTTCTTTTCCCATTTGGAAGAACGTGCCGCCCGGGCCCTGCCCGGACCCGATGCCCATGCCGCCGCCGCAACGGCGCTGTTGCCCCATTTGACAGGCAAGCGAACATGAAAACGCCCCGCGCCCGAACCGGCGCGAGGCGTTGGAAACGTCACCCATCGAGCACTGCGATCACAGTTTCGATGTCAGCTCCGGCACGGCATCGAACAGGTCGGCGACAAGGCCATAATCGGCGACCTGGAAGATCGGCGCCTCTTCATCCTTGTTGATGGCGACGATGACCTTGCTGTCCTTCATGCCCGCGAGGTGCTGGATCGCACCCGAGATGCCGACGGCCACATACAATTCGGGCGCCACGACCTTTCCGGTCTGTCCAACCTGCCAGTCATTCGGCGCATATCCCGAATCAACCGCCGCGCGGGACGCGCCCACGGCCGCGCCCAGCTTGTCGGCAAGCCCCTCGATCAGCGCGAACTGATCCTGGCTGCCCACGCCGCGACCGCCGGACACGACAATGCCCGCGCTCGTCAACTCGGGCCGGTCCGAGGCCGCGACCTTGTCTTCGATCCATTCGCTCAGACCGCCGGTGGCGGCGGTGCCCAGTTTCTCGACCGGGGCGGAGCCGCCCGCCGCAGCAGCATCAAAGCCCGCGGTGCGGATGGTGACGACCTTCTTGGCGTCGGTCGACGTCACCGTCTGGATCGCGTTGCCCGCGTAGATCGGACGCTCGAACGTGTCGGCGTCGATGACCGCGGTGGCGTCCGAGACGATCATCACATCCAGAAGCGCCGCGACACGGGGCAGCACGTTCTTGGCGTCCGACGTCGCCGGGGCCACGATATGGGTATAGTCACCGGCCATCGATACGATCAGGTCGGCCACCGGCTCCGCCAAGGTGTGGCAGAACCCGTGATCCTCGGCAAAGATCACCTTTGCGACGCCTTGCAGGGTCGCGGCCTCGGCCGCCGCCTCATCGCCGCCCTTGCCTGCGACCAGCACATGCACATCGCCCAGGGGGGCGACGGCACTCAGCGTCTTTGCCACCGCGTCGGTGGACAATTGCCCATTGGTCACGTCCGCCAGAAGAAGAACCGCCATCAGATCACCCCCGCTTCGTCTTTGAGTTTCGCGATCAGCTCGTCAACCGAGCCCACTTTCACACCCGCCTTGCGCGTTTCCGGCTCGGTCGTTTTCACAACCGTCAGGCGCGGCGTGACATCGACGCCGTAATCGGCGGCGGTCTTTTCATCCAGCGGCTTCTTCTTGGCCTTCATGATGTTGGGCAGCGACGCATAGCGCGGCTCGTTCAGGCGCAGGTCCACCGTCACGATCGCAGGCATCTTCACCTTGATCGTCTGCAGGCCACCATCCACCTCGCGGGTCACCACGGCACTGTCGCCCTCGATCGCCAGCTCCGAGGCAAAGGTCGCCTGCGACCACCCCAGAAGCGCAGACAGCATCTGCCCTGTCGCGTTCATGTCGTTGTCGATCGCCTGCTTGCCGGCCAGAACCAGGCCCGGCTGTTCTTCGTCGACCACGGCCTTGAGTATCTTGGCCACCGCCAGCGGCTCGATATCCTGATGCACATCATCGGAGGCCACCACCAGGATCGCCCGGTCCGCCCCCATGGCCAGCCCCGTGCGCAGGGTTTCCTGCGCCTGTTTCACGCCGATCGATACCACGACGACTTCTTCGGCTTGCCCGGCTTCTTTCAGGCGGATCGCCTGTTCCACGGCAATCTCGTCAAACGGGTTCATCGACATCTTCACATTGGCGAGATCGACACCCGATCCGTCCGCCTTCACGCGGACCTTCACGTTATAATCGATCACGCGCTTCACAGGCACCAGGACCTTCATTCGCACGTCTCCTCTCATCGGCGCGAGCTTGCGCCACGTATCATGTCTCTGGAGGAGTGTTAGTCCGTTCGCGCGCTCGGAAACAGGTCAAAATCGACGCGGTTTGGCCTCGGGACGCCGCGTCAGACCTGTGTGGCGGCTCCCGCAAGCTCCACAAGGATCGCGCCATAGCACGCCAGGCTGGCCACAAGCACAAAGCAATGCCAGATCGTATTGTGAAAAGGCAGCCGGTGCCACAACAGGAATCCGACCCCGAACGTGTACAAAAGACCGCCCGCTGACAGCAGCCAGAATCCGGCATCGCTCAGGCTGGAGACCAGCGGTCCGCCCAGAACGGCCCCCGCCCATCCCAGGCCAAGATACAGCGCAATCGCAATCACGCGGTAGCGCCGCCCACTCCACAGAACGATCGACGCACCGGCCACGGCAACCGCCCAGATAAGCGCCAGGAATCCCACCTGGCTGGCACCCAGCGCGATAAAGGCCGTATAGGTGCCCGCGATCTTCATGTAGATGGCCGATTGATCGACCCGGCGCAGACGGTCGGCCCAGTCCGGAACGGTGATCATGTTGTAACACGCCGAACAGATCCACATCGCCAACAGCGCCATCGCATAGACCGCCATGCCGGCCACCAGCCCGGGATCACCGATCCACACCGCGGCCAGCGCAATCAGGACAGGCCCCCCGACCAACGCCGCCCCGATCCCCGACGCATGCACGACCGCATCCGAAATATATTCGGCCCGGCTGTAGACGCGTGCTTCGAAATGTTCTGCCATGTCGGAAAAGGTAGCCCATTCGCGCGCGCGACACACCCTTTCTCTGTTTTCCAAATATCCCCGCCGGAGGCTCCGACGCGCCCCACATGCGCCAGATCCGAGGTCATGACAGCCGTCGCGCCTGGGCGCCAATCGCCCGAAGGGCACAGGGAAATGCCACGCAAGTGGCTCGATTCATTTGAAAATCACAACGCCTTGCGCGCGCGCAACGCGGCCGAGATCGTGCCGTCATCGAGGTAATCCAGCTCTCCGCCGATCGGCACGCCCTGCGCCAATGACGTCACGGCAATTCCCGCCCCTTCAAGTTCTCCGGCGATGTAATGGGCCGTGGTCTGACCGTCCACGGTGGCATTGAGCGCCAGGATAACCTCGGTCACCTGTTCGCCCGCGATCCGGTCCATCAGCTTCGGGATCCGCAAATCCTCGGGTCCGACATCATCCAGCGCCGACAGCGTGCCGCCCAGGACATGATAGCGCCCGGAAAAGGCGCCCCCGCGTTCCATCGCCCACAGATCGGCCACATCCTCGACCACGCAGATCTGCCCGGATGCCCGACGGTCATCGGCGCAGATCGGGCAAAGGTCGTCCGTTCCGATATTGCCGCAGTTCAGACATTCCCGCGCGGTGTCGGCCACCCGTGACAGGCTGTCGGCCAAAGGCCGCATCAATGCCCCGCGCTTCTTGATCAGATGCAGCACCGCGCGCCGGGCCGACCGGGGGCCAAGCCCCGGCAGGCGAGCCATCATCTCGATCAGCGCCTCGATATCCCTGGGAGCGTCGGTCACGGCAAGTCCTAGAACGGCATCTTCATGCCGGGGGGCAGGCCCATGCCTTCGGTCAGCTTGCCCATTTCCTCCTGGCTTTTTTCCTGCGCCTTGGATTGCGCGTCCTTGATGGCGGCAAGGATCAGATCCTCGACGACTTCCTTGTCGTCCTGGTTGAAGATAGACGGGTCGATATCCAGCCCGATCAATTCACCCTTGGCCGTGGCGGTGGCCTTGACCAGGCCAGCGCCCGATGCGCCTTCGACGGTCATCGTCTCAAGCGCCTCCTGCATCTCGGCCATCTTGGTCTGCATGTCCTGCGCCTGTTTCATGATCTTGGCCATGTCGCCAAGACCGCCCAAACCTTTCAGCATCCTGTCATCTCCCTGGTCGGATTGGCCCGACTGTGGCGTCGCGGGCCGGGTTGCGGCAAGCGTCCGCGCCCTGACGGGCAGGCCGGACACGAATCTTACGGTACTATTCGTCTTCGAACGGGTCCCAATCCTCGGGCAGGTCGTCTGCATCCGGCACTTCGGGCAGCGCGTCGGCCTCGGCCTCGCGCGCCAGGTCCTCATGGGTGCGGATGGCGGCGATCCGGGCCGCGGGAAAGGCCGCCTTGACCGCCTGCATCAACGGATGCTGTTCGACCTCGGCCTCAAGCGCGTGGCGTTCGGCCTCGTCCTGCTCGGCAATGGTCGGGCCACCGCCATTTGCGACCGAAATGATCCAGTTTGCCCCGGTGGCAAGGTTCAGTGCCCGTTTCAACCGGCTGGCCAGATCGGTCGGCGCGCGGTCGGTCGGTTCGAACTCGATCCGGCCGGGCGCATAGCTGACCAGCCGAAAGGCCGTCTTGATCTCGACCAGCAGCTTGATGTCGCGGGCCTCTTCGATCAGGGCCACGACGCTTTGGAATGTCGGGTAACGCGACAGATCGGGGCCCGGTTCGGTCGACAGCGCCACCTGCGCGCGGGCACCGCCGCCGCCGCCGCCACCACCCGAGGACACAGGCGCGCGGGCCTGCGGCGCACGGTCCGGGGCCGATGCGCCGGGTCCGGGCATCCCGCCGCCGCCACCGCCACCGGCAGGACCGGGCGGGGTCGCGGACTGCAACTTGCGCACCAGGTCGCCGGGCGTGGGCATTTCGGCCACGTGGGTCAGACGGATCACCGCCATTTCGGCGGCCATCATCGCGTTGGGCGACAGGCTGACCTCTTCCAGCGCCTTGAGCAGCATCTGCCACATGCGCGTCAGCACCCGCATGTGGAGCGCTTCGGCGAGGCTGCGGCCGCGCGCGCGTTCCTCGGGCGCGATTGTGGGATCATCCGCCGCCTCGGTGGTGATCTTGATGACCGACAGCCAATGGGTGATCTCGGCCAGGTCGCGCAGCACCGCGACCGGGTCGGCCCCGTCGGCATATTGCCCGCCCAGTTCGTTCAGCGCGCCGGGCGCGTCACCCTTCATGATCGCCTCGAACAGGTCCATGACGCGGCCGCGATCGGCCAGGCCCAGCATCGCGCGCACCTGATCGGCCGAGGTTTCCCCCGCACCATGGGCGATGGCCTGATCCAGAAGGCTCATCGCGTCGCGCACCGATCCTTCGGCCGCGCGGGTGATCAGGGCCAGCGCGTCTTCGGCAATCGCGGCCCCTTCCTTTTCGGCGATGCCCTTGAGATGGGCGATCATCACTTCGGGTTCGATGCGGCGCAGGTCGAACCGCTGGCAGCGCGACAGGACCGTGACCGGAACCTTGCGGATCTCGGTGGTGGCAAACAGGAATTTGACGTGGGCCGGCGGTTCCTCCAGCGTCTTGAGCAGCGCGTTGAAGGCGCTGGTCGACAGCATGTGAACCTCGTCGATGATGAAGATCTTGTAGCGTGCGGTCGCGGCCCTGTAGCTGACCGTCTCGATGATCGCATCGCGGATGTTCTGCACGCCGGTGTTCGAGGCCGCGTCCATCTCCATCACGTCGACATGGCGGCCCTGCGCGATCGCAACGCAGTTTTCGCAAACCCCGCACGGGTCCGTCGTGGGCCCGCCCTGGCCATCGGCCCCGATGCAATTCAGGCCCTTGGCGATGATCCGCGCGGTGGTTGTCTTGCCGGTCCCCCGGATACCGGTCAGCATGAAGGCCTGGGCGATGCGGTCGGCCTCGAACGCGTTTTTCAGCGTGCGGACCATGGCATCCTGCCCGATCAGGTCGGCAAAGGTCGCCGGGCGGTATTTCCGCGCGAGAACCTGGTATCCGCTGTCGGTCTGGCTGCTCATGTTTGTTGGATCCGGATCAAGACACCGGATCAAACTATGCCGCGCGCCGCGCATCGGCAACCGCTCACCTGCGCCGTGTGCAAATGGATCTAGGCGGCCTTGCTTGCCGCGCAGTGGATTGGGTTGCCCGGCATCGCATTGCAAGGGCAGCGCCCATCGTCCAAAAGGCCCATGCAAGATCCACCCGTGACAGGAATGGTCCAGGCGGGCATGAGTAGGAGCGCGTGTCTGTCGCGACAGGACGACGCTTCTGGCCCGGCGTTGCTTCAAGGCCACGCTGCCCACAACCCGAAAGCCGACCTCATGGAACCTGAAATGTCCCGACCCCGGATCCTCGCCTATTGGGCAATGGCCCTGTTCTTCGTTGTGATGTGCATCCTGGCGATTGCGTTCTGGATTGCCGCGCTACTGGGCGGCGGGGCGCGTCCGCTGATGGCCGATCTGGGGCCCGGCCCGGTATCGATCTTTGTCGTCGCTCACATGCCGGCCACGGCGGCGGGCATCTTGCTGTGGCGGCGATACCTGCCGCACCTGCCGTTCTGGCCGCGCCTGTTCCTGCAGGCCGGCACGATCTATTTCAGCGTGGCTTGCGTCATGGCCTTTGCCGGCAACTACCTTCTGGCCAGCATCTACGGCCGGTTCGCCCCGCCGGGCTAGGCGCGCACGCCGTCGGCGTTCGGCCCGCCCGTGGCCACGACCGACAGTAATCCTGTAAAGGGAATAAGGTGAGAGGCTGGACAACGACCCAAGCGGGGCTCGTTACGGCTGCTTCCTTCCGGATCTGACCGGGT
>Ga0102941_1000064_pt1 | contig 39158 bp, 33 predicted proteins | sample SalPonR2_C_D2_MG_FD_79281 | JGI IMG/M metagenome (GOLD analysis project Ga0102941, IMG submission 79281) | Salt pond soil microbial communities from South San Francisco under conditions of wetland restoration - Salt Pond MetaG R2_C_D2_MG | ecosystem: Environmental > Aquatic > Marine > Intertidal... | reverse complement strand
GACCTGCGCCAGCGCCTGGCGTTCGACCGACGCGATCTGGCCGCCACGGTAGATCGGCTGATTGAAGTTCAGGGAAATGGATGCACCGGTCCCTTGCTGCCCCGGCGTCGGCGCCTCGAACGTCTCTGACAGGCGTGCCTCGACACTGATCGTGGGACGGCCCGCGCTGCGGGCTTGCTCCACGGCGAATTCGGCCGCTGTGACCTCGTGCTGCAAGGCGAGGATGGCCGGGTGACCCTGCCGCGCAAGGCGTTCAGCCTCGTCTTCGGTTCGGGGCAGGTGCGGCATCCCGCCCGGACCTGCCAAGCCGTCGGGATATCGGCCGACCGCCAGGTTGAACAGCTCGCGCGCGATTTCAAACGTACCCTGGGCGGCGGCCAAGGCAGAACGGGCGCTGGCAAGCTGCGCCTCGGCCTGCGCCACATCGGTCCGGGTGTCTTCGCCCACTTCGAACCGGTCGCGCGCCGCACGCAATTGTTCCGTCAGCACGCGGACATTGCGTTCGCGCACCCCCACAACCTGAAGGGATTCCCACACATCCAGATAAGCGGTCACGGCATCCAGCAGCACCTGCTGTTCCAGAACCACCAGCTGCTGCCGGGTGGCGTTCACGGTTTCCTGGGCGGCCCGGATGCCATTGACCCGGTTGCGGCCTTCATACAGCACTATTTCGCCCACCAGGGACGCGGTCGTGGTGGTTGTATCGTTCCTGAGATCGCGGGACGCGCTGGCTGCGAAACTTATGACCGGATACAACTGCGCCATTGCCTGCAGCGCGTCCTCGTCCCGAACCCGCAAAAGATAGCGGTTCTGTTCCAGAAGCTGCGAGTTGCGGTACGCGTCCGCCATCACGTCGCGCACGCTATCAGCCAAAGCCGCACCGGTCGAAACCGCGAGACTGGCCGCCACGACGAACGTGGTCATCGTGCGGTGTGCCAGGCGCTTCAGCTTTATCGTCATGTTTTCATTCCCCGTCGCGCGCGCCTTGCAAGGCCCCACCATACCGACCCTCGATGCGAGCCGCGAATCCCGTACCTACAGTCTGTATGTCACGGGCGAACCCCAGCGCAATGCTGTCAGAAGACAAAACCTGGTAAGCGCGCGAACCCGGGCAACACCGGGGCGGTAGCATTGAATTCGCTGCGCCAACTGACCTGCCCGTTCGATTTTCGGCCAAGCCGCACCTCGCCCAGGGCACCGTCCATGAACACGGCTGCGATCCGCCCGCCATCCTTGACCTGGTCAAGCAAAGTGGCGGGGATGTCTTCGACGCCTGCGAAAATGGCCAGAACGTCATAGGGGCCATGTTTCGCACTGCCTTCGACCAGGGGCGCGGTGATCACAGCGGCATTGTCGACCTCTTGCGCGTTCAGCGTCGCGGTAGCGTCGCGGGCCAGATCCTCATCTTCCTCGACGGCAACGACAGCTTCGGCCACCGAGGCCAAAAGTGCGGTCGTATAGCCAAGGCCCGGCGCGATTTCGAGCACAAGTTCGTTGGCGGACAGGTCGAGCGCATCCAACATCTTGGCGATCGTGCGCGGCTCCATCAGGTGGCGCGAGGCCGTCAGGGGCACCGGACCGCCCACGTAGGCAAGGTCGCGGGCGCTGTCGGGCACGTAGACTTCGCGGGGAACCGACAGCATGGCGTCGAGGATGGGAAACTTGGTCACATCCGAAGGTCGCACCTGTGTGTCGACCATGGTTATGCGGCGCTGTGTGAAGTTTGCCATGAAACTGAACCAATCCGTCTAGTTACTGTTTCGGATTTTTCGCACAGTCCGAAGTGGGGCGCAACAAGGGCTTGCGTCCAAGGCCAAATTGCCGCTTTCCAGACAACCGAGATGCCTTGCGAAGGTGCAGGTGATCGGATAATGCACAGATCCACACCACGGACGGCGAGTTGGCGGAGTGGTGACGCAGCGGATTGCAAATCCGTCCACACCGGTTCGATTCCGGTACTCGCCTCCATTTCTCTCCAAATCATGGGCTTAGCGGCTTGACAGCCGAGTGTGACACAAAGTGGGACACATGCCCCATGATGCTGTCATCCTATCCAAGCCCCTCGCGACACGGGATTTACTACTTCCGCTGGCCTGGACGCCGCCGGCCATGGGGTGGTGTTCGAACGGCTGCAGGTCTTCCAGTCGCCGATGTCGGACTGGTCAGAGCGGCTCGAGCGCATTTGCCGAAGCCGTTGGACATCAGCCGGTCCGGGGACGGCCCAGCGCTTGAATGGAAATTTGCCATGAACCCATGACCGGGTGCGGAATTGCGATCGCCCTGGCACGTTTGACATGGCCATGTCCGCCGGTGTTAGCTTTTTGGCAGGGCACCATCGCGGCCAGCCCCTCAGCGAAGGATTTCCCTCCATGCATCCAACCGAAAAAATCGTCCGCCAGTTCCATGAATCCTGGGACATGCGTGACCCGGACCGTGGCGCGGACGTCATCGCGGACGATATCGATTTCGAGGACATCGCACGCGGTGAAAAGCTATTGGGGAAAGCCGGGTACAGGGATGATTATCACCGTTGGCGCGAAGCCTTCCCCGATGGGCTATGCAAGGTCGAGAATGTCGTCGTCAGCCAATGCGGCGAGTGGGCCACGGTCGAGTTTCGCAACACCGGCACGCATACGGGCATTCTTCGCTCAAGCCTCGGAGACTTCGCCCCCACCGGCAAGAGAGCCGAAGTGCGGTATTGTTCGGTGATGCGGGTCGCGGATGGACTGGTGGTCGAAGGGAGGGACTACTACGACAGTGCCACCATCGCGCGTCAATTGGGGCTGGTGGACTGAGGCACTGTTCAGCCGCCGGCCACGGTCCCCCTGCGGGTCCACGGATGGTCATCCAATGGCGCCGCCCCTGTCCACTCAGGGTTTCCCGACCAGCATGGTTTCAACCAGCTTTTGGACGCGCAGAGCCTCATCAGGTGTCGCAAGTCGATTGGGCTGGCCCGCGATGCACAAGAGCAGATCGTCGAGTTGTGCCTTGAGGCTGACCGCGCGTGGGTCGTCGGGCCGTTCGGTCATCTCGGTGAAGGGCCCACCATCGGATACCGCATCGACATAGAAATCGGTGATGCGCCGGCTGATTGCCGATCCCTTGATGATCATCTCCTGTCGATCGGGCTGCGCGCCCCCCACGCTGGCCATGATGGTCACGGGCCGCCCATCCGATGTCTCGAGCCGGGCCAGCATTTGGGTTTCGCACAAAGCCGGATCCGCAGGATAGGACGGACGCGCCCAGACAACCGACAACGGCCCGAGAATGCGTTCCGAGAAGAACAGGAAATGGGAAATCACCTCGCGCGTCATGCCGCCTTCGTCGCGGAACCGAAGCCAGTCCGCCGCTTTCTGCCATGCACGCGGCCAAGCGGGATATGTGACCACCATATCAACGCCAATGACATCGCCCAGTTCGCCGTCCTTCGCAGCCTGCGCGACACTGGTCAGCGCCGCCCCCGCGGCTTGCGTGAAATTGACGGCGGTGGCAACGCCGCTTGCCTTCAACCCCGCGACCAGTGCCTCGCTTTCGGCGATGTCGACGCCAAGGGGCTTTTCCAGGAAAACGGCCTTGCCAGCCGCAGCTGCCGCAAGCGCATAGGCTTTGCGCGGGACAGGTGGGCACGCAAGGTAAACCAGATCCGCCGCTGCGATGGCGTCCTGGGCCGAGGTCGCAATGACCGCCCCCGGCGCAAGCGCCAGCGCCTCGCGGCAGGCGGCCGGATCAGGATCCCAAAGGGCGACAGGCTGATACCCCGGATGCCGTTCCATATGCTCGAGCATCCGGCGCCCCATGATCCCCAGGCCAATAATTGCTGCTTTCACGGTCATTTGCACTGTCCCCCGCTATTGTCCGTTTGATGTCAGCAACGCGGCTTCCATCATCATGTGGACGCCCTTGTTTCCGTTGACGGTTTGCGTGATCCGCAGGTCACCGGCAAGCGAACACAGCATATAGGCATCCTCACGGCTGATGCCCGTGCGCGCGACGACCCATTCGATCATGTCGCGCAATGCCATTTCCACGCATCGGTCCAGGTCCTCGTGCATGCCCATGGTGATGAGATGGGTGGGCGTTTGCGCGCGTGGATATCGCAGATCCATATCCTCGCTCAGGATCAGACGGAACGTGCCCTGCAACGCGGTTTCGATCGCTGTCACGCAGACCTCGCCATCGCCTTGCGCCCCGTGACCGTCACCGCAGGAGAACAACGCCCCTTCCGCAAAGACCGGCAGGTAAAGCGTTGTGCCGGCCACAAGTTCCTTGTTGTCGAGATTGCCCCCGAAGGCCCTTGGCTGGATGGTCGACACACGCCCCCAGTTCGGCGGCGGCGCCACGCCCATCACGCCGAAAAACGGATTGAGCGGCAGATCCAGCCCCCATGACAGGCGCGCAACCATGGCATCCAGGTCCAGCGGAATGATCTCGGTGCGACCGGTCTGAAAATCCTCGGGCAAGGTGCCGGCCAGCGGGCGGATCAGGTTCCATCCCCAATTCTGGCGCAACGTCACGTCGAGGATCTGAACCTCCAGGACATGGCCTGGCTTGGCCCCGGCGACGGCCACCGGCCCCGTAAGGATATGCCCCGGCAACTGGCGGGGCGAGCGGGCATGGATATCCAGCAGCTCGGGCGGGATGTCAAAGCCGCCCCCCTGCGACGGCGTATGATCCGGGCCGCCCGATACCGTGTCGATGACGACCACATCCCCGCTTTGCACCTCGAGAACCGGGTCGAGTGCGGCATCGAAATACCCCCACGCGCAGGTTTCCGGGCTGGCCCTCAAATGCGTCGTCATGCTGAAAATCCCTTGCGTGAAGTCTGGTGCAGCGCACAGGCGCCCGCCGCGAAAATCGAAAAGACCCAAACCCGGCGACGGGAAACGCCTGTCGGGCGTTTTGGGCGAATGACCGCAAAGTGCTACCTAAACTGCGGCAGGTCCACACCTGCCGTGATGGTCGCGCAAATTGGCCGGCGCCAGGAGGCCTAGCAACGGCCAGCACCACGGCATTGACCTTGGAGGCGACCTGCTGAACATGCACGCAGGCAAGACCGTCTTGGCACGGGACTCGCCAAGAAAGGTGCACGATGGCGCAGGTCGCAGCAAACGGCATGACGTTGGAGGTGGAACAGCACGGGACCCCGTCTGGCGACGCGATCGTCCTGATCCGGGGACTGGGTTCGCAGCTGATCCATTGGCCCGATGCGTTGATCACGGCCTTCGTGACTGCGGGGCTTCACGTGATCACTTTCGACAACCGCGATGCCGGATTGTCCCGAAAATGCGATGGAGCAGACGCCTACACCCTGTGCGACATGGCCGACGACACCATCGGATTGATGAGCGCGCTAGGCATCGAAAAGGCCCATGTTCTGGGTGTCTCGATGGGCGGCATGATCGCGCAGCTTGCGGCACTGCGCCACCCAGCGCGCATCAGATCCGCATACATCGTCATGTCGTCCAGCATGGCCCCCCACCTGCCCCCATCCGACCCGGATGTGCAAAACATGCTCAAGGCACAGGCCGCGGGCCCGCGCCGGCAGGATGTGATCGCGCATGAGTTGCGGACCGGCCGTGCCTGGGGCAGCCCCGGATGGCCCTTCGACGACAAGGACCGCGCGGCACTGATCGGACGGGCCTATGATCGAAGCTACTGCCCCGAAGGCACCGCACGGCAGTATGCGGCGATGATGGCCGCCCGGCACGACCTGGCGCATATCGAGGCGATAGACCTGCCTGTTCTTTTCGTTCACGGCAGCCACGACCGGATTTTTCCGCTGGCGCACGGGCAGGACATCGCACGCCGCATCCCCGGCGCACGACTGGTCACGATTGACGGGATGGGGCACGATCTGGAAGGCGCATTGCCGGTAATTGTGGCGAAACACGTCCTCAGGTGCATAGAGACGGTGTGACCATCGCCCACGCCGCCTGCCAGGTGAGCAGAGCGGACCGGAAACGGACAGGCAGGCAGCACGGTTGCCCGACGGGACCACCCGGCCGGTATGAGTGGGTGTCAAACCCGGCCTGCGCGACCGGGTTCCCGCTGCCTTGATACCTGCGCGATCTGATCCGGGGGGCGAAGCCCCGGAAAAAAGGCATCTGCGCCTTCAAAAACCCCGATCCATTCCATCAAATCAACAAATTTCATGGACTTGATGCACGACAGATTATTTAATGGCCTCGTATATTTTTTTGAGATGTTTTTTTGATGAGTGTTGCTGCGCCAGTTGAAGCATTCGATATCGCTATTCTTTTCGATATCGTTATTCTTGCCGATTTCACGCGAGGTGGAGACTCCGGTTTTCGAATCGCGCAGGAAATCCGCAGTTACGCAGACCTTGGATTGTCCGTGGGGCTCGTCCACCTCCAGGTCAGTCAGCCCGGCGCCGCCGTCTCCCCCGATGTCCAGGTATGTGTTCGCGCGGGATTGGCCGTCGTGCTGCCTGCGTCGCCCAATGTTCACGCCAGACTGGCCATCGTGCATTCGGCGGTGTCGCTGACCAAACCCGTACAGAACCTTTCGGGCATGCGGGCCGACAAGGTGGTGCTGGTCCATGATCGGGCGCCCAACCGCGCGCAGATCGGGTCATGGTTCAGTTTCCAGTTCGGGCCTGTTGTGTGGGCCCCGACCAATCGGTGGGTGCGCACGCGGCTGATGGAACTGGATACCCCGGTTCCGCTGCTTGCCGAAGACTGGCGACCGATGGCGCGGCCGCTGGCGACGCGCGGCACCAGCTTCAGGAAGGATGGACCGGCTGTCTTCGGGCGCGTCAGTCTGCAAGGCGAATCCCAGTGGCCCAAGACCATAGAAGAGATCAAGGACATCTTTCCCATAAGGTCCGAGCACGAATTCCGGATCATGGGCAGGCCGCCGGCAAAGCTTTGGGACCAGATCAAGGGAAAGAGCGGCGTCCTGGACTTCGATCCCGCCGACATGACGGTCGAACGGTTCTTGGCGTCACTCGACGTCTTCATGTATTTTTCCAGCATCCGGGTTCCGTCCATGCCGGAAGCAGCCATCGCGTCGATGATGGCGTCGGGAAAACTGGTCGTTCTGCCGACACATCTCGAAAGCCATTTCGGGCCCGGCGCGATCTATGCCGATGGATCGGACGCCATGACGACCGTCAAGGAGTTGATGGCCGACGAAGATGCGCTGCGCGCCGCGCGTGAGGCGGCGGTCTTGCATGCGGGCTACCAGTTTCCCGAAGCGGCGCATCGCGCGCGCGTTCTTGAACTTCTGGGCAGCGACATGCCGGCCAAGCCGCGCAAGAGGCGCGCAACCAGGCGCAAGACCGCACTGATGGTGCCGTCCAACGGCATCGGCCTTGGGCACGCAACGCGACTGCTGGCGATCTCGCGGCAGCTGGACAAAAGGATCGAGCCGGTTTTCTGCACCATGGCGCAGGCCGCGCCGATCATCGAATCCTTTGGCTATCTTGCCGAATATATGCCGTCGCAGGGCGATACGCACACGGACCGCGCCGGTTGGGATGCGTGGTTTCGCTACCAGCTTGGCGAACTGATCGATTTGCACGACCCGGAAGTGGTGGTGTTCGACGGAAATAACCCGACCCCCGGATTGGTGCGCGCGGTCACATCGCGCGGCCGGTGCGGTCTGGCCTGGGTGCGCCGCGGAATGGGGGGGCCGGTCGCGTCCCCGTATCTCCACAATGCGCGTTACATGGATCTGATCATCGAACCCGGAGAAATCGCCGCGGAACGCGATACCGGGCCGACCGCCATACGCCGCGCCGAGGCGCTGCAGGTGGGACCGGTGACCTTGCTCGACCATGATGAAATCCTGCCCCGCGAGGATGCCAGAAACGCTTTGGGTCTGTCGTTGAACGCACCCGCCGTGCTGATCCAGCTTGGCGCAGGGGCGAACCGGGATGTGGCGGGATTGACCGGAGAGATCATGGAATACCTGAAGCGTTTCCCGCAACTTCAGATCATTCTGGCCGAGTGGGAAAACAGCCCCGTGGAATTGCGCGACTGGCCAAACGCAAAGGTTTTGCGCGGCTTTCCCATTTCGCGCTATTTCGAGGCCTTCGATTTTTCGATCTCGGCTGCAGGGTACAATACCTTCCACGAGGTTTTGGCTTTCGCTCTTCCCACGATCTTCCTCGCAAATCGCCATCCCTCGATGGATGATCAGGGCGCGCGCGCCGGCTTTGCCCAGGACAACGGGGCGGGCTTTGACCTCGCGGAAGATCAACTCTTTCATTTGCCGGCTCTTTGCGAGGCCTTGATGAATGAAAAGGCGCGCGCCTTTGTCCGTGAGAAATGCGTCCTGCTCAAACAGCCCAACGGCGCAAAGGCCGCGGCTGATGCGATTATCGAATTGGTCCGCACAACATGAGAAACACTGTGAACACGTTTGTCAGTCGTAATGACGACGATGCGCCGATTGCACCGGGCAAGCCCGAGGTGATCACCGTTGGGTGGCAAAACAAAAGAAAGGCTTTTGTACCGGCACCGGCGCGACGGGCCCCTCCCTTGCAGGACAGACTGGCGTGGCCGGCTGAAACACCGCCTGCAACGGTCCTGAAACCGGGAAGCGGCCAACATGCGCAAAACCAGCAGGGCCGGCCGCAGGTTGTGGCAATAGCCCTGTTCGGAATCACCGAAGCGCGTTTGAAATTCGCCCTGAAACAGATCGCGCGCCAGCAACGGACCAAAGGGCGTTTCCAGCCCTTGATCTTGACGGATTCGACCCTGCACGCGGCCCTGCGCCGCGCCGGCGCCATCTTCGAATATTTCCCCGCCTCTGTGTACCTTGCGGACCCGGACGGCGTGGCGTTGAGCCAGCGTTTCGCGACCATCTGGCAAAAATGGAAACCGTCCTACCTGATCGATCTCGGCAAGCCGGGCCTGCTGAGTTCCCGCCTTGACGACTACGAAAGCTACTTCCAGTCCTCCGAAACCGCCAAGGGCGTGTTCGAGCCCTGGTTCAAGCCCGATCCGCTGCCCCCTGCCCCGCCGCCCGATATCGCGGCCCTCAAGGCGGAATACCTGACCAAGGGCCTGGACGCCGAAGCCGACACGTTCGCCTTGTACAGGATTCTGGGCAACGACCTGCCGCCACGACATGATGAAGGCCAGACCCTCACCAATCTGCGCTTCATCCTGGAAAACGAGCCCAAGTTTCCCAATTGCGAGAAACGCTGGGTCATCAACCGCATCACGGATCCAGAGCAGGAACGCGCCATCATCGCGATCTTGGATGAATTCGGTCAGTCCTACATCACGATCCCCTTCGATCTGCATGAATACAAGCAGGTGGAATGGGACCTCGACGGCTTTCCCCAGCGCTCGTTTTTCCTCAACGGCCGGTATGGCGACATGCAGGACTACGACAAACTGCGGGCCGAGGCGCATTCACGCCGACACAAGAACAAATACGTGATGAACAACAATGGCGCGCGTAACGCCGCCTTGCGCGATGGGCTTGCACGGGCCAAGTGGGTCATGCCGTGGGACGGGAATTGCTTCCTGACCAACGGCGCCTGGACCGAGATCACCCAGGCCATTACCGCTGCCCCCTACCTGAAGTATTTCTCCGTTCCCATGGCCCGGACCACCGAGAATACGGATCTGTTGCTCAGGAATTTCAGGCCCGATCCGATCGAAGAGCCTCAGCTCATCTTCCGCAAGGATGCAGAACAGGAATTCAACGAAGATTACCATTACGGGCGCCGCCCCAAGGTGGAATTGTTCTGGCGTCTCGGCGTTGCGGGTCCCTGGGACAACTGGCGCGATGATGTCTGGGACCTCAAGCGGCCATCGCGCAGCACCGACGCGGGCAGCCATGGCAGCGCGGGCTGGGTGGCGCGGCTGCATTCGGGGCGCGATGCCCTGGAACAAAACTCGAAAGTGGCGCAGGTCGGCCGTGGCGTGGCCAGGATCGAAGGCATCCTGTCCGTCACCGATGACCTGGATCGCAAGGCCTTGGCGCTGTCCTTGGATCCTGCGGCCCTTACAGCCTATGACGGCGACCTGCTTGCGTCGCTCAAGATGGCCCCACCCGATACGGCACGGGGGCGGCTGTATGCACGCCTGCAGCAAGAGGCCGAACTGGCTCTGCAACGCGGCCCCTATTCCGTGATGGACAAGACGACGGTGCCACCCAGTGGCGACAAGCATGACTACATGCACCCGCCCCCCTACTGGTGGCCTGACCCGAACACGCCAACGGGCCTGCCCGGCAGCCGCCGGGACGGGGAACGCGCGCCGGGGACGCGGCTGTATGAACCCGACAGCGAAAAATACGACCGGACCCGTTTGCAGCGCCTGTTCGACGATACCACCATTCTTGCGCTTGCCGCAGAAAGCGGTGGCACAATCGAGCACGCCCGACACGCGGCGAACCTGCTGCGGCACTGGTTCCTCGATGAACGGACCCGCATGAACCCCAATCTGCATTTCGCGCAGGTCATTCCCGGCGCGGGCGAGGCCAAGGGGCACGGCGTGATCGAGATGAAGGATCTCTATTTCTATCTTGATGCCGTGCGGATCCTGGAAAAACACGACGTGTTGACGGCCGCCGACAAGGACGCTTTCCGCCAGTGGCTGAACGAATACCTGGTGTGGCTGCATGAAAGCCCACAGGGGCGAAACGAACGGGCCACCGGCAACAACCATGGCACCTGCTACGATCTTCAGGTCGGTGCGATCGCGGCATTTCTAGGGGATGTCGACGTGCTTGCGGCAACCCTGCGCCGCAGCCGCGAGCGTATCCTGGGCCAATTCGCCAAGGATGGCTCGCAGCCTCACGAACTCAAGCGCACCCAGACCCAGCATTACTGTTTCTTCAATCTGCAGAACTGGATCAACCTTGCCAATCTCGCAGACAGTTGCGGCGACGCCCTTTGGGATTTCACCGACAACAAGGGTCTTGGTCTCGCGAAGGCCTTCAAGTGGCTTATCGATACCAGTGGCAAGTCGGAATGGCCCTTTGAACAGAACGGGCGTTTTGACGAGGATCGCTTCATTCCGCTGATCTACGCCGCGCAGGCCCGTTTTGCGCCAGAAGCCTCGGTCGGCTATGCCCTTGGATTTTCACGCAAGCCGCTTTTTTTCCCGCATGATGGCGTGCCCCCCTTCTGGATGCTGAGCCGATCGGTCAACGCCAAGGGGCACAGCAGCAATCCCGGCCTGACCAGAGCGATTGAACGGGCAGAAATCGCTGCCAGGGACATGGTGCAAGGTTCCGGGTTCCGGTTGAGCGTGAAGAACCTCGAACAACGGCTTTGGGGGGGCTATTGCGAATTCGCGCGCGCCGATCTTGAGATGTTGAAGATGTCTCCGAAGGCGTCCGGCTCGGTCCGGGCGGGGGCCGCCTGGGCGCTGGCTCAATGGCACGCGGCTCACCAAGACCACGACAAGGCGCTCATCAACATCCGCGAGGCAGAACAGCTTTCGGGACCGTCGGCCGAGACCTACCTGCTTCCCAAGGTCGATTGCCTTGTCGCGCTTGGGAATGTGAGCGAGGCGCGCATGCTGTTGGACCATTCCGCCAGGCGTTCGGCGGATGATCCCAACCAGTTTTTCCGGATGGCCAATACCTGCCTGTCGGTGGAGTCCGGCGGCAGCGCCGCGACCGAGCAGGAAAAGCTGTCATGGATCAACAAGGTCTTTTTGACAAAAGGCATGGCGGGCATCGACAACAGAACGCCTGACATGGCGCTGGACTTTTCAAACATCCGGGGCGGCACGGCCCGGACGGTTACCGCCGATGAAATGGCCGGCGCGCAGGTTTCCGTCGTGATGCCCGTGCGCAACGCGTCGGCCACGATCCGACATGCGATCGAAAGCCTTCAAGAGCAGACATGGCCGGATCTGCAGATCATCGTCGTCGACAATTGCAGCACCGATGCGACGCTTCAAATCGTCGAGGATATCGCCAAGGCCGATCCCCGCGTGCAGCTGGTTGCGATGTCCAAGGACAGCAGCACCGGGGCCTGCCTCAACGCCGGCATGGCCCGGGCAAGCGGGCAGTTCGTGACCACGCATGATGCCGATGGCTGGGCGCATCCGCAAAAGATCGAAGCACAGATGAAACGATTGCGGCAGGATCAAAGGGCACTTGGCGTTGTGTCACGATCCATCACGATGCGCGGCGACCTGCACGCACAAGCCGATTGGCGGCCCGGCGGTTCGCTGATCAGCGGGAACCATGCGTCGTTCCTGTTCTCCCGCCATCTGCTGGACGAGACCGGGCCATGGGACACGGTGCAGGCCGGGGCCCGCGAGGAATTCATCGCGCGGTTCAAGGCGAAATTCGGCGACACAGCAGTGGTCGAAACCGATCGAGAGCTTCCCTTGACGCTGTGCCGTGCGCGCGACGCATCGGCGGCGGAGCCTGGCGATGCCGCAAGAACTGCAGTGTTGCACGGCCCGCTTGCCGACTATGCCCGCTCCTATCAGCGGTGGCATGCCGGCGTCGAACCGGATGAGCTTGCGCTGCCCGACACCGCGCCCACGCGGCCGTTTCCCGCCCCGCTCGCGCTCGTGCCGGGCCAAAACCTTGCCGAAATCGACACGGTGTTCATTGCGGACTTCACGTCAAACGGGTTCAGGGTGGATGCAATCGCCGAGGTCGTGGCCCAAGCGGCGGCATCGTGCAGATCCGTGGGTATCTTTCATTGGCCCGATTACGAAAACACATCGAGTGCGGATTTTCACACGTTGATCTGCGAACTTCTGGTGTCGTCCTCGGTGGTTCAGATCAGCGCGGGCCAGCAGATAAAGGCGCATAACGTTACATTGTGCGACCCGTATCTTGCAGGCTATCCCATTGATGGCATGCCGGATTTCGGGGCTGCGTCGATCGACGTCATGTGGACGTACTCGGGCTCGCAAGACATGACTGCGGACAAGCGGCGGCGCATCATGCCAACCAAGGCAGAACTGGAACGCCTGTTTGGCATCCCATGTCATTTGATCGACGTGGCCCCCTGACGCGGCGATATCGGGCAAGGCCAGGTTGCGCCGGATCGGTTCGGACAGATGCGGGTCCGGCGATGCGCAAGATCATGTCTTGCGTGCACCCCGGTGACCGGCAGCTTCGTGTGGTGATTTCCACACCAAATCGGCAAGGCGCCGCCGACGTCTTGCCAAAGGTGTTCTTTCTCGCGTCGATTTATGAGATCAACTTGGCATAAGCGAATGTTCAGGCCGGAAACCCATGGGTTCGCCCTGAACCAAGAAACGGAATCCGGGGCGAGCGGGGGATACGACCATGAGCAGGCTGTTGGCCACTGTAGTGGCAATCCTATGTCTTTTGCCGGCCACCCTGGCAGCAACGGATGTCGCGGCAGACCCCGTCAGCAGCGTTCCGGATCAGCCCAACACCATTCTTGCGACCTACAAGGGGATGCCGGACAACCACCCAGAAGCCGCCAAGAACATCACGTTGAGCCACCGCGAACCGTCCGCAAACCGCGCGTCGAATGTAAGGGTCATCTCCAATGACAGAGGTGGCGAACTTATCCACTACGCGCAGATGGTGTCGCGCGCCCGGATTGACAACACGTTGGTGCGGTTCAGCGGGACATGCGCGTCGTCGTGCACGCTGTTCTTGTCGCTGGATGCGTCACAGACCTGCATCACACGCGGTGCCTCGTTCCTGTTCCACCGCGCGCATTCGGCGCGGGCAGGCATGAACCAATGGGGCTCGGAGTATCTTGAATCCGAGTATCCCGTTTGGGTGCGAAACTGGTTGGACAGCCGCGGCGGGCTGTCGCGCCAGACGATGCGCATGAATTACTCCTACGCAGCGCAATTCATCCCGCCCTGCGCCTCGGCATGACGCCGGGCGTGATCGGGCCAGTCGCATTGATCTCGCAAAACCAGGCAATGCAATCCGCGCCGCGAAAGCGGTCACGCACCGGCAAAACCCAAAGACTTACGAGTATGGCGGAAGCAACTGGGCCAGCGGGCTACCACCAAGCAAATCAACGATGAAACCGATGCACGGATCTTCGGGCCGGAGCTCGATAAGCTGCTCCAACTCCGCTTGAAGTGCGTTCCGATCTTCGATGTCCTGGTAAAGTTCGCATCGCAATTGGAAATCTTCGGCCTCTTGCGCATGCGCCCCACCGGCTATGCCCACCTTTGCCGTCACTGCAGCCAATGCTGCAAGTACACCAAACTTATTACGCATAATACTTCCCCTACAATGATGTCACCGACTGCGAATTGATTGCCCCTGAAAGCAGGGCGGTCGCTGGATCTTGGTGAAATCGAACCGAATACAAACACTGAATGGTCTCAATTTTTGCATAAAAAAGCAACTTAATTGCCCTAATTCTGCCCGATTTGGGGTTGGCCCTGACAGGGGTGCACCACATCGGGTGGTGCGCGAAAAGACAGACACCACACGTGGCGATGAGCCATTGACATCTGGCTGCCACACCAAGGGACCGGATTGACGGTTTTCGACCAGCAATGACAGGTCGCGTCGCGAATCGGGTGCCGCGTCCAGTCCTCCGCCAAGTCCACACCCGTGCGTCCGGTGCTGTTTGACGGCCGCAGCCGCCAGCACTTTGTCCAGGCGTTGACCTTGGTAGCGCCGCGCCGCACGCCAGACCCGGTCACCGGTGCGCCTTGCAGCCCGGCCACACTCTGCGGCACATGGAAATTCGGCGCTTACAGGGCCGGTGAAATCCTGCATACTGCGTGCAAATAATGGGTGATCCCGAAATCACCGCCCGAGGCAGTGCAGGAGCAATACAAATGCGTTCGATCGTAAAACGATCGCCACGTCGTGGCGGCGTTTTGAAAGTTGCGATCATAGTGGTCACCATGTCCGGATGCTCTTTCATTCCCGAAAGGCAGCCTTTGGGCGTGCCTATGCCTGAACGCTTCAGCTTCAACGTCGACACGGGCGCAGGATCCACGTCCGGAACCTGGTGGGAGGGATACAACGACCCTGCCCTGAATGACATCATCGCCGTCGGTCTGGCGCAAAGCCCGATCATGCAAAGCGCCCGCGCCGGATTGGAGGTCGCTCGCCACGATGCAACTGCGGCCGGCATCGGTGTCGCGGGCGATGCAACTGCGACCGTGAACACGACCGGCGGCGGATCAAGCACCCGGTCGGTGGGATTGGGGGCCGAGCTTTTGCCGTTCGGACGCCGCAACGCCGAATTGGCCAATGCGGATGCCCGCTACAATGCGGCGCGCAACGCGTTTCTTGACACCCAGCGTCTTTTCATTCGGAACACCGCGACGGAATACGTGAACCTTCGCTATTTCCAGGCCCTGCTGGTGGTCCGCCAGAATGAACAGCGGCTTGCCCGAAGCTCGATCGATGCCGCCGTATCCCGAGGCGAACTGGGTGCCAGCACCGAGATCGACGAACTCGATGCACGGGCCTATCTTGCCGACGTTCAGGTTCGCATCGCCTCGACCGAGGCGTCGATTGCCGAACATCGCCACCGTCTTGCCGGGCTGCTCGGCGTAACGCCGGACAATATCCCGGCCGTCCTGCGCCATTCCGGTGCGCAACCTGTGCCCGGCGGCGCGTCCGACATAGGTGTACCCGCAGACCTCTTGCGCAACCGGCCCGATGTCCGCCGCGCCGAATTCGAGTACGAGACGGCCCTGGCCGACATCGGGGAAGCGCGGGCAAACAGGTATCCGTCCCTGTCTTTGAACGGCACCATCCGTTCCACGGGGTCGGGCGATCCGTCCCTGGGCCTCGGCCTGTCTCTTCCGGTGTTCACGCAACCCACCCTCGCAGCCGAAGAAGACGCGGCCGGTGCACGCGCCGATCTGGCTTTGGCCGAGTGGCGAAATATCGTCATCCAGGCCGTGAACGAAGTGGAGCTTGCCCTGGCTGGCATCTCATCCGCATCGCAAGGCGTGGCCGCCTCGCGGCGATCCGAACGTCTGCATACGGAACGGGTCGCCCTTTTGAGAAACGCCTTTGAGACGGCACAGACCTTCACCCTTGTCGATGTCATCGAGGCCGATCAGGAACTGGCCCGGAGCCGGGAACAAACGCTGAGCGCGACAAGAACGCTGGGTTTGGAGTACCTGGCGCTGTGGACGGCACTGGGATGTTGCGCGGCCGATACCGATACCGAGGTCGTGGCGCAGGCGTTCTGACGCCGTCAGTCTACACGGGCATCGCTCTTGATCCGGCTTTGATCCATCAGCGGCCAGGCGGTGTCCGGGGGCCTTTGCCGACACCAAAGATCCGCGCTGCGATTGGCGCCCCCATGATGACCAGAAACACCCGCGTCAGGTGATGCACCACCACGTAGCCAAGATCAGCGCCAACCACGATCGCAAGAACCGTCATTTCGGCCTGCCCGGCGGGCGCAAAGGCCAAAAACGCATCGACCGGCGGTGCAAGACCCACGAGGATCACCAGTTCGGTGAAGGCAACCGTCAGCACCGACAGCAACAGCACAAAGAACACACCGGCCAGCACATCGCGCCGGATTTCGAGCAGCGTCACACCGATGTAACCGGCCCCAAGGGTGATCCCGATGAAGAACTGTGCCGCCAGGATGGCCTCGCCCGGCGGGCGATAGTGGATCACATCCGTCATCGACAAGATGCCCGCAAGGATCATGGGCCCCAAGATGGGCGCGCCGAAAAGACCGATGCGTTCCGCCAGTTTCCAGCCGACGACGGCGGCGATGGCCATGATCAACAATTCATGCAGAGGGATCGTCGCTGCCGGCGCCCCGATCGGATTGTCGAGCGTTGCATCGAAAAACTGGGTCAGGATCACGGGCGCGATGGCGATGATGATCATCACCCGTGTGGCATGGATCAGGGTCAGTGCACGCGTGTCCGCGCCGGCCTCCTGGCCGAACAGAACCATATCCTGCAACCCGCCCGGCATCGCTGCATACCACGCGGTTGCGCCATCGAAACGATAGACCTTTCGAAAGAACGGCACGCCCACCAGCGCGATCAGGACGATATAAACCGGGATGAGCGCCAGCGAAGCCGCCATCTGCGGCAAGGTCCCGATCACGGCAGGCGTCAGCGAGGCGCCGATCGCCACACCAAGGATCGTGCGCATGCCCTGGCTGACGCGCGGGGATCCCCGGAGCGGTGCGCCGGCCAAGGCGCCGATCAGACAGGCCGCCAGAGGTCCGAACAGAAATGGCAACGGAAGACCGAGCAGCCAGAAAACCAGGACGCCAACCCCGGCCAGCACCAGCGTCAATCCCTGCTGCCGCAGCGCGGTTGTGCGAAACCAGTCGCCCAAGTCACGGACCACGGACCTTGTCCTTGTCAGTCCTAGGTCGTCTCACCACCATTGACGGCGATCATCTGCCCGGTCACGAAGCGAGCTTGCGGCGAGGCCAGAAAGCCGACCATTGCGGCGATGTCCCGGGGTTGCCCCATGAAACCGGTGGGAATCTTCGCCGCGCGCGCCGGGTCGTCCTGGGTCGCGGTCTCGGCCCGGATCTGTCCGGGGGATATGACGTTCGTGGTGATGCCCTTTGGCGCGAATTCGGTCGACAGCGCCTTGGTCAGTCCCCAGACGCCGTGTTTGGCAGCCGAAATCGGCGCTCCTTCGAAATAGCCCTTGATCGCTTTCATCCCGGAAAAGTTGATGATCCTACCCCACCCCTTGTCGACCATCCCCGGCAGGAACGCGCGGCTGGTATAAAAGACCGACGTCAATGCAGTATCCATGACCGAGTGCCAGTCCTGGTCGGACAGGTCGAGGAACGGCTTGTGCGGCCTGCGCGCGGCATTGTTGACCAGGATATCGACTGTGCCGAAGCGCGACAGTGCCGCGTCGGCCATTCGGGCCACGACATCGGCGTGACCGACATCGCCCATCGCGACCAGCGCCTCGGCCCCGGCTGCTTCGACCATCTCGGCGGTGGCCCTGGCGGCGGCCTCGTTGGACGATCCATTGACGACGACATTGCACCCGAGCTCCGCCAGATGCACAGCTGTGGCCCGGCCGATATTCTGACCGGATCCGGAGACAAACGCGGTTTTTCCGCTGAGAACGAGATTGGTCATGTCCTGGTTTTCCTCATTTTCCGTTCACTTCCAAAGCATTGGCCGTGGAAAAGCGGCGTTGCTGGGGTGGTGCGCAGGGTATTGCGCGCAAAGTTGATGCAGCTTCTGGAACCCGCAGATGATTGTCAATCGGCAGAATAATGTTGACAATCTGTAATCTTGGCGGCGTGATGCACCCATGCAGGTACGCGACGGCATAAAGGATTCCTTTCAGAAGCTGCGCCAGCGGTCGCTGGTGGGCGAGGTCCGTGATGAGCTTGAGAGGATGATCCTCGCAGGTGAATTGGAGACCGGCGAGCGTCTGAACGAAATCAGCCTGGCAGGGCAGCTTGGCGTCAGCCGTGGCCCGGTGCGCGAGGCCGCGCGCTCGCTGGAGCGCGAGGGGCTGGTCAAGGCCGTGGCCAATCAAGGCGTCTATGTACGCAAGCTGTCGATCGAGGACGCGCTGGAACTCTATGACCTGCGGTCGATGATTGCGGGCTACCTGTGCGCGCGTGCCGCCGAAGCAGGGGACAAGGCCGCCATCGCCGCCCTGCGCGATTTCGTATCGCAAATGCAGGATGCCGCCGAAGCAGGGCAGGAAGAGACCTACTTTGCCCTCAACCTTGCGTTTCATGATAGCATCGCGGCTGCATCCGGTGCCGTGCGCGCGAGCGAAATTTATGGCTCGATGGGCAAGGAAGTCAGGCTGATGCGCTTGCGCGTCTTGGCAGGCAAGCCCTCGCTTTTGTTGTCGAACGCCGAACATGCGCGGATCGTGGACGCGATAGAACGCGGCGATGTGGATAGCGCGCGCGCAGAGGGTGCTCAACACCACGCAAATGGAAAGAAGAGACTGCTGGAGACACTGTGAACCCGCCCAAAAGGGCAAGATGCTTCAGTCGATACGACGACCCGCAACTTGAGGAGGAGTGGGTCGAAAAACCAAACCATACTGGGAGGATACTATGACAAAAACCTTTACATCACACGGTCCGTGGCTGCGCGCCTCGGCACTTGCGGCGATTGTGGCCGTGCCCGCGGTTCTGGCAGCGCCGGCGATCGCGCAGGAATACCCGTCGGCGGAAGAAACGCTCGACTGGACCATCGCGTTCGGCCCCGGTGGCGGCAATGACATCATGGCGCGCACGATCATCGACATTCTGACCACCTATGACCTGTATCCCGGTGATATCGCACCGGAAAACCGCGCCGGCGGCTCTGGTGCCGTGGGTTGGGGTTATCTGTTCGGCCAGTCCGGCAACGGCTATGGCATCTCGACCACGTCGGGCAGCTTCGTGACCACGCCGCTTCAGGCCGATACGCCCTGGCAGCCCGAGGATTTCACCCCGGTCGCCCTTCTGGCCACCGATGACCTCGTGCTTGTGGTCAACGGCTCGTCCGAGATCCAGAACATCGAGGAATTCATCGCCGCGGCACAGGCCAGCCCGATGAATATCGGCGGCACGGGCACCGTGAACGTGGACTTCATCGTACCGACGCTCTTCGCACAGCGCGCGGGCTTTGAGTTTGACTATGTGTCGTTCAACTCGATGGCAGACCAGACCACCGCCCTGCTGTCCGACGCACTGGACGCAATGGTTGGAAACCCCGGCGAAATCCTGGGCCTGATCGAATCCGGTGAACTGCGTCCGCTGGTCTTCTCGGGCCAGAACACGCCTGCCGCACTGGAAGGTGTGCCGACGATGGGCGAACTGGGCTATGACATCGGCGTGTCGATGCCGCGTGGCCTGATCCTTGCACCCGACGCCCCGGCCGAGGCGCAGGAATGGTGGATCGCAACCATGCAGCAGGTCGTCCAGACCCCTGAATGGGCCACCTATATCGAAAGCAACACGCTGACACCGACCGTGATCTACGGCGAGGATTTCCGCACCTTCCTTGAGAACACCAAGAACGGGTTCGAAGAGGTTCTGCGGTCCGTCGGCGCAATCAACTGAGACACCATCAGTCTAATGGACCGGCCGCGCGAAAAGCGCGGCCGGTCTTTTACCCCACGGGACAACAAACATGCGCATTGCATTCCTCATCGTCGTGTTGGCCGGGGCGGTGTTCTATTCCTACATTGCCTTTATCGATCTGAATTTCCTGACGCGGACCGGTCGTCTTGGCCCGGGGTTCTTTCCAAGGATCGTTGGCGTCGCGATGGTGGTGTTCACGTTCTGGGCGCTGGTCGATGCCCTGCGCGAACGTCGTGCTGCCCAGGATGATGGCAGCGCATGGCGCGATGTGGTGACGCTGATGGCGCTCGCGGTCGGATACGCCGTGTTGCTGCGCCTGCTTGGCGGCTTTCCCGCGACGGTGGTCTATCTGGGCCTGTCGCTGGTGATCGTGAACCCGGGCCGCCATTTGCAGAACGCGATCCTGACCGCCGTCATACCGACGGCCATATACCTGCTGTTCGACCGGCTGTTGAATGCCAACATGCCGCCCGCCCTTCTTGACCTGCCGTTCTGAACGATAGCTGGCCCGAGCGCCCGCTCAGTGGAGACCACCTGATGGATATTTTCGGCGATCTGATGATGGGGCTTTCGCTCGCCATCTCTCCGATCAACATGCTGTACCTGCTGGCCGGCGCAATGGTGGGCATGGTCGTGGGCGTGATCCCCGGTTTCGGCCCGTCAGCCGGACTTGCCATCTTGTTGCCGGTGACCTTCGGCATGGATCCGGTTCCCGCGATCATGATGTTGGCCGCGATTTATTACGGCGCGATGTATGGGGGCACGATCACCTCGATCTTGCTCAACACTCCGGGCGAAAGCGCCACGGTGGCCAGTACATTCGACGGCTTTCCCCTGGCCAAGAACGGGCGCGCGGGCCCAGCGCTTGTGATGCAGGCGGCCGCCTCTTTCGTGGGGGGCACCGTCGGTGTGGTCCTGATCACGATCCTGGCCCCCATGTTCGCGCAGGTCTCGCGAAGTTTCGGGCCGCCGGAATATTTCCTGCTGGCCGTGATGGGCATGCTGACGCTGATCGTGATGATCGGGCAGCACTGGAAACTCGGCGTCGTCTCGGCACTGATCGGGTTTGCGCTCGGCACCGTCGGTGTCGACCTCGAAACCGGGCAAGGCCGCTACACATTCGGGTCGGCCGAACTGATCGGGGGCATCTATTTCATCCCCATCGCGATCGGCCTTTTTGGTCTGGGCGAGCTGTTTTACGCGTTCTACCAGGGCCTGCACAAAACCGGCACAGGCGGCATCGTGCAATATGACAAGGAAGAACGCTTCTGGCCCACCCGCCATGACTGGATTTCCACCCGCATGACCATGGCGCGGCATTCGATCCTGGGCTTCATCGTCGGCGTGATCCCCGGTGCCGGGGCCACCATCGCCTCGCTCATGGCCTATTCCACCGAACGCTCCATCTCCAAGAACAAGGCGAATTTCGGCAAGGGCGAGATGGCGGGCCTTGTCGCCCCCGAGACGGCCAACAACGCGGCATCCTCCGGGGCGATGATCCCGCTGCTGACACTGGGCATTCCGGGATCCGCCTCGACCGCCGTCCTGTTGGCGGCCTTCTTGATGTGGGGCCTGCGCCCCGGCCCGCTGTTCATGGAACAGAACCCAGAACTGGCTTGGGGTCTTATCGCATCCATGTACCTGGGCAACATGGCGCTTTTGGCGATCAGCATCTTTGCCATCCCGCTGTTCGTGCAAATGATCAAGGTGCCCTACCGGGTGCTGGGCCCGACCATCATCGTGATCTGCACCTTGGGCACGTTCAGCGTCCACGCGTCCTTTGTCGAAACCTACCTGATGTTCGGCGCCGGCATCGTGGGCTTTTTCATGCGGCTCTACGGGTTTTCGCCGGCAGCGCTGGTTCTGGCGCTGGTGCTTGGCCCCCTGGCGGAGGAAGCCTTGCGCCAGACACTGACGATCTCACGCGGGTCTTTCGGGATCTTCGTGGAACGCTCCGCATCGCTGTGGATCATCGCGGTGACGATCGGATTGCTGGTGTTGCTGCCGCTTCTTGGCCGCTTCGGCAAAAAGGCCGAAGAGGCCGAAAAAGCAGGGACCTGACGGCGCATGCTTGTCACTCAGGAAAAGGCGCAGGCCCTGGCGGCCCGCGCCTTTTTGCGTTGCGGTGTCCGGGATGGCATGGCGGCCGACGCAGCCCGGATGATGACCATGGCCGAGATGATGGGGATCACCACCCACGGCCTTGCCCGCGTGTCGAACTATGTCGACCGTTTGCAGGCCGGGGGCATGGACCCGCGCACCGAACCCGTCATCACGGCCCCTGCCCCGGCGCTTTTGCAGGTGGACGGTCGAAATGGGCTTGGCCCGGCGGTTGCCCTGCGAGCCACAAGGGCCGCGATGAACGCCGCGCGCGCAACCGGGATCGCCGCGGCCTTTTGCAGACATTCCACCCACCTGGGCGCGCTTGCGCCGCTGTTGTGGATCGCCGCGCAAGACGGGTTCGCCGCGATCATCACGACCAACACCGCGCCGATGATCGCGCCTGCAGGCGGGCGGCGGGCGCTTTTGGGCAACGCGCCGGTTGGACTCGCGATCCCGGATGAAGACGGCATGCCGGTTCTGCTGGACATGGCGTTGTCGGTTGCCGCGCGCTCAAAGGTGCGCGCTGCCGCCAGCGCGGGCGCATCCATTCCGGAGACATGGGCCACAGATGCCCAGGGCCGCCCGACAACCGATGCGGCGGCGGCGATGGACGGGTTGATGCAGGCCATCGGAGGGGCCAAGGGCGCGCATCTCGCCCTATGTCTTGACCTGTTCGCAGGTGGGCTGTCGGGGGCCGCCATGATGGGTGAGATCCCCAACGCGAACACCACCCCCGATGTGCCACCCGATCTTGGCCATATGATCGTGATCATAGACGCAGCACGCCTGATGCCGCCTGACAGGCTATCGGCGCGGTTGGCCGATGCGCGCAACATGGTGGAAACAACCCCACGCGTTGATCCGGCCCAGGCGATCCGCCTGCCGGGCGAACGCGCGGTGGCGGCCCTGAAAACGGCTCAGGCGCAAGGGTTCACCCTTGCGCCCGACCTGTTCGATACCCTGTCACGCCTCGCCGGAGACTAAACGAGCGATCAGGCGTCGCCTTCGGTGATCTCACGCATGGCTTGCAAGAACTGAGCCACCTCGGCCTCGGTGTTGTAGTGGCACATCGAAACCCGGATCGCGCTGGGCAGGCCCAGCGGATCGAGGATATTGCCGGAATAGTGATCGGCCTTGCGGGTGTGGGTTCTGATGCCCCGCGCACGCAGCTTGGTGACCACATCGGGGGCGTCCTGCCCCGCGACCGAAATCGACACCAGCCCCTCGCGACGCGGGTTTTCAACACCGCCGATGATCGTGACCGAAGGCATGTCAGCAAGCCCCTTGAGGTTCCCTGTGCCGTGGATCATCGCATCGGTCAGCGCCTTTTCATGTTCATGGATCGCCTCGCCGGCGGCCACGATCCGCGCGCGCCGGTCGGTCGCATCGGACACCTGACTGCCCAGCCATTCGAAATAATCCACCACATCGGAGAAAGTCGCATAGGCGCCGGTATCGCGCGTGCCCAGTTCCCACGGCTCGCCAGGGGCGTTCAGCAAATGATCATGGGGCAGCTTGGCCAGCCGGTCGGATGTCCAGGCTACACCATAGCCGTGGCGCGAGAACACCTTGTAGGGCGATACGACATAGCCGTCGATGCCGTAACTTTCGATGTCGAGCCTGCCATGGGCGGCGTGCTGGATTCCATCGACGATGATGAAACACTCGGGCGCAACGGCGCGGATCGCCTTGGAAATCGCCGCCACATCCATGCCCATTCCGGACACGGGCGAGGTGTGCAGGATCGTGGCGACCTGCGTATCGGGCGTGATCTGCGCGGCATAGGCGGCCGCGTCCACGGCGCCGGTTTCGTCATCATGTGCGATCAAGACATGCGTCTTGCCGGCGGCCTCGGCCCATTTATGCGATGCACTGCGGGTCGCGGGATGTTCCACCGTGCTGCCCAGAACGATGCCGTCCGGCGTGCCCATGACGGCCACGCGGATCAGGCGGAACAGCAATTCCGTCCCGCTCTCGCCAACGAAGAACTGTCCGGCCGGCGCATTGAACATGATGGCCATATCGGCCTTGGCCTTGTCGATCATGGCGACAAGCGCATGAGCAGCAGGGTTGTCGCGGCCCTGGTTGTCGGGGATCGCGGCCATCTTGGCCGATGTTTCCACCACGGAATTCAGCGTCAGCGCGCCGCCCGCGTTCTCGAAAAACACCCTCGGCCCCTCGAAAGGGCAGGTGTCCACATGGGCGAACCGGCTGCGAACTTCGTCGAGCAGGGCAGGATTGGAGGTCAGCATCTCAGTGATCCTTGAGCATTAAATCTTTGGCATTTTCCACGTCGCCGTGGCCAGCGCCGCCAGTTTTCCATCGGGTCCCGTCAGGCGACTTTCCATGAAGGACATCGTCCGCCCGCGACGGGTAAACCGCCCTTCGCAGGTCACCACGCCTTCCGTGACAGGGCGCATGAACTGAACCTTCATTTCGATTGTCGCACCTGGGCCCGCCACCTTGTTGACCAGATGGCCCATGGAGATGTCCATGGCAGACGCCATCGCGCCACCATGAAGCGAGCCCTGGGGATTCTTCAACAGGTCCGTGACCTCGAATGTCAGGCGGCAGACCTCTTTTTCCGCGTCGGGCGCTTCATGGGGCAGGTAGTCGAACGACAGGCCCAGGAACCGCGCGAAAAAGAACGTCTCGAAGGCCTGCGCGTGACCTTCGAGTGCGGTGTTGAAATGGGCGCGGGCGGCGTCTTCGTCCACGCGCCTCGGCGATCCGTCAGCCATCAGGCGCCCACGAAATTCGGTTTGCGCTTTTCAAGAAACGCGCGGCGCCCCTCGACGTAGTCGGCGCTGTCGAAACACGCTTTCACCATGGCCGCGCATTGATCATGGTTCTGCCGGCTTTCGGGGGCCAGGGTCTGGCCGACGATGTATTTTACAGATCCCACCGTCATGGGCGCGTTGGCCGCGATCATCTCGGCCGTTTCTTGCGCGACCTTGCCGACATCGGCATCCGGCACCACCCGGTTCACCAGCCCCATGATCCGCGCCTCTTCGGCGGTGAACCGGCGGGCGGTGAAAAAGATCTCCTTGGCGAAGGCCGGGCCGACCACGTTGACCAGACGGTTGATGCCCTCGAACCCGTAGCCAAGACCCAGCTTCGCGGCGGGCACGGCAAAGTTCGACCCTTCACCGCAGATCCGGATGTCGCAGCTCAGCGACAGGGCCACACCGCCGCCGATGCAGAACCCGTCGATCTGCGCGATGGTTGGCTTGGTGAACGCTTCGATCAGGTCATAAACCCGTTTGGTCGCGGCATTGTAGTGGGCCACTGCCTCGGCGCTGGCACGTTCGGTTTCGAATTTCGAGACATCCGCGCCGGACACGAAGGCTTTGCCGCCTGCGCCCGACAGGATCAGAATGCGCACGCTGTCATCGGCCTGAAAGCGATGCACGGCAGCCTCGACCGCCTCCCACATTTCAAGCGACACGGCGTTGCGCTTTTCAGGTTGGTTGAAAATGATCCGGGCGATATCGCCCGATTGCTCGGTAATGATCTTGTCGGTCATGGGTCCGTCCGTTTTTGTCGTCGGTTAGGTGGCGCCAGAGGCTTTCATCTCGGCGATCTCTGCATCGCTCAGGCCGATCTCGGTCAGGATCTCGGCGCTATGCTGGCCCGCCTTGGGCGGCGGCGTGGCGATATGGCTGCCGGTGCGGCTCATGATGATGGGCTGGCCCACCAACTCCGTCTCGCCCCGCTCCTGGCTGGTGACGGGTTGAGCCAGGCCAAGGTGGCGCACCTGCGGATTGCTGAAGACTTGCCCGATATTGTTGATCTCGCCGGCGGGAACGCCCGCCTTGGTGAACAGATCGATCCAGTCTGAGGTCGAGCGGGTCATGGTGATCGCCTCGATCTCTTCGCCCAGCGCATCCCGATTGTCGGACCGGGCCGGGGCCGTGGCGTAGCGATCATCCTCGAGCCAATCCATGCGGCCCATCGTTTCGGCGAATTTGGCCCAGATTGTGTTGCCCGTCACGGCGATGTTCATATGCCCGTCAGCGGTCTTGAACACCCCGGTAGGGATAGAGGTCGGGTGGTTGTTGCCCGCCTGTTTCGGAATCTCGCCATCCATCAGGAACCGGGCGGCCTGAAAATCGAGCATGAAGACCTGCGCCTGCAACAGCGAGGTCTGCACCCATTGTCCGCGGCCCGAACTCTGGCGTTCGAAGAGCGCGATCAAGATGCCCTGCGCCGCGAAAAGCCCGGCACAGAGATCGGCGATCGGAATGCCCACGCGCATCGGGCCGGTGCCCGGCGCGCCGGTGATCGACATCAGCCCCCCCATGCCCTGCGCGATCTGGTCGAAACCGGGGCGGTCGGCCAGCGGCCCATCCTGACCGAAGCCGGAAATCGAGGCGTAGATCAGGCCGGGGTTGGTCTGGCTCAGCGTATCGTAGTCGATGCCGAGCCGGGTTTTCACGCCGGGGCGGAAGTTTTCGACAATGATGTCCGCCGTATCGGCCAGCTTGCGGAAGGCTGCCAGACCGGCCTCGTTCTTGAGATCGAGCGTCAGGCTGCGCTTGTTGCGATGCAGGTTCTGAAAATCGGGGCCCGAACGCGGGCCCCCGAACTGGGCAGTGTCCACGGGCGCTTCGATCTTGATGACATCGGCGCCCCAATCCGCCAGTTGCCGCACGCAGGTCGGACCCGACCGCACCCGTGTCAGATCCAGCACCCGAAGGCCGGAAAGCGCCGTGCTGGCGGCGGCGACCGGCTTGGTCACGTGCTTGTCTCGAGGCTCTGACATGGTGGCTCCCCTGATGGACCATCGGTTGAACTATGGTATATGTCGCGCGCATTCTGATGACAATAAAAATGTTAATTGTTGACAAAAATGCAAAGCCGGGATCAACAAAGGCCATGATGATGAGTGAAAGAGCAATTGGACCACGGCGCGCCACCCTTGCGGGTGAGGTGCGCGCCGAGATCGAACGCATGATTGTCGATGGTGAACTGGCCGCTGGCGAAAAGATGAACGAGCTTGCCCTGTCCAACATCATGGGCGTCAGTCGCGGCACCGTGCGCGAGGCCATCCGGTCGCTTGCCGACAGTGGCCTGATCGATCTTGTCGCCAATCGTGGCGCGTTTGTCCATGAGACGACGCTGGCTGAAATCCGGAACCTCTACGATCTGCGTGGCGCGGTCTTTTCCATGGCCTGTTCAGCCGCCGCGCGCCGGGTGGCGGAAGGATTCGAGGCAGACCTGGCCCGCAATTTGAAGCGGAACATCGAACAGATGCAGGCTGCCTACAAGAAAGAAGACACCGCGCGTTACTATGCGCTGAACATCGAATTTCATGACATGCTGCTGAAAGGCGCGGAAAACCCCAAGGCCAAGATGATATACGACAATCTGGTCAAGGAAATGCACCTGTTCCGACGCCGGGGCCTGTCGATCGTGAACAACCTGGCCCGGTCGCTGGAAGAACATATCGCCATCAGCGACGCGGTAATTGCGGGCGACCCCGAAGCCGCGCGCAGCGCGGCACACATGCACATCACGTCGGGTCTGGCGCGCTACATGCACATGCTGGACCAGGAACCCAAACCCGCCCCCTGATCCGCCGGGTGCGGCGCCCGCCAGAGATGAAAGAAAGACCACACCATGAGCAATCCGCTTTATGATGCGTTATTCGCACCCCATGCCGGGCAGGACGCGCCGTTCCTGCATCTTCTGGATGGCAGCACGATCAGCTATGCCGAATTTGTAGAACACGCGGCGCAAAACGCCAATGCGCTGACGGCCCTTGGTGTTAAACCCGGCGACCGCGTGGCCGTCCATATTCAGAAATCCCCCCAGGCCCTGGCCCTTTACGCAGGCTGCATCCAGGCCGGCGCTGTGTTCTTGCCGCTCAACACCGCCTACACCGCGACGGAGCTGGAATATTTCGTGGGCGACAGCGGTGCCGCGCTGTTCGTGTGCGATCCCGGGGAAGCGGACGCGCTGGCCGATATTGCCGCGGCCAACGGGTGCATGTTGCACACATTGGCCGGCGACGGCACCGGCACGCTGACCGACCTTGTGGCCAAGCAATCCACCACCGCACCGGTTGCCGCACGGGGCGACGATGACCTGGCCGCACTGCTTTATACCTCGGGCACCACCGGCCGGTCCAAGGGCGCCATGCTGACACAGAAGAACCTGCTCTCCAACGCGCAATCGCTGGTGGAAGGCTGGCGTTTCACCGCCGATGACGTCTTGTTGCACACCTTGCCGATCTTCCACAGCCACGGCCTGTTCGTGGCGTGCAATGTCTCGCTTCTTGCTGGCGGCTCGATGATCTTCTTGCCGAAATTCGATGCCGACACGGCAATCGATCGCCTGCCCCAGGCGACCGCGATGATGGGTGTTCCGACCTTCTACACGCGCCTTTTGGATGATCCGCGTTTCACCCGCGATCTGACGGCTCATATGCGTGTCTTCATCTCCGGCTCCGCGCCGCTGCTGGCCGAAACCCACGAGCGGTTCGAGCAGCGCACCGGCCACCGTATCCTGGAACGCTACGGCATGACGGAAACCAGCATGAACACGTCCAACCCCTATGACGGCGACCGGCGCGCAGGGACCGTCGGCTTTCCCCTGCCCGGCGTCGAGGTCAAGGTCTGCGATCCAAAGACCGGCGCGGACCTTCCGCGCGGTGAAATCGGCGTGCTGGAAGTACGCGGGCCCAACGTGTTCAAGGGGTATTGGAAGATGCCCGAAAAGACCCGCGAAGAATTGCGCGAAGACGGATTCTTCATCACCGGCGACCTGTCGATGATCGACAAGGATGGGTACGTGACCATCGTGGGGCGCGGCAAGGATCTGATCATTTCCGGCGGCTACAACATCTACCCCAAGGAAATCGAGATGTTCCTCGATGATCAGCCCGGCGTTCTCGAAAGCGCCGTGATCGGCGCGCCGCATCCCGATTTCGGGGAAAGCGTCGTGGCCGTTCTGGTGCCAGAATCAGGTGTCGACCTGAACCTTGCCGCGATCGAAGCCGCCATGCGCAACGATCTGGCCGGCTTCAAACGCCCGCGCCATGTTGCCGTGATGCAGGCCCTTCCGCGCAATACGATGGGCAAGGTCCAGAAAAAGGAACTGCGCGATCAATTCGCGGACGTGTTCCGCGCAGCCGCCGGATGACCGCCACGCCCGCCCCCGCGATCCTTTCTTCCGGGTACGGAAGGTCGTCCAGCGGCCGTCGCGTGCCGGACACGGACAAGCGGCAGCAGCCCCGCGCGAATATTGGGTTTACGTCCGGGACTGGGCACGGCATTGTCCGAGGCCGCGACCGGACACTGACCAGACAGACGGATATCGGGCGGACCGGGTAGACCTGACAACACAGAATGTTCACCTATTTCCGCCAGTTAGCGTTATAAAGGGTGAAACAGGTAGGCGAGGCGACGCAATGCGCATCCTTTTGGCGGACGACCATGATCTGGTGCGGGAAACCATAGCGATGTTTCTCAAGTCTGCCGGCATAGGCGAGGTCGTTACGGTCGAAAGCGTGGACGAGGCCGTGGAGGCCGCGCGCATGTCGGGCAGTTTCGATCTTGTCTTGCTGGACTACCAGATGCCCGGCATGGACGGACTGGCGGGGCTCGCCCGGATGAAAGACGCCAATGATGGCCGACCGGTCGCCATTCTTTCAGGCACCGCAAGCCCGACCATCGCGAACGAGGCCATCAACGCGGGCGCAGCCGGCTTCGTGCCCAAGACAATGGGCGCGAAATCCATCGTCAGCGCGATCAACCTCATGTCCGGCGGAGAGATATTCGTCCCCTTCGACTTCATGCAGCAGTCCGAAGCCAGAACAGTCGCCAACCTTACCGAGAGGGAAACCGAAGTGCTGCGCGGCCTTGCCGAAGGCAGATCCAACAAGGAAATCGCGCGCGAGCTCGAGCTTCAGGAAGTGACCATCAAGCTTCACGTCAAGACGTTGTGCCGCAAGCTTGGTGCCCGCAACCGCACGCAAGCCGCCATGATCGCCAAGGACCGCACGTTGATCTGAGCGCCGATGGGGTTTGCCACCATCCCCGACCCGTCAAGCACCCGTACAGAACCGGCGGGCCTTGCGTATCCTGTGCCGCTGCCGGTGGCCTGGTGATCGTGCGGCCTGTCCGTTTTTCGGTTTGGTTGCAGGCGCTTGCCGCTCGTCGCTGCGGCGGCGACCGCGGCACGGCCCACCGGTATACGATCGGATAGCGGCCTGCCCATCTGCTCTTGCAAGATAGCCTCCTTGACGCAGGAAACCCCATGTTTTCATGAGTATGGAAGTCGGCGTTAGCGTTCCGCGCGCACTCGATTACAGCGCGTAGTATCAAGGATTCCGTCATGACCAAATCAAAGCGCATTGCCCTTGTCTCGGCCTTTCCGCCCGGCAAGCAGAGCCTGAATGAATACGGCCTGCATTTGGCCAAGGGGCTGGCGACACGCCCGGATGTGGCCGAAGTCATCGTCATCGCCGACCGTTTGAGCGGCAACCTGGCAGAGCTTGATCTTGGTCCCAGGATACGAGTCGAACGCGTCTGGACAACCAACAGCGCGACTGCGGGCTTTTCAATTCTGCGCGCCTTGCGGCGTGCCGCCCCCGACGGCGCGATCTGGAACCTCAAGACCGAAAGCTTCGGGAATCGCAAATTGGCGTCAGCCTTCGGGATGCTCGCACCTGCAATCGCCCGCGCCATGGGCATTCCCAGCGGCATCATCGCACATGACATCGTCGCCGGGATCAATCCGGTCGCCTCGCAGCTCGGCGGCCAGCGCCTGCGCAGCGCACTGGCGCGCATACGCGGTGAGGTCGTCACCCGCGCGATGCTGGGCGCCAGCTACATGACCGTGATGGCGCGCGGATACCGGGACCACCTGAATGCGCGGTATCGCGGTGCAGATGTCCATCTGATCCCCCACGGCACCTTCGACACCACCGCATGTCGCATCATACCGCTGGACCAACGCCCGATGCGCATCGTCACGATGGGTAAATTCGGCACCCACAGGCGCCTCGAAACGCTTCTGGAGGCCTTTGACCAATTGCGCCAGGATCCCCGGCTTTCCAATCTTGAGCTGGTGATCGGCGGCACGGACCACCCCAGCGCACCGGGCTATCTGGCCAGTCTGGCCGACGCGCGCAAACGCGACGCGGGCGTGGTGTTTGCCGGCTACGTGGCCGAAGATGACATTCCCGCCTTTTTCGGTGAGGCCCGACTGAGCGCGTTCGACCATGCAGCCAACGCCGGGATACCTGGCGCGCTCCAGCGGACGGCCAGCTACGGCACTGTCCCGGTGTTCCCGAGGATCGGGGATTTCGTGGATATCTGCCGTGACGAAGGCTTTGCCGGGTGCCACTATTTGCCGGGTGATGCGCATGACATGGCCCAGGCGATGTTCGAAATGCTCGACAATCCGGACGCCGCGCAAGCGATCGCCGACAGCAATCACGCGGCATCGCTGGGCATGCCGTTTTCGGATGTGATCGCCTTTCACCTCGACAAGCTGGCGCTGCCGGACCGGCGCCCACGGCACGCAGCCCCAGCCACGGCATGACCCGAAGAGACGGCGTGGTCTTGCGGCATCACCATCTGCGACCTTGACGGCATCCGGGCCGGCCGATCCCTGGGCAACCCGCCGACAGCGCGTTTGACCATGCCATGAGGGACCGGGCCAAGGCCGGGAACCGTCCGAGGCTCGATGGCTGTGGGATGGGTGAACCGGTCAGGCAGGCCCGTCGCCCGGCGTGCGGAACCCGTCGACAAACTTGCGCAGCGCGTCGGCCTTTTCGCTCTGGCTGATCTCCGTTTCCAGCATCAGGATCGGGCATCCCATCTCTTGCAGGAACCCAGCCAGCTTTTGCCTCCACCTCAACGACTTGGTCACGGCCTGAATGATGTCATCATCGGTCATCTTGGCATAGCTGACCTTTTCCTGGTCCGATTTCATTTGCCGGTCCCTGACGCGCGCCAGGATCGTTTCCGGGCGTCCGACGAGATTTACAAAGGCCCGGTTCTGCAACAATTCCCGGGGGGAAAACGTGGCGCTCGTGACCTCAAGCTTGCGCACCTCCGATCCGACATTCTGAATCAGTCCTTCGTCCAGAATCGAGGGACGCGGCAGCGCTTCCAGACAGAATTGGTCGATCGTCAGGATATCAGCCGCGTGCTGTATCAGCCGCGACTTTTGATAGACCGAGACCCTTGGCCTGGCCAGGATCGTAGCGATCTTGGCTTCGAACAGATGGGCGTGGACATCGCTGTCCAACTCTTGACGTTTCCTGTCGGCCGCCGGCAGTGGCCAGGTGATCCAATGGTCCGCTTCACCCTCAAGGAAGGCCTTCACCAGCGTCGTCTTTCCAACGCCGCTTGGTCCCATGACCTCGATAATTCTGTTCACCATGCAAGGGTCTTTTCTTCATTCAAATTGGGGCCGGGGTGTCGCTGAACGGCACCCATTCCGTGCCACAGCGATATCACGCGTCCGTCAATCGGCCAAGTATGGCGGGCCGCCACCGGACGCGACGCGGCCCATGGTCTTGCCCCGGCAAGGGCACACGCTAAGATGGTCCCAGCGCGCAGGGGGGGAGATTTGCCGCATGACCATGACGAGAAGCCGATGAAGCGCGGCAGACGCAGGCGGACCATCGTATTCTGGGTCCTGATGGCCATCGTCGTGATCGCCTATGCCGCACGCGGCCTGCGCGAACTGCCGTGAGCATGCGGCCGACATCCGCGCCAATTCCGCATCGGATTGGCCAGCGCCGGCCGCACAGCACGGCATTTTCCGACACCGACGATCAAAACGGTCTTACGCATGCGTCAAAGCTATGTTTTACACCATGCAAGCCCACGGCGTTCCCGTGGCCAGACATGATTTTTTAAGGTCGGATAATGCGCGACGGCGGCAATCTTCTCTTTATCATTGCGCTGCTTCCGTTCATCGGGGCGCTCTTTCCGGGTCTGATGATCAGGGCCGGACGCAATGCGTGCGCGGCGTTCACCGCCGCGCCCACGGCGCTGGCCCTTGTCATGCTGCTCACACTGGCACCGGCCGTTCTGCGCGGCGAGGTGATCCAGGCCGAACTTGACTGGTTGCCGCAACTGGGATTGTCGGCGTCGTTCTTCCTCGACGGGTTGGGGCTTTTGTTCGCTTGCATGATCCTGGGCGTGGGTCTGCTGATCACGCTCTATGCGCGCTTCTACCTGTCGGGCGACGACCCGATGGGGCAGTTCTATACGTATCTGTTGCTGTTCCAGGGCGCGATGCTGGGCATCGTGATTTCCGACAACATATTGCTTTTACTGATCTTCTGGGAGCTGACGAGCCTGTCGTCCTTCCTGCTGATCGGCTATTGGAAACACCTGCCCGAGGGCAGGCAGGGCGCGCGGATGGCGCTGGCCGTGACCGGCGCGGGCGGGCTGGCCATGATCGCTGGGATGCTGATCTTGGGCAATATCGCGGGCAGCTACAACCTGACCGACATCTTGCAGGCGGGCGACGCGATCCGGGCGTCGGAATGGTACCTGCCGGCCCTGATCCTGATCTTGCTGGGCGCGTTCACCAAATCGGCGCAGTTCCCGTTCCACTTCTGGCTGCCCCACGCCATGGCCGCACCGACACCTGTTTCGGCCTACCTGCATTCGGCCACCATGGTGAAAGCGGGTATTTTCCTGATGGCGCGCATGTGGCCGGTGCTGGCGGGCACGGATGCGTGGTTCTACATCGTCACGACGACCGGCCTGATCACCATGGTGCTTGGCGCGCTGATCGCGCTGTTCAAGGATGACCTCAAGGCGCTGCTGGCATTTTCGACGGTCAGCCATCTTGGCCTGCTGACCATGCTGCTGGGCTTTGGCACACAAGCCGCGGCGGTGGCGGCGGTGTTTCACATCATCAACCACCTGACGTTCAAGGCCGCGCTCTTCATGACCGCGGGGATCGTGGATCATGAAACCCATACCCGCGACATCAAGCGGCTGGGCGGCCTCAGGCACCTGATGCCGATCACCTTCGCGATCGGCACGGTCGCGGCACTGTCCATGGCCGGCATCCCGTTGCTGAACGGGTTCCTGTCCAAGGAAATGATGCTGGAAGAAGCCTCGCATACATATTGGTTCGGCAGTGCCTATGCCGTGCCGGTCATGGCGACAATCGGGGCGCTGCTGTCGGTGGCCTATTCCTTCCGCTTCGTGGGGCATGTGTTCCTGGGGCCGGTGCGCGACGACTACCCGCATACCCCCCATGACCCGCCTTTCGGAATGTGGGCCGCACCCGCGCTGCTGGTGGGTCTGGTCGTGGTCATCGGCGTTGCACCCTTCCTTGCCGAAGGGATCGTGACCGCGGCCGCAAGCGCCGTGACCGGAGCCGATCTGCACCCGCATCTCAAGATCTGGCACGGGGTCACGCCCGCCCTTTGGATGTCGGTCATCGCCGTCGGCGGTGGTGCCATGCTGCTGTTGGTGCACCGTCCGCTCGACCGGGCCTGGATCGCTGCCCCACGCCCCGAGGCAAAGGCGATCTTTGACCGGCTGATGGGGGCCCTGGTCGCGGCAACGCGCGGCATGACCGAGTTTGCCCATAACGGTGCGATCAGCCGCTACCTTGCGATCTTTACCGTCACCGCCGTAGCGCTTGGGTGGATCGCTCATTCCGGCAGCGGGCTGTCGGCCCCCACGCGCGAATTGCTGCCGGTCCCGCCCGTGATTGCGGTTGGCTGGCTGATGCTGGTCGTGGCCACCGCGTCCGTGGTGATCATGCACCGGCATCGGTTCCAGGCGCTGGTGCTGATCGGGATCATAGGATTGTCGATCTCGGCAGGTTTCGTCTACCTGTCGGCCCCGGATCTGGCGCTGACCCAGATCTCGGTCGAGACGGTGACGATCATGTTGCTGCTTCTGGCGCTGCATTTCTTGCCAAAGATGACGCCCAAGGAAAGCCCCATGGCGCTCAGGATCCGCGATGGTCTGATCGCGCTGACCGCAGGCGGAGGGGTGGGAGCGCTGTCTTATGCCTTCTTGATGCGCGATATCGACACGATATCGGACTACCACATCGCCAACAGTTACGAGGGCGGCGGCGGCACAAACGTGGTCAACGTGATCCTGGTGGATTTCCGCGGCTACGATACCTATGGCGAGATCATCGTTCTGGGCATCGCCGGTCTGGTGATCTACGCGCTGATGCATGCACTGCTGGATGGGCCAGCGGCGCGGCGTCTGCGCAACACCGACTATACGCAGGACCGTTCGCGCGACCGGCATCCGCTGATGATGGTGGTGGTCACACGTGTCTTGATGCCGATCGCGGTGATGGTGGGCATCTATATCTTCTTGCGTGGCCATAACGAGCCCGGTGGCGGGTTCGTCGCGGGGCTGGTCATCGCCATCGCCCTGTTGATGCAATACATGGCCTCGGGCTTTGCGTGGACGCAGGAACGCAAGAAGGTGGAATACCACACGATGATCGGCCTTGGCGTGGTGATCGCGGGGCTGACGGGGGTGGGTTCGTGGCTGTCTGGCACGCCGTTCCTGACCAGCGCCTACACCTATGTTCACCTGCCGCCCATCGAGGAATTCGAACTGGCCACCGCGATGCTTTTCGACCTGGGCGTGTTCCTGACCGTTCTGGGTGCCGTGATGCTGATGCTCTACAGCCTCAGCCGAATCGCGCGCTACGCCGGTCAGACGGTAAACGAGGGTCCCATGGACTATGACCCCGGCGACCAGAACGCCGATAAGAAGACGGAGGCCTGAGATGGAACTCATCGTCGCAAGCACGGTCGGTGTTCTGACTGCAGGCGGGGTCTACCTGTTGCTGCGCTTGAGGACCTTTGCGGTCATACTCGGCCTCGCGCTGCTGTCGTATGCCGTGAACGTCTTTCTGTTCGCCAGCGGGCGGCTGGCCATCGACCAGTCGCCGATCCTGTCGCGCTATGGCGACGCGACATATACTGACCCCCTGCCCCAGGCGCTGGTGCTGACGGCGATCGTGATCTCGTTCGGGATGACGGCGGTTCTGGTGATGATCGGCCTGGGCGCCTTTCTGGAAGCGGGCCACGACCGGATCGACATGGATGATGACGACACTGCGCAGGCCAAGGGGGAGGACGCCTGATGCACTGGATCATCCTGCCCGTCGTCCTGCCGGCCATGCTGGCGCCGCTCATCGGCTTTGTCATGCGCCACGACATCGTTCTGGCCCGCACCGCGTCGGTCGCGGGGACGGTCGCGCTTCTGGCCATTGCCATGGGGCTGGCCGGCATGGCCGCCGGAGGCGAGACATTCGTCTACCGTCTTGGCGACTGGCCCGCGCCTTTCGGCATCGTGCTGGTGCTGGATCGCCTTTCCGCTTTGATGGTTCTGCTGACCGCGACGCTGGCGCTGATCGTTCTGATCCACGCCATCGCAACCGGTTGGGACGCAAGGGGACGGCATTTCCATGCCCTGTTCCAATTCCAGCTCATGGGCATTTGCGGGGCCTTCCTGACGGGCGATGTCTTCAACCTGTTCGTCTTTTTCGAAGTCCTTCTGATCGCGTCCTATGGTTTGATGATTCATTCCGGCGGGCGCGAGCGCATGCGCGCAGGCCTGCAATACGTCGTGATGAACCTTGCGGGGTCGACCCTGTTCCTGTTCGCCCTTGGCACGGTCTATGCCTCGACCGGCACGCTCAACATTGCGGACCTGGCGGCGCGCATCCCCCAGATCCCGGCCGACGAGGCCTCGCTCGTGCGGGTTGCGGCGATCTTGCTGATGATCGTATTCGCCGTGAAGGCGGCCCTTTTCCCGGTGCAGTTCTGGCTGCCTGCCACCTATGCCAACGCACCCGCGCCGGTTGCTGCGCTGTTCGCGATCATGACCAAGGTCGGCGCCTATGCGATCGTGCGGGTGCACACCACGGCCTTTGGCTCGGACAGCCCCGGCATCGATGATCTGACCACCACCTGGCTGTTTCCGGCCGCGATCGTGACCATCGCGGTTGGTGCGTTCGGCGTTCTGGGCGCGCGGCGCCTGATGCCGCTGATTGCCTATTCGGTCGTGGGTTCGATGGGCACGCTGCTGGTAGCGGTTGCGGCCTTTTCTCCCACGGCGACCTCGGCGGCGCTGTATTACATGGTGCATTCCACCTTTGCCGCAGCCGTCCTGTTCCTGATCGCCGACCTGGTTGTCACGCGCCGGGGCTCGGACGCGTTGCAGGCGGCACCGGCAACCGGGCACAACGGGCTGTTCGCGGCGCTCTTCTTCGCTGCGGCCATAGCCATGGCCGGCATGCCGCCGCTCAGCGGCTTTCTGGGCAAGCTTCTTGTTCTGGACGCGCTGCGGGATCCGGGATTCATGGGGTGGGCTTGGACAGCCATCCTTGCGGGCTCGCTGCTGACCATCGTGGGTTTTGCCCGCGCAGGCAGCACCTTGTTCTGGAAATCCACCGCGATGCCGCAGCCTGACCCTCCGGCGCAGGCCAAGGCCGACGATCCGTCGGGCGTGCCGGTGACACCGTTGCAGCTGGCCCCCACGATGGCGGCCCTTGCGGCGCTGGCCTGCCTGGCCGTCTTTGCCGGGCCGGTTTCGGCCTACCTGTCGGATACCTCGACCCAGATCTTTGACCGCGACGGCTATGTCGCGGCGGTTCTGGGCGCGGACGAGGAGGGCTGAACCATGCTGAGACGCCTGATTCCCCACCCGATCCTGAGCGTGACGCTGGTGCTGGTCTGGCTTGGGCTGGTGAACACGTTCACCCTGGGCAATCTCATCCTGGGGATCGCCTTCGGGGTGATCATCCCGGTGATAACCGCCCCCTACTGGCCCAACCGCCCGGTCATCGGCCGGCCACTCAAGATCGCAGAATACATGCTGGTCGTGCTGTGGGACATCGTGGTCGCGAATGTTCAGGTCGCCATGATCATCCTGTTCCGGTCCGAACCCAGCATCCGCTCTCACTGGATCCCTGTTCCGCTTGAATTGACCTCACCCGAGGCGATCACCGTTCTGGCAGGCACCATCACGATGACACCCGGAACGGTGTCGGCCACGTTATCGGCGGATGGCCGCAGCATCCTTGTGCATTGCCTGCACACCGACGACCCCGACGGCGTGCGCGACGACATCAAGGCACGCTACGAACGGCGCCTGAAGGAGATCTTTCAATGATCGAATATGCCCTGTTTTTTGCCGCCGCCTGCTATGGAGCAGCCTTGTTGCTGGACCTGTGGCGGATCGCGCTGGGCCCTGACGCGGCCGACCGTATCCTGGCGCTCGACACCATGGTGATCAATGTCATTGCGCTGCTGGTTCTGTACGGCGTCTGGCGCGGCACGGCGATCTATTTCGAGGCCGCGATGCTGGTGGCCATGGTCGGTTTCGTCTCAACAGTCGCCTATTGCCGCTTCTTGCTGCGCGGCGATATCATAGAGTGAGGTAAGCCATGAATTTCGTTGCCGAACTCCTTATCGCGCTATCGCTGGTTGTCAGCGGCATCTTCGGCTTTGTCGGCTCCTACGGGCTGGTGAAGCTGAAGGACTCCGTGCAACGTCTTCATGCGCCCACCAAGGCGACGACGCTTGGCGTCGGCGGTGTGCTTATCGCCTCGATGCTGTATTTCTACCTCGATACCGGGCACATCTCGGTGCACGAGCTTCTGATCATGGTGTTCTTGTTTCTGACCGCACCGATCACCGCGAACTTCATCGCCAAGGCCTACATGGCGCGCAACATCCAGCGCAAGGATCTGCCCGAAAGCACCAGCGACTACGGCTGGGCGGTCTACGACGATCCGCCCGACGTCGATCGCAACCGCTGAACCGCGCGCCAGCGGGCAGGGCCAGCTAGGGTGCCGCAATCACCCTGACCGGCGCATCTTTGACCCACGCCTGAACGGCTTCTGCAGTCTCGCGATACATCCGCTCGTAGGTGGCCAACGCGCCGTATCCGATATGCGGCGTCATCAGCAGCCGCCCGTCCTCGATCAGCACCTTGTCCCGAAACGGCCTTGCGGCCGGCAGCGGTTCGATCTCGAACACGTCAAGCGCCGCGCGCCCGGGCCGGCCTGCGTGCAAGGCCGCGATAAGGCTGTTCTGATCCACGAT
>Ga0102941_1000062_pt1 | contig 39367 bp, 35 predicted proteins | sample SalPonR2_C_D2_MG_FD_79281 | JGI IMG/M metagenome (GOLD analysis project Ga0102941, IMG submission 79281) | Salt pond soil microbial communities from South San Francisco under conditions of wetland restoration - Salt Pond MetaG R2_C_D2_MG | ecosystem: Environmental > Aquatic > Marine > Intertidal... | reverse complement strand
TCATTGTTAACTCAAACGAAACACCGAGGGGTATCCCGCACTTCAGCATAATCTCTATGTCAAATATCTCTTCCTTCTCTAAATAGCGGTCCAAAATTAATTGTATATCTGGCCGATGTCAAGTCTTTTCTATATACTCTTTATATCAGCTTTCTTTCTGTTTCCATCTCAAATAACGGACTAAAATTTACTTCTATTTAACATGAATATCAATGTCTATTTTCAGTTTCTTCTAGATAATATTTACATCTTCTAAATGTTCTATTACTATCTCTGCTGATTCTTCTACATCCTGTTCATCTGTTTCAACAAGCACATCTGGATCCTTAGGTTCTTCGTAAGGAGCAGAAATGCCTGTAAAATTGTCTATCTCACCTTTTCTGGCCATTTCATAGAGACCTTTTGTATCTCTCTCTTCACAAACTTCGACTGGTGTTTTTACATAGACCTCTACAAAATCATCTTCATCATTTAATTCTCGAGCTCTGTCTCTTCCTTCTTTATAAGGTGAAATAAAGGCTGTCAGGGTTATTACGCCAGCTTCAGAAAATAGATGTGCTACTTCACCAATTCTCCTTATATTTTCGTCCCTATCTTCAGGTGAAAAGCCTAAATCTACGTTTAAACCATGTCTGACATTATCGCCATCAAGTAGAAAGACGTCTTTCCCTCGCTCGAATAATTTCTCTTCCACTCTGGCTGCAACTGTTGATTTACCACTGCCGGACAAGCCAGTAAACCAAACTACTACGCCCTTATGTCCCTTTTGTTCTTCTCTTTGTTCTTTTGTTATGATTGTATCATGCCAAACTATATTTTCATGTTGTTCTTCAGTATCATCTTCCTGGTAATAATCAGTAAGAATATCCGCAATACATTCTCTCATTATTCTATCATCTACAGGTTCACCATTCTCAAATTTTTCTCGCAAAGAACTACCCGAAATAGATACTGAATTATATCCTTTTGGTTCAAATTCCTGAATTAATCCAACTCTGTCAATTTCTTCGAAAAAGGCTGCAAAACCAACTTTTGAGGGATCGATGGCAAGATTGCCATTTAGTTTATCAAATTTTTCTTGAGCATCAAAGTCTCCCCAAATCGCTTCGCCATTATCAAAAGGAGCATCAGCATGTTTTCTTCCAATTACAATATTTGTAAAACCATTATTTTGTCTATATATTGCATGCATAACTGCTTCTTTTGGACCGGCGTAAAACATTTTCATATCTAAGCCTGCCAGAATCAAATTTTTATCGAAATCAAAATCAACCTCACTCCAGAGTTCTTCGTCTCTATCTCCTTGACCTAACATATTTTCTCTCAATAAAGCAATATATGTATCCATTCTGACATCGCCGGGTATATCATCAGATTTCGTCGCCCCTATCAAAGGGTTCAGAACCGAACCAGTATAATAACCTTCTCTTACTAATTTTTCTGTAGCATAAAGAAGAGCATATTCATGTGCACGGTGAAGAGCATTTCTGGTCTGGAATCCAACTACTTTTTCCCACCCTCTTCTTTTAATTACATTACGAAGTTGATATGGAGTAAGCATGTAATCAGAATATACTTCTTCGTGAGGCTGGGGTAAAGCCCAAATTTTTCCTCCTAATAAATAATTCCTTTCATCTTCATTAAAAATTCTGGCTCCAGGATGATCTGCTCTTTCTGTTCCATATACAGAATGATTATACTTTTCTTTGTTAAATTCAAAAATGTCCGACAATTCCAATAAGCCAATAATCTCTTTATCACTATTCTTAACTGCAATAGTGTCACCAATTTCATAATTTTCTGCTTGTTCTGCTTTAACAGGAAAAGATAAGGGGATCGTCCAGGCATATTCTTGGCCGTTTCTTTCAATAACTTCATCTTCCAGGACCTGATTGAATTCTTCTTCTTCCATGGGGCCTTTTAAAGGAGATAATGTTCCATCCGCGATCCGGTAAAAAATAGAAAGGTCATCATCGCTAATTTGATACTCTGCTTTACCTTTTGCTGATCTTACCATTGCTCCCTTCTCTGTTTCTGGAATAGTCCTATTAATAAGACCACATCCACCATGGGGAGACAAAATTTCCGCACTCATTGTCCTTCCTCGTTTTTATTTTAATAATTAACCAGTCTAATTATATATCTCTTCTGTGTGCCTACTATTACTGTATTCTAAAAATTGTTCAAGATCTGCTTTGACCTCTTCACCAAATTCTCCTAGATGTACATTCGGTTTATTTGAACCATGAAAATCGCTTCCTCCTGTGATCAACATATCAATACTGGAAGCTAATCTATAAAACTTTTTATTTTCTTCCTCATTATGATGAGTCGAGTAAGCTTCTACTCCTATTATTCCTTTTTCTTTAAGCTTCGAAAATATTTCTATATATTCCTCCTCATTACCTAAACCTAACTGGACAGGGTGGGCTAAAATAGGAACGCCTCCAGAATTTTTGATTGTATCTATAGCTGGTTGGAGTTCCAATCTTTTTTTATTCACATAACAAGCTGCTCCTTTAGCAAGATATTTATCAAAGGCCTCCTGAACATTTTCTACGTAACCCTTTTTAAGAAGCACCTTTGCTATATTGGGCCGTCCTACTTGACTGCTACCTGCTTCTTCTCTTACCTCATCCAGATCTATTTCAATACCAAGTTCATTTAACTTCTGAATTATTTGAGGATTTCTTTTTCTTCTTGCTTCTTGAACTATATTTAATTTGTGTCGTAATTTTTCATTATCCGGATCAATAAAATAACCACAAATATGCATTGTCCCGGGCTCAAATTGTATACTGATTTCAACTCCTGGGATTACTTCAACATCATATTTTTTGCCTGCCTGGATTGCTGCTTTAACCCCATTTATATTATCATGGTCTGTAATTGCCAAATGCTTTATTCCCTTAGATGAAGCTTTTTTCACTACTTGTTCTGGTGTAAAGGTACCATCTGATTCAGTGGTATGGCAGTGTAGATCGAATTCATTCAACATATTAATTCTCCTTGTCTCTCACAAAAATACCTGACAATTTATTCATATCATATTAACTTATCAAGGAAACTTAGATTTATTTTTGAAACATAGATTAATTTTGTCTGATGGAAAAATTTATTGCAGATAATATGTTAGGAAAAATAGCCAAATACCTTCGTATGTTAGGATATAATACTATTTTCCCACCTCCACCTAAAACTGATGTATTAATAAAATTGGCCCAACAAGAAGACCGAGTAGTCCTTACTAGAAGTTCACAATTGAAACAAATAGATCTTGCAAATCAGCTTATATTTTACTTAAAAGCCACTCACTTCGAACCCCAATTCAGGAAAATTTACAATTACTTTGATCTCTATTTCAATCCTGACCGGACATTTACAAGATGTCTTCAATGTAACACTCCTTTGAAAACAGTTAAAAAAGACATGATCATAGATCAAATACCTCCTCAGGTTAAATCAAATTTTGACCATTTTAAAAAATGTGAAACATGTTCTAAAATTTATTGGCAGGGGAGTCATACTGATAGAATGTTGGATCAATTGCGACAAATATTAAATATAGATGAAGATCAATACACTTGATATTGGACTAGTTGCCCTTCTATTCCTCCATTGGGCAACTCTTTTTGCCAATCTTCTTTCATCCAAATATAATCAAGTAATTCTGGCTTACCACAATAAAGCAATACTTTTGAACCAGAAGCACTCTTCTTTAATTTTTTACTGAAACGGGTATATAATTTTTTTAGAGTCTTTTTATTTCCCATTCTAACACCAAAGGGAGGATTTGTAACTATTGTTTTATTTGACAGATCACTTTGCGATTGAAAAGAACTGACAGTCAGTCCAATCTTATCTCCATAGGGTAACTGTTGACAATTTCTACGCGCCATTTTGATCATAGCTGGGGAGATGTCGATGCCTTGTATTTTATTTTCTTTAATTGATCTTATTTTGGCATCACATTTTTGTTTAATTTTTTTCCAGGTTTTCTGATCGTAATCTGGTAAATACTGAAAACCAAATTCACTTCTTAAATAACCAGAAGGAATATTACAATATTTCATTAATGCTTCACATAATATAGTCCCGGAACCACACATAGGATCAATAAATTGATTTTCGCCTTTCCACTCTGACAACCTCACTATCACAGCGGCCAGAGTTTCCTGCATCGGAGCCTTACCAGCTGATTTTCGATACCCTCTTTTATGCAGAGATTCGCCCGAGGTATCAAGGCTAATAGTGGCAATATCATTTTGTATATAAAGATTAAAAACTACTTCAGGATTATTAGTATCAACATCCGGACGCTTACCGAACTTATTCCTAAATCTATCAGCGATAGCATCTTTTACCTGCAAGGAAGCATACCGCGAATGATAAATTTCTGAAGATTTTATGTTAATATTGCCATATATTTTAAAAGTATCAGTAAGCCCAAAAATCTCTTCCCAGGCAATTCCCTTAGCTTTTTGATAGAGTTCTTCCTCTTCGGTTGCCTTGAAACTAGCCAAAGGAGCCAGAATACGAGTAACCAATCTTGAGCAGTAGTTTATTTGATATACAGTTCCCCTGTCGGCTTCAAATTCAACCCCTCGATATTTTTTTTCTGTATTTGTCGCCCCCAGTTCTTGCAGCTCTAAAATGGCTTCGTCTTCCATACCACCAGCAACCTGAGCAAAATAACGCCTATCTTTTTGATATTTAAATTTATTTTGCGACATATTTATGAATTTTTTTTAAAAGCTCTCCTTGAAATATTTGTAAGTCAATAATTATAAATTTTATTATTGTTGAAAAATAATTACTTTTCTTAATATCAAGATTTATAAAAAACCCCGAAGGAATAATAAGGGGACACTGAAGCAGCGTCCCCTTAAAACTAGAGCTAACCCACTCCGAATTAAATTAGATGATTTCGAGGGATAACACGGCACATCCGGAGCAGGGGTGAGCTTACATTGGAAAGATTTATTTCAAATATCAATTTTTAATTTAATTACTAACTGGAATTTACCGATAATATTTCAGCATTGCAAATTCTACTCATAATCTTTTTTCAAATAATTTAGTACTTTATTTTTAGTTTCTTTATCCTTGATTTCCATTTTGAGTCTTTTTTCAAATTCAGAAGCTGCATCTTTTCCATAAACTTTGAGTTTATGATTCATCGCAATTGTTTCTGCTATAACAGTTATATTTTTACCCGGAATAATTGGAAGTTTAACAAGCGGTACAGGGACATCTAATATCCTGGATTTTTCACTATCTATTCCAACTCTTTCATAATTTTTAGATTCATCCCATATTTCCAACCTTACTTCCACTTCGACTCTCTTCTGGGGGCGAACGGAACGAATCCCAAACATTCTAGGAACATCTATAATTCCCAATCCCCTTACTTCTAGATGATGAGATATACTTTCTTCCCCCTCCGGCATTCCTATAATTACATTATCTGCTCTTCGAATTATTTTGACAGAGTCATCAGATACTAATCGATGTCCTCTTTCTATTAGATCAAGTGAAACTTCACTTTTCCCCACTCCACTTTTTCCCGTAAACAGCATACCAACACCATGTACGTCAACAAGTGTACCATGTTTAGTAACATTAGGAGCCAGTTCCCAGTCTAGATACTCCATTAAAAACTTATTAATGTGGGTAGTCAACTTGGTAGTTGTAAAAATAGGGATATTACACTCCTGTGCCATAATAAAAGATTCTTCAGGTACTTCTATACTATGAGCAAAAATAGCAGCAGGAATTTGTGTAGTGAATAACTTTTTGAAGAGTTGCAGCTTTCTATCGGAAGATAAATTTTTCAAATAGCATTCTTCTTTCATCCCAAATAAAAGAATTCTATTTTCCCGAAAATGATCCCAAAAACCAGTTAATTCAAGTCCAGGCCGATTTAATTTTGGTGTAGTAATACATTTATCAAAACCAATTCTAGCGTTTTCCTTAACTAAATTATAACGTTCTTTATTATCTTCAAAAAGTTTTCTTACACTAACAGAGTCGGCCATTATCTTTCATTCCTCTTTTCAACATAGGTTTTTAATTGTCGGGCGACTTTTTTAGAAGCAGAATCTATGGATTTAGTTATATCATCTGTTAAATCTTTTGCTATAAAATTTTTCCCAGGGATATGTATATCAAATTCTGCTTCTTCTCCTTCCGATCTTTTATCTAGTACTACATGCGCGTGAATTATACGGTCGTAATATTTTTCTAGATTTTCTACTTTTTCTTCAGCATAATTTCTAATTCTTCTAGAATAATCATGATGTCTACTAGTCACTTCAATTTTCATGCTTTCCTCCTAAAGTATTTTTTCAATTTTATAACTTACACACTTCTCTCATCGGCATGAGGATGAGCCTGGTCGTATAATTCCCTCATTTTATTTAACTTAATGTGAGTATATATTTGAGTTGTAGATAAGCTTTCATGTCCCAATAAATCCTGTACTGCTCTTAATTCTGCACCATTATTGATTAAATGAGTAGCAAAGGAGTGACGTAATGTATGAGGACTAAGATTATTTTTTTCTGTTATTTTTGACAATATATTTTTCACTATATTCTGAACCATGGAATGAGACAACCTCTGATTTCTATTACTGATAAAAAGAGGACCTTTTTTTCTAAATCTCTGACTTCTGACATGGAGATAATGTTCTAGGGATTTTTTCGCTCTATCTCCAATTAAAACTATGCGTTCCTTTTTCCCCTTCCCTTTAATTTTTATTTCTTTTTTCGAAAAGTCAATATTTTTAACATCTATATCTATCAATTCACTTAATCTAATTCCTGTTATATAAAATAATTCTAGAATTGCTCTATTCCTTTTGCTGTAAAAATCGTTGCCCTCTAGCTCCTTAAAAATCTTTTGAATTTCTTCTTCGGATAGCACTTCAGGAAGTTTTTTTTCTACCTTAGGATTTTTTAATATGGCAGCAGGATTATGTTTCAACTTGTCCTGCATAACTAGATATTTAAAAAATGTTTTAATTGATGACAACTTCCTACTAATAGTTGAATTAGAATATCCTTCTTCCAATAGACTGCCTAAGAAATGTCTTATCCCAATTTTATCAATTTTTTTTAATTTTATTTTTCCCCAATTTGCATATTCTTTATAAAAATTGCCAAATTTTCTGAGATCGCGAAGATAAGCCTTAACTGTATTGGGGCTATACCCTTTTTGATTAGATAAATATTGTTCAAATCCCATCAATATTTTTTCAAGACTATTCACGTATAGTATCTCTCTCCAACAATTTGTTCTACCATTCTAAAATCATCTGGCAGAGGCGCGGTAATTTTTATCACCTTATTCTTAAAAGGGTGATAAAATTTGATTTTATAAGCGTGTAATAGTTGTCTGGTGATAATTTTCTGAATATCCCTACCAACTTTGTTATTATGACTATTCAAACTTCTAATAAAGCGGGTATCATTCCCATATTTATCATCTCCGATCACAGGATGTCCCAGGTATTTCATATGCACACGAACCTGATGTGTACGTCCAGTTCCTAATTTTAACTTTAGCAAACTTAGGACATTATAGTCTTTTTGTAACCAATAATAAGTATCAGCATATTTCCCTCTTGGAGTAACAACAAACTTCGTTCTGTTACTCCTACTACGTCCGATACTTTTCTCTATATGACCTGATTTCTCTTTCGGTACCCGCCAGACAAAAGTTCTATATTCTTTATAGACTTTTCTTTGGGCAAACTGCTCACTTAATTTCCAGTGAGCCTCATCGTTTTTGGCAACCATAATAATGCCAGTGGTATCTTTATCCAATCGATGTACCAAGCCTGGCCTTTTTTCCCCTCCAGCTGAACTCAATTCATGAGTATAATTTAACAACCCATTTACAAGTGTTCCACTTTTATGGCCTGCTCCGGGATGTACTACTAAATTGGATTGCTTATTGACTGCTAGATAATTTTCATCTTCCCAGATTATATCTAAGGGTATATTTTCTGGTTCTAAACTTACTGTTTCTGGCTCTGGAATTCTTACTGTGATTGTATCGGACATCTTTATATCGTAAGCTGGTTTTACCTCTTGTTCATCAACAGTTATATTACCTGCCTTAATCAATTTTTTGATTTTGGTCCGACTTAAAGAATCAATTTTATCTGCCAGCCATTTATCAATTCTTGTATCAACATCGCTTTGTGAACCAACAACAAACTCTTTTTGTTCAGCAATACTTTTACACATTATGCTATTCGTATATCAGATATTCATTCTTTCAATCAAAGTTAACTTTTACACTCTGCACAATGTCTTGTATGTGGTACTTCTTCCAGACGTTCTTCAGGGATTAATTCTCCACATTCAATACACCGTCCATAATCTCCATTTTTCAATCTTTTGAGAGCAGAATTCAGGTGTCCGAGATATTTCTTTTCTCTATCAATTAACATATATTCTTTTTCTCTTTCTTGAGCATTAGTACCCATATCCGCCATATGGTAGGAATGTCTATCTTCCCCCAGACTATTTGTCTCACCCTGAACTGCTTTTTCCAGACTATTTATTTCGTCAATGACTTGTTTTCTTTTTTCGAGAATTATTTCTTTAAAATGCTCAAGCTCTTCTTCACTCCATGAATCCTTGGCCATCTTGGTCTCCAAATCTTATAAATTACTTACTAACTTTCTTGACAGAAATCTTTATTTCTTGTCCATCTAATTTAACTCTCTTTTCATTCTGCCAGTTTTTATCTTCCTTATAAACCGTTTTAGAGAGCGTTTCTCCCTTTAAATAATCCAAATTATCCTCTATTGCTTCTCCTATTTTACCAGTAAATTCACCAGCAATTTCAATTCTATCGTCAACTTCAAAATCCGCTTCTTTTCTCAAAACCTGTACATAACGAACTAGATCTCTTACAATTCCTTCTTTATCTAATTCATCATCAATTCTAGTATCAAGTGCAACAGAATAGTCCCGTTCGATTACTGTACTATAATTTTCTTTATCTTCTCTCTCCAATAGAAAATAATCGCGATCAAGATATATTGAGTCATTTTCAAGAGACAATTCTATTGTGCCACCTTTTTCTAGTTTTTTTGCAGTCTCTTCTTGAGGTAAACTTTGAATTTGGGGTACTATTTCACTCATTTTATCACCATAATCTTCTTTCAGGGAGGCAAAATGAGGCTTAACTATATAATTGGCAAATTTACTATCATCTTCTATATAGGTCACCTTTTTTATATTCAATTCTTTTTTAACTTGCTCTGTCAGAGAATCCTTAAAAGAGATATTGTCCGAAATTCTTATAAAAATCTCAGGTAGAGGCTGACGAATTTTTATATCAGCTTTATTTCGAGCTGCTCTGCCCATACTTACAATTTTAATTATTGTATCAACTTGTTCAATTAAATCTTCATCAATAAATTTTTCATCATACTCGGGAAATTCGGTTAAATGTATACTCTCAGGTACATCTTTTTCCAACCCTTTAACTAAATTTTGATAAATTTTTTCAGTAACAAAAGGCACAACTGGAGCAATTATTTTGATCAATCCTTTGAGAGATTTGTACAAGGTCTGAAAAGCCGCTAATTTATCTGTATCATTTTCTGATTTCCAAAATCTCCTTCTACTCCTTCGAATATACCAATTAGACAGATCTTCAATAAAATCCTCAACTTCCTGCATAACAGAGTAGACATCATAATCATCATATAACTCTTCACTCTGTTTGAATAAGCTGTGCAGTCTAGCCATAATCCATTGATCCAATTTTGAGAGGTCTTCTTTATCTACCCTTTTATCTTCAGGTGAATAATCATCTATAGAAGCATAGGTTGTAAAAAAAGAATATGAGTTCCAGAGAGTAATCATTTTTTTTCTTACATTTTTTGCAATATTATATCCAAAATTCAGATTATTAAAGGGGTTCCTGGAAGTGTAAAGCCATCTCATCACATCCACGCCCATTTCCTCGGCGGCATCATCAAACCAGATTGCATTTCCAGTACTTTTATGCATTTCATCGCCATTTTCATCTTTAACAAGTTTATATCCTAGTACCCTTTTGAAAGGTGGTTCATTTTCCAGAACCGTACTCATAGCAATCAGAGCATAAAACCAATTCCTAAATTGACCGGGTAATGATTCACAGATAAAGTCAGCAGGAAACCATTTCTCCCAGTATTCTTTGTCGTGCCTATATTTTAATGTGGAAAAAGGGACAATTCCAGCATCCAACCAGGGATTACCCACGTCCCCTATTCGGTTCACCTTTTCTCCACATTCTTCGCATTCAATTTTTACTTCATCTATCCAGGGCTTATGTGGGGAATGCCCTTCAAATTCCTCCCAGCCTTCTACTGCTTTCTCTTTTAATTCTTCATCTCCTCCGACTACTGTTACATGGCCACACTCTTCACATTCATAAATAGGTAATGCTAAACCCCAGAAACGTTTTTTGGAGATCATCCAGTCATCCATATTTCTAAGCCAATCCAATTCTCTATCCATTCCATAATCCGGCATCCAATCTATCTGTTTGGTAACTTCCATCATATCTTCTCTTAACTCATCCATATCAATAAACCATTCTTCAACTAGACGAAACACGAGTGGAGTACCGTGCCGCCAACAAACAGGATAACGGTGGGTATAATCTTCTTCTTTATACTTAATACCTTTATCATCTAAATCTTCTAAAATATTTTCTGTTACATCAGCGACATTTTTTCCAGTTAACCAATTAAAACCTTCAATATAATTACCAAATTCATCTATAGGAGCAATTACATCCAGATCATATTCTTCACCTAACTCGTAGTCTTCTTCACCACAGCCAGGAGCAATATGCACTATGCCAGTACCTTCCTCAGCAGTGACTTCATCCCATTCAATTACTTTATGTTCAATTCCTTCCTGGGCATCTAATTCGTCAAAAGGTCCCTCATACTTTATACCAAGCAATTCCTGACCGGAAAGTTCATCTAAAATTTCATATTTTCCTTCCAGCAGCCCTTTCTTTTTCTGAGCTATATAATAGATTTCATTTTCTTGTTTAACCTTTATATACGTAATTTCCGGATTGACAGCGGCAGCAACATTACTGGTTAAAGTCCAGGGTGTTGTAGTCCAGATTAATAAATATTCATTATCTCTCTCAAGAAGAGGTAATTTTACAGTTACACTAGTATGAGTCATCTCTTTGTAACCCTCAGTAGCAATCTCGTGTTCAGAAAGAGCTGCACCACAGCGAGGGCACCACGGCATAACATCATGTCCTTTATATATCCAATCCCGGTCATGACATTCTTTGAGGAAATTCCAGATCATAAAATTGTTCTCATTGGACATTGTATAATAAGAATTATCCCAATCCATCCAGTATCCTAATCTTTTAGACTGTTCAGTCTGTTTTTGGGAGTATTTCTTGACTCTTTGTTTGCATTTATTTACAAATTTTTCAACACCATAATCTTCAATATCTGTTTTAGAATCAAAGCCCAATTCTTTTTCTACTTCAACTTCAACCCAGAGACCCTGACAATCAAATCCATTCTGATAGCGAGTTTTAAATCCCTGCATGGCTTTGTAACGATGGAATACATCTTTATAAGTTCTACCCCAGGCATGGTGTACGCCCATAGGATTATTGGCTGTGATTGGACCATCAATAAAACGCCACCTCTCACCATCAGAATTTTTTTCTCGCAATTTATTAAAAATTTCATTTTCTTCCCAAAAATCCAGGATATCATGTTCCAAATCTACAAAATCTACTTTGGAAGGAACCTTTTCAAGCAATGTGAACCTCCTTTATCTTTGAAATACTTTAAATAACAAATAAATTATTCCACTTATAATTATCGATGAAGCCAGAGGGAAATAAAGTACAAAGCCATCCTTTTTAATAGTTATATCCCCTGGTAAATCACCTAATTTATTCAATATTGGTATATTTTCTCCATATGTAACTAGAACACCTATAATCAACATTACAATTCCTACCAACATTAATATTTTTCCAATATGATTCATTTCAGTGTTCAAATTACTCAATATTGACCCAGAAGTTATTATTTTTAAGAGAAAATAGCAATATAAAGATTTTATCTGAGTCTAACCTATCTTACTAAATAGTTTGCTCGCTAATATCAAAAAAATTGGCCCGGCGAAAAGAATCCGGGCCAGATAAAATTAATTTTTGCATCCTAAAATTATGAAAGAGAAATATTATTCATTTTCAAGAGTCACAAAAAATGTTCCCTCACCCTGTCTCTTAACCAATAGAGGAATATATTCCTTTTCTTTCACTTTATCATATACTTTCTTAAACTCTTCTAAGTCTTTGATCTTTACTTTGCCAACTCTTTTGATGATATCTCCAATGTTTAACTTTTTAGCAGCATCTGAATCTCTATCAATGCCAGTTATTATTACTCCCGCTTCAGAGGCATCATAGCCATACTTCTCAGATAATTCTGGAGTGATATCCTTACATTGCAGCCCCAATATATCATGAGATTCTCCACCTCCAGACTTGGAATACTGATCTATATCTTCTGGACGTTTCCCTAGTTCTACTTCTATTTGCTTTTCTTTGCCATCGCGGATAACAGTTAATTCAACTTTTTCGCCTACATCAGCACTAGCAACTAAGGATATTAAATGCTGGTGATTATTGATCCTTTTACCATTCATTTCAATTATAACATCACTGACCTGCAAACCACTGTTTTCAGCAGGGCTTCCGTCCACAATATCACTTACCAGAGCTCCCTGTCTGGTTTCAATATCCAGACCTCGAGCCGTACGGTCATCAACTGGTTGAATACTTACACCTAACCAGGCTCGTTCTACATGTCCTTTTTCAATTAAATCTGTCATAATATTTTTAGCCAGATTGATTGGGATAGCAAATCCAATTCCAATATTACCACGGCTCATTCTACCACCTGTTGCAATAGCGGTATTGACTCCTACTAATTTTCCATTAATGTTCACGAGAGGGCCACCACTATTCCCTGGATTAATAGCAGCATCGGTTTGAATAAAACTAGCGAAGGAACTTTGCCCAATATTTAATGTTCTGTGTTTAGCACTGACAATTCCAGCAGTCACTGAATGAGCTAAACTGGGCCCAAGAGGTGAACCGATTGCTGCTACCCATTCACCAACCTGTAATTCATTAGAATCACCAAGAGTTACTGATGTTAGGTTCTCTGCTTCAATTTTTAACACTGCAATATCAGTTTTAGGATCACTTCCAACGATCTCGGCTTGATATTCTCTTCCACTTTTCAATCGGACATTGATTTCATCGCCATCATCTATCACGTGGTGATTGGTTAAAATATAACCTTTGTCTGAATTTACAATTACTCCTGAACCAAGAGCTGTTCTTTCCTGTTTACCTTCTGGAGCCGGCATATCAAAAAATCTTTTGAATAACTCATATTGTTCAGGAAGTTTCCGCTTAACCTTTTTCTTGGCCATAATAGTAACAACTGCTGGACTGACCCGTTTTGAAATTTTTACAAAAGCATTTTGTATTCCTGCCTGAGATTTAATCTTAGTATCGGCCTGTATTACAGAAGCATTCACAACATCACTGCTTTCCTTTTTTTCAGCTCTGGTGTTTTCAAAAACAACAACTTTCTCTTTTCCACCACTAATATAATTTACTCCTAAAAATATACCTACAGCCAGGACAAGTCCAAGTAAGACTATATTTCGAATTCTTTGTTTCATCATTTATCCTTTATTAATTATACTCAAATTTTCTAGCCTTTCTTTATACAAAAACACTCCTGCAATGTTTCTAATTTTTTTATTTCTACTATCTATACTCTATTTCTTTAATTTTAATTAATGTACCTCTTCCAGTATACTTTCAAGTTTATTTTTTCTGAATGGCTTCCGGATAAAATACACATTTTCTTTACGTCGGGCTATTTCCTGCGGGGCTTCTTTATCATAGGCAGTGACCAGTACTACAGGTGTATTTTTATCTTTTTCATGTACTTTTTCTAATAATTCTAGACCAGTTAACCCGGGCATTTGCACATCAGTCACAAGCGCTTGATAATTATTATCATTGAACTCTTGCCAGGCCTGCTCCCCATTTTTCGTCACTTTAACATCATAATTCATCTTCTCCATCATTATCTTTAATACATTTCTATTATCCTCATCGTCCTCTGCTAGTAATATTTCAGCTTTAGCCTCACCCTCCACTGTTGCTGTTTCCTGCTCTTCCTCTTCATCTGATACAATCTGAGCGTTTTTCTTTTCAATTTTCCTGATACTACTTTTTATTTTGTCAACAGTTCTAATAATCATCTCAATCTGCTCAGTTGCAAAAAAATCTTTTCGGTCAACATGTTCCCATAATTCTTCTGCAGCCCCCAATATACTTGTCAATTTTTCATTAATGCTCTGGGCATTATCCACACTTGTCTTACGAAAGTTCTCTAATTCTTTAATGCTAGGTAGTGTTCTTTTACTTTTTTCGTTCTTGGACATCTCTTCCTCCATCTTCTATTACTATTCTTATTAATAATATATGGAATAGTTAATACTATGCAAAATAATTTATCAATTATTTCCATTTTTCTACAATCGCATAGGCATTATGGTTGTGAATTGACTCAAAATTTTCTGACTCTACTTTGTACCAATCCACTCTTTCTTCACGATTTAATTTTAAGGCCAAATTTCTAACAATATCCTCTACAAATCTTGGGTTTTGATAGGCTTTTTCAGTTACATATTTTTCATCTTCCCTTTTCAATAAGGAATAAACCGGACTTGAAGCAGCTTCTTCAGCATATGCTATTAACTCCTCCAGCCAAACTAGTTGATTGTATCGAACCTTTATACTAATAATTGATCTTTGATTGTGGGCGTTCTTTTCTGCTATTTCCTTTGAACAGGGACAAAGGGTATTGACAGGAACCTCCACTCCCATAATAAAATCCTCTTCATTATTATTATCAAGGGTGACATCAAAAGAACAATTATATTCCATCATACTTGTAGATTCTGTTATGGGAGTCTCTTTTTCCAAAAAATAAGGGAATTCTAGGTTCATATGCGCTTCTTCTGCATGTAATCTTTTTTTCATTTTACTTAGTACCTCTCCTATTGTATCTATTTTCAATTTTCTATGGTATTTATTGAGTATTTCTATAAAACGACTCATATGAGTTCCTCTAAAATGATGAGGAAGATTAACATACATATTTATTTTTGCAATTGTGCTTTGAGTCTCTCTCTCTTTATCTTGTAATACAATAGGATACTTAAGATCCTTTACTCCCACCTGATCTATTGGTATTTCTCTATTATCCTTTTGTTTTTGTATATCTTTCACAGTTTATTCCGATTTATTAAAATCATCCTGTTCATATTCAGCTGTTACTATTGTCTTCACATTTCCCCTTCTATTAAAATCCCCTTCAACTTTTATCCAGCGAGGATCTACCGTTTCTACTATATCATCCCTTATTTTATTAACTGCTTCTTCATGATAAATACCCTGATCTCGAAATTTATTTATGTATAATTTAAGCGACTTCAGTTCTATAATATATTCATCAGGAATATAATGTACATTAATTACTGCAAAATCGGGATACCCAGTCTTAGGGCAGAGACAGGTAAACTCAGGCAATTCAATATCGATTCTATAATCTCTATCAGGATATTGATTTTCTATTGGGGTTAATTGAGCCTCCTTGATTTCTTTTTCCCCTTTTTTCAACTCATTATTTTTAGTCATATTTTACTCCCTCCTGATATCTTGTAGGATCTTTTATTCCGGCTTTGATAAAACCTTTTTTTCTCATTCTACAACTATCACACTTACCACAAGCTCTCCCTCTTGAATCCGGATCGTAGCAACTAATGGTTTGACTATAATCTACTCCTAGTTCGGTCCCTGTTTGGATTATTTCGGCTTTAGTCAGATCAATAATAGGTGTATGAAGAGTAAACTCATCGCCAGAAACACCAGATTTAGTTCCTAGATTGATAGCCTTCTGGAATGCTTCAATAAATTCAGGCCGACAATCGGGATAGCCACTGTAATCTACACTATTTACTCCTATAAAAATATCCTGAATATCATTGACTTCCGCCCAGGATACAGCCAGAGATAAAAATATTATATTTCTACCAGCAACATAGGTTACAGGGATACCTTTATTTTTCTGCTGATCTTTTGGAACTTCAATATCATCCGTTAGAGCCGATCCTCCAATTTCGGAGAGTCTAATCGGAAATATTTTATGGCTCTCTACATTCATTTCGTTAGTTATAGTTTTAGCAGCCTCAACCTCAATATCATTTTTCTGATCGTAATCAAAGGTAATTACGTAAGGCTCAAAATTTTTTGATTTAGCTATAGCGAGAGTAGTTGTAGAATCCAGGCCTCCACTCAATGAAACAAGCGCCTTTTTGGTCATGGATCATACTCCCTTATATTGATTTGGCCAAATTATTTTGTGTAATTGCGGTTGAAATCTCACATCTAATTCAGATTCAAGTATCCACTCCCCTAGTTCAGTATAATCTAATTTTTCCCTCACGGCCGAAAATAGAATTTCACATTTGCTATTTAAATTAAATTTTTCTATAAACTGTTTACTCCAGTCAAAATCATCTTCATCCGTCAAAACAAATTTTAAATTATCTTTTCCATTGATATAGGTAAGGTTTTCTTTTCTAAATGATTCACTTTCTCCGCTACCAGGAGTTTTTATGTCAACAATTTTAACAACTGACTGCGGAATTTTTTCAAGCAATTGACTACCATTAGTCTCAAGTAAAACTTTATATTCTTTCTCCAAAAGTTGACTGATTAATTGAATAGTCTCCTCTTGAAATAAGGGTTCGCCTCCGGTGATTTCTACCCTATTATAAGGATAATCATCAACTTGAGATAAAATACCGTCCAGTCTCATATTTGTTCCTTCTTCATAGACATATCTGGTATCACAATACTTACATCTCAAGTTACAGCCAGTTAACCTAACAAATATAAAAGGTAATCCAATATAGGTCGACTCTCCCTGCAGAGAGCAAAATATATTATTTACCTGTAAAATTTTTACTCCTCATAAGTGATAGAATACTTATCTGTTTCCCAAACTGTAATTTTATCCATTTCAGCCTCTTCAGGCAGCTGTTCTTTGATTTTGTAATAAATAAATTCTGATAAATTTTCTGCTGTAGGATTTTTACCTTCCAGCAGATCAAGATCATTTAAAAACTCATGGTCCAATTTTTGAATCAATGGTTCTACAATACCTTTTAATGTCTTAAAATCAAAAGAAATTCCAATTTCGTTTTGGATATCTGTTTTAACCCTTACCTGAATCTTCCAATTATGCCCATGTAATTTTTTACAATCACCTTCATATCCTTCCACTAAATGGGAGGCTGAGAAATGTGTTTTCATCGATACTGTATACAATCTTACTCCTTATTTTAAATATTTTTCTATCATTTAGGTGAATTTTTACCCAATATTTTATTCCCCATCAACAGATATAAGTAATTTAATCATAATTTTTAAAAGTCCAAATTATATAACTTTAGAAGCTTACAACAGCTTTATAAAAAGCCTTTAAGTTTTCTATATCCCCATTCTAAAGAAAACAATATTATCATAAAATAAAAAATATATTTCCAGCGCCATAGTTTAATTTCATTTTCTACTTCTTGATATTCCTGGCTTACGTTTATATCTATATTCCCAAGTTCAGATAGATCTATTTGTTGTCCTCCTGACAAAGACGATATTTTCTGCAAATTCTGCTGATTTAATCTTATCTCTTTAAATTCAATAGGTTGCTTTACAATCCTTATTTCTCTACTAACCTTATCAATAGTATCTTTTGAATTAATTCGATTTAATTCTATTTTATATTTTCCCTCTTGATTTAAAGTAAATTCTGTCTGGTAGTTCTCATTACCTCTAGAGATATAAAATTCTTTTACTCTGGTGTCCCCTTTATATATTGAAGCATTTACTAGGGCATTCTCAACTTTTTCATTATTCAGATTGGTAATATTTCCTTTTAAGGTGATATATTCTCCTTGCCGATAAATATTTTTATTCGGATAAATATCTATCGTTGAAATCATACTATCAGTCAAGACTCTTGTCAAACTCATCAACATATTTTTATAGTTAGAATTTAGATCTGTATTTTTTGTCATAGAATGCCATTTCCAAAAACCAGATCCAACCATAACTGCATAAGATCTAGATTGTGAAATCTTTTTGCTTATACTCAAAACCGAATTATTTCTACTATCTGCTGAAGTTAATAGATTAATCAAATCTGAATTAAGCCGTATTTTTTTAAAAGGATACTGTATCGGAGGTAGTTCGCTCCAATTCAGTGCTGGTGTGCTACTTAAAATATAGTTTTCAAAATCCTCCTTTTGAGCATTCCTCATCCTTTTAATATATAAACTCTTTTCTTGATTAGAATATTTTACTGAACCTATAATAGATTTTTTCAATAACTGTTTTAACTGATTTATATCTGTATTTCCATCGATTCTAACCAATAGAGGAATTTCTTCTTGAACAATTTTGTTTTCAATCCGATCAAATTGATCTGGTTTTAATTTACTTTTTCGTCCAGGAAAACCGTTTAATATCACAAGATCCCATTTTTTCTGCAAAATATTTTCTTCCTTTCCAGAAGTAATCCATTCATTATTATAATTTACTATCTGGTAGGCTTCTACTCTTTTCTTTTTGTCAAGAATATGCTCGAATATTTTCCCATCAAAATTAAATTCATCCCCAATAATCACATAACTTTTTTTACTATCTAGAACACTTATAGTTTTAACTCGACTATTATTAATTTGATTTTTATCCTCGGGAACATTGAGACTTAATTTAAGTTTATGTTCACCGATTTGTCGGGGGACAAAATTAAAAGTAAGTTTTTTTCTCTGAAAAGTTTGAGTGCCCGGGACAAATTTTCTCCCTATCCTCTGTCCATCTTTATTTAATGTTACTTCCATTTCTGGCTTATTTGTTAGAGGTACTATTTCGACTGCAATTTTAACACTATCTCCTTGATTGATAGTTCTATTAACATCGAATTTCAGTATAGAGGCATCTAAGGTCTCAGCAGTATCTCCGATTCCTATAGTAAAGAACTCAAAAGGTAATCTTTTCTCTATTGTCTGAGGATTTTGCCCTTTTGTAACACTTCCATCAGAAATTAATACAGCACCAGTTATGTTATTTTTATGTGATACATCACGGGCAAATTTCACCACCTGAGATAAATTTGTATTTTTTTCATTATATTTGAGTTCCTTCAAAAATTTTATTTTCTTTATACTATCCCCAAAGGCATAGTATTGGGATGTGATATTTTTATTATTTAATTTTTGGTGATATTGCCGTAAACCCTCCAATAATTTGCTTCTATCAAAACCTTCCTGCTTCGTCATACTTTTAGAATTATCCAGAAAAAACAGGAAACGAGGTTTAAGTTTTTGCTTAGATTTCCATTTTATTTCAGGCTTAATAAATAAGAAAAATAGAAGCAGAAGGAGGGCACTTCTACAGATTAATAAAAACTTAGATTTATCTTTATAATTTTTTAATACAGTAAAATAAAGAACAATAAATAGTCCAACAAACAAGAAAAGATAGACTAGATTAAAATTATAGAAATTTATATTAAAGTCTGTCATTTATTTTAGCTACAATTTTAAATTGGGGTCCACATCGACAGTCAAAGGAGATACATCATCTCGGCGATAATTTTCCAAACCTGCTCGAGCAATCATAGCAGCATTATCGGTACAGTAAGCAAGAGAAGGGAAATATATATCATAGCCTTCCTTTTGAGCTCGACGTTCAAAGACATTTCTCAAGCGAGTATTAGCTGCAACTCCTCCTGCAATTACTAAATTTTTTATCTCCGATTCTTCAGCTGCCCTAAAAAAATTACCTTGTAAAGTATCAATTATTGCCTCCTGATAGGAAGCACATAAATCATTTAAATTTTCTTCAGCCCATTCTCTGCCCTTTTTCTTAACAAGGTAATAAAGAGAAGTTTTTAGACCACTAAAACTATAATCAAATTCACTGTCTTTAACATTAGACCTCGGGAATTTATGAAATTCTCTATCCGCTTCTGAAGACAATTTATCTATCACAGGCCCGGCTGGATATTGTAAATGTAATATTTTTCCACCTTTATCAAATGCTTCCCCGGCAGCATCATCAACACTGCTTCCCAGCACTTCGTATTCGCCAAAATCTTCAACTTTTATAATCATTGTATGCCCCCCGGAAATGAGTAGACAAAGCAAAGGATAAGTTAAATTCTCATAATCCAAAAAGTTAGCCATAAGATGTCCTTCAATATGGTTAACTCCAAGCAAGGGTTTACCAGTAGAGAGGGAGAGACCTTTAGCATAACTTAGACCTACCAATAAGGCTCCCATTAGCCCCGGACCTTTAGTTGCTGCAATTGCTTCAATGTCATTTATTTCAACTTCCGCCTTTTGGAGAGCCTGTTTCATAACCTTATTAATATTCTTCATATGTTCTCGAGAAGCAAATTCTGGAACAACTCCGCCATATTCTTGATGTAAGAGCTGTGAAGAAACTATATTTGATAAGACTTCATTTTTTTCAACAACTGCTATTGAAGTCTCATCACATGAAGACTCTATTCCTAATATTTTCATTCTTCGTCCCCTTTTTCTATGAATCGAACTTCAATCTCAGGCGGTCTTATTTCTCTTATATCAACTTTTTCTTTGGCAATGCTAGTCTGAGGTTTATAATATTTTTTATTGGGAGTAGATTGTCCTTTAAAATTCAAAATGATATTTATATCACTGGTTTTAATATTTTTTATCTTTTCAAACCCTCCCGTAAGAAAAACTGAGACTTTGGGAGGATATATTTTAACTTTTTTATTTTGGGGTGAATTTTTTACTTTTACAGGAACCCCGGAAACAACTTTTTCTCCGATCTGATCTATTTCCTGATAAATTTTGACCCGCGAAGGACGTATTTTGATATTTTTATCCTTAAATTGTTGTACATCTACTGTTTCTAAAACTGTTGACATAACTCTGTCTTTTTTTAATGTATCAGTTCCAATTTGATGAAGATCATCCAAATAAGATTTTGGTCCTTTAAGCAAAACAGAATCGGGATTGACTTCTGGCTCATACTTTACATAACCTGATGGCAAAGTAACATCTAAATTAGGTTTAACAGCCACTTTTTTTTGAGATAATCGTCCTAATTCTATTTTTAATGAATCAGGTTTAACTATATTTAAAAATTTTACATCAGAATTTCTAGGTACGCTGATATTTTCAGGATATGTTCTAAAATATTTATTCAAATCAAAATTATAAAACCATTCAATAGTACTGAGATTCAAATTCATTCTGAAGGTACTCTCTGATTGGAGTAACAATAGGAAAAAATCCATTCCATTCCCCTTGAATTTTGCTTTTACTGATGAAGGGGCGGTACTTTTGAGTACTTTTCCTTGATCAATATTGGTGATTTTTAGTGGTACAGAAAGAGTTGTAGTGTAATTATTTTTCAGAATTATAAATGACCATACTATTAAAGTGAGTAGCAAAACAAATAATTTAGTCAAAAAATCTTCTACAAAAATTTTATAAAAGAAATCTCCAATTGCTTCAAAATCAATTTGTCTAAATATATTATCCATAATACCACTTAAATATTAAAAAAGGGCCTGTATTTTCATACAAGCCCTATAAAGATCTCAAATATTAATTTATACTATTTTTTCTCTTCGGTTTCTTTTTCAGTTTTTTCTTCCGTAGCAGTCTCTGCTTCCTCGTCTTCATCTTCATCCTCTACAGTATCAGATTCTGATTCAGCTGCTTTAGCATTTTCTTTTTCTGTATCCTTAACTTTATCTATAACTTCATCAGGGACATCTATTTTTCCACCTGTATCACCATCTTCCTCAACATATTCGTTATTTTCCTCTTCTTCATTTGAGGTAGCCTGAGTTCTTGAGAGAACAAGTTTCTTTTCATCTTTGTTTAATTCAAGGACTTTAAGTTTCATAGTGTCACCAACATCAATTTTTTCATCGGTATTATCTCTCATCTCCTTTGGAAGTTGATTTTTGGGTACTATACCATCCATACCATAATCCAAATCTACAACAACGAGATTTTTGGTTATTTTTGAAACTTCACCTTCAACAACTGCTCCCTCAACATAAGTGTCTTCAATCTCAGGCCAGGGATTTTCTTCTAACTGTTTTATGCCTAGAGATATCTTTCTGTCTTCTTTATTATATTCCAGTATTTTCACATCTATGTCATCACCTGTACTAAGAACTTCCTTGGGATGACGAATCTTCCTAGTCCAGGAAATATCTGCAATATAAACAAAACCTTCAATCCCTTCTTCAAGTTCTACAAAAGCACCTTTAGGTATAATTTTCTTGACTGTGCCTTTGTGAACTGTACCAGGTTCATATTTATCTTCTGCTTCTTCCCAGGGATCTGGTTCTAATTGTTTGTATCCTAGAGATATTTTTCGTTCTTCCGGATCAATACTGAGAACTTTGGCTTTGACAATATCATTTAAAGTAAAAACTTCAGAAGGATGTTTAATATGCTTAGTCCAGGAAATTTCCGATATATGGATTAAACCTTCTACGCCTTTTTCAAGTTCTACAAAAGCACCATAGTTAGTAATATTAACTACTTTACCTTCTACCACAGAGCCGACAGGATATTTTTGTTCGACTCCTTCCCATGGATGAGGTTGTAGTTGTTTTAAACCCAGAGAAACCTGCTTTTTCTCTTCATCATAGTCAATCACTTTAACTTCAATTTCTTCTCCAAGATCAACAACTTCACGAGGATGATTAACTCTTCCCCAGGAAAGATCTGTAATATGGGCTAAACCATCAAGACCACCAAGATCAATGAAGACACCAAAGTCTGTGATATTTTTAACTGTTCCTGTAACAACGTCACCAACTTCGATTTCTTCCAGAAGTTCTTCCCGTTTTTCTTTAAGTTCCTCTTCTAAGATAACTTTTCTACTTAGAACTACATTTTTTCTCAATTCGCTTAACTTAACGATCTTAAATTTATATGTTTTACCAACATGTTTATCAAAATCTCTGACAGGATTGACTTCCACCTGTGAACCTGGTAGAAAACATTTAACTCCCATAACATCAACAACAAAGCCACCTTTAATGCGTCTTTCAATTGTACCTTCAACAATTTCATCATTTTCATAGACTTCTTTGATACGTTCCCAAACACGAATGAAGTCTGCTTTCTTCTTGGAAACATACATACGGCCGGTTTCAATATCTTCTAGTATATCAATAACAACTTCAACTTCATCGCCTACTTTAGGTACTTCATCTTCATCAAATTCGTCACGGAATAAAACACCTTCAGATTTATAACCAACATCAACCAGTACTTCCGTTTCACCGACGCTAGTTACAGTTCCAATTACCCTGTCATGAGCTTTTACATCCTTAATTGATTCTTCATAAACTTCTTTCTGTTCCTGATATTCCTCTTGCCTTTCTTCAACAAGAGTTTCTTTATCATACACTCTTACTTCTTCTGCGAGAGGACCAGTTTCAATTTCCTCAACTCGATAATCATCAACTACTTCCGCAGCTTTCTCTTCATCAGAAAATTTTATATTTGTATCCTTTACTACCTTACCCATTAATTTTCCTTAACCTTATTATTTTTAAAATTAACCTTAACACTCTATTTATCTCTAACTTTATTAACTATTATATTGACTTGTTCTTTAAAATCCAAATTACTTGTATCAACTTCAAAAGCATCCTTAGGTTTTTTAAGAGGAGCAACATCTCTAGAAGAATCTATTCTATCGCGCTCTTTTAATTCTTCTATTACCTGTTCAAGAGCGATCTCCTGGTCATTCTCTTTATAATCTTTCAGTCTTCTCTTCGCTCTAGTCCGTACATCAGCAGTAATATAAAATTTATAATCAGCTTCAGGAAATACATTTGTACCAATATCTCTACCTTCCATTACAACATTATCATCTTTCGCCATACTCCGCTGTTTATCAACTAGCACCTCCCTCACCCCTGGAATAGCACTGAAAGGACTTACCAGTTCTCCAACCCGGCTGGTTCTAATTTCATTGGAAACATCTCTGGAATCCATATACGTGAGATACTCTCCATCTTGTTTTTTAAATTTAATATTGAGACTGGAAGCCAGATCTACAATTTGTTTTTCGTCTTCTATTTCAACATCATTATTAATTGCAGCAAGAGTAACTGCTCTATACATTGCTCCCGTATCAATATAAATATAGCCCAACTTTCTAGCCACCTCAAGGGCGGTGCTACTTTTTCCTGCTCCTGCTGGACCGTCTATAGCAATTATTTCACCCATTTTCATATCCCAATTTTATTAAAATTTCTAAATAATTGCAAATACTTAATCTATATTTATCAATAAAATAATTCTCCTGCTGACCTACTTTCAGAGATTGTTTTCCCAAAATTTTTTTACATTATTTACAATAATGCCAAAAATTATAATTACTGGTGAAAATAGAATTGCCATTATAGAATAATGTAAAGTATTCTGAAAAAAGGCTCCTGTTGAGTAAATGGGATAGATAAAAAGGAGGATAGAATATAAGGAAGCAGAACTAGTTACAAGTCCTAGCCAGAGGCTATATTTCTTGTGTTTGACAAAAGAGTAAACAAAAATAAAACTCAAAATTATATTCAAAAAATCCACATATCCCTGAGAGAGAAAAAATTTAGTCGTTTGTAGAGTCCATCCTGCCGCAGGAGGTGGTACAAGTATATTGATAGTACCATTTTTTACAAAATTAAAAAAAGCTGCCCCTAATGCCAGTAAATGCCCAACCTGAAGCAACCCATAATACCAGACTAATTGTTTTAGTGCCTGGTTGGAGAAGATATTATTTCCTTGTTTTACTTCTACTTATTGGCCCCTTTAGTTCTTGGCTAAATCTTTATAAAGCGCAAGATACTTAGTTACTGATTTCTCCCAGGAAAAATCCTGATTCATACAATTAATTATCATATCTTCGAACTCTGAGGTGTTTGTATAGGTTTCTAGAGCTCTCCTGACTGTTTGCAACATTGATTTTTGGTCATAATCCTCAAATAGAAATCCAGTCTCACCTTCCTGAACAGTATCAGCTAAGCCACCAGTTTTATGTACAATAGGAATGGTTCCATACCGCATAGCTGCCATTTGAGTTATTCCGCAGGGTTCATATCTGGAAGGCATTAATAGAAAATCACTTCCGGCCATTATTTGGTGGGCTAATTTCTGATTATAAGAGAGATCAATATAAACCTGATTAGGAGTCTCCTCAGCTACCCGCTCTAATTGGTAATGAAACTCTTTTCTTCCACTACCCAAAATAACTACTTTGATATTCAAAGCGAGTATATCATCCATAATATCTATCAATAGATCTATACCTTTTTGACCAACCAAACGTGATACTAGACCAAATACCGGAATACTTAAGCTGTCTTTCGGTAAATTACAATTTTTTAATAGATCTTTTTTATTATTTTTTTTCCCGGCGGTATTAGCCAAAGAATAATTGTAAGCTATATAATCATCACTGGAGGGGTCCCATTCCCTTTCATCGATCCCATTCAAAATTCCTATAACTTCATCATCCCTGCTTTGAATCACATCCTTTAATCCCGCGCTCAATTTTTCATCGGTCATTATTTCCTCTGCATGGGTTTCACTGACAGTAGTTACCTTATCAGCAGCCAGGATGCCTCCTTTAACAGGATTTATTTGGCCATACCATTCCAATAAACCAGTAGGCTCATAAAATTTTTCAGGAAAATCCAAATATTGTTTTTGGAAAAATCCTTCTAGACTTTGATAGCCAATATTATGGAGTGTGAATATTGTCTTGGTATTCTTAAATGTATCCTCTTCATTTAACTTGTACTTAATATAGACTGGTACCAAAGCTGATTGATTATCATGGCAGTGAACTATCTCAGGGGTATGCTCATTTCTCTGTAAATATCTAAGGCCTGCTCTTTGGAAAAATAAATATCTTAAAAATGTATCTTCGAACATCTCGCCTGATTTATTCGTATAAATTCCATCTCTATCGAAAAATTTTTTATTATCAATAAATACAATCTCAAATTTATAATTTTTTTCCGAAAGATGGTGGACTGAACATTCATAAGTTTCCTGTCCCAGACTTACTTCAAATTTTTCTATATTAAAATCAATTGTTTTATCTGTCTCTATAACACTGTAATAAGGAGTGATTAAAGTAACATCTCTGCCTTTTTTACTTAATTCAACGGGGAGATTACCAACTACATCTCCCATTCCTCCCCTTTTTGAGAAAGGAGCTACTTCTGAAGAAAAATAAATTATTTCCATATCGTCCAAACTATTTATATCTGACATATTTCCTTTCAAATTTAGACTTTTTTATAATCTTATAACTTCTAATTTATACTCTAGGATCTTTTCCCCTCCACTTTTCAGGTTAACCTGAGTTAATGGTATTACTACCGAACTTTGATAACCCCGTTCAAAACCACCTTCTGAAAGTGAAACTGTTTCAATTGGAAATCTTGCTATTTTTGTTTCTTGGTTGGATGATATTTTTATTTGAAACTGGTCAAATTCATTAATAACACTAATCGAATTAGTCCTCTCTAAAACCCCGGCACTATCCATTGAATTGTTACTCAATTCGCCCGAATCAATCTGAAAATATCTATCGGGTGCATCTCCTCCTAACATTGAAAAATTGAATTCTGGTCCAAATTGAAATGAATTGTAGTTTTCACCCTCATTTACCAATTTGTACTTAACATTTAATTCCGATTTACCAAAATGCATTTCTTTTGTGATCTTAAATTTTTGCCAATTAACCCAGCCCTTTCTTTTTAAAACCAGTTTTCTTTTATTTTCGTTAAATTGAACTTCATATTCACCCTCGATAAAGTCCGCAGCTTCATTATATTTGCCTAATTTTAGTTGATCAAAATTAACTGATTTTGATAAAATATGATCGATAAACATTTTTCTGGGGTGTTCATCATATCTCAAAAACTTCTCCAGTCCTTCTTCCTTGGCTTTCACCATCTCATGAGGATTTTCTCCTTCTTGGGACTCGGTTTTAGCCTGACTTACTTTTTTATGGTAGGATTCTTTATATCTATTTAATGTATTCAGGATATTGTAAGACTTATCCCACAGTGAAAACTCCTCTAAATAGCCGCCTTCTTTGGGACGTATAGCATAATGGAGATTTTCCTGAGGGTCATCTATTAAAATTTCTTCCTTACCATCTCTATCCAGATCCTTTTGCTGAAATCTAAATTCTTCATTTTGCTCCAGCTTCGTCAGTATAATTTTCTCCGCTTTGAGTAATTCACTATAAATTGCATGTCTCAAATGTGGTAAATACAATCCTCCAAATAATCCATGCCAATAAGCACAATTACAGGTACCCCGCCATAGATGTTGTTGGGCTTGTTTAAATTCCTCTGTGCCTGCAACTTCGGAATTATTAGCTTTAATTTTTTTTAACCGATCTGACAGATCTAAATATTTTTTCTGCATCCAATTAGATTCATCATAAATATTAAGAAAATTTCGCCATGTACCTCCTCTAAAAAATGGTTTTATTTCCTCAAACTCTTCCTCTTCTTTTAACTCTTCTACATAGGAATCAAATTTTTCTCCCTGCTCTGCTGGTAAAGTCCACTCACTCATTTCAAAATATGAAGCAGTAGGTAAGTATATTCTATCTTTGGGACTATTTTGCTCATAATATTCCTTGAAGGTTTGGGTGTTAATCCAATCCTGATTTGCCTGTAAAGTACTAAAAAATCTTTCCAGCCACTCCTCTTCAAAAACAGTTTTATGTGTTCCTGGCCAGACTCCAAATTTCTCTCCATCGTCCGCCATAACTATACACTGGTCATCCCTTTCAGAAGCAAATTTTCTTAAATATTCTACCGTAGTCTCAGGTTCTTCAAATGGTATTGCATATCTTAAATTTTGATTGATAGGAAAAATCCAGAGAGAATAGCCCTGTTCCTCAGTTATAAAAGCGCCATCCAATTCCTCCTGCTGCTTGCCTGCACACAAAAAATGGTAATCATCCACAGTAACATACTTAATACCAGCTTGAGCTATAGGCTTAGCCAACCCGGGTTCCCAAACTCTTTCAGTGAGCCAGATTCCCCGGGGAGAGTAACCGAACCTATCCTCCAGGTATTCATTCATCATTTCAATCTGACCAATTTTGTCTCTATCAGGTAACATAGGTAGAACCGGTTCATAAAACCCGCCGGAGAGCAACTCGATATTACCCCTGTCAACTAATTTGCCAATTTTGTCAATATAATCCGGTTTATGTTTTTCCAACCATTCCAGCAAGCAACCACTAAAATGCATTGTTATACTGAGCTCGGGAAAATTTTCCAGAACCTCAATAAATGGACGATAGCTATCCTCAAAAGCAGATTCAAAGACAAAATCAAAATTACCTGTTGGCTGGTGATTATGTATACCAAATAAAAAATTTATACTTTCCACACTTTCCCTCTGTGTTGGTGGTTCTAAAAATAAAAAAAGGATGCAGCTCTCTCAAACTGCATCCCTATAATTATTCCAGATAATAATTACATCATATCTATCATTCTTTCTGCAAGATCAATTACACGACTGGTATAGCCATATTCATTATCGTACCAGGAAATTACTTTAATCATATTTTTACTGACAAGCTGGGTTGCTTCAGCATCAAAAATAGAGGATTCAGTTTGATCAAGAATGTCACTAGAAACAATTGGATCTTCTGTATATCCTAATACGCCTTCTAATTCGCCTTCAGCCTTTTCTTTCATTGCGTTATTAACTTCTTCAACACTTGTTTCATCTACATCAAGTGTAAATACAGCATCAATACAGGACCCATCAGCAGTAGGAACACGCATTGCTTTACCATCAATTTTACCTTTTAATTCTGGTAGTACTTTTGTTGTTGCAATTGCTGCACCTGTGGTGGTAGGTATAATATTCTCAGCAGCAGTTCTTCCTCTTCTTGTTTTACTGGCGGGTGCATCAAGTATTGCCTGACTGGAAGTATAACTATGTACTGTAGTCATTAAACCTTTTTTAATACCGAACTCATCATTCAGTACTTTTGCAACTGGTGCAAAACAATTTGTTGTACAAGAAGCATTTGATACTATTTCATCATCAGCACTTAAGTCATCATCATTAACACCTAATACAATAGTAGAGTCTATTTCATCCTTAGCAGGTACTGTAAGTATTACTTTTTCAGCTCCCGCAGCAAGATGTTTTTCTATTTGTTCTCTATATCTAAAAACACCACTAGATTCGACAACGATATCAACACCTTTGTCATCCCATCCTAAATCGGCAGGATCCTTCTTATCAGTAACTTCAATCTCTTTACCATTTACAACTAAATTACCATTTTCAACTTTAACATCACCATCAAAACGACCATGCATAGTATCATATTTGAAAAGATATGCGAGATTATCAACTCCCACTAAGTCATTGATTGCTACTATATCAAGGGGAGTATCTTCTTTTGCTTCTAAAAGTCTTAACAATCCTCTTCCAATTCTACCAAAACCATTAATTCCTACCTTTGTTGCCATTTTTTGCTCCTTTGTTTTTTCTATTAACTATTACTTACTAATCAACTTATTTAACTATTACTTCAGGGCCAAAGTTACCCAAATTTTTTCACAATCTCAAAGACATCAAACTATAATTTTCATTTTTTTTATTCTTACCCCTATTTTCTAAGATAATATATTTATTGCAGTTATTGTTAAGATATGCTTGTATCTTTTGATTAGAACTAACTTATTCAACTTTAATCTTCTTAAAAAGTAACAAATCCAGTTTCTATTACAATCTAGGAAATTAATTACCACTTTTTATGACTCGAGTAAATTTTTACTACGAATAAACAATTCTGATTCTTGCATTTACAATTTTACATATCTAAGTTATCTGATATGGTAAAAAATATGAATATTTTCGGCACAGAGGAAGAAAATCAAGAGTTAGAACCTCTTGCAGAACGTATTCGACCAACAAAACTAGAGGAATTTATTGGTCAGGAAGATATTACTGGCTCTGGCAAGTTACTCACTCAAACCATTCAAAATGATAATTTATTTTCTATGATCTTGTGGGGTCCACCGGGAACCGGTAAAACAACTTTGGCTCGAATAATTGCCAATCAATCCGATTCAAAGTTCCACCAAATCAATGCTGTTTCTTCAGGAATAAAGGATGTACGAAAAGTTATTCAAATTGGTAAGAATAGGCATAGAAGAGGAAAGAGTACGATTCTATTTATTGACGAAATCCACAGATTCAATAAAGCACAGCAGGATGCTCTCCTAAATGCAGTGGAGAGCGGTGATATTATTTTAATCGGAGCAACAACTGAGAATCCCTCCTTTGAAGTCATTTCTCCTCTACTTTCGCGCTGTCGTGTTTTAAAATTAGAGCCCCTGGAAATGCAGGACTTAGATTCGATTTTAACCCGGGCTTTAGAAAAGGATCCAATTTTATCTCAACTAACTATTAACTTCCAAAAAAACGCTAAAAAATATCTCTTAAAATCTGTAGGGGGAGATGCAAGAAAACTATTAAATGGACTGGCAGCAGCGGTAGAATTAGGACAAGATGAGGAAGAAAAAGTACTAATATCTAAGTCAGTAATAGAAGAAGCACTTCAGGACAGAAACAGGCTCTATGATAAAGAAGGTGATTACCATTATGACACAATCTCGGCTTTTATTAAAAGTATTCGAGGTAGCGATCCAGATGCAGCTTTATACTGGATGTGTGTGATGCTAGAAGGAGGAGAAGATCCTCTTTTTATTGCTAGACGCTTAATTATTTTAGCCAGCGAAGATATAGGTAATGCAAATCCTTCTGCACTTATGATGGCTCAGGATGGCTATGAAGCTGTTCATTCAATAGGAATGCCTGAAGCTGAAATAATTCTTTCTCAGGTAACTACCTATCTGGCTTCATCTCCAAAAAGCAATGCTTCCTATGAAGCACTACAGCGAGCAAAAAATGCGGTTCAACAAAAAGGGGCTCACAATGTTCCCCTACATCTAAGAAATCCAACTACTGATTTAATGGAAGAGGAAGGTTATGGAAAAAATTATAAATATCCCCATGATAAGCCTAATCATTTTGTTCAAGAAAAATATTTTCCCGATAATATGCAGGTTAAAAAATTTTACCATCCAACTGAAATAGGTCGAGAGAAAAACGTCAAAAAAAGACTCGAAAAATACTGGCCTGAAAGGTATGGAGAAGATGATTAGGCCTTATTTCAAAGTAGATAAAGAAAGAGCACCTCAGTAAAGGTCGTGGCGCTCTTTCCTACTTCAAAAATTTATTGCAAATTCTTATAATCTTCCTTTGTTCACTAATTCTGCAAATTTTTCAAAAGATCTGTCATATGTCTTTTCTACATCATCCGGAAAGGCGCACGCAGGCAACTGATTCATTTTCAAATGATATTGAATACAGTCACAACACGTCCCTTTTCTGGGACAATTAGAATAAGTACAATTGCAAAATTCCATATTTTCTTCTTCTTTACATTCCATTATATTTTTCTCCTTATTTTCTTTTTCACTTAAAAAAAACCTATCTGAACTAGAAAATTTAATAAAAGCAATTATGATTTCTCAAGTTTTTAGTAAAATTCAACTTATATAAAGTTTATAACCAGAACTACGAGGACATTAAATAAGGAGGAAGAAGTCAAATCATGAAAATTTATATATAAAAATATCTTGCTGACAGGAATATTTTCTTAGTTAACCACATTCCCTATTCTTTCCCAGCGGATTTTTTCATCTATCTGAAATAATGGTTTTGATTTATCCCAGGACATAAAGACAAACAAGGGCTTACCCAAAATCAACTCAGAAGAGACAAATCCCCAATATCTACTATCAAGGCTATTATCTCGATTGTCCCCCATCATAAAAAAGTAGTTCTGTTTGGTAATATATTTTTCCTTCTTGGCACCTTCAATAATCATATGATCATTTTCTATCGTAAAATCATGCCCAGAAAGACCAAGCACATTCCTAAGCACATGTTTGGGAGTTGATTCTGGGGTTAGGGTATCCCCCTCTTCAGGTACATAAAGCGGACCAAAATTATCAATATTAGCGGGAGAAGAACTAAATACGTTTTGCTGGGAATAATCTTTGTCAATTATTTTATCTCTTACAAATTTGCCCTTGGGGGGTAAAGGATACTTTTTACCATCTACAAATAGTTTTCTCTTTTTTATCTCCAGAGTTTGTCCTGGTCCAGCAATACATCTTTTAACATAACGTAGATGCTTATCTTTAGGAAATTTAAAGATTAATATATCACCCTGCTCAGGTTTAGTAAAGGAAGGCAAACGGAAAGACGGAATATTAAATCCAGTTCGTGTATAAGGAATTCCAATCCAATCTGGTGTTCTTGCTCCAAATAAATACTTATTACCAATTAAAAAATCTCCCGTCATAATAGTATTTTCCATAGATCCAGTAGGAACCATATAAGAAGCAATAACTGTAGATTTAAGTCCTAGAGCAATAAGTATTATAGCTACCCAGCTTTTCAGTTCTCTCCAAAATTTATTTTGGTCTGTTGATCCAACTTTATCCATTACTCTAAAAAACCCTTTATTTTATTAATTTATTAATTTCCTGCATAAATTGTTCTTTGCTTCTAGGCCCAACCCACTTATGCTGAATTACACCTTTATTATCAATCAAGAAAGTAGTGGGGACTCCACGAATTCCACCATACTTTTCCATTATCGATTTTAATGCCTTCCCTTGACCTACCAACACGGGATAATTAATATTATTTTTTTGGACAAAATCTTTGATCCCACTCACAGGTCCTCTTGGCAAAGCAATACTCACAATTGAAAATTCTTTAGCCTTATTCTCTTTCTGTATTTCAATTAATTCAGGTATTTCTTTTTTACAGGGTGGACACCAGATACCCCAAAAATTTAATAAAACTACCTCACCTTTAAAATCTTTTAATTCAACCTGTTTTTCCTGCAAATTGTTCAACTGAAAATTAGGTGCCTTACCCCCCATCTCACCAGGAGCAGCAGCGGATTCAGTCTGAGCTTGTTCTACTTTACTTTTATTACTTTGTTTTTGGACTTTTTGTTCCGAGGACTTCTTATTTCCACATGCCAAAATCACAAATACCAATGAAAATATTCCTATGAAACTTATTAATTTTTTAACTGATTTCATATCTTTACTTTCCTTTTTTGTTTAAAACTGACTGCATTCTCTCTGAAAATTCTTTGGCTTTGAGATAACCAATAATTCTTTTGTTTTTGAGTTCCTTTCCTTTTTGATTAATAAAAACGATAGTAGGTAGTCCCTTGATATCAAACTGTTTTCTTAATTTTTGAACTCTAGGCGAGGACCTTTTAGTTAAATCAACTTTGATAAGATTAAACTTTTGACCCAATTCTTTTACTCGGGAGTCCGTAAATGTAGTTTTTTCTAATTCCTGACATTTCACACACCAATCAGCAGAAAAATCCATTATAATTGGTTTTTTATTTTCTACTGCCTTCTGATACACTGAGGTGCTATAATCCTGCCACTTCAGGGTAGAATTTGTCTTCTTTTCAGCAGGATTGAGAAAGACTCCTGCGCCAAATATTGCTCCAGCTGCTATAATTGTTTTGATTATCTTAAAAATATGCGCCTGCTCATCAGTGAAATGTTTGAATAAGAGGAATAAGCCCGACCCCAGTAAAAATAAGGGCAAAACGTAATTATAAACTGTTTTTCCAATTAGAGGACGCAAAAAGTAAATTGCCATACCAATTAAAACAAATCCAAAAATCCTGCGGACACCAACCATCCATTTACCAGAATTAGGAAGCTGATCAAGTTTATTTGAGAAATAAGCCAAAAATAAGAAAGGTGCCCCCATACCCACTGAGAGTGTGAAGAACATAGTAAAACCTATAATCGGATCTCCAATAGAGGCAACATAAGTCAAAAGACCTATGATAAAAGGACCAATACAGGGAGCTGCTACAATGCCCAAACTTAAACCAGTCAAAAATGACCCTAGATAACCTTTTTTATTAGTTCCTATTTGATTTAATTGTGAGGGTAAACTGAATTCATAAATACCAAACATGCTCAATGAAAGTGCTACAAGAATTATAGCAAGGCCTATTAATACCCAGGGATTTGATAGAATCCCCCCAACTAAACCACCTGTTAAAGCCGCTACTGTTCCCAAAACAGAATTTGTCAACGCCAAACCCAATACATATAAGACCGCCATTAATAAACTTTTCCCTTTATTCTCTTCAGCCTGTCCTCCAAAGAAACTAACTGTAATAGGAATCAACGGATAAATACAGGGTGTCAATATTAATCCTAGTCCTCCAACAAATATTAAAAGATAAGTAAGTAAGAATCCTTTTTGTTGAATGGATTTACGAATCTGCATCCTCTCTTCTGAAGAGTCAGTATTATCAATAGAACCAGAGATTGAACTTGTATCCGAATATTTTTCAAAATAGTTTTGATTAAGCTGTTGAACTTCCGCACTATCCTCAAGAACCGGAAAAATACTCTGAAATTGTGCTTCCTGCGGTGGTAAACAGGTAGCATCATTACAGCCTTGATACTTTAAACTACCTTTCACTTTCAGAGTATCTTTAGAAATATTCTTAGAAACAACACCCTGAATTAGAATTACTATTTCATCTTTATAAATAGCCTGCTTTTCATCCAAAGCTTCATTGAAAACAACTTGATCTTCAGGATAGGTGATTTTGTTAACTTCAAAATTATTTGACGAATCAATTTTGACTTCAGTTTTGATTGTGTACTTATCTAAAGGCGTATTTGAATAAATATGCCAGGGGGAATTAATCTTGACTAATAGTGCCGTTTTAAATTTACCTGATTGAATTACTCCATTAGTACGTTCTTGGGGAGACACTTCTACGATTTGCTCGGCAGAAAAAAGGGTGGTAAATAAAATCGTTAAGACCAAAAATGATAGCTGCAATAATTTATTTTTTCTCATAGTTTCTACTTTTTGTTGATTATATTACTGATTGAAAATTCCTTTTATACACTGCCAGACTCTTCTAATAATACTCTTATTTCTTTTAACACATTTTTTGATTCCGTTAATATTTTCCTGAGTTTTGTTTACCCCTAGTTGTATAAATTCTTTATAACGTAAAAATTCACTCCAATGCCCAGAACCAATATCCGGCTCAAGCATAATATCTGCATTTTTTAATTGTTCCTTACCCAAATAGCCTCCTTTAATATGTTGCACCCGGGACATAATATCTAATAATTTAACCTCTTCCAGAGGCTTAAAATTTCTTTTCCCTACAGAGACTCCTATAATAATATCACTATTCCCTGCTTTCGCTTCATCAACTGGAACCGGTGCTGTTACTCCCCCATCTACAAGTAATTTACCATCTTCCCGGCAGGGTGGAAAAAAACCAGGAATTGAGGAACTAACCTGGACAGCATTTCTGATGTTACCTGAATCCATAATTTCAGATTGACCAGTATTCAAATCAGTACTAACAGCACAAAATGGAATTTTGGTATCCTCTATCTCACCAGGTTGAACCAAATTTTCAATTGCTGAACTCAATGTCTTCTGATTCAAAATTGACGATTTTGAAATAGCAAAATTTAAAACAATTCGCTTCCCAATAGAGCTAGCGAATTGAGATAAAAAACCAGGATTTTCATCTTTCTCTGGAACAACCTTTTCAAGACCAAGATCCTCATAATCTTTATGCTCCAAATACTCTTCTATTCTGGCTATTAATAAATCGGCATCAGGTTCCTGAGCATACATTGCTCCTACTATTGCTCCCATTGAAGTACCAGCAATAAAATCGATCGGAATATCATTCTTTTCAAGTACTTTTAATACTCCCAGATGTGCTAGGCCTCGTGCACCTCCAGCACCAAGAGCTAAACCTACTTTTGGTTTCATAACTTTGATTGCCTTTTTAAAAAAAAGTTACAAATAAAAACATTATAAATTCCAAATATAAAAAAATAACAGACTATACTACTTCGAATTTTTTAAATTCAAACATTTAAGGTCTATTGAATTTGGAACACAATTTATCCTCTGTATATAATCAATTTATTCTTAAATTAATTATACATTCCAATACTTCAATTTCTTTAGGACAAGTTATTATCTACTATGTAACTGTGTGATTTTTTTTCTTAGATTTACTATACAATGATTCATATATCCAATTTAACCCTTTCCGTCTCGCTATCAAATTAATTTTCAAATAAAACTCTTTTTAATAAAAACAAACTAACACAGAAACTGTTGTTCCAATAAATTATAATTTGCTTTCAGCGTATAATATTTGGTGTTAATCTATATTCATAAGTCTCACCCCAGGCTATTTTCTTGCTCTACTTTGCAAAAAAAATCCGCATTAAAGCAGGTGTAAAATTTCAGTTTATCAAGGCATTTCCAAAAAAAACAGAAGATTCTCGTATTTGTTTTTACCATATCCTTGCTCCAGCTCTCGCTTTCCGCCTTGTCGAGTTTTAAGTTATTAGTCTAATACATTTGTATAAAACTTCCATAAAATTACAAATGAGAATCTTCAAATCTTAAACACCCGGGTTGGTCTGTCTTGTGAGGCTACCTCTATATTATAGTCTTCCGAGTTCTTTGTAGCATCCTCTTCAAATAACTCTTTTACCTGATAAGGCTTATTATTCTTTTTGCTTAAGTGGCTTAATATTAGATAACTAAGCTCTGGATTTTGGCTTTTTATACTTTTCAAAAATTTTAATGATTGTTGATTTGACAGGTGACCGACTCTACTTTTCACTCTCTGCTTCAGGAATAATGGATAAGGACCATTCTGCAACATCTCAAGATCGTGGTTAGACTCAAGATACAGTAAATCTAAATCAGACAAAAAATGTGTCACAGAATTTCTTACATCACCTATATCTGTAGCAAGTCCGATTTTTTTGTGGCCATCCGAACATACCATACCAATCGGATCAACAGCATCATGAGGAGTATGAAAAGTTTTTATTTTCACATCTCCAATACCAAATCTATCCCCTGATTGGAAAAAGTTCAGCTTCACTTTTTTAAAAAAATCTTCCTTGAGAGCATTTTTAGTCTTTGGAGTAATATAAACAGGTATATCATACCTTCGGGCTAAAATGCCTACTCCTTTTGTATGGTCGGAGTGTTCATGGGTAACTACTATAGCTAATATTTTTCTGGGATCTATATCAAATTCCTTCATCCTTCTTTCTACTTCTTTACCACTGAATCCCTGATCTATTAATATGGAGGAATCTCCAGCTTTTATAAAAGTACTATTTCCTTTACTTCCACTACCAAAATTACAAAAATACATTAAGAACTCTTTTTCTTACCAGTTCTACCACGAGTTGTTAACTCCTTGCCCTTCTGGCATAAAGGACATTCTTCTGGAGTATACGTTGGTATTTCAAGATTAACTAAAGCATGATATTCCACCCCAAAATCGATATCTTCTTCACTTCTGTCTACAATCACTCCCACTCCGGCAATTTCTCCACCTTCCTGGTTTACAAGATTAATTAGTTCTTTGATTGAGCCTCCGGTAGTGACAATATCATCAACAATTAATACTTTTTCACCATCTTTAATTTCAAATCCTCTTTTGAAAATCATTTCACCATCTACTCTTTCAGAAAATATACTCCGGACTTCTAATTCCCTTGCTACACTTTGACTTATAGGAATACCTCCAGTAGCAGCTCCAACAACAACTGTAGGTGATTCATCTTGAAAATATTCTGCTATGCCACTACACACCTGATCAGTTAAATCAGGATATTTCAATAATTCGAATTTTTCCACATAGGTATCACTATGTAATCCTGAGGTAAGTAAAAAATGTCCATTTATAATAGCATTATTTTCTTTTAATAATTCCTCATATTTATTAACATCCATTTCTTCTCCTTTTTTAGATTATTTTGAGTTTAAATACTATCATTAATTTTTAGTCTATTTAGAAAATAAATCAGCGTATTTATCTACTGCATTTTTAATATTTTCCGGATATCTGCCCTCCGGAAAACTAATTCCCCGGGAAACATTTATCAATCCCGCCTCTATTTTATTACATACCTGGACAGCTGCTTCAATAGTCCCTCCCTGAGAGCCAATTCCTGGAATCAAAAAAGGCATTTCAGGAAAATTCCTTCTTATTTCAATTAACTGTTCAGGTTTAGTTGCTCCCATGACCAGTCCCACATTCTTTGATTTTTGATATAGCTGCTGACAAACCTGGGCAGTCTTTTGATATAATTTTGGTTCACCATGGTCCTGTAATTCTCTTCCGGATGGATTAGATGTCACACAAAGTACGAAGACTCCCTTTGTTCTATCTTTGATAAATGGCTTAATACTCTCCGAACCCAGATAAGGATTTATAGTTACTGAATCGAAATGAAAATTTTCATACATAGCTCTAGCATAGAATTTTGAACTATTCCCGATATCGCCTTTTTTAGCATCACCGATAGTAAAGATTCCCTCCGGAACATAATTCATTAAGTCGGACAAAACTTCAAATCCTTTTGCTCCCCATAATTCAAAAAAAGCTAAATTAAATTTATATGCTGCTGCTTTTTTACTCGTTATATCAATCAAACTTTTGCAAAAAGTCAATACACCTTGAGGTGACTTTTCAAACTGGTTGGGAAACTTATCTGGATCTGGATCAATTCCTACACATAAATAATTATCAACTTCTGCACTTCTATTTCTTAATTTTTCTAAAAATTTCATTATTTTTAGTTCCTTACCTAATTAGTTTCACTTATCTCCATAATTTAACTTTATAACCAATTTTTTCAAATAAATGTTTACAGACGTAGAATTTATCCCATATTAGCATTATATTTAATCACTAAACTGCAAGTTAATTAACTGAAATATAATACTTCATATCACTATAATTCAATCTTAGTTAAACTTTGACTTATTTATTGGTAATATCCAAATGTTAGTTGAAATTTTTTCTGGAGAGGTTCATTTTTTATCATTTTTTTGAGGTTGTTTATTGGTTTTCTTCTTTCTTTTGGACCATGTTTGAAACTTTTTTCTGAAGT
>Ga0102941_1000061_pt1 | contig 39412 bp, 47 predicted proteins | sample SalPonR2_C_D2_MG_FD_79281 | JGI IMG/M metagenome (GOLD analysis project Ga0102941, IMG submission 79281) | Salt pond soil microbial communities from South San Francisco under conditions of wetland restoration - Salt Pond MetaG R2_C_D2_MG | ecosystem: Environmental > Aquatic > Marine > Intertidal... | reverse complement strand
CCCTTCACCTCCGTGTAGAAGTCCTCAACATCGTCGTCCACGTGCAGGAACACGTCACGTTCGCCTTGCACGGAGTAGTTCGGGGCATCCTTGGGACGCTCGATATACTCGAAGGTCATGCCTTCATCAGTCGTGTAGCCGAAAATGACAGACTCCTGCCCATAATGCTTGGCAAGGTGGACGAGGCTATCCTTCTGAATGTTGTACACGATGTAAGGGTTCTCGACGTTGCCGTATTTGCCTTTTACCTGAGTAAAGCCGTAATTGCCGCGCTTGAGCACTTTTCTCAGCCTCTCGTTACGCGTCTTGTTCTCTGCGGTGGGCAAAGCCTCACCCATCGGGTTCTCGGCTGTCACGATGCCGATGGTGCGCACAGACGGTACGAGACCGCGCATAATCTGTGCGATGCGTGAGAAAGATTCCTGGATAGGAACATCAGGAAGAAGTTTGTTTGCTTGGTCGTTCATGTTCGTGTCGATATGGGTTTAACAGCAATCAAATTTAGTCCTTCTATCCTAATCGGCAAGCCCTTCTCCTCAAGCTGCCTGTTGATTGCTTTGTCTATCGTGTAAGGAAAGGTGTAAACAAAAGCTTTTGGGTCACTTCCGCGCAAACACCAGTGCCCGAATTTGACAGTTTTCTTTGTGTTGGAAATAATCACCTCGAAAATATGAGTTTCCTGCTTACCGTTAACCAGCATGTCAGCCACCACTCTTTTAACAGGACAGTCTGCGTGTGGGACGTATCCAACATCGGTAGAGCTTGACGAGACTTGCCTGCACACGTCAGCAGATACTTTGATTACGTCTCGTGTATGAGTCCTGCGGTACAAGTCCGGGTCTTCCGTGTTAGCGATAAGCTTCCAGTCAGGACTATCAACTCTGGCTAAAAGACTAGAGGCTCGGCTGACCGTTCGGTACCCCTTATCCATCAAGGAGAGTGCTTTTGATTTTTTCATGTTAATTATATATGTTTAACGAATTTCCTACAGGCATTGCTCAAGGTAACTGTCTGCTTCGGACTCTACATGTAGGCGGGATCCCTGAATAAGTTCAGCCACAGGCTTGGATACGTATGGGACGAACTCGGACGGCTTGCGCAGACGCGCACGGATGTCTAAGTCGCTCTGACTGACCGTAAGATTGAACTGAGCGGCAGCGTCCTTGTTGAACAGGCTGCCTGTGTTGTGGTGAGCGTCGTATATCTTGTCTATAATGCCCATCACGTCCGCAGCTGACTTGGAGCGGGTCTTGATAGCTCCGAGGAGCTCTTGAGCTAACTCCACCATCTTAACCCACTTCTCGCCGCCGTACTGAGTCACGCCTTTAATCTTAGTGTAATCAGCCCAAAACGGAGCTTGAAACAATGTAACCAAGTCCTCAGCTGTAGGTGCGACCACGCTGATTTCGTAAGGTGCTGGCTCGTCTATCCACGTAGAGTACGTCTGGTTCTCTGCTGCGCCCTCTAGGTCACGCTCGGGTGCGCCTGTCGGGTTCACCTTTATGCCGCCGACGGGGGCGCTTTTCACGTAGTTGGCGACTACCTCCGAAGGGATGATGTCGTCTTCCTCGGCGGTCAATGCCTCTTCGTAGCAAGCGTAAATCATAAACTCAGATATACGCTTTCCGAGAGTATAGACTGCTTCCTCAAACGTGCGATTTACGCGTTCTGCACGCTTTTGTGGCACGATTTTGGTGTCTTGGTAGCCGTAGTCACCCTTACCGCGACCAATATCCCACCAGAGGGCGTACAGGGCGTACACATCGAACATCGCCTGTGAACCGTTCGCAGGGAGACGGTACTGACGTTCGGCTAGGTAGTCTTTGTACCCTAGAACCGTCTTACGATGGTTCGGCAGGTAATTCTCTCTAAGCTGTGGTGTGGGTGTCATATTTTAACTACTTAGGCAAAAGGGGAGCGCCTTGCAGCGCGTAGAAGTGCATTGAAACATGGTCAACCATGCGGTGTTCCTTTGACACAATTCCTCTTTTTACAAGTATATCTCTCGCGTTGCAAAGTACGCCGCATGCGTAATTTAGATTCATTCCAGAAAGGCTGAACAACTCCGAGTCGGTGCGCTCTCCACCAGAACTCAATGCATTGAGGATGAGTATCTGTGCCGCCTCAAGCATTTCGTTGTAGGTAAGCCCACTCTGCTTCCCAAGGTTGGTCTGCTGTGCTATTTGCTTAGCCTTTTCAATAGCTTTGGTGTCTGTTTCAATCTTCATAAACTAGATAGCGACAGGGTTGGCGTTGCGGTTGAGGATTTCGACTACGGCATCGCCGTACTTTTTGATGATGTGGTCGTGAATACGCTGGTCGTAAGGTTGACTGAGAGTACGGTAGGAGTCCACTTCAGTATCTGTGAGGCGGAAAAGGGTCTGCTTCTTGCAAACGCGGCGGAGACGCTTGGAGTTTTCGTAGTCGTCGCAGAGGCGACCGATGAACACGTCCTCAATCTCGCAATAGGACTCACCCTCGACACGGGCGGCAGTCTCCTTGAGAATCGCGAGTTCGTCAGCAGACATCTGGTAGTTGTTGCACCCGCCGCAGCCGCTCTGGTGAACCGTACCGACGCGATTTCCGTTTCGGTAGATGGTTGCCGAGTAGGCGATGCCGTCCATGCCTTCCATGGACTTGACGTTCTTTACTTCGTAGTTTTCGGTTACTGTGTTTTTCGTGGTCATGCCCCTTCCTATACATGAGCAACGAAAATGTTAACCACGTAGTTATGGTATGAGCCACAAATCCTTTCCAGAGCTACAGATGCTCGCATCCGTTGTACGCTTCCAAGACCAGGGAAAGCGCAGCCGTAGAGTACTTGACCACCACGTAAGCCGCCGTGCTATCGTGGAAAACGAGATGTCAGGTCCTGTGGTTGACTCGGAGGAAGTAGTCGAGGAGTTTCCTGATCGCGGGTACAAGGTCGTCAAGCAGATTTACAGGTTCGACCCTACCTGCGACCAGCAGGAGATGATGATTGCCCGCTCCCTAGAGGATGACGGGTACATCGGTATGGATACGGACGCAGAGAAGTACTGGAAGGAACTCGGTATTACCAGGTTTCTGAAAGGCGGACATGGCGACGTGTGTTGCGTCGGGCTGTGTCCAGAGAAGAACAAGTGGTACGGGTGGTCGCACCGTGCAGCAGGAGGCTACGCACCCGGCGAGACGGTAGAAGATGATGCTATTGTGTCAGGCTGCTTCGGTAAAAATAGTTCTCCCTACCAGAAAGGGTACGTGTGCAAAGACCTTGATGACTCTTTTGAGATGGCCAAGGTTTACGCAAGCGAGGTCGGATAACCATGAACTACGCAGACACTATAGATAAGGTACGTAACGCCTCCGAGCAGGCAGGTAAAACAGCCGCCAGCATGCCCAGCGGGAAAGCTGACGTTTGGGACGAAGACAGACGGGCTAAGTCCCATTGGCAGTGTGCGTCTCGGTTCTTTGATGACCTGGTTGACGGGCTTTTGCGCGAGCAGAGGTACGCCGATGACCCATCCATGCAGTCCTCGTACGATGAGTGTACGACTGGTAAAAGGTTGATAGACTCGTTGAAAGACGTGGACTGGAGCAGACCTCTCGTAGATGTGTACTATGAGCTCAACGAACCACGCCACCCTGTCAGGAACAACCTATTGTGCCACAATACATTCATTACATGTAACGCCTTAGACGAGTAAATCCGTTCTACGAGGTATGCCTGACAATATAAAAGCCAACGCCTACCTCGTTCTCAAGTACAACAAAAAGCAGGGTTATAACTCCACTCTGAGTGTGAAGGCCACGAAGAACAAGCCTAGTACGGCGTCCGACGAGATTGCTGTCAAGATACAGCTTGATGTACCTAAAGCCTTGTTTACGAAACCCGCGTACGAAGCACACCTGACCATAGACGAAAGCTCAGCTCCTACGATGGTGATAGCAGACTTGAAAAACAACATTGAAGAAGTCCTGCGCGAACGCCTTAACTTGAGCGTCTCTGTGTCAGGTACATCCTGTACTGTTCCAGACGAAGAAGAGGTGTGAGGTTAACATTTTCGCCCCTCATGTATAGGAAGGGGCATGAGCAGCAGAATTACCAAAACTTCCGTCAAAGTCATGCACACCTACGGCAAGGGTCACGGGTGTACTAACGAGGGAATCACCGAATACGCCGACACCCTTATTATTCAATGGGGCATCCCCTCGGTGGAAGACGCTGATTCCGACACTGACCTCGTGCTGTGTGACGGCTCGCTCGGTCGTACTGAGGTGATTCAGGACGAAAAGCACCTCCGCCGAGTCATTGGTAGCGCTAAGGGCTACGTTAAGGCTGTCACTACTTCCCGCCACGCCCCAAAAGGGAATACTATCGGCGCAATGGCGGGAGGCAATTACGTTAAGGACAGCAACGGTATGTTCAGAATCGTGCCCTTCCCTGTCCCTGTGCATGACCGCTACGAGACTCCCGAGCAGTACGACATGCTAAGTGGTTAACACTTTCGCCCCTCATGTATAGGAAGAGGTAACAGCACGAAAGAAAACCACGAAGGAAAGACCATGAAGGAAAAAACATTTGACGACCATTTCATTGCCTATGTCCAGTCAGGCGACTGGCACAACTCGGACGACCGAGACCGCGCAGAGCAAAAACTCAGTGACTGGTTCGAGGGGTTGTCGGAGCGCACAAAATTCGCTATCGCGGCGAATTACGTCCTCTTTCCCGAAACGCCCATCGAGGACAACCCTTGGCTTCAAACGCTCTCCGAGGCTGAGCAACGTGTAATGGGCGCGTTCCGCTATGATACAGGCGGAGCCCACGTCTATATCGAATTTAAGAAAATCTCCTAATGGGGTAAAATACGACTCACTCAGGCAAGAACTATGAGATTCAAGAACCTACTAAAGAAAGTCCCCGCTAACACTAACCGCTTACGCAGTGAAGAGCGCATTCTGACGACGCGCGGTATAAAACACACTGACGCGAGCAACCAGAGCTACACGCGTGTGGACTACCTTGACATCGTCGTCTTCGTCGTCGGCGGCAAGATTACGTATGTATCCGAGAAAATCGCGGGTGCGTATGTATCTCAAAACAACACCGTCCTGCGACCCTTGCCTGATGATAAGCTACCAGAAGGGTTTACTCAGTACCGTGCAGCTTCCTTGGCGTACTCTATGCTAACGGTAGTAGCCAACGAAAAGTACCTTCCAGGAAGCTGCTTTAATTCCCTTGCGTTCTTGGAGTCCGAAGCAAAGCTACCTGAGAATGAGCGTGCGCTGAGTATCCTAGATAATATGTTCACGCTTCAAGACCAGACAGAGGAAATCGTAAGGTTGCACGAGAGGCAACTTGAGGTCTTACGCAAGATGGGACGCGCCTACGCTTACGAGGTCTACAAGCAGACCCAAGCCGCTACTAAGACGGTGGTATCGGACAGCGAAGTATGAAAGCCTTATACCTATGGAACGGGAGCGGACTAAACGTCCTAGTACCAAAGAAGCGGGGTAAGGGGTACCTTAAAGTGCCTTTTGGACATCACCCTGTTCCAGCCCTATCAGACATAGAGGTAAGTGAGTCGGTTGACATGGACGGGCTAGACGGGATGCTAACCCTCCAATACGGCTATACCTATCCCGACAGTAAGCGACAGGCTATCGTTGACCGTGTGATGCCCCGATTAGCTGAGGTATTCAAGTTTAAGGAGTGGGAGGAAGTGTCTAATGACGCCTTCTTTGACACTCACAACAGACAAGAAGCCACTACACGGACGGTGGTATCGGATAGTCCAACTGACGAATAGGAAGACGGGCAGAGAACTCCCTAGTAATATCCCTGCGTGGGTTTCTCATATAAGGCTGTGCATACACCACCTCGACAATACCTGCGTTAATCATAGCACCGTGGCACCTGTGGCAAGGCTCGTGTGTGCAATACACTTTACAACCCTTAGTGTCGAAGGGGCAGTTAAGCAGGGCGTTTACTTCTGCATGTATAACCCGCTCGTACTTCTCAGGGGCTTCCCATAAGTGCGAGTCTTCGCATACACCCGAAGGGAAGCCATTGTAGCCAACAGAAAAGTGCCTGTGGTCAGGAGACACGATTACTGCACCTACCTGAGTGCGGGGGTCTTTGGACATACGGCTGGCAAATGCAAAGGCAATGTCCATCCATGCGAGTTCTATCTTTGATTCCATGTAAGTAAGAACGCGTCCATCGCGTAACGTGATCGCTGGGGGTTGTGTAGCTATACTCTGTGTCAGCCAGTCTCCTCCACACATCTGCTCACAGACGGCAATGATGTATGGACACAAAAAAGGCCGAAGATACCAAGGTGCTTATGGTATGCTCCTCGCTTCGCTCAGCCAACGCACCCTATCTCGTATTTCGGCGTCTCCTTATTCAGGAGAAGGAAGTGAGTGTACAAGTGGTTGGGCGCGTGGCGAAAGTTAGGCAAACAAGCGGTCTCAGGTGCTACTGTATCTTCGGATCTAGTCGTAGCGGTTGAGACGCAACCCCCAGCGTCCACGTGAGCCCTTGCGGAGACGTGCGGAGAGTGTGTTTTTCGGTGAGTGCGTGGGGAGTAGGCTCAGCAAAAGCTCTCCCGTCTCTCACGTGGACACGAGTTTTCCGCAGAATCCTTTCAGGATTTTGCTCAGGTGGCATGTACCTGCGCCCCCTAGATTCGGGGTCCTAGAGCCGCTTCTCCGTGGCTAGTCCTACGGCGAGCTGCGCCCTTTGCTGCGTGATTCCGTCATTACTCCCACCATAGGTAAGTCTCCGTTTACCCCAGTGTCCTCTGACGAAGGCGTAGTTTTGCTTCCACCTTCGGGCTCTGACGTCGTCACGCTAACAGGTACGACATTTCTGCTACGTCCCTCAAACGCTGCCACCCCCGTAAATTCATTTTTCGCATTTCTTACGTGTTGTTTGCTGCTTACTGCATTGTGACTTTTTCTGCATCCCTAACTCCTGGCTGCCCTGACCTTATCGCTGACCTTCCCGATTTCTTATCGGTACTGTGGTTCGTGGATACTACGGTACGTGGGCTTAATGCTGCGTATGAAAGGGTTGATGTCTGCTTATAGCGTTACACTTACATGCTTTATGGTTGAGGGTGGCTTGTTTGAGTCTGCTGACGACTCCCACTGATTCGGGTGTCCTCAGACAGCACAGGGCTTTCGCCCCTTTCCGTACTGGCGCTGGGCGACCCACCTTGCACACGCCCCCGTATGCTCTCAGTACCTCTTGGAGGAGGGTACCCTGGGTGAGCCAAATCTAATGCCCGAAGTGACGCGTCTGCGCCTGAACCCTCTTGATAGAAGATTCCGACGTAGCGCGGCTTCTTAGCGCTACCTTTGCCCGCCGCATGGCACTCGTCGAACTCTCTGATTTCGACGGGTATTCCGTTGCAGTTGGCATCAGTAATAACCTCACCTCGCTCGGTCAGTATAGGGGCAGCGCAGGGACTCACGATCACACTCTCGGGATACGAGGTGTGCTTTTGATGGTACGCCTTGACTGTGAGTTCGATGAAGGTCACGTTTTCTTAGAACAGAAAAATGTTCTTATAGTATGCCATACACATTCTCCCTATGTTACACATCTCGACGCCCGCACGAAATCCGGAGGGTAATTGAGCTTTGGAAAAGCAGAGCAACGCACCCCGACCAGGTCGAGTTTGTAGTCACTGTCGATGCGGACGACGAGAAGGGGATCGAAGTCATTGACTCCCTTGACTTGCCGCATGTTTCTACCGCAATCCAGCGCGAACGACCGTTTTGTTGCGTAAAGGGTTGGAACCTTGCCGCAGAGCTCTCTACTGGAGACGTACTAATTGCTCTCTCGGACGACTGGGATCCTCCTGCAGGATGGGATAAGTTGCTTACTGACTTCGGAAACGGGTCTTGGATAAGAGAAGACAAGTGCCTGTTCGTCAGTGACGGGTACTTGAACCAACTGTGTACCTTGCCTGTAGTGTCCAGACCCAGGTACGAGAAGTTCGGCTATCTGTACTACCCCAAGTACCACTCAATGTTCTGCGACACCGAACTCACGCAAAGGGCGAAAATGGACGGAGCTTTGCTGGACGCTCGGCATATCACGTTCCAGCACGTACACTGCGACGCTGGTCTTCGCGGCAGGGACGAAGTAGACCTAAACCACAGCAGCAGCGAGCACTACACGACAGGGGAGCTGCTTTACAACTTTAGGCGTGCGCGTGGCTTTCCTATTGACGCAGGACCAAAGGCTGAAGTGTACCTTGCCGAGACTAAAGCATTAGGCGAGAAGTACGCCTGCTACATGCAGGTGATTAAAGACGACTTCTGCCTTTATGAGACATGCAAACGCCTAGTGGATGAAGGCGTATCCCATTTCTTCTTCTGCATTCCTGACGCTTACTGGGACGGTCGCCCGACTCCGGAGAGCGACATTAAAGAAGTGATGCAGGTAAAGGACGAGCTTAACAAACTTGATGGGTGCGTAGTGAAGTCTCGCGTGTTTAATGTGGAGAAGTACCGCCACCTCCCTAACCGACTCGCAACTGAGACATGTGTACGCAACGAGTCTAAAGACTGGATCAGCGGCGAAGGGTTTAAGCACATCCTTATCATTGATGGAGACGAGCTTTGGATGCCTGGGCTGTTGCGTAAGGTCGACACCATCGTCAAGCACTACCACCCCGCAGCCATATCCTGTGCCATGGTGCCTGTAGTGGGGGTCCCTGGCTATCCTATACATGACGCTAAAGACCTTGCGACAGTTTACGTGAGGGGTGACGCGCGATTTGCGGAGTGCAGGGCCGTGTTCGGGGTTTGCAGGAATATTGATGCCCACGACGTGATCCACTTTACAGCTACTCGCAAGACTAGTGAGGAAGTCGTCACTAAGATGCGAGTGTCAGGTCACTACGACGATCCAGCGTACGCGTTTGAGGACTTCATAGCCAATACTCTTCCGAATGTTAAGGAAGGCATGAAGGACGTACACATGTATCGCGGCTACCAGGTGTGGCCCTCCATCCGCGTGTGGACGCCGCGAGAGTGGGACGCCATACCTGAATCACTGCGTCCTTACCTGACTGACAAGGTCAAGCCATTAGGTCAGGCGGCAGTAAACCCTGTCGGTGCGCTGACAAACAGCACAACAAAGTCGTCCGCGACAGCCCATCTGAGCGTTCCTGAGAGCTTGAGCAGACCGCCTAAAGTAAACGTTCCTCGTCCCTCTCCTTACGCACCAGCACCAAGTGCGGACGAACTTGTAGGCGGAGGCGGCGGAGGCGGCGGAAAGCCGAGTTTCAGGCCTGTACCTAACACGCCCCCACCCGTACCTAAAGCTCCCGTGCCTCTGAGAGCGGGACGGCGCAGGTATGTACGCTCAGACGAGCGGTCAAACGGACCAGGATTTAACCCGAACAAGCCTCCGAAGGCCAACCCTCCAAGGAACAGTGGACCCCGAACAACTTACTGATACTACCGTTGAGGAGATCATACTGTGCGAGCTCGTTAAACAAAACGGTATAGCGTTTTGGGAGCTGGTTAAACGCGCAGTACCTGCCGACTCTAATAGTAAGACAGCGCACAAGAAGCAGATAGTGAACAAAATCACCCAGCTGTACCAGGAAGGATACCTTCGGTACGAGAAGCGGCGGGTGTACAAAGAAAATGGAGGTAAGAGAGGTAAAGGCCTCCTCACCTACAGGATGTACGTGTACTTGATTAAAAGACCTGATCGCTACATATCTGTTCTAAACGAGTATGAACGAAACCGTTAACGACACAAAACGTACCGTAACGCCGCAGCATTGGGTAGTAGCTACAATGAAGCGACCTGTAGTGTGGGCGCGAGATGACGATGAAACGTGGATTATGAACCCGCCGCGTCGCTACATAATGAACGCATGCCATGTGAAGTACGTGGCAGACCACGTAGAGCGGGTGTCTGACCTTAACGGTTCGGCTAAGTACCGCCCTTTGAAAGGTGGTGTAAACCTCGCAGGAAGGCGCATACTTGTCGAGCGCATGCGAGACCGAGGAATAGGCGACCTGCTCTTTTTGACAGGACCTATGAGCTGGCTTCAGCACATGTCCTCGCACGAAGTGACGATCGACGTGTACGGTCTAAGCAAGCGAAGTCAAGTACTTGCGCACCACCCCGCCATTTCAAACGGATCGGTAATGTTCGGTCCTACTCACTACGAAGACCTTGACCTCTATGAGGCGCACTGGATGATTGAGTCCGTCACCGAGTTCAACGAAGAACCTGACCAGCCGAACGTGTACGACGCTCTTTACCGCAGCATGGGCGTTGATCCTTCGACAGTTGATCCGCGCTTCAAACGTCCTAGCATAAACCTCGTAGACCAAGACGCCCGCAACTGCGACGCGCTCATGTACCACATCTACTCGTCGTATGGGATGGACTTGCGGTCACAACCCTACCTCGTATTTTCACCGCTGTCTCACAGCACGCTGCGGTCTATGAACTATGGTCAATGGCTTCAAATCATGCGCGAAACCATAAACAACCTCCGCATTCCTATCGTGGTCGTGGGTCACGTGAACGAGGGTCGTATGCCTGTCTTAGACATGAGCTTCGGGGCTTTCATGCAGCAGGTAAACCAGATGGCAGAGCAATCGCGAGCAATAATCAACCTTCTCGGGAAAACACCTGTCCGCCTCGTGGCTTCGATCATCAAAAACGCCGCTGGGGTAGTATGCCTTGACTCTGGACCGCTTTACATCGCCCAAGCCGTACGCACGCCAGCCGTATCAATATGGGGTACACACGATCCACGAGTACGTATCGGGTACGACCCTGCGTACATGGAGTTGTCGGTGTTCAACCAGGATGCCGACCCTAAAGCCCCCACCTACGCATACACGGCTACAAACGCTGACGATATGCGGTGCGAGGTGCTTCTTTCGGTGAAGCCTGAACAGGTGCTGGAGAAGGTACAGCGCGTAGTCACTCCCACCGGAGGCTAGGGTAAGCGTTATTCGGTGGGTTTGTTTTCCCAACAAGCCTTACGTACTCGTTAATAACGACGTCCAGCTCCTCTAGCGATATTTCAAGCCACGTGCCGTAGCCCTCAGAGGTGTTTATCTCAAGCTTCCACGGCGGGTTGTCTTCGATTATCTTCCTTATGCTCATAAGGAAATCGAACCCCTCGCCTGAGCGCATCTGCGGCTGCTTGGTGCGATCGTGGACGCTCACTCGGTTCGTAACGAGGAAGTCTATAGACTTTCGCCTAGCTTGCAGCTTGAGGAAGGCCTCCCTTTCTTTGTTGCCATGGCGAGACACGTAGGTGCGTCCGCCAAGGTCTTCATCTGACCATAGTGAACCCATTACTTAGCAGGTAACCAGAACTTTGTTTCGGCTCTTTCCCATTCATCATCAGGTATGAGGTCTAGTAGCTCCTCAAACGATTCACCTTGCGTGTGTGCTACTTTTGAGGGTACCTCTCCTGCGCCCACTGCGCTTGCTCGCGTCATCCTGTATTCTTTTTCACCGTGTTGGGCGTGGATGTTCTTCGTAACAAGGTATTCGTCTTTCGGGGTTGATACCTCAATCCCCGCGAGATTATCAGGTACGCTGTTCGGTCGTCCCTTGAACTGTACTGACGTGAACTCCATTATGAGATTGGCGAGTGTTTGCGCGTAACTTTCCATGCTGTACTCCTTGTCGTAGCGTTCTTGGTAGGCTTTGTGGAGCTTATCAAGGTGACCGCTTCTTCGGAGTAGCTTGAAAGCAAGATTCTCAGTGCTGAACTCACCTCCTGACTCAAGGCCTGACTGGCGCAGTGCTTTCATCTTAACTTTTAGAGACTCAAGACATTTGGTTGAGCATTCTCCGTCGTCAACCGCGTTGTCGATCATGTCTTTGAGTGTGTCAGCCTTACTTTTGACAGCCTTCAGGTCAATGAACGGGTCTTCTTGGGAAGGTTCTATGACCCACTCGTCGTTTGTCAGAGAGTAAATCCCTGTTGAGGCGTGAGGCTCGTGCATGTCTTGAGCGTAGAGCTCCACCTCATGCCCTGCTATTTTAATGTCGTGGCTCTCGTTCCAGACGGTTTTCTTGGCGGTGAAAAGCTCACGTATGACAGGGTCAAGGCCTACGCCTGCCCCGTCCGTAACGACCCAACCCTCAGTTTGGCTGTCAAAGACCACGTGGAGGTCTATGTCGCTGCTATCAGTGTAGTTGTAGTTGGCCAGAGAACCTGTGACGATCACGTCGACGGGCGCGGCATCTATGCCCAAGAAGTCAACAAACTCAGCTGCTATATCCAGCAGGCGTGCGCGTATCTCAGGCTTGATTTTGCCGTCCTCCCATACTTTAGGGCAGAGTTCGTCGTGAAACTTAAAGTCCATGCACTAAATACGTTCTATATAACATGAAACTTTTAGTACACGGAGACCTACAGGCTACCTGGGGCAGAGAACGGCTATACAGCAACCCAGATGAGTCTTTGCAACATTACAGAATCAAGCGCTTCTACAGTCAGCTCCATGACATATACTACAGCAAGGGGTGTGAGGGTTTAGTAGACCTTGGAGACACGTTTGACGATCGAAACGCCATACCTATACCGACCCTTATGGCTGTTGTAGAGGGCGCGAGCGAGTTCAAGACAGGCTTTAACTGGAAACTAATAGGAAACCACGACCAGTACTACAAAAACACACGGGTACACTCTGGGAGCGTTTTGAAGGGGACTTTCAACATCGTGGAGTCGTTTACACACAAGCTTGTAGATGGCACCCTTATAATTTTCGCCTCGTACCCCGAGGATGAAGATTCTCTGACGGCGGACATCTGCGAGTTGGTACACACCTACCGACAGGACAACGTCGAAAAGGTAATACTTTTCGGGCATTTCCAGATACGAAACTTGGCGGACGCCGCCAAGAAAAGCGAAGGTCTTCCCTCCAGCGTGCTAGAAGGCGTTAGCCTTACGCTCCTCGGTCACGTACACAAGCCTTCTGCCGTGGCGGGATGCAAGGACGCGTATTACCTAGGATCACCCTTCCAGCAAAACTTTGGCGAGTCCAACGAGAGTAAGCGCGTAGCTGTTGTGGATACGGACACGTGCGAGGTTGAGTTCATACCTCTGACAGGCTTTCCAGAGTACAAGTGCGCCACTCTTGACTACTTCCTTAAAAACGTCAGTGAAGACAGCGAAGACCGATACCGAGTTCAGATTACCTCCCAAGAAGATGCGGAAATGTTTTACACGCACCCGCTGTCTTACCGTGCTGAGCCTGTGTACGCGTTTGCCCAGGAAGAGTCTGAGGACACAGAGGAAACCAACGTAGAATGGGGACTTAGCGAGGCGATGGAGCGGTACGTAAAGCTGAACCCCCCTTCCAACTTCGGTATAGACGAAGACGGCGAAGTAGTGGTTGATTACGGTAAGGAAATACTCGAAGCTTAGTACATCCCTGTTTTCAAGCAAGATTGGTAATCAATCGTTTGAGAAAAATAAACGTACCATGTACTATTTAGGGCGTCAATAAAACGTACACCTAAACGTACACCTAAACGTACAACCCTAAAATACCATGAATCAAATCAGCTCAATCGGCTTTGGTGATGACGCAAACGTCCTTGCAGGTTACGCCCTGTCTGCCAATGATCGCCTCGGTAACATCGACTTGCTTATCGAGAACACTGGCGACAACGACCTCTACCTCAAGGTAGCTGAGTATGATGGTGCAACCTCGCCAAGCGGCTACGCCGCTCTCGGTGCGGCTCAGTCCATCGTTGCTCGTGGTCAAAAGACCGTAAGCCTGAATCTGCTTTCCAAGCAGATCGGCTTCTTCGGCTCTGGCGACACCACTGCGAACATCTCCACAGTAATCCGCAACAAGGCCGATCTGCGCAACCCGCAGATCGACATCGTACCTGTCTTCGCCCGCAAGGGTTGGGGCTTCAACGAGGGTATCGACAAGGCAGCTTTCCGCAGCCCTGGCTATGACTCTCCGCCCGACTTCCCAGACGAAGGCGAACCTTCTGGTGGTGGCGGTTACTAATCCCACTCCATTTACGAAAAAGCCCGCTCTATTTGAGCGGGCTTTTTCTTTCTTAGCAGTTACCGTGGTAAAATGGCGGCTTCTCGGTGAGCCTAGTCAATAGCTTGAAGCTTGTTTACGCTGTCTTCGACGACGCCGTACACGTACTCCTGATTGCAGAACACGTACTCTTTGTTGTCGATCTTGATAGGGTTGAGACGCTGGCGCTCCAGGACCACCTCGTCGCCTACTTCGGCTTTGACTGTGCAGCCTTTACCCTTCTGACGCAGGACGAAACGGAACTCTTCGATCGCAGGGCGGTACGATTCTGGAAGCTCAAGACCAAGTGCAAGGTCTTCGCGTGCAAACATCTCGCACAGCACCCATTTACCCGCAATCTGGAAAGTGTCGAGTTTGATTTCCTTGTCCGTGAGTACCGCGAGGATGTCATCCTCGTGAAGCACTCCGAAGCGGTCTCCAGGTAAGCCTGCGTTCTTGACGACGTACGTCGAGCTGGCTTTTACCTTCTGAGGCATCTGGAACATGATAAGGTCGCCTTCTTTGGCGTAGGTGGTAGTATCAACTGAGAGCACCTTTCCAAGTTCGTAGTCGGCGTCCTTTTGTGCTTGAGGAACGATAATCGAACCGATTATCTGCTCTTCTTCGTTGAGCTGAGATACGGCAACTCGGTTGCCGAGTACCTTGATGTTGAGTTTATCTTTGTCCATAGTGCTAAGAACGGATTTTTGAAGTTAGTTTGTTGAGTTGGGCGTTTAATTCTCCAGTGAGGCCTGATGTACCTCCTGCTGGCTTCCTTTTCTCCCACAAGTCCATCGCGAGTTCCGCGTCGTCGTTCGGATCGATCCCTTTCCCTGTTTCAGGGTCTTTCGGCATCTCCACTACTGTAAACTTGTCCGAAGATATTCGTGCTATTTTCCGCACAGCGTTCCACGAGTCAATAATAGAGTCCTCATCAAACATCAGGCAAATCTCCTTCAAACCGCGTATCTTGGCTATCTTCTTAGCCTGCTCGTGGCTAACTGCGTGCTTGAAGATGGCTACAGGCACGACATTTTCAATGCCTCTCTCCTTGATCACTTTCCTGAGGGACAGGACATTGAATATCGCTTCTACGATGATGATAGATACGCTCTCGTGTTTTCGAGCCTCGTCTATACCATACACCCAATACCTTGACCCGAGTTCTAGGTCATACCTGCTCGGAAACTTCTTTGTAACCTTGCCTGGAACGTCAGTGTACGTGCGTCCTTGGTAATACACGACGCGCTCCCACTCGGTTACTGGGAAGATAGCATAAGGCTCCCATCTGTGGTCTTGTCGTGTGAACCCCGCACCTGCTTTTATGAAGTCCTTAATATGAAGGTTCTTGCGCTTAGCCATCTTGGCTATCTTCTTGTAATAGTACGAGTCAGGGTCGTCTTTGAGGAGTGTAAAGCCTTCGGGTAGCTTGACGCCAGTAGAGAATCCCTCCCTGACCTTCTTGCGACCACCGCCTATTTTCTCTGTAAGCTCCATGAGCTCATCGTCGTCGACAGGTACTTCCTCGCGCTCAATGTCGTACCCCAAACTCTTTGCCCACCTGTAAAAATCCCCTGAGTGTCCAGGCTGGCCTCCGCACCTCCAGCAGTTAGTAAGTGCGCTGTTGAGGTTTATTGACCTGTTACCAGACTTGTCAGAGCATTGTGGGCAGACGATAACCAGTTCCTCGGAGGTACTCCTATGGGGAACGACGTCGAAATAGTATTCTACTGAGTGCTTTAAGGATTCTGACATACCTTGTAGAACAGTTACGCGGGGAACTGGTCTTTAGTGATGACTTCCTTGAAGTGTACCTTAGCGTTAGCCTCAGCTTCCTCTTGGGTTTCACCTGGCTGCGGCGTGTACTCGTACTCTCTGTTGTTAAACTTGATTGACTGCTTGTTCGCCTCAGAAGCGACCGTTCCGAACGAGAGCACCTCCTCGCCACCTACAACTTCCGTAGTGTTCTGCGAACCAAGAGCAGCGTTGTAATTTTCGCTGGCACGCTCCTGAAGCTCCGTTGATTTGTTGTACACGTCAGTTAAGGCATCTTCGTAGCTCGGCGAACCCTCAAAGCCATAAGGTACAGCATCACCCGTCCCAGGCACCTGAAGGAAACCGAATCCTTCAGGATCTTCAGGGTTGGCTTGCCTGTACTGCTCTATTTGGTAATCAGCTTCGAGGTCGGCTACCTTAGAGAGTATCTGACCGTTGGCAACCCGAAGTGCCGACGCGTCGTCTTCTCCGTTGAGGTCAACAGGCACCTCTATGACTTCGCCTCTGTACGTGATGCGCCTCGTTTGTACGCTTCCCGTGCTTACCACGTCGTTCTCGATAGCTTCGTCAAGCTGCTCAGACGTGGCGTACCCGTCAGCAGTCACTCTAACGTCAAGCTCAGCGTCAGGGTTCTGGAAAAATACACCGTCCTGCTGAGTCAGGCTGTTGAGCCCTACCCCGCCTGTAAGTTCGTTGGCTGCCGCGCTGCGCTGGTCTTCTATACGCGCTTTCACGCCTTCTATTATGGACGCAAGGGAGAGGTCTGACACTGTGTCACCTAGGGGCTTGTTGCCTGCCTCAGGAAGAAATCTGTTTTTTACTAAGTCAAAGGCAGGAAGCCAGTCTACAACCTCAGGGTAGACTTGAGCTATAATCCTGCTCGCGTTGCTACCGTCGTAAGATAGCTCATCCATCTGAAGACCCCCGCACCATGCTCTTTTAAGCAGGAAAACCCAAGACGCCTGGAGGTTCAGGTCGTTGTTCACCTCAGCTTGTGGGTTTTTTGCCAAAACAGAGCGTTCTGACCCCCGCAGAAGAACTAGTGCGATGTTCTTGGTGAAGTTCGGTATCCCCTGACCTTCGACTAGGTTTATGTAGCTGCTCTCAGGTACGACGTTTTCAGTGCCATCCTTGGTTAATAAGTACCGGTAGTCGATACCTCCCCTACCTGCGCGGGCAGCGTTATACCACTGCTTCAATACTGATACAACAGGCGGCAGTCCGCCCAAAGATTCCGCATCTTTACCTATGTTGAAAGTAAACCGTACGCCTTGATACGCCTGGTCGTACCCAGGAAGTTGCAAAGGAAGCGAGAACCTTTTTACCTCCATAGGGTTGATGACTGACTCTGAGAATGACGCAGAATGGCAGAACTGGTACATAATCCCATCATGCACGTTCGCTATGGTATCAGGCGTGGTTTCGTTTAAGTCGCGTAGGTCAAACAGGGCGACCCACATGTCTGATCTTTGAATCTCAAGACCGCCGCGCGTCCCCCACCTGTTCTTTGTAGTTACGATAGGCATAACTTAACTACTGCATGCAATACCCAGGCACATACTCAGGATACGTAGTCAACAACAAAGACCCTTACCAGATGGGGAGGGTTCGGGTACGCGTACCTGCTGCTTACGGACCCACCGCAGGCGTTGACGGATCTATCTCTGACGGAGACCTTCCTTGGGCACTGCCCTCGGGACTCCCCGCAGGCGAGACGTCAGGCAGTGGCGGCGGCAGCTGGATACCGAACGTAGGTGATCGTGTATTTGTCCGCTTTTTGGATGGTGAACCAGAAAAACCAGTATGGGAGTGGGGGTCTCAGCAAAAGCCTGACTTAGACGTAGAGGAAAAAGACAGGTTCGTGAAAGATTTCTACGAGACCCAGAACGGCTCATCGACTCCTAAAGCTCAATCAGGGTTCACCAAGTATGGACATGTGTGGTGGTTTCACCCTACTGACATCACGTTCAGCACTCAAAAAGGATACTCTATAGTCGCGACCGATGCGAGTTCCATTGCGCTTGACGGTCGAATAGACATAAGAACTCCGCTCGGAAACAGCATAGCCGTAACCGACGAGACAGGGCTAGACCCTCGGTCAGGAAGTGTAGAGGTATACAGCAACAACGCTTTTCAGGCTAAGTTCGACGATCTATTCTTCACAGGTACCGCGTACCTTATGAAAGCCTTAACCACTTACACGGTCGAAGCGCAGGTGCAGTCAACTATCGCATCCTCGGCTCGCGTAGACATAAAGGCACCTGTCTTGTACACGACAGGGCGCACCCCTGTGACCAAGCCAGAAGTTCCTTCTAACCTTGCGGATGCGTGGCTATCCGCCAGCCTGACAGCAGAAGAAAAGGTCGTGTTACAGCAATCCTGGGTCGCGCAGCAGCAAGCAATATCCAATGACTTAACCCCTTTCGAGATGTGGCACGTTATCGGGGTAAACACTGACTGGCGCATATCAGCAAACCACATGCTTACCGCAGGTAACATTTATGAGACTGTAGAGGCTCTGTACAGTACAGCTACGTCAAATCGAGAAATGGTATGTTCGGAAGGGTACGGACTAACGTCTAACTCGTACTTCGGAGCGGTTGCGTCAGATTACGTTCTTGAAGTAGGGTCTTCTACGCTGATAAGTTCAGGTAGCACCATGGTTATACAGGTGGGAGGACGCACATTAAACATATCATCAGCTGGATTCGTATTTAGTTAAGACATGAACAGACCAAAAGGATTTCTTACCATCACAGGAGGCCACCGAGAGGACGGCAAGTTTGTCCGAACACAGGACGCTATCGACCAAGGCCTTCTTGCTCGCCCAACCTTGAACACTCCGAAAGGGTGGGGCATTGAAAAGCACGAGCTTCCGATCGGAGAGAACCTATTCGTAGATCAGGGGCGGCAGCTTCTGGCGTACGCGTTTGGGTTTGCTGAGCCTATCAGCAACCATGTCTGCTCCCGATTCGGGGTGGGTACAGGTACTTCACCTGCCAAGGTGACTGACGTAGCTCTCCAAAACCCCATCAAGCTCTCAAACAGCCTGTTCACGAAGGAAATACAAGGGGTAAGCTTTCCTGCGCCGTTTATCGCTCTCGTAGAGTTCTCACTGGGCGTAGCGGACGCAAACGGCTACCTCATAACCGAGCTGGGCTTGTTTTCAGGTGATGACACGCTGCTTTCTCGAAAGACGACTGTGGGCATTAACAAGTCAAGCGAGTTTGCCCCCGTGCTGAGTTGGAGAATACGATTTTAGGCTCGGCGTTTTTCGTCCGTGGATTGTAGTTAAGGCATGAACATCCATGTTTCCGATTCACAAGAAGTAGCCGAGACAGAACACACTCTGTTTGAAGTCCTTCGCTCAGGACCTACAGACATGATGGTGATATTGAAAAATGTCGGCATCAACACGGTGAACTACCGTTTCCAAGAACATAACGGCACTAAATGGGTCGATATGGGTCTTCTCGGCACCGACTTCTACAACACTATCATGTCGCGTCAAGTTCGTACCTTGAAGGTGAACTCGCAGTACCCTCAAGTACGCCTCGTCGGCAACGCCTCAGGCGGTGCTATTCTTGAGTTCTCTGTGACTCGCGATTACGATAGACAGTCGGGAGGTCCTATACCTATCCTTTCACTGTAATGAAGGCGGCAATCGTAGAGGACAACGTATTCTCCGCTAAACTCGTAAGAAAGTACCTTGAGAGCGGAGGAAAAGAGTGCGATCACTTCTCCACGGGTGAGGAGTTTTTATTCGCGTACGACATTAATGGAGAGCAATACGACGTGATCATCTGCGATTTAACGCTTGGAGGTCAGCTCAGCGGGGCAGACGTGCTTGAAGCCGTGATAAAACGCGAAACAGAGGCCAGCCTTATACTGCTTACGTCCGCGTACTTATCTAACGAAATTCAAGAGTTCTGCAAGAGATGTCCTGTCAAGTTCATTAACAAGCCTATAACAAAAAACGAACTTCAAAGCGTAAGTAAATGACTGACGAACACTACTTAAGGCGTACTGAGAGACTTGAAGACCAAGCTTTACAGCAACAGAATATCAACGGACAGCAAGCCGCTGTTCTTGACGAGCTGCGTGGCTACGTACTTGACGTTAAAGATCGCCTCGAAGACGCGTGGTCAACCCTTCAAGAGGTTGAAAAACAAACCACCAGAACGAACGGAAGGGTTACGGCGGTCGAGGCTCAAGACAAGGTTCAAGACGAAGAACTCGAAGAAATTAGGACTTCTATAGCAGAAGGCTTCACTGACTTGAACAATGACCTGTCCGACAAGTTTACCAGAATCCTGAGTGCTACATCAAGCATAGCAGACGACACCGCTGACTTGAAGAACCGAGTGTGTCAGCTTGAAAGCACAAGCGATAAGACGCGGAAAGTGGTCGATTGGGTTGTTCGCTGGAGGTACACTTTGATTGGCGGCGTTTCCGTGGTGAGTGCGCTCATATACGCACTAGACAAAGGGTGGATCTCTATAGCCTTCTAAAGGTCGTACATATCGTCCGGATCGAGACCGTTCAGATTGCAGTAGATTGCTAGGTAGTCTCTGTGCAAGGCATCATACCCTAGGTCTAACACCAGTGATGAGTCAGCGAGGTGCAGGGGGTTAGGGTCTACGATACCTGGTACGTCAGAGTCTAACAGAGTCTGATCCAACGACTCCCAGAAAGGGTCTTCCTTTCCCTTCCCTAAAACCGACGCTATCGCTTCGGCTGCTTCTTCGAGGTTCATGTCAGGAGTGACTGCGTCCTTGTACAGCTTTGCAAAGCCGACCGCGCCTACCCGAGGTACGCCTTTAATGTTGTCAGACTTGTCTCCTATGCACGCAAGAGCTAAGGCAACGTGAATAGGTCGGTGGACTTTCCACTCCTCACACACGGTCTTCACGTTTACGGTGCGTTTCTTGTTTATAGAGTAGTACCTCACGTTCTCGCTAACAGCCTGCAGCAAGTCCTTGTCCCCTGAGGCTATGTAAACGACGTTTCCTGCGCTCTCTGAGCGGTAAGCGGCTGTGATAACGCCGTCATCACCCTCAGTACCTTCTGCAACGCAGTGAGCAGCCCCTAGGAACTGCTCAGAGACGTCCTTGAATATCTCCATCTGCTTGTGGTAACCCTCAGGCTTGTCTTTACGAACTTTCTCGTTCTTTCGTTCGCCATCCCAACAGAATAGAAGGCGGTCTGGGGTGGTCGGTAGGCGACCTGACATAGGGTTCAGCAGACTAAGGACTATCTTCATAGCCATAACGACGCCTTCCACGTGCTCGCCGTCACTGTTTTCGTACACCTCACGTTGATTGTAAGCGGCGTAAAACCCTTTAGCATACACGCTGTTTGCGTCCACTATAAGATCTACGGTCCGCCCTTCTGAGCTTCTTCGTTGTGCCATTTTATGAATAGGTTAAGAACCCAATCAGGAAGCTGAGTGAGGTCTACTGTGAAACCTACGCCTTGTTTTGCAAAGTCGTAGATCGTACGCCACCGACTATCTATCGTCTGCAGCGTCGTCCGAACGAAAAAAGTCTCGGTCCAATCTAAGGCTGTAGGTGAACGTTTTCTTGGTTGAGGGACACTCAATTTCCAGCTTCTGGCTCAAGTGAGGCGTGTGCAACTCTTGCTGCTCTTCCAAGAAGTCCTGGTCTTTAGGCTCAAGTGCGTAGTACCACTCAGCGTACTCGTTCAGAGTTTCAGCCTGCGTGTCGTTGATTGTCACAACGCCTGATACGATGCGGGCAGCACGCTCAGTAATGGACTTGTCTCGCTTGTGGAGATTGAGTTCATCGCGCACGAGCAGAGGTCGGATGGCTACGACGTCCTTGCACACGGGAAGTTCGATGACATCGTACCCCTTGTACCCTTGGGTCTTCTCACCCACCTTCTCCAGCATATCGGGAATGACGACCTCCTCTGTCCAGTGGTGTGACTTATTGAAGGGGGACGTAAGGTGCAGCGTGAGCCTGTTTGCCTTCGGTATTGAGCGTGACACCATCAGCACGGTGTTCACGTCGCCGACAACAAAGTCCTCAATAGGACACCCGTTCAAGTTGCAGACGTACGGCAGAATGTCGAACATGACGCGGTGTTCGTTTTCTTCCACGGAGACGAGTTCCATCAGTTTGTCGTCCACGAAGTTATCCCACGGGTAAACTGTGATTTCCCCTTTGGGGAAAGACTTAGGAGCTGTGTACCCGTGGGATAGCAGCGGCATGGTAACCTTCAAGCGTTCGCGTGAAGGAGTGAGGTCTTTCAGATTTGTTTTAATCGGCATGATGTACCTTTGTTGGTTGTTTCTAAAGTGTAGAACAGAAAACCCGACGACTATTGTCATCGGGTCTCTGAGAAGAAGAGAAGCAGGTTAAACCTAGCGGGAAACCAGACCTTCGTTGCCAACGACGCTCTCGTTCGATGGTACCTTGAGGTCGGACGGGTGGATCGGATAGTAGCGGTCAATGGATATGGTCATCTCGTAGTACACGAGCTGGTTGCCTTGCTCCATGTCCGCGTCTGTCGGCTTGAGCCCTGTAAGAAGCACCCCTTCAAGGACGTACGTCGCACCAGGTTGCATAACGTCAGCTGGCTGCGCGTCATTGATGCGGTTTACTTCGTTGGTCAGCAGCTTTTGGTTCGGCACGAGCCAGTAGAAGTACCCGAAAGTCTTGATGGACGACGTAAGGGACACCCCGCCTGAGCCTGGGTGGGCAATCTGCCAGTGCCAACGCTCAAGCGCCTCAGCCGTAGATTGCGTAAAGCCGTAGCGGGCAGTGATGGTGATTGGATCCTGCGGCGTGTCTCCGCCGAGCTGGTAGTTGACCTGCTGGAGGTACTTCACAGGGATGGTTTCACGGGTACGGTTAGGGAACGGAAACTTCGTGATAGCGAACTGTACTTGTTGCTCCCACGCGGCTACACCGTTACCTCCTGCACCTGGCAGATTGATGCTGACTTTGAAAAGGTCAGAACGTTGTTGTTCAAGGTTCGATCCCGCCGAACCCCATACGTTTTTATACTTGATAGGCATAATAGACTCCTTCTTCGGTTAAGATGCTTGGTTGAGGACAGCACCAGACTCGCGAACGGTAGCGTTCACAAGGATGCGCTCAGCGGCGTCTGTCGGTATGATAGACAGGTCCACGACAACCTCACGGCGGTTACGTGTGTCCGCGTTGTTGTTGGTAGAGTCGATTGTCAGATCATAGCCTTCAATGCCGCGCTCGTTGCGGATACCCTCCAAGAAGCCGCTGTAGGCTTCCTTGACTTGGTCAAGGAGGGTGTTGTCATTTGGCTCGAAGACGAACTGACGTCCGATGATGCTCAGGCCGTTCACGACGTAGTTCACGAGGATAACGTTGTGGAGGGCGGTGAGCTTGGATTCTGCGCGTTGCAGGGTACGTTCACCGTAAACTTGGATACGACCACGGTACAGGAGGATCGGGTTGATCGAGTTGCCGTTACCATAGGCAGCGTCTAGGTTTTCATCCTGTACGCGGTCGAACTCGACCGCTGTGGCTTCTGGAAGCTGACCACGAGCGTCACCCGCCGCAGCGAACCACGGCTTTGCGTTCTGGAAGGTGTAGGCGAGGGCGCGGAGCGCTCCGAGCGAAGGAGGCGTCCAAACTGACTGACCAGTAAAGGCGTCCGCCATGCGGAACCAGTTCCAGTAAAGCGCGACGTACGGGTTGTCGATACGTCCGTTTCCTGAGTAGAGACCGTCTCCGTTATGCCAGTCAACCGCTTCGCGCAGGTTGAGACCTCGGGGAACGTCCAGCACGGCGACTGCGTTGACTTTTCGGGCGATGCGAGCCATCTCCTGTGCCATGTAGATGTCAGAGCGACCGGGAGCGGCGATTACGTTCACTTGTACGGCGTTCTTGTCCTCAAACACCTTGACGCCTGTAAGCTGGTCAGTGTTAGGGTTAAGCGATCCGATGAAGTCTTGGATAGTCGCTGCCTCACCGTTGAACCCTTTCGAGAACTTCGCGTCGTTGAGGTTGTTTGGACCAGAGTTCCAGCCTGCGAGCGTGTTAGCAGGTGCCTCGTCGCGAAGAACCATGACGTCGTCAATGAGAGTGCTGTTACCGTTCACACGCGTAGTCACGTAGTTGGGATCGGTCGAGTCATCGAACACGACATTGTCGAGCGTTTCTTGTAGTGAGCCGTCAAGATAGACGAGAATACGCTTGGTGTTGGCTGACGAGCCAGGGGCGATACGGACGTTCAGACCTTTGCTGCTGGCTGACACGCGTACAACGTCGTCGACGCTGACTGAATTAGCCCACGTGCCAGGGGAATTAGCGAGTATCTGCATACAGCGGCGACGCGAGTACACGCCTGACAGTACTTCTACCTTGTAGATTTGACCTGCGGTGTAGCTGTCCTGCAGAGGCAGAGGTTGGTAGCCTGATTCTGCGTCGGTCGATGTCTCAAAGTAGATTTGACCAGGAGTCCCTGCAGATGCGGGAACGAGAGTACGGACTTTGACCTCCTGCGTGTCGTGGCGACCACTTTGTGTGATCTTGATGAGACTCCCGATAGGGAGGATGTTGGCGAAATCTGTATAGGACGTAGGTGCGTTGACCACTGTGCAGGCGTACCCGTTACGGTCACCTACGATTTGAAGAGGTACGCTTGGGCTGGCTTCGACGGGATCGTCCTCGTACTCGTAGCAGTCAAGAAACGTCTCAGCTTCATTGGCGGCGTTGCGGACGGGGCAGGTGTCGACTTTGGCGCTTGTGTAGTCATCTTCAAGCGTCTGAGCTTCTTCCCCTGAGGACACGAGGGTCACTTCGTTGGTATTGAGGTCAATACTTTCGACGCGAGCGTTTACGGTAGAAGCCTTTCCAGCCTCTACGATGCGAACGTAGTCGTTTTCCGCGAGCAGGTTTGCGTTCTGGGTGCGTATGACGCTCGCACCTTCTGCACCTGAAGCTCCACCTGGAACGGCTTCGGTGTACCTGCGACCTACGCGGACGCAGATCAGACCATCGCTGAACTGCGAGATAAGGGCGGCGGCTTGAGCCATGTATGAAGTGTGGTCATCGAGCGTAGATGGCGTCGGCGCGAAAGGTGGCGTATTGCTGAGCGGTGACACTGAAACGGGGCCGCCAAGTTGACGCGCGTAATCCTTAAAGGAGCGCGTTGGTATCGCTACGTCGAAGTTTCCGCGCTCGGCGATACCAACGATACCACAGCGGAAGCGGCTTTGTATTTCAGGGATAAATGAGTCGTCAGTGACGTTCACATATACTCCAGGGAATTGGCGTGTGATGGACATGGCTCTTGGTCTTGTTAAGTTTTAGGTAAGTCGTCTGCTGCATTAAATACTTGGTTTGCATCAAACTCTCTTAAATCTTCTTCTTCGATTATTTTTCGCGGGTCATCCAGCTTACCCAAGTCTTCTGGAGGCAGTGCGCTAGTACCTGTCGTGATTTTCCAAAGCGCAGGGTGTACCTCTACGTCAGGATCCGTCGAGTACCCTTCTAATACCACTGTGAAAGCTGTCCTGAACGTCATCTGGTCACCTTCAGGGCTCCATTCAGTCGGCGTGTCTATGCTGCCTTCGAGGTACAGCCTTAGGCTTCTACTCTCTACGCCCGAAAAGGTAGGGTCAAACACAGGTATCCACGTTTGCATTGTACCTGCAGCGTATGACAGCGCACGCATTACGGAGTTAACAAACCACGCCTGAGTCTCTGGATAGTTGCAGTAGTGGTTTATTTCGTACTTGTAATCCCATCCCGTAGGCATGCGTACTTTTGCGGTGGCTGAAAGGTCATCTCGTGTAAGCGTCCCAGAACCTTCCAATGCGGGGCTGTCCGAGGCTATGCTCGGGTAATACGCTTTTCTCCACGAGTGGATACCCCAGCTTGCCGATATGCGAGGCACCCACCCTCTACGCGTTACGGATATAATAGGATACCGTATGTTGGCGGGGTAAGGCTCGTAAAGGGGCGTCCCGTTTTCGTCTTTCAAGTCAAGCAGGTACTTGTACGGGTTGTTGTCCAGTTTCCACTGGTTACTAATCTCCGAGTACGCGTCGACAGGGGACGCAAAAACAACGGGTATAGGGTAGCCCTCAGCAAGGATGAAAGAACGATGAAGCCAGCGCTGGATAGCGAGCTCATGTATCCGCATCCCCGTGATACTCGTGTCTATACCATGTTTCTGCGTCCTAGGAAGCAGCCTGCGGCTTAACAGCAGGTCAGGGGATGACGTCTTCTCAGGCATACTTTAGCTGAGAGGCACCAGTAAGCTTACGGACAGCGTGTACTTTGCACCGTTCTCAAGTGTGACTTCTGCGTAGCCATTATTGAGCATGTTGGTAACTTTTCCTTGCTGACCATCTGCGGGGTGCGCCTCGGCAGGACCTTCGATAACGGCAACCTTCTGACCACGACTGACGGGAGTGCCCTCAAGGAGCTTGTTAGCCGCAGTTACAACGCTGCCGTGGTTCTTCAGGTTTACGCTTTCAACGACGTCTTGTATTGTGGTTTTCTTTTTCACAGCTTAACTACTACGTGCAGTAATCAAAATAGAGTCCAAGTCTTCTAAAGGCGCAAACCACATAGAACCCCTTTTAAGCAGGACATACGCGTTGTACCCTGTACCCGTTACCTCCACACTAAACGATCCGTCTTTGAGCGTCACAGCAGTACCTCGGAGCATCGCTTGAAGGTCAGGCAGGAACACCTCCCACCTTCTCTGCGTTTGTATGTCCTCGAAACTCGCCGACTTCTCTATATGGGATCTTATGAGACCTACGGCAACATCTCTCTGCCTTTCGTTTAAGGTGAAAGTGCGCGTGAGGGCGTCTTCAACGAAACTTTGATAGAGGCTATCCATTGTTAGGGCGGCGTGCCTCAGGTACAGGCTCTAACTTAGGTTCTGGCAGTCGCTCAGAGAACTCGGCAGGTACCCCTTGACTCTGGTCACCGATAGGTCGCGCATCTCCTTCTGGTGCGACGATGCACTCTATACCTATACCAAGCCATACTCCAGTCTGGTGCCAGTAAGCTTCTGGCGGAGGTACTGCGTCAATTATCTTCATACGGTATCCCTGCCAGTACACCATATCTCCGCGCGTCGGGAAGTAATCTATATCTCTGAGGTAAAGGTTAGACATCAGGAACGTGTCGCGGCGGGTAGGCGTCATCCCTAAAGGCGTCATCTGCCACCGAGGTTTCTCCTGCTTCCAGGTAACAGGTATGTCCATGGGAGACCTGCTCGTGAACTGTTGCTTGCCCTTCTTGGTGACGGGACTGTGCCACAGAGGATCAATACTTGCCTGTGACCTGTCCACCTCGAAGAATCTAGGCGTAGGGTTGGGGCTGTGCTTAACGACGTACTCTCGGTATATCGTAAGCGCAGTTTGGACGTCCTCGCGCTTGAAGATTTCAGGGTCGTAAAGAAAGTCTTTTCGTTCGTGATAGTTCATACGCTTCGTGCAGTTTCTGTTAGTGACTCTGTCCCTTCAGGCAGCCTTGAAAGGAGGTTATATCCTGCTTTAGTTAAGTCTGCGTAAGCAGCCCCGTCATCGCTGATTTCGGCATGGCCTCGGCTCAGACCGAGAAACGACGTCAAAGAGCCGTCCTCGTAGCTTACGCGCAGAAAGTTTACAAGGTACAGACCGTTAGAGGGACCGTCAGAGGCGAAATAAACGTAGTCACCGAGCTTAGGCTGTATGTTGTTCACGATCCTTATGGCGAGGTCAAACGTGAACCTAGCGGAATCAGCGTACACGTGTTGAGCGATCGCTTGCGCCTCTTTCTCCCCGTTTACACCGATATGGTAGGGCTTAGGCGTTTTTCCTTCGCCTTGTAAGCGTTCAGGCGTGTATTCGCCTAGGCGCACAGCATTATCCCTGTACTCTGACGCAGACGGAAAAGTAGGGGGGTTGTAGGGATCGCATACCGACAGAGAGTATCCGTTACCTCCCGCGTTGTAAGCCCTAGGGTACTTGTACTCTTGTACTATAGTATTGTGCGTGGGACTCCCGCCTTTGGTTTTTGCGGAGTAAGGTATTACCCACAAGTTAGAAAGGTACTGACCCTGCGCAGACGTGTATGAAGGCGTGCAGAAGAAAAAGTTATCTTGCTTAGCGTATAAGACATACCCGCCTATTCCGTCTTTGTTCATAGACCTTGGCATCATCCGTTTAAGGAGAAAGTCTAGGTCACTTTGACCTGACTGGAGCCACTCGCCACTGACCGACGATTCCTCTATAAAAGAGCGCTTTTCCATGCCGTAATACTTAGCGATTTCTCCCGCAATGGAGCTAGTCGATCCACTTCTGCTTATTAAACGGTTCGCCCCTTGCCACAACGTGAGGAAGTCATTAGTGAACACCGTAAGTTCCACGACTTCGTTCTTTCTAGGCGGGTGCAACTTATACCCTGTTATGTAGTGTTCCTCCCATTCCCACCAGTACATGAACCCATCAAAGTCTTCGACTCCGATCCTAAAGTACACAGGAACAGTGCTGACAGCTAGAGGTATTATGACATCGTCGGCTACGCGCACGTCTTTAGTGCGGAGCATGAATGAGGTTGTTTTAGGCGCGTTGAACGCACAATCTACCGCGCCTAGCGAGACCGTAACGTCTCTGCCTTTCCCGACTATCGTAGCCGAGGGGTCACTCGGGTTAGTGCTTAACTCAATAAAGCCTACACCTACGAGGTCTACTAACTCTGAAGCTGCTTCTTTGTCGGGCATAGCTTAACTACTACGCCTTCGTGCCGTCAGTGTATTCTCCTACGTCAGTGTTCTTGAACTCGTCCTTCTTGCCTGGGTTCGTGATTTGAGCGTTCACCTTTTGAAACTGTGACGGTTGCTTTTTCAAAGCATTCATTCCACTGCGTCTGGCGTAGGCTTTCGCGTCCTTGCTCAGAGGTATGGAGTGGGAGGGCGTTTTTGGGCTGGTCAAGTCATCGCGAGGTGCTTCAAGAAGCCTGTCAGCGGATTGAGACAGGGATTCAGATGCGGTATTCAGCTTTTCGGATTTAACACGTGCTATCTCTTCGTCCGTCATCAGGTGCTCCAGTGCGAGATGAATCCAACGAGACGGCGGCGGTACTCAGCTAAAGCATCGTCAATGTCTGTGAAAAGTGAGGACTCAGGTACGCCTTCAAGATGCCCGACGCGCTCACCGTCGAGGTTGTACAAGCCGATGGTGTATTGGAGAGTTTTGAGCACGTTCTTACCTCCGTTGCTGTAATGTACGGGATCAGGGCTTGAGCCTGGGTCACCTGGTCGGTGAGGGTCAGTTGCTGAGCCGCTGTCCTCGATGACAGGGTAAGTCTGAGCGTGTCCAGTGAATAACTCTATGACGCCGTAAACGATACGATCACTCCCGTGAACGTACCACACAGCCGTGCCTGCCTCATACTGGTAATCTAACTGGCTCATACGCTTCCCTTTCTGTTTCTGTCTTTTTTCTCGCCAAGCGTGCGTATAGCTTTGTGGCGATTGTCCTTCGGGTTGTCGTACCAATCAGGTGCTTTACTCGCCATCTTCCTGCGCTTCTCTTTGTCGCGTTCGGCAGCTTCCCGCTTGTGTCTGTCGTAAGCAGTCTCTTTGTCAACTTCAGGTAGAAGTTTGTCCGCAGCTTCCTTTACGGAGTTTCCAGGTTCGAGGTCGCCGTCTCCCATGACGTCTCCCATGACGTCTCCTAAGATGGCTTTAACTTCGGCAGCGTCCTTCGCAGGGACACCGAAGTTAAGCCAGTCGCTTAGCCTGTTTCGGTGTACCCCAAGCTTGGCGGACAGTTCGCTGAGAGACATTGTGTCTGCGGCATCCAACAGCTCCCGGTGCAAAGGCTCCACAGGCTCATGGTCTGCTCGATCCTTGTCTATCTTACGCTGCCTGTCTTTTAGAGCGTTTCTAAGGTGCTTTGGAAGGTACTTGTTCTCGGACATGGCTTATTGCGATGAAGTGCTTAAAGAGTCGCGCCAAAAGGATCTGCGGACGTAAAAAGTTTTGAACAGAGACCCTAAGACGTTTTGGATGAGCTTAAAGATTATCTTCTCGTTGTCCCGTCCTTTAAGTTCCTGCCTCACGAGCTGCTTTACACGGTCTTCGTCAGACTGCGTGAGCTTCTCCTGCACAGATTCTACGCCGCAGTCTTCAACCAGACTCTCAGCGTTCACGTAAGCTTCAACCTGTGATCGAATGTGTTCGATTAAGATGTCGTCAGGTATGCAAAGCTTCGTGCCGTCCCTGTAGGTCAGCGTCATTTGTTGACGTCACTCCAACTGCTCAGGTTTGTCGGTTGCCATAGTCGTAACGGATAGAACGGGTCTGGTCCGTACCCTTTAATCTGGAAACCGAGCTCGTTCCAGCGAAGTCTTGAGGTCAGCTGCATGCGTACCTCGCCTTCACCGCTGGTGGTGCGGAACTCGACGAACTCCTTGTTGGGGTAGACCGTCTGCGAGACTTGTCCGCCTGCCTTGACTGCCATCGCGGTACCAAGGTCTGACCGCCCTGACGAAGGGTTGTCGCTGTCTGCTTCGACGAGCTTGCCCGTGATGTCCGTGTCACCTGTGTTAATGAGAGTAACCAGCGTAGCACGCACTTGTGAGCCTGAGTCTTTGATCAGGTTCTGAGCGCGTAGGCGGGCAGTCGCGTTACGCGTTCCGTAGACTGTGTCTGCGATAGCGGGGCAGCGCACCTCGGTTACGCGAGTGAGCGGCTGCGGGTATCCGTCTTCTTGCTGGCGTCCCATGTCAGGTTACTTTTCAGGGTTGAAGTCTTCGCCGTCACCTTCGTCAGCGATGCCCTCAAGGTCACCCTCGATGTTGTCTTCGAGGTCTTCGAGGTCATCTTCGACGTCTTCTATCTCCTCGCCTTCGCCTTTTTCAACTTGGACGAGTTCTTGGAGCTGGTTAAGGATCTGCGTGAGAATGTCGATAGCTTTCTCGCCTTGACCTTCTACTTCGCCTTCCTCCGAAGGTGCAGCAGGGGCGTCGGGCAGCTCGTCAACAAGTTCTTCGTTCTCGCGGAGACTGCGTATTGTTTTTATGGATTGCTTGATGCTCATGGCTGTTTTGGTTCCTGTTATACATACTCTCCGAGATTGGAGAGTTTCTTCGGTGGAGTCAGTCCCTCTACGGAACGGACGTGAAAAGCGGTTTGTCCAGTTACGTACTGAGCTTCCTATAGTCTCAGCTCCGCGCCTTGCCGCGTTCAGTACTTGATTTAAGAAGCCTGTAGGACGGGCATCCTCGGGGTCTTCGGGGACGTCAGGCGCAGTAACGACCTCTGATCCAAGATCGTCTGGGTCGTCTAAGGTAGGAGGATCGGGTACTTCTATGTCGTCTGGTCTGGCTGGAATGTGTACCTCTCCGTCTGGTCTTGGTACATCACCTACAGCGTACCTAGTTGCACGTTTAGAGTACGCCTGCTCACGTTCTTTTGCACGCTGAAGTTCAGAATCCAAATCAGTCCACCGCTTATCTGCGTACTTCACAATCCTGCGCATTACAGGCGAATCGTCTGCCCCAGACCCTCCAAACGTGGTCGTAGTCCCGTAGACGTAATCAGACAGATGCAACAGGTGCTTGCAGAGACCAGGTGTCCCTGTTGGGTTGGTTTTTCGAGGTGCGCGGTTAAGGCACAGATTAAGGCTGCCTGGACCGACCGCGCTAGACCCTCGTTGCTTGTTTGCCCATGCCCATCGGTACCTGTAGTCAGGGCAAGTACAGTCTACGAAGCAGTCTAAGTTCTCCATGGGGCGGTAGTCGTCTGGAGAAATCATTCCGCGTGGCTTGAAGAAGCGGATATACCCTTTGTGGCGCAGACCTGTAGTGCTCGGGAAGGACTTAAAGTTGAAGTAATACGTCTCAGTGTCTTCGCCTGCGCTCATCTGAAGCGACGGTCCGCGTACGGTCTCTGCCCTAACCTTGCGCTTAGGTTCGGAGATGTCGTACAGCTGGGAGAACGTGAGCTTCTCTAGTAGCGGATGAATCTCACCATGCTGGTAAGCTTCGTACACCGACATATCCTCGAACATGTGCCTGCATATTGCCAGCTCATTTTCATCGACCCCGTACACGTCCTCTAAATTCTCGTTTAACCCAGGGTGTACCTCTTCAACGTCAACAAGCTCCGCTGCTTTCACAGAAAACTCGCCGTCAAAGTCAGGTTTCTTGTTAAAGTCATCGTCACCGAACTCGTAGGTCAGAAGGAACTGGCGTACACCTTCGTCGTTGTCGATGTAATCAAACAGGTCGCGCCTAGCCCCGAGTCTAAGCCCTTCGGGGTAGCTTCTTCTTCCTTTTTTCAGGGATACTTCGCGCGACCAGTCGGCAAGGCTGTACACCTTGTTCCCTAGGCCAACTACTAGACGGTATCCTCTTTTAGGCTTTTCCATGTTCTAACTATCAATGTTACGCATACAATCCATCACACTAAGAAACTGGGCTACGGTACGGGAAGACACTATCACGTTCCCTGAGTACGGTTTAATACTGGTAAACGGTCAAAACTTGACGGGACACGGTAAGCTAAAGTCAGTAGGCTCAGGCAAGACAGCTCTCGGGGAAGCCCTTAGCCGTGCGCTTTTAGGAGTCCCAGGCAGGTACGCTAAGATAGGTCACTACAGCTACAAGGATGAAGGCAACACTTACGTAGCTGTAAATGCTACACTTAACGGGAGCAAGCTTCTCGTAGAAAACGGGTACAAGTGTGCCGAAGTAGGATCAACAGGGGAAGGTCTTCGGTACACGATAGGCGACAATGCACCGATTGAGCGAAACCGCACTACTGTTACGCGGGAAGATTTGTCGAACGCCATCGGACTGCCTCCCAAGCTGGCAGAGTGGACTGTGTACGTCGACGGAGACTCTTTGAAGTTCAACAGACTCTCACAAGCTGACACTGTCCACATTGTAATGTCCGCACTGAACCAGCCTTCGTGGGACGTTCTCCACGGCAAGGTCAAAAAAGCGAGTTCAGCGTTCAAGAGCGACCTCATAAGCGAGCAGCGTGCGCAGGAAGAAGCCCGCAGCAACGTTGAGGAGGCTAAAGAAGCCCTTGAGGAAGCCAAGGAGGATCTGAAAGAGGCGGAAGAGTCTTACGCAGACGAACTCAAGAAAAGGAAACCCGAGATTAAAAAAGCAGAAGGTGACATTGCCGCGCTTGCGGAGTCTGTGAAGGGTTTCCGTGAGGACATGAAGCGTATTAAGAAAAGCATCGCTGACGCAGAGGTTAAGGTAGCCGAGAAGCACGAGGCTTTACGCAAAGAGCTTCTCGAAGTCAAATCAAAGGCGAAGCAGGCTCGCCACGACCGCGATAAGTGGGTCAGTGTCCGAGCAGACAGGAAAGCTGACCTGTCTGCGTCAAAAAAAGCTTTGAAAGACGCCAGCGGCGAACCTGACGTATGCCCTACATGCGGAAAGGACTGGGACAAGAAGCACAGCGAAGACGAGATCAAACGCCTCAAGGCTGCCAAGAAAAAGGCTGAGGAATCGTGGAATGAGGCTGAGGATGCGTGTCTTGCTTGGGACTCCACTTTAGACGAACTCGATGACAAAATGGACGGTGTCGAGGCTAAGCTGGAGGACAACGGATCAAACGAAGTGCGAAAGTTGAGCTTGAAGTACGAGAGCGCGGAAACATCAGCTACGCGCAGTGAAAACGAGATAACGGCACTTGAGACCAAAATCAAGAGCCTGTCGGAAGAGGTCACTGACGCCGAAGTCGTGCAAGCTAAGGTCATCGTAAAAGAGCGAAGAAAAGCACTCAGAAGCTGCGAAGACCGCCTTAAAAAAGCAGCCGAGATGCTTGCTGAAGCCGAGCAGGTTTCGCTCATAGGCGATTACTGGTCAAAGGCTTTTAGCCCTGCTGGCATACCTAACATGATCCTTCGTGATGCCGTCCGCCCTATGACCGCCATATCGACGCGCATATCCGAGAGATTGACAGGCGGCACTCTAGCGATCAACTATTCTACGAGCAAGGAACTCAAGAGCGGGGAGAGTCGCGCAGAACTTATCGTGGACGCGCGTAACCGATACGGAAGCGTGCGCGTAGAGGGGAACTCGAAGGGCGAGTCAGGTCTTACAAACCTGATCGTGTCCGAGACGTTAGCTGAACTTGGCAATGTACCTTCTAAAGTCGGATACCGATGGTACGACGAGGTCATCAACTCTCAAGATGGCGTAGTCCGACACAATATACTGACGTACTTGAAAGAGGTCGCACACAAAAGACGCATACTCATCTTCTTAGTTGACCACCACGAAGAGACTGAGAAGTACGCTGACTACGTTCTTACGGCAACAAAAGAGACAAAAGGGACTACGTTTAAGTGGTCTTAACCTCCGTTCTGCGTAGCCTGCCTAGCCCGCTCACCTCTAATCTGGCTGGATTGGTCTGAGTAAGTGTACAGAATTTTTCCGTTTTCGTCCTTCACGGCCACCCTTCGGTCTTTTACCGTGCGTATAGACACGGCACCACCCCCAGTTGATACGTCTATAGTGTCGTAGAAGTGGTCATGTACGTATTCACCGAACGTCTGGTTAAACACACCTATGCGCTCATCGTAGTAAGCACTGTCGTCATCAACTGAAAACTTGTTCCGATAACCAGGGGCGTGTACGAAGGTAAAGCTCGCCTCCAAGGCGGTAGGTAAGTTCTGCCCCGGCTTTCTACCTCTAAGCTCCTCGGACGTTGCGTAGTCTCTGCCAGCATCTTTTGGTTTTTCGTTAAGCCACGGACCCTTAAACTTGACAGATACGCGCTTCAAGTACCCGATGCAATGTACGCCTCTCTGACCCGAAACCATCAACCTCATAACGCAGACAGGCGGCCACGTCGGAACATTACCTTCCGCGCCTATACTTTTGCTAATTCTACTGCTAGTTTCTAATCGGTTTCGATTAGACTGAGCAACCGTGACATTGTCGTCAGGGGAGCTTTTATCTTTAGACTCCACGCTCTGACCTGCTTCGTCGACTGCTTCGTCGACTGCTTCGTCAGGGTCGGCCTCACCATCTTCGTCCTTCTTCTTCTCGTCCTGAGCCGTAGGTACACTGGTATCCTTCGCTTCCCCTCCTCTTGACAAGGGAAGGGCGAGTGAGTGGAGTTTCGAGGCAATTTCTACCAGTCCGTGCGGTCCGTTGCAGTAATCGTAGTCGTACGCGTGAAGCACGAACGATATAGGGATCTCTAAGGGCTGTGTACCCCTGTAGATGTGTATTCCATCAGGGTACAGTTGGTTAACCACGACGTCGAAGCTGTTTTCTCTTGTAAAGTCTATCTCGTCAGGGAGGGCTGGAAAAGCGATGAAGGGAGAGCCCCAAGCGTCACTTGCACTGTCTAGGGCGTACAGGTAGCCACTCATCGTAGCTCCGTACCTGTCGAATGCGTCTCTTTCGTCTGTGTGTCTCATATAACGGGGGTGGGCTTTGTGACTGTTTGCCACTGGTTTAAGCCTTCGTTGAAGTTTCGGATGTCTTCACGTTGCTTTTCTATTTTTATTTTACTCTCCTCTAGCGCCTTCTTTTTAGCCTCAGTAAGGTCTATCGTCTCGCTCACATGTCGGATACCTTGTATCATATCCGCCTGCTGCTTGCGCTGAATCATTAAAGCTTCCTCTTCTATCGAAAGGAGACCTCTTTGGAGGCGTAGCGTTTCGTTTGCGTTTTGGCGCATAATACGCGCTTCTGACCACTCTAAGGCTGCCTGGTAGCGATCCTTTACCTGGCTTTGCGTCAGAGAGGTCTGGATAACAGGGCGACCTTCTTCGTCCACGATCATCGCCCCATCTTTGAACTTAACACCAACCTTTTTAAGGAAGTCTGCCGTCGCCAGCCTGCCAGCACCAGTCATACGGCGGTTCTCGCTTATGCCCATTATAGCAGACACCATTGCTTGCTGAGAACCGGTGTCTAGTTTCTTATCCTCATAACCCTTGATGAAGTCTGGGTTTTTCTTTATGTAATCAGCCGCTACAAGGCGGAAATCAGCGCCTTCGCCTTCCCACCCTTCTTCAGTCAGGAGGCGACTCATAGCAACGCCCTGAAGCTCCTTGAACTGCGCCATTATTTCGTCAGTACCGTAATCAGCCTGTCGTCGAAGGCCAAGCAGCCTGCTATACCTCTCGTCCGTATCGCTCGTGCCGAGCCTCAGCTTGCTTGCACGAACAGACATCGCAGTGAGTTCCTCTAGCTCGCTATTAGATACAGTAGCAGGTGCTTCTTGGATAGCTGCCTTGACGGCGGCAAGTTCTTGTCCCCTTCTTTCGACGGCACGCTCTTTTTTGTATTCGTCAAGGTCACGCGTAACAACGGCGCGGTACATCTCTGTAGCACTCTGCCCAAACCCTTTTATAGGGTGAAACCCTTCAGTGTACCCCCTCTCACCTGGGGCGAGCTGGGCGCCCGTTTGAACGTCTAAAGCCTTGTTTTTGATTGCTCGCTGGAGGGCGTCTGACTCAAAGTACCCGCTTGTTGCAAAGCTTGAGGCCTCTACCTTCTTGCCTTTGCCTGCGGTCATAAAGGTCTCTGCAAGTTTGAAAGCGGAATAGCCGTAGGCAGCGGTAGCCAGAACCGCAGGGTTCTTCAGCAACTGAAGTGCTGAACGCGCTACGAAGCGCGTTGCTGTCTTCTGTGCTGCTTTGGTGGCAGACTTGGTAGCGATCGATGTAAGCTTATCAATAGCGTATGCTCCACCTCGCTCAAGGAGGTACCCGCCTATGAGGCCTTCTAAACCTCCTCCAGCAACCAGCCCTATACCTGCTCCGAGGAAACCTTTTCCCTTCATTCCTTTGCCGAATCGGGCTAACGCCCCGCCCTTGCTTTTAGTTGCACCAGGGACGCCGAGCATACCTCCTTTCTTGCCTCCCGCTCCAAACAACCCAGAAAGAAGCCCTCCTTTGCCTCCCGCTCCGAGCAACTTAGAAAGCCCTCCAAACAACCCAGGAAGCCCAGAAAGCCCCCCAGCGAGAGTACCAAGGGCGGCGCCCAGAGCTACAATACCTCCCACCACGGAAGAGACCGAATCCACGATCTTCCGCATCGCCCCGTCTTCCTTCTGCAAGCTGTCTATAAGCCCGCCTAGAAGGTCGTTCACAGCGTTGCCTACTTTAACCAATACCTTCGCCAACGGTTCGAGACCTACAGCAAGCAGAGTTCCTACCCTATTCTTGAGTTGCTCCCATACTTTACCCAGCTGACCCATCTGTTCGTTGAACCCTTCCCTTAGCGATTTAAGCTTTGTCTCTTCCTTTATACGCTCTCTAATCGTCTTGAGTTCTTCCGACATCTGGTTGCTATACGTGGCTTTTGCAAGTATGAGTTCAGCAGGGATGTTGAACGAGCTGCTGAGCTGTTCTGCGACCGTACGCTTCAGAGATTCAGGCACAGCTCGTACACGCGAAGCAAGTGCTTCCATCCCTGACATCATACGCTCAGGACTGAACGTACTGCCCGCTCCTGTCTTGAACGTAAGCATGAACTCAGTGTTTTTGCCTGATTGGAGGTTCTGCGCAAAGTCCATTAAAGAGTTATCCTCGATCCCCACGCTACGGAAAGCCTCCTGCAGGGCTGACAGCTCTTTTACTTGGGCGTTCACGTTGCTTACATTACCCGAAAGTAAAGACGCACTCTTTGTCATGTTCGCTAAGAAGTCTGCTGACTTCTCTGCTGATACAGAGGTTGCCTGGGCTATGCCTGAGACGATGTCGCCCATGCGCTCAAAGCTCGTGCCTGCCGCGTCCGCTTGTAGAGCGAGTCTAGCCGTTGTGTTTGCCTGCACCTCGAACCCTGCCGTAAGCATGGAACTCACGTGAAGCATTTCCGTGTAAGTGTCCCTAGTCTCAAGACCTAAATCAACAAGCGCACGCTGAGCTGTAGCTGATTCTTGTATGCTGGTACCTAGCGCGAGCTGGGTGTGCATCGCTGACTCGAACATCCTGCTTCTGTTCGCAAGGTTTGTGGACGCCTGCATTGCCGCCCTATTCATGTCAAAGTAAGCCTTTACGCCCTGCTTGAGGTATTTTACGCTCTGCTTGAGGTGTTTGGAATAAGCCTTCGTTCGTACATTGCTCGCCTCCTCCTCAGTCTTCTTTTTCTTGAGCTGTTTAGTCAGCGCCGAAACTTGGCTAGTACTTCCTGACATGGACTTGTGCATAGCCTCAGTACTCTCGGCGATGGACTTGGAGTAGTCCTTGAGCGCCTGCATGGTACTTTTAAGTTCGTCTTCGATAGCCATGGTATAAATACAGTAGTTAGCGCATGGAAGTTTACATGGTACGCCACAACGGGAGGGAGTACGTAACTACAGCCTCGTCCCCCGCCAAAGCCCTCGGCTCATTAAGTTGGAAGATTGCTGCGTATCAAGCAGGATCTGGTAATCCTGCCCCTTGGAGGATCTCTAACGCAAGGCGAAACGTTAAGGGAAGAGTCGAAGTCGCACTGCCCGAACCTCCCAAGGATGACGGTGCTGAACAAATGGAGCTATTCTAGCCCAAGCTTCTCGTACTCGGCCTCAAGTACTCCCATGAGCTTCTCAGCATTGGGGTCACCCTCTTCTTGAAGAGACTCAATCCCCTTTATCGTAGAGGCAAGAAGCTCCCTGAGTTTCTCGTTTTCTTCTGTAAGCTGTTTAATCTGAGACATTTCTTCTAATTTGGGCTTCAAGGCGTTTATGTAGTAGTCTGAAAGCAAGTTCTGCACAGGCAGGAACGACTCCGTTTCCCAAGGAACGGACTTCGTCAACTCGATTGTCACTGGAGATGCACAGCTTGGCATAGTCCACCCCACAGGCAATCCCATCAAAACCTCCTCCCATCTCGGGTTCAGCTTCGCTTCGTTCTTGTTCTTCGTGCTTTTCAGCATGTCCGTGAACACGTCCGCCTCTGTGTTCAAAATCAGATTCCCGAGAACTTCCGTGTTCACGTCCATCCTCTCTAGGCTGTAAAGCTCCGGATGCGTCATTACGTCCTTCAGGTTGCGGCATCCGCCCTTCTTCAACGCCCGCTTCAGCGAATCCTCGCTCCGCGATCCCATCGAGTCCATCGTGTTCGGCGTTGGCCAGCTCACTATGCGGTACACCGCCACCGCCTGATCGCTCAGATTGTCCTCCATAGTGTCCTCTATGCGAACCTGCTGAGGAAGTCCTATCTGAGCCAGCCTCTGAGTCTCCTTGTCGTAAAGTCTCTTGTTGTGCTTCGGAGGACTCCCGTCCTTGCATACGAGCCTTGAAATGCTTATCCCAGGCTCCTGAGCTGATGGAGTCCTCCATAGCGTCCGTAACCACTCTGGGGGGCTCCCATCCATACTGAGTCTTTCCTGGTCTTGAGGGGTAGGCACCGTACCGTACTTCTCTTGTGAAATCTTCGATTCCCATATCATCGAAAAGACTGCTCGGGGCAACTGGTCGACGCGGTTTCTCCCTCCTTCCCGCGTCTGGCTCATGTTCGGGCTGTCCTTCCAGTCCCTCGCACTTGGGGTCGGCCAGTTCTTCACTTTGGTCGCTAATCCGTCTCCTGACGTCTTGCTCGCCCCCTTTCGGTTGTTGTTTCCGCTCACTGTCGGAGTTGGCCACAGAGCAACCTCCGCCTCCAACCTCTTTTTCGGGT
>Ga0102941_1000060_pt1 | contig 39692 bp, 38 predicted proteins | sample SalPonR2_C_D2_MG_FD_79281 | JGI IMG/M metagenome (GOLD analysis project Ga0102941, IMG submission 79281) | Salt pond soil microbial communities from South San Francisco under conditions of wetland restoration - Salt Pond MetaG R2_C_D2_MG | ecosystem: Environmental > Aquatic > Marine > Intertidal... | reverse complement strand
TCCTTTTATATAATCTCTGGTGGTACTAAAAAAATGGCCAAAAAATCAGCCTATCGTTATTTTATTTTGAGTGCAGTTGGTGCTTATACAATGCTTATGGCCATTATAATTATCTATAATCAAACTGGAAGTTTTGCAATAGGAGAAGCGGCTCAATATTTAATAAATCTCCCAACTGGTAAATCACTACTTCTGATGGGAATGATGAGTCTTCCTTTCTTAACAAAAGCAGGCTTATTCCCGGTTCATATCTGGGTAAAAGGAGCACATGGTAATGCTCCTAAAGAATTTTCTCCATTTTTATCAGGTCTAATGTTAAAAGTTGGAGTTTATGGATTATTATTAGTATTTTATCTCTTACCTTTCTTTAAGGTAATGGAAAATACTATAAGCTATAGAGGATTACCAATTTTAAGTTATATTTTCGCTTTATTTGGGGCTATAACTACCATAACCGGTACTATCCTGGCCATCAGACAGGAAGATATGAAAAAATTAATAGCCTATTCTTCTATCTCTCAAATGGGATATATTTTAATGGGAATATCACTGGCAACTCCTCTAGGAATAACCGGTGGATTACTTCATATGATGAACCACCTTATTTTTAAATCTGCTATATTTTTAACTTTAGCAGCAGTAATTTATAGAACTGGAACTACCAAAATGTATGAAATGGGAGGACTAATTTTTAAAATGCCAGTAACTTTTGCTACCTATCTTACAGCAATTATTGCTCTGGCTGGAATACCTCCTACAAATGGTTTTATCTCTAAATGGGTTATTTATCAGGCCCTTATTGAAAAAGGATATTTATTTTTAGCACTCGCTGCTTTCTTTGGTAGTATAGGTTCATTTATGTATGTATTTAAACCATTAAGTACTGTATTTTTAGGACAGTTGAAACCTCAACACGAAAAAATCAAAGAAGTACCTTTCATAATGCAATTACCTATGTATGTTCTTATGGGACTTATGGTACTCTTTGGCGTATTACCTGGAATACAGATGAATATAATTACTAAGATTTCTTCTCAACTAGGTATAGAATCGGTTAATTATTCACTTTACACAATAGAAGGTGCTTTTGGATCCTGGAATTCGATGATAATCTTTAATGTATTTACTGCAGGTTTTATTATTTCTTTAATTATATTCATGCTGGCCAAAAAATCAAAACTTGTAGGCTTACTTGATACTTATACTTCAGGTGAGTATATGAATGACGCAGAAGCCTATCATTATGCTTATCAATATTATCGTCCTTTTGATAGACTATTTGATAATTTTGCTGCCCGAAGTTTAACCAGAGCTTATGAAAGTCTTGCTAATAATCTAAGTAAAGTTGGAAATGCATTACGTAAAGGAATCATAACTGGTAATGGCCAAACTTATGCCTACTATACTGTTTTATTTTTCGTGATACTTGCCATTGCGGGGTGGATAATATGATAGAAATGTTAATGACTGCTATAAAGTTTCTTTTAATCACAATTTTTAGTTCAGCTTTAGGATTACTTTTTATGGGAATTGCCAGAAAAGTAATAGCCCGAATTCAAAAAAGATATGGCCCACCTTTTTACCAGCCCTATCTTGATGTAATAAAACTATTTGGTAAAAATGCCATAACTCATGGTTTTATTTTCGATTTTGGTTCTATTATGGCTTTAGGAGGAGTAATAGCCACTCTATTTTTCATACCATTAGGTGGCTGGTATCTCTATAGTATGAGTGGAACAGTTATTTTAGTAATATACCTGTTAGCTATAGCTTCTCTCGGAATGGCAATGGGAACAGTTGGTTCTGGTAACCCTCAGGCTTCTTTAGGAATTTCCAGAGCTTTAACTCAAATGCTAGGTTATGAACTTCCTTTTCTTGTCATCCTCTTTGGTTTAATCTATAAGTACCAAACTTCTTCAATTGTTGGACTTATGGAAGCTCAGGCTGGTGGATTTATGAATTGGAACCTTTTTACCTATCCAATAGCTACAATTATTGCCTTTATAGTTTTACTGGGGATGATGGGTAAAAAACCATTTGATGCTATGATAGCTCCTTCAGAAATAGGATCAGGACCTGTTGTGGAATCAGGTGGAAAATATTTAGGAATGATGATGTTACAAAAATCAATTACAATTATTATAGAATTGGCTCTTTTTGTAAATCTTTTCCTTGGAGGAGCAGAAAATATTTTAATATTTATTCTCAAAATGCTTATCGTCTGGATTACAGCAACCATGATCGGTTCACTTTATCCAAGGTTCAGAATTGAAGATGGAGTTCTCTTTTACTGGAAATGGCCACTAATGGTTGCTATAGTACAGGTACTATTCATTATATTTTAATTAATTAGGAGGTTTTTAGAGATGAAAGATAAATTTAAGAGAGGAAAGTGGAAAGAATTTCTTGATTGGGCCCAAAATAGGTCCTTAAGTATGCTTCACTACTGTACTGGATGTGGAGCTATTGAATTACCACCAACAATGACCTCTCGTTATGATATGAGTCGCTTTGGAATTGGACCAGCAGCTACTCCAAGACAGGCAGATTTACTTTTAGTTACTGGTTATCTTAGTACCAAAACTCTCAGAAGGTTAATATATACCTATGAACAAATGCAGGAACCTAAATTTGTAGTTGGTTTTGGCTCCTGTACTATAAATGGTGGTATGTACTGGGATTCCTATAATACAATTAAACAACTGGATAAATATTTGCCTGTAGAAATGTATATTGCAGGTTGTATGCCCAGACCGGAGGCTATTCTTGATGGACTTTTAAAATTAAAAGACAAAATTGAAACTGGGGAAGCCAAAGGATATGAAGAATACAAGGAAAATATTGAATTTTATCATAAAAATCAGGAAGAAGCTTTAGGGGAGGTACAGAGAACACAATGAGAAATGAAAAAGAAGTAATAAAATTAATTGAAAATAATCTGGACCCTCTTGAAATTAATAAAAAAAGAAAGCAAAATCTCTCGGTCAGTTTTACACCTGACAAGACAATCCAGTCCTTAAGTTTTCTCAAATCAAATAGCTATAAACATCTTTCTACCATAAGCTGTGTTGACTGGATTGATGATAATGAATTTGAACTTGTTTATCACCTCTTTTCATATGAAGATTATATAAATATAAGTGTAAAAACAAGAATAGATAGAGACAAAGCTACTTTTGTAACTCTAAAAGAAATCTGGCCAGTAGCTGAATTTTATGAAAGAGATATTCATGATTTCTTTGGAGTTGAATTTGAAGGAAATGATAATTTAGAAGAATTAATCCTGGAAAATTGGAATGAGATCCCCCCAATGCGTAAAGATTTTGATACTCGGGAATTTGTAAATGAAGAATATGAATGGAGGGATTACAATGGACAAAAACACACAGACTGAAATATTTTTCGGACCTAACCATCCTGGAGTACCTGGAAATTATGGTATTATTTATGACTTTGAAGGTGATACAGTAACAGAAGCTAAACCAAATGCAGGTCATCTCCATCGTGGTTTTGAAAAATTAATGGAAGAAAGAATCTGGATTAAAAATACTGCTCTAGTACCTCGTATTTGCGTTGAAGAGCCTGATATAAATGAAATGGTTTATGCTATGGGTTATGAAGCTATCGGAGATCTTGAAGTACCAAAAAGAGCAGATTATATTAGATCAATAATTCTTGAATTGGCAAGAATACAGGGACATATTTTTTCAATTGGCGGTAATGCTGCTGGTATAGGTCAATATACTGTCATGCAGTGGGGTACATTGGCTAGAGATTATATTCTTGATCTATTTGAAGAAATAACTGGAGGAAGAGTTTATCATATTTATATCAGACCAGGTGGAGTAAGACAGGATATTGAAGATGAAACTTTTGAACATATTCTGGAAGTAATGGATGACTTAGAAGAAAATCGCCTACCTGATTTAGATAAAGCTCTTTATGAAAACCCAAATGCTCACAAACGTTGGAAAGGTAAAGCAGTAATAACTGAGGAAGAAGCAATAGAAATGGGAGCAACCGGTCCAGTACTAAGAGCAAATGGCAAACCTTATGATGTAAGAAAAATGATGCCTTATGCTGCTTATAATGAAGTTGATTTTGAAATACCAACTGGTGAAAATGGTGATGCCTGGGATAGATTAAAAATAATGAGAGAAGAAATGACCCAAAGTATAAAAATAATCAGACAACTTATTAATAATATTCCTGAAGGGCCTGTAAAATTAGATTTAGGAAATGCTCTTAAATATAGAATCCCTGAAGGAGATGCCTATGTTAAAATCGAATCAAAAAGAGGCGAATATGGTTATTATATGGTTTCTGATGGAGGATTAAAACCATATAGAGTCCATGTTAGAGGTGCCTCTAATCCTTTAGGTCTTTATGGAGTTACTGAATATCTTCCTGGCACTAGAGTTGCTGATGTACCTGTTTGGGCTAAAAGTCTCGGAATCTGCCCACCAGAATTTGATAGATAAAATTTATAAAGTGAGGTGAAATAAATTGTCTAAAGATAAAAAAAGCATCTTTTCACCAGGTACAGCTTTTAAAAACTTAGTTAAAAAACCTGAAACAGTTAGATACCCTGCTGAAACTAAAGATGCTGCTAAAAGATATAGAGGTTTTCATATAAATGATTTAGAAGAATGTATTGGTTGTGGAACCTGTCAGGATGTCTGTGTAAATGATGCAATCAATATGGTTGAATTATTAGATAAACCAAAAGTTGAAGGTGAAAAAAATGAAAAACCCCAGATTGATTATGGAAGATGCTGCTGGTGTGGTCTTTGTGTGGATGCCTGCACTACTGGTTCTCTTGAAATGAGTCGTGATTATAGTTATCAAGATATAGATCCAGATAACTTTATTATTCAACCAGATGAAGAAAATGATATTAATGAAGTAGAAGCTCCTTTAGGTTATTTAAGAGATGATAATTCTGATCTTTTAGATTTAGAAAGAGTAAATATGGAAATGCTTGAACCAGAAGAAAGAGTTGACTCTTTTGTTGAAATCGTAGAAGGTTTTTCAAAAGAAAAAGCTGAAAAAGAAGCTTCTCGTTGTGTTGAATGTGAAATATGTACAGATACCTGTCCAGCTAATATGAATATTCCTCAGTATATTAGAGGTATATTCGATGAAGATTTAGACGAATCTTTACAACAAATTTATGAAGATAATCCACTTCCAGAAGTTTGTGGACGAGTTTGTACTCATAAATGTGAAGGAGTTTGTGCTTTAACTCATAGAGGGGAAGCAATCTCCATTCGCTGGTTAAAACGCTATGCAGTAGATAACGTAGATTCTGCAGATTATAAAAAGGTACTTGGAACTGAAAAAATTGAACAAAATGATAAAGAAATTGCAATAGTCGGTGCCGGTCCAGCTGGTCTCTCTGCTGCCCATTATTTAAGTGTTATGGGATATCAAATTACAGTTTATGAAGACAAAGAAAAGGCAGGAGGTATGATGAGATATGGTATTCCAGAATATCGTCTACCCTATGATGCTCTCGATAAGGATATCAACTATATAAAAAGTCTGGGAGTAGAATTCATATTCAATACCAGAGTTGGTGAAGATATCACTCTTGATGAATTACATCAAAAATATGATTCAGTATTTGCAGCAACAGGTCTTCATAATGGTCGAAGTACCAGAGTTCCTGGAACGGAAAATAATAATGTTTATCAGGCAGTAGATCTCCTTGCAGATTTGGCAAGAGGAAAGGAAGTTCCCACTACTGAAAGCATTGTAGTCATTGGTGGAGGTAATGTTGCTATGGATATAGCCCGTTCAATGGCCAGAATCCAAAAACAGCGTTATGGAAAAGTCGATGTAACTGTTACTTCCCTTGAAACTGAAGATGTTTTACCTGCAGATGAGGAAGAAGTTGAAGAAGCAAGAGAAGAAGGAGTTGTCTTTGAACCAGGAAGAGGACCTAAAGAAATTGAAGTTAATGAAGATGGGTCTATTGCTCATGTCTGTACTAATTGTTGTGTATCAGTTTTTGATGAAGAAATGAATTTTAATCCTACTTTTGATGACAATGATATTCAAAACTTAGAATGTGATATGGTTATTGAAGCAATCGGTCAGGCTGGAGACAACAGTTATATAGATGATGTTGTAGATGTAGAATATGAAGGACCAAGAATAAAAATCAATGAACATAGTCAAACATCTGTTGACTGGTTATTTGTCGGTGGAGATATTGCTCAGGGTCCAGATGTGATAAATGCTATTGCTACAGGCCATGATGCAGCAGTAGGTATTGATAAATATTTAAATGATGAATTATAAAAACAAATAAACTAATTAATCTACTTATTTTAAAAGAGGCCACTTTACTGTGGCCTCTTTTAATGATTATATTATTTTCCTGTTACAGAAACATTGTTAACCAATAAATAAGGTGCATAGCCTTTCATATTAGGATAAATCTCATCTCCAACACCTTTTATTTCCTCAAAATCTTCATAAATATTTCCAGCAATCATAACATCCTGTAATCTTCCCTGTAATTTACCATTTTTAACATGAAAACCCTGAGCCTGAACTGAAAAATGACCCTGTTCATAATTTGAAGAATGAAATCCTATTACACTTTCAACTAAAATTCCTTCATCCATTGAATTTAGCAAATCTTTTTTGCTTTTATCCCCAGGTTCTAACACAGGATTTACAAAATTAGGTGAAACTGGAGTGTTTATTCCTTCTCCAAATAAAGTTCTTTTCAAACCATTACCGGTAGGTTTTTCTCCCATTTTATTAGCATATTCTAAGTCAAAAATATAGTTTTTTAACAAACCTTTATTTATTATTTCTTTTTGAGATGTAGGTATACCCTCATCATCAAAAGACCTTCTACCAGCAGCATTTTTCATTTGTGGTTTATCATTAACATTTATTTTATCTGAGAATATCTTTTTATCTAATTTGTTCATTAAAGGTGAAGTCCCCTGAAAAATTGTTCTACCACTTATCCCTGCCTGTAGACTAATAAAAAAGAAGTAAAGAGATCTTGGTGAAAAAAGCACATCCATTTTGGCAGTTTCTGGTGTGGATATTTCATAAGTATTTTCATATTCAGCTAAAAATTCATCTATTTCAGCTTTAGGAATTTCGTCAAACATTTTTTCCTGATTAAAAGATCTATAAAGAGTTGAGCCTCCACCAGGAATAGGAGCCCCAAAATCAAAATGAAAATTAACTAATTCTTCTTTTAGGTCTCCTTTGTTATCTGTATCAATCTTTATTTTTTCATATCTTTTATTTAAATTAAGATTTAACACTATATCTTCATTTTTATTTTTAATATAATCACTAACTTCAGTAATGAATGCAAAAATCTTTTCGGCATCTGCTTTTTCATAATTTTCACGAACTGCAGGGTCAAGTTTATCCATACTTTCCTTACTAAATACAAGATCTGTTTCTTCTCCATAATCAGCAGATTCTTCTGCTCCATCTATTAAATTTTTCTTAACTTTGACTGATTCTCCCAGGGTTGTATTAGAACCTAATTTGCCATCTTTAATTACACGTAAAGAACTGGCTGTTAAATTTTCCTGAGTTATGTCCTGGAGATCCCAATTTTCAATATTTATTTTCAGCTTATCAATTTTCTTTTTTAAATACTCTTTTTGTTCAAATCTATTTTTTAAATTTTTAATTGATTTCATCTTTATTTCCCTCCTACATTAGCTTTATCCAGTTTAATATGGGGAGCCCCAGTACCAGAAAACATATTAAGCTGCATTGGATTTCCTTTACCACAACCACCTAATTCATTAAAATAGAGGTCATCAGCAATCATCGAAATATTTTGGAGAGTAGAAAATAATTCTCCACTAATATTTATATCTCTAACCATTTCTTTTTTACAACCATTTTCTATTCTGTAACCATATTCAGCTCCAAATGTAAACTGATCACCTGAGGTCTGGCCACCTTTACCATTTAGGAGATAATATCCATTTTCTATTGATTCAAATAATTCTTTTTTAGTTGATTCTCCATTTTCAATAAAAATATTAGACATTCTTATAATTGGTGTATATTGACAATCAACAGCTCTCATATTTCCAGAAAGTTCTTCTGAAAAACTGGCAGCAGTTTCCCGAGAATGCAATCTTCCATTTAATATTCCATCTTTTATCAATTCTGTACGTCTTCCTTTTTGTCCCTCATCATCATATTTATAATGACCCGGTGTTCCTTCTAAACCTGGATCATCAACTACAGTTAAAATTTCATTTCCCATCTTGGTTCCATATTGTAGTTTCTCTCTAAAAGCAGGATTATTTTTTATTATATCTGCTTCAGAAAGATGCCCAAAAGCCTCGTGTATAAAAACAGCAGCCAATTTTGGATTAATAATAATTGGATAAGTACCTGCTTTGATAGGATCAGCATCTAAAAGCTGCTGTAAAATATCTATTTCACCTAAAAGATCATCTTCTCTATCTACTAAATTAGAAAATTCAGGATAAGCTCCAAAAGATACTCTTTTTGTTTGTACCACACCATCCTTTTTAGCAAATATCTGACCGGTAATATAACTTCCTAATAAATCATATTCAATTTCACTACCTTCAGAATTAATAAAATATCTTTTGGAATAAAATTGTCTATAATGAAATCTGGTATTAACAACATGTTTTTGTTTTAAAGCAAGTTCATTATATTTTTCTACTAAATCCTTTTTTTCTTCCAGAGAATAATCTCTTGGATCATCATTAACTTCAGTAAAAACTTTATCTTTTATTACTTCTGCATTTTTTAATCTAATACTTTCTTTTTGAAATTCAGATCCTCTTTTGCTAATATTTATTAGATTATCTCTACTTTTAAAAGCTTCATCTAATTCACTAAATGAACCAACAGCTTTACTTCCATTATTATATACTCTAATATGCCCTCCTTCTCTATATGAGTTTTTAATATTTTTTATTTCTTTTCCTTCAATGCTGATTTCAGTTTCATTATTTTTTTCATGCCGTAAATCACCATAATCTAATTTCTCAGTATCAAATATACCTTTTAATTTATCTTTCATCTTATTCCTCCTATTCTTTTTTAAAAAATATTACTCTTATATTTATTAATACAAGAATAATCCTAAAAATCCTTTTAAATTTATTAATTTTTTCTTAAAATATTATTTAATTTTCTAGTAAATGATAATATATCTTAAGAAAAACAATTAATATTCATAAAAAGAAGGAATTATAATTCATTTGCAGAAATTATTATATAGTTATTGTTATTAAAATAACAAATTTAAATAAAAATTAGGAGGTTAATTAATTAATGGAAAAAGTTTTAGAAGTAGGTAATATAACAAAAAATTATGCAGCTCAAAAAGCTGTTGATAATGTGTCTTTTGATCTATATGATGGTGAAATTCTAGGATTATTGGGGCCAAATGGAGCAGGTAAAACTACCATTATTAGAATGATTTTAAATATTATTGCCCCAGATGGAGGAAAAATTTCTTTTAGTAATTTTTCTATAGATGATAAAAGTAAAATGGGTTATCTGCCTGAAGAGAGAGGAATTTATAAAGATACAAAAGTTTTAGAAACTATTGTTTATTTCGCTGATTTAAATAATATACCCCCAGAAAAAAGTAAAAAGAAAGCTGAATACTGGCTTGAAAAACTTGAATTAGATGATTATGCAAACAATAAAATAGATGAGCTTTCAAAAGGTATGCAACAAAAAGTGCAATTTATAATATCAATAATTCACAATCCAGAATTATTAATTGTAGATGAACTTTTTTCTGGCTTGGATCCAGTAAATCAGGATTTATTTAAATCAATTTTAGAAGAATTAGTTGCAGATGGGATGAGTATTTTACTTTCTTCTCATCGAATGAACATGGTTGAAGAACTCTGTGATAGAATCTTTCTTATAAATAAAGGAAAAAAAGTTTTATATGGAAATTTAAATGAAATAAAAGATAATTATGAAGAAAAAAAAGTTGAGATGACTTATAGTGGTAATGATAACTTCTTGAAAGGAAATATCAATATAAGTAATTATACTGCTAAATCAAATAAAGCCAGCTTTTATATAAATAATCCTGAAAATTTAAATTCTTTTTTAGATGATCTAAGTAATAACATTGATATAAAAGAACTTTCAATTACAAGCCCTTCTCTTCATGACATATTTATTAATTCCATCAAAGGAGGGGTAGCAAATGAATAATACATTTAAAGTAGCTAAATGGGAAATAAAGAAAAATATACGTAATAAAACTTTTTTATTTATGACTTTTATATTTCCACTTTTAATTTTAGTTATAGCAGGAGGGGCAGGTTATATTGGAGGAAGCAGTTCTCAGTCCGGTCTTAAAATAGGTTTAATTGATCAAACCGATTATATTTATGAAGAATTAAATCAAAATTTTACTAATGAAGACATTACTTTAGAAAAAATAAAAGCCACTACTAATAAAGATGAACTCAGAAATATATTAGAAGTTAATAATTATGATAGTATTGTTCTAATACCTTCTAATATAGTAAATAATAATCAAGCAACAGTTTATTATAAAGAATTAAGAGGATTAGATGGTAATGTAATTTCTAATATTTTAAGTAATATTGTTATTGAAAAACGCTTAAGTGAAAATGGTTATTCAGCTGACCAAATATTACGATTAACTCAAAATGTAAATTTTCAAACTCAATCTTTGCAAAAAGATGATACAGGAATAGCTGCTATTTTCTTACCATTAGGTCTGGCTATGTTGATGGCTTTTTCTTCAATGTTTTCTGGAAGTGCTCTAATGCAAAGTATAAATAAAGAAAAAAGTGATAAACTTGTAGAAATTCTTTTTTCATCACTTACTCCAAAAAATCTTATGTATGGAAAAGTACTAGGTTATGGATTTCTCGGGATTTGTCAGGTGATTGTCTGGGGAGCAGCAGGTTCACTGGTAGCAAATAGATTTTTTGATCTACCATTGAATATTCTTTTCAGTATTAAAAATGCCTATATGTTTGTCTATTTCTTACTTGGATTTGCTATGATATCTGGGTTAAATGCTATTGCTGGGGCCAGTAGTAAAGACCTGCAATCAAGTGGGCAATCATTAAATGGATTAATAGTTATAGTCCCTATTGTACCGGTCTGGTTTGCTTCAATCTTATTGCAGAATCCTTCAGGTACAATTTCTAGAATACTAAGTTATATTCCTGTTTTTACTCCAACTACTATGTTACTTAGAATGGGGGTATCTACTCCACCAATCTGGGAAATTGCTCTTACAACAACAATTTTAGCCCTATCAGCATTTTTCTTTATTAGACTTGCCAGTAAAATATTTAGAGTAGGTATGCTTATGTATGGAAAAGATATGTCTTTAAAAGAAATTATAAAATGGAGTAAAGCTTAAAACTTTAAACATAAACAGTAAGAGCACTTCCTTTTTCTAAGAGGAAGTGCTTCTTTAATTAATTATATTTCTTTTTCTTTTAACCAATCTTTAAGGTCCTCCACAACTCCTTTTTGACTATAATCTGCTGCTTCTGTATAACTGAAATTACTTTCTTTTTCTTTAAGATCATCAATACTATTTAAAATATCTGTTCTTTTAAAAGAAGTACCTTCAAGTCCATTCTTAATCATTTCTATTAATTGAACATCCATTGCATCAGAATATATATCTGCTTCTTTAATTACCCCATTTTTTAATTTTAATCCAATTTCTATTTCTCCCCAGTTAAATCTTTTCTCAAAATCTATATCAAAATCTGGAGTTTGTCCATAACGCCATTTCCAGGAAGAATATTTTTCGTATAAATCCTCTATTTCATTCATTTGAGATGGATCATAATATTCATCTTCACTTATATCATTTTCATTACTACCATATACTTCTCCAAAACTTTCTTTTAATGCTTTTTTAAGAGCATTAAGGCTTATATCAGGATTTATTTCTTTTAAATTAGCAACTCGAGAACGCACAGATTCAACACCTTTTGATTTGATTTTTTCCTCAGAAACCTGTAAATAATCTACTAATTTTTCAAAATCAGTTTCAAACATAAGGGTACCATGATGATAAGCTGAATTTGTACCAAAATAAAAAGCATTACCTGAAAACTTTTTTCCATTTACAATTAAATCATTTCTACCTGAAAATTCTGCATTAATCCCCAGTTTATTTACTGCTTTTAAAATAACTTCAAGCTGTTTATCCAGATCATATAAATCCCTATCCATAATAAAAGTAAAATTCAAATTACCTAGATCATGATATACTGCTCCACCTCCAGAAAGACGACGAGCTAAATGGCCATCATCTTCATTTTCCAGCTTTTTACACTGACATTCTTTCCAGGCATTTTGATTTCTACCAATAACTACAGTTTTATCATTTTGCCAGAGATAAAGCATAACTTCTCCAGATTTAATATTGTCTAACAAATATTCTTCCAATGCTAAATTATACCAGGGGTTATATTGTTCTGAATGAGCCATTAGTAATTTTTTTGTTTCTTTCACTTTATTTACCCTCCAACTATATTTTTTTATTATGCAAAGTGAATTGATTCTTCAACCAAATCAAGTGCAGCCTCATGAATAACTTCTGCAGTTGTAGGATGAGTATGAATAGTTTCGGCAATATCTTCTGCAGTTAGTTCATTCTTAATAGCTAAAGTTACTTCACTTATAAGGTCTGAAGCATGAGTACCAATTATTTTAGCACCTATTATTTTTCCACTATTCGTTTCCTGTATTAATTTAATAAAGCCCTGTCTCTCCCCTTGAGCTAAAGCTTTACCATTTGCTCTAAATGGGAAATATCCAATTTCATAATCAATTCCTTTTTCTTCTGCTTGTTCAGGATTTAAACCAACATTTGCTATTTCAGGACTGGTAAAAATAGCACTGGGGACAACATCATAATCCATTTCAACTTCTTTACCTAAAATATTTTTAACTGCTATCATACCTTGATGAGAAGCAACATGAGCCAACTGAATTTCATCAGTTACATCACCAATAGCATAGATGCCAGGAATATTAGTTTCCATTTTTTTATTTACCTTAATTCCTCTTTCATTTTTATCAAGTTTAATACCTATTTTATCAATTCCCAGACCTTCAAAATATGGCTCTCTACCTACAGCCATAAGAACTTTATTTCCTTTTACTTCATTTTTTTCTTTATCTTTTGTATATTCTACTACCAATTCATTATTTTCTTCTCTTATTTTTTCAACTTTACTTCCAGTGAGAATATTGATCCCTTTTCTACGAGCTGAACGGTGAATTTCTTTACACATATCAGGACCACAATTTCCAAGAATTTCATCTAAAAATTCTACAACTGTAACTTCTACCCCAAAATTGGCATAAATAAAGGCAAATTCCATACCTATATATCCTCCACCGACAATTACCATTTTTTCAGGAAGTTCATCTAATTCTAGAGCCTGATTACTATCTATTACTCCTGGCAGATCAATTCCGTCAATAGGAATTTTACTTACTTTTGAGCCGGTAGCAATTATAATCTTTTCTGATTTTATTTCCAAGTCATTATCTTCAGAATTTACAAAAACTTTATTTTCATCAACAAATTCTGCTTCTCCCTCAATTATTTCTACATCATGAGATTTTAAAAGATGTTCAACACCTTTCACCAATCTTCTTACAACTCTATCTTTTCTCTTAACTACTTTTTTCATATTCACAGATACGGCCTCTTTATCAATATCCAGGCCAAATTGTTTTGCATCATTTATATTATCATAAACTTCAGCAGAACGTACCATAGCTTTAGTAGGTATACAACCTCTATTTAAACAAACTCCACCAATATTTTCTTTTTCAATTAAAGCGACTTCAGCACCCATCTGAGCTGCTTTAATAGCTGCCACATAACCTCCTACGCCACCACCGATAATAGTAATTTCTTTATTCAAATTTTTTTTGGAATCTCCCAAAATTATTACCTCCCATATGTATAATTTAACTACTTAAAGAATAAAATCTCCTCTGAATAATTTCAGAGGAGATTTTATATTTGATTTTAACTATTTAACATCCCCTGTACAATAACATCTGTTGCATCTTCTTCATCAAGACCTCGGGCCATTAATGTCTGAAGCTGGGTACTGTCCACACTACCAATAGCAGCTTCATGAGTAACTTTGGCACCTGGATCACGAACATCAACAATAGGAACTGCCCTGGCAATAGCTTCATCTTTAATTATTTCAGTACAGTCAACATGTCCTTTGGCACCATCAGCTAAAGCAGTTAATTCATTTAAAACTTCTGCTTCTGCCTGATCCTGAAGAGCTATTTTTGTTTCAAGATAACCTCGAGAACCTTTGCCAACAAGGTCACCAGCTTCGCGTATTTTTATTTTATCATCTGCATAACCCTGCATTCTGGCTATCATTTCTAAAACTGCATTATCTTCAACAACAGATTCATAATCAAATTCTATTTCACCAATTCTTCCTTTACGAAGATTAAAAATTGTCTTAAATTCACTTTCCTTTTTTAATTCAATATTTGATTTAGCTAGTACTTTAACTCCACCATCATCACCGTGAAAATGGTTTTCTTCATAAAGATAACTACCACCTTCATGAACAATAATATCTGCTTCCATCTCATGTACAACTTCTGTTGCATTTGGGAAAACACAATCAGCCATAATTTCTACAGAAGCATTTTTTTCAACTTCTACTTCCATATCTATTACCTGTTTCCCTTTTTCGGGTAAAACTCCAAAACACATATGAACAGGATTGGATATTTTATAATTTTCAAGTATTGTAACTTTAACAGCTACCATACCCGTTTTTTGTTTTTTAACATCGACTTCAAGTCCTTCAACACTATTTGTTCCTAAAACTTTATCTCGTTCCAGAACTATATGAGCTACATCACTATCAGAAAAAACATCATCTCCCCCGGCATCCTTATAAGCATCGACCATCATCTCATAATCATCCAAGAGAACTCACCTCCAGATGTTCCTGATAATTTTCATCTTCACAGGGAACACATTCAAATTTAAAATAACGACTTATATCTTCTGGTGCACCTCTTTTTAATATTTCTCCATTGCATACTAATACAGATCTATCAGCCATCTGGAGCATTTCTTCATTATGAGTTATTAAAATAACTCCTGTTCCCTTTTCGCGAAAATCTTCTATTACCTGACTTATATTATTTAAAGCAACTACATCAACTCCAGAATCAGGTTCATCAAGGATAACCACATCCGGTTCCATAAGCAAAATAGAAGCAAGTTCTATTCTCTTTCTTTCACCACCACTTAAAGTATCATCAATTTTTCTATTAAGATATTTACTGGGAACTATAGCAACTTCTTCTAAAGCCTCAGCAAGTTCTTTTTCGTTTACTTCTTTACCCTGGCTTTCCAACCCAAGAGATAGAAATTTCCGCACAGTAACTCCTTCATAACGGGCAGGCTCCTGCCAGGCAAGTGTCATACCTTTTTGGGCGATTTTATTAGTAGCTAATCCATTTATCTTTTCACCATTTAATTTTATTTCTCCACTATTTTCTTGATAACCATTTAACCCCATTAATGTATAGGCTAAACTGGATTTACCACAACCATTAGGACCAATCACCGCAAAAACTTCTCCTTCATTTAAATCAAAGGAAAAATCCTTTAAAATTTTTGTTTTATCTAATACTAAATTAAGATTATTAACTTCCAGCACTTTTCTTTTAGTCAAGAAAATGCCCCCTCTCTAAAAACTCTTATTAATTCATCATTAATTATATTATATATCACCTCGAAGGTCAATTAAGTTATTTATACTACATCTCTTTATTTTACTTCACCAATCAATTTTTTCTCTCCATCGATTATTTTAAATAAGAAGGCACCTTTTGACCCTGGTACTCCTTCATTCATATCCCAGGTTAATTGGATTCCTTCAAAATTATCTACATTGCGAGTGTAATCTCTAATCATTTTTCTTTCTTCCTCAAGTTTAGCTGGATCACCAGTTATTTTTTTATTTTCAATAGCCTCTTTAATCATATATACTGCATCATAATAATTTGTAGCAAGAGATCCTGGCGCTTTACCATCATGATCCTTTTTGTACTCTTCTTTAAATTTAAGCCAACGAGGATTATTACTATTTGGATTAATATAATTATATATTGAAATTCCTTCAAGTGCTTTTCCACCTATTGTATAAAGGGGAGTATCATCAGCACTACTAAATACTAAAATGTTTTCTTTATCTTTCCAACCTCTATCTTCTAATTGTTTTATTATTTTAGCTGCTTTATCTGAATTAGTTGTTAGAAGTATACCATCAGGATTTTTAGATAAAGCTTTTACCACTAAGGAATCAAAAGTAACCATATTTTGTGGTACTTCTATGTTTTCAACTTCAACATTTTTATTTTCAAGACCAATTTGATGAGCATCTGCCATTCCAGGCCAGGCTGCCCATTTTTCTACAAATTGAACCACTTTTTTCATTTCTGGATTTTTTTCTGCCCATAATTCAGTTATAGGTGGAAGTTTTTCATCAGTTGGTGGATACCAGGACAATGTCCAGGGAAAATATTTTTGGGCATATTCATAACTCGTTGAAACAGGCATGGAAAACAGGCCATTTCTTGCAGCTAGAGGAACTGCTGCCATAATTACTGCTTCTGGTACAGGTCCCATTACTACCAGAGCATCATCAACTACTTTACTCATTTGTTTTATACCTTTATCTGGTTCAACTCCTGTATCATATATCTTTATTTCTACATCCTTTCCTCTAATACCACCATTTGCATTTATCTCTCTGGCAGCATATTTAGCACTCCAGGACATATATTCCCCAATACTGGCAATAGGTCCTGTTACACTATTTAAAAAAGGAATAGTCCATTTCTCAACTTTCACTTCATTTTGAGCAAAAGAAACTCCAGAAAAAGCAACTACTACTATAAGTGAAAAAATAAAAATTTTAAATAAATTTCTCATTTTTACATCCCCTTAATTTTATTTTTTATTTTCCAAAGAAATTTTTTAGTTATTAAACCATCAGGTTTTATTAAAATCACAGATACCAATAATACACCATATATCAAATTTTTCCAGGAAGATACTGCACTTGGCAAAAGAATAGGTACTCCTCCTAAAATTAGGGCTGAAAAAATTATCCCCCACATTGTACTATATCCACCAATAAAGACAATTGTCATCAGAGTTCCTACCAGGTGAAATGAAAAAAAGTCAGGAAAAAGACTTCCAGTAAAATAAGCATATAAAACACCAGCACTTCCAGCAATTCCACCACTTATTGTTTGAAACAATCGACCAATTCTTTTAGGCTTAATACCAAGACTATAAGCCATTTTTTTATCAGCAAAAATAACCGAAGCAGCTCTACCTAATTGAGAATTATCAATCATATAAAGAAAATATGAAATAACTAAGGTTATACCTGTCATAATTAATAAAATGTTATCAACTGCAGGAATTGCAAAAAAACCCATTGTCCCTCCTAAATAATCTGTATTTTCAATTACAGTTTTTGTGATAAAAATAAATGTTATTCCAACAATTACAACAGTAAAAGTGGGAACATCTCCTATAACAAATGATATTATATAAGAAATTAATGCTCCTAATAATATTCCACTAATTAAGACTAAATAAAAAGGCCATCCCCAATTAACAGCTGCCACCCCACTAAAATATGCAGTTACAGCCATTGTAGCCACTGTTAAGAAATGCAAATCTTTAACCCGGTAAGGTAGATATATTGCCCAGGCCATTAATATATATATAAATGAAAATCCTATAAAATAATTAAAAGTTATAGACAAATGAAAAACCTCCTGTATTACTAATTAATCTATTCAATTGCTGCTCCAAAAAGTCCCTCAGGTTTTGTTAAGACAACTATAAGCATTAAGACAAAGGCTATAACATTCGCCCAGGAACCTGCTAAAAAACCAACTGCTAAAGACTCAAGAATACCAAGACTCAATCCAACATACAACCCACCTTTAAGATTACCTAAACCTGCTGTAATAGAAACCGCTAGAACTTTAAGAGCTACAGATTCTCCAAGCCAAGGTGAGGCTGAGCCTAATAACATGGAAAATAAAATTGCTATTATTCCGCCTAATATACCTGCTACTAAATAACTTAAAATACTTGATTTTAAAACAGCCAGTCCTACCTGTTTAGCAGTTTTTCTACTTTCTGCTATCGCCCTAAAAACTCTTCCATAATGAGTATGATATAAAAGATAAAAGAATATCGCGACCAATATTATTCCGCCAGTCAGGGCATAAAATTCCCCTCTACCTAAATTTATATAACCAAAGGAAAATAAATTTTTCCCTCCCCAATAATCTGGAAAAGACACTGGAAATCCATTATTAATAGAATGAGACATGATTTCTACAATTATCATACTCAACCCCATAGAAGCAACAAAAGAAGCATTTATATCAACATTTTCTCTATTATTTATCCTTCTAAAAATAGGTTCACTTAATAAGTTTAAAATTATTGAAGATATTATAGCTGCCAGAGCTGCCAAAAATATATTGTTTGTACTTTCCAAAACAGCCCAGCTTGCATACATAGATAAAACTACAAATTGAGGATAGGCAAATTGTATTATTCTAGCAACAAGTAACATTAAATTAAAACCTGTTACTAATAAAACATATATACTGCCTAAAGAAAAACCATTTACAATTTGTGCTAACACAATTTCCATAATTTCCACCTGCACTTTAATTTAAGTATAAATCCATAAAATTACTTTCTGCTAACATATCATTTGCTTTTCCTTCTCTGACAATTTCACCTGTTTTTAAAACATATGCTCGATCTGCTATTTCAAGAGATTTTTTTACATTCTGTTCTGCAAGTAAAATTGTAAATCCATCTTTATTTAGTTTTTTTAGGATTGTAAAAATATCCTGAACAATCTGGGGAGCAAGTCCTAATGAAGGTTCATCTACTAAAAGAAGTTCAGGACCAGAAAGCAAAGCTCTGCCAATGGAAAGCATCTGCTGTTCACCACCACTTAATGTCCCGGCTTTTTGCTCTTTCCTTTTTTCTAAAATAGGAAAATAATTATATATTTCTTCTAAGGTTATATCTTTATCCTTGTTTCCTTGATATACTCCTAATTGCAAATTTTCCCAGACTGTCATTGAAGAAAAAATCAAATGCCCTTCTGGAATTATACTAATACCTTTGTTGACTATTTTTTCTGTTGCCAAATTATTTATTTTATTATTTTTAAAAAGTATATCACCTTTTGTCTTTTCTATATTCATTATACCTTTAAGCAAACTAGACTTTCCTGCTCCATTAGCTCCTACTAAAGTTACAATTTCATTCTTTTTTAAATAAAGACTTATTCCTTTTACAGCTTTTATAGAACCATAATTTAAATATAAACTATCTATTTCAAGTAATTTTTCTTTACTTTTCACCTGTATATGCCTCCATAACTTTTTCATTTTTCCGTGCTGCTTCGGTATCACCAGCAAAAATCAATTCTCCAAAATTAATAACACTAACCTGATCACAAATTTCCATAATTACATCTAAATCATGACTGATAACTACAACTGTAATTCCTTTATCATTAATATTAGCAATAACTTCTTTTATTCTCTTTTTTTCTTTGCTTCCCATTCCTGCTGCCGGCTCGTCAAGTAGCAAAATATCAGGTTTAGAAATAATTGCTCTTGCTAATTGAACAAGTTGTCTTTCTACCCAGACTAATTCATCACTCCAACGACCTTCATAATTTTCTAAACCAACAAAACGAAGAGCTTCTTTAGCCTGCTTTTTTCTTTTTTTCTCTCTTTTAAAAATAGTAAAATGTTTTCCAAAAAAATCTTTTAGTGGATTACTTTGTTCTCTATACATTCCTGCAATAATGTTATCAACAAGACTCATTTCACTGACAATATTACTTTTTTGAAAAGTTCTGCTAATTCCCATAGCTGCTCTTTTCTCAGGCTTATAATCATTTATATTTTTATTATTATAAATAATTTCTCCCTTATCTGCTTCTAAAAAACCACTTATTATATTAAAAAGTGTTGATTTCCCAGCCCCATTGGGCCCTATCAAACCATGGATTTCTCCTCTTTTAACTTTCATTTCAAAATTATTTAAAGCTTTTACTCCACCAAATTTTTTAGTTAAATTTTTGATTTTTAGAATATTATTATCATCCATATTTATTTTACTCCTTAAAAATTTTAATTAAAAACAAAAAAGCCCCCCACAATAGAGACGGAAGGCATAATTTTCTCATAAATATAGTTATCCTCTTTCTAAGGATAGCTATATTTTTCCGTTTCTATCCCGGTCAATTAGATCCAGGTAGAAAACTTAAATTATGTAATTTTTAAGCTATCAGAAAAGCTAACAAGTACAGTTCTCATAATAAGATACTGCCTTTAACTTTTCGCCTTTATTATAATACAACTTTCACTTATTTACAAGTTATAAACACACATTCAACTGAAATAAGTTAATTTAAAATTTCATAAATTTTATTTTTTACTTTTAAATTTCTTCTTTTTTCAATATTTTTTAATTCATTATGATAATATTGGCAAGTCAGATCAGGATTAAGTTCAAGCTTTGAATTCATAAACTCAAAAAATCTTTTTATAAAGTCTTTCTTCCAGTTACTAAATTCAGGCTTATAACAAATAATAAATGCACACATTTTCCCTATATCTTCTTCTTTATCTCCAGTTTTGAGATTTTCAAAATCTAAACCATAAATTTTTATTTTATTTCCATTAATTTTTTTTAAAATAAAATTTCTTAAATTTACATCCCCTTTTATTATATTTATTTCATCAAATACATTATAAAAATTATTCAACCAGTCAAATATTTCTTGAAACATCTCATTTAATTCCACATATTTAGCTTTTTCCTTTTCTTTACTTAAAATATAAGATAAAAGGGTTTCTCCTTTAATATACTCCATTAAAATATAATTATTTGATTTAGAAATAATTTTTGGAACATTAACTGATTTTTTATATAATTTTTTTATTATTTCTAACTCTTTTTCGAGAAAATTACTTTTTCGATAACTTTTTAATACATATTTTTTATTATTATCAGTTTTTACTAAAAACACTTTATTCCTTTTACTTTTAAACTTTTTAACTATTTTAACTTCCCGGTTTTTAATTTTCATTTTTAGACATCCTCATTTAATTGTTCAAATTCAACCCTTATTTTTGCATTATTTTCATAACCTTCTAATTCACTAACAACTCCATTTAAAGCATTTTTTAAAATCTTTTGCACAAAAGGCACCATCTCAACTTTTTGCTCATTAATAAATAGTGTAACTTCTGAATTGCTAATTACACAATCATCTCTTTTAGCTTCTCCTTTAATAATTTTATGACTTAATTTTTTACAGGAATATCCACAGGCTGTACAACATTCTTCAGGAAAATCAGGTAATTTTTCAAAAGTTTTTTCTTCAATCAAATCTATTAATTCCTTTTTATTTTTAAGACTATTTATTACAGGAAAACCTTTATATTCATCAATACTATTTGCAATTACTCCTGTAATAGCTATTACAGTTTCATCCAGTCTTTCATCAATTTCTTTTTTAGTTTTAGCAGAAATTATCTTAGGAAAATTGCCTTTATCTACTCCCTCAATAACTATAAAATCGTGATCATAATGTTTAAGAATCTTATTTATAGCTAATTTTTCTGGATATAAAATATCAGTTTCATTATATCCTCTGGCAGTAACAAGTTCAGCACCTGCTTTTTTATGCCTGAAAGTATCTGTCCTCTTCGTATCAATAGCAAAATCCTCATAATGAATTTCTTTTATTGTTCCTACGCTATATTTTCTTTTTTTAAGTTCCTTTACAACATTTTCCACAGTTGCAGTTTTTCCTGTTTCACTAATTCCAAAAATGGATATAATTTTGATAATAATCCCCCATTTCTTATATGAAATATAAAATTAATATTATTAATGTAAATAGCATACTAGTTATCATTAAAATATAATCTTTTAACGATAATCTTAATTTTATATAACTTGTTCTCTCTGGATAAGCTCGAAACCCCCTGCTCTCTATAGAAGTAGATAACTCCCGTGCTCTATAAATAACTCCTGATAAAACAGGCATAAATAAATATGAATAAACTTTAAATCTTTTATATAGGGAAAGTTCTTCAACTTCGATTCCTCTTAATTGAATAGCAGTAAATACATCCTTAGCTTCATCTCGTAAAATTGGTAAAAACCTAATAGCAAGAGAAACCATAAAGGCAATTTCATAAGGAATTTTCCACTGAACTAAAGCCTGGATGATTTCTCGTGAACTAGAACCTCTCATAATAGTCGCAGAAACAATAATGATCATCATTCTTAAAATCACTCTTATCCCTTTTGCCAAACCTCCTAAAGTCAAAATCGGAAGACCGCTTATAGTTAATAAACTCTCTCCAGCAGGAGCAAAAATACTCTGTAAAAAAGCTATTCCTAAAAATAGTATAATAAATTTTTTAATCCTTTTTAAAAAAGACCAGTCACCTTTAAAATAATTAGATGTTAAAAAAGATAATAATAATACTATCAATAATAAAAATATATCTTTTACAAAAACTGCCAAACTTGAAAAAGAAAATACTAATACAAGTTTACTACGGGGATCAAACTTCATTAATAACACCCCCTGAAATTTTTAAAACTCTATCAGCATTTTCAACTATAAAATCTTTATCATGGCTAATAACTGCCAGACCAAGATCCTGTTTTTTTAATTCATATAAAAATTCTGCCAGCTTTCCCTTTCTTTTACTATCAAGCCCGGTTGTAGGTTCATCTAATATTAAATATGAAGGCTCATTTGTTAAAATAGCAGCCAAAGCTACTCGCTGTCTTTCTCCTCGACTTATTTTATAAGGAGAGGCATTTTCTAACCCTTGCAGAGAAAATATTTCTATCATTTCTGATACTTTATTATCAATAAATTCTTTAGTTTTTCCCATAAATGAATGAGCAAATGCTATTTCTTCTCTTACAGTTGGGGCAAAAAGCTGTCTTTCTGGTTCCTGAAAAAGATAACCAATTTTTTTGCCTATTTTACCTAAAGAAATATTTTCTATATTTACAGAGTCAACATAAATTTTCCCAGTATCTACAGATAAAATCCCGCTCAATATTTTTCCAAAGGTGGTTTTGCCTGATCCATTTGGCCCTATTATAGCCACAAATTCTCCTTTATAAAAAGAAGCTGTAATATCTTTTAAAAGCAATTCACCTTTTTTATAACTAAAACTTATATTATTTGCTTTAAGAAATGCTTTGTTATAATTCTCCTGCAAATTTTTTTAACCTCCCGTTTTTAAGAAGAAGTTTACGGTCTGCTATTTCAGCATTTTCCAAATCATGCTCAACCATTACTATTGTTTTCCCTTTTTCTTTTAATAAAATTATTATTTCTTTGATTAATTTTTTTCCCTTAGTATCTATTTGGGACATTACTTCATCAAATATTAATATTTCTGGTTCTAAAGCCAAAACTGAAGCCAATACTGTTAATTGCTTTTCTCCACCCGAAAGATGTTTTGTTTTTTTATATCTCAAATTCTCTTTTCCCAAAAGAGATAAAATGTTTTCTATTCTTTTTCCTATTTCTTCTCTGCTTATACATAAATTTTCCGGTCCAAAAGCCAATTCATCTTCAACAACTGGAAAAAAAACCTGAGTTTCTGGATTTTGAAAAACAATTCCTATATATTCTGCAATTTTGGGTAAATCTAAATCTAATATTGACTTCCCTTTGATTTGCACTTCTCCTTTGAGTTCACCTTCATAAATGTGAGGAATAATACCACTAAGACAATGGCAGAGAGTAGTTTTTCCACTGCCGCTCAAACCTAAAATAGCAAGAATTTCCCCTTTGTATAAATTTAAATTTATATTTTTTAATATTTTTTCATTATTATTTTTATAACCAAATGACAAATTTTGAGTACTTAATAATAATCTCATTTTATATTAACCTCAGTAACAAATTTATTCCAACGTTGACCAAATTGATCTTCACGAATAACTAATCTATAAGGACCGGTTCCACCCTGCTTTTTAGTTTTCAAAAATTCACCATTATTTTTGTAAATCAGATAAACATTATTTCCCATCATAACTTCTTCTGCAGTTAAAGCAACAGTGTAACCATCTATTGCTTTGACTATTACCTGTTCTTTATTACCCATATCAATATCTAATGAATTTAAAATATTTTTAAGGGGGACCCCTGTATAATGCTGTTCAACTGGACCCGAATCACTAGTATCTAATTCTTTGGAAAAAGTTTTTTCTCCCTGTTCTTTTATATGATCCATACTAATACTATCTACTTCTTCTCCATCTATTTTAAAAGTAACAATAGCCTCTTTTTGAGCTGTATCTTTTTTAGAAAGACTACCTCTGTTTATATAAGCTGTAACTGCAATTACTATCACTAAAATTATTAATACTGAAAAAATAATTTTTTTATTTTTCATAATCATCGCCTCCTTCTGTTACTAGATAAGGAACAAACATATCCTGATAAAGAAGCAAACCGTGGTCTCCACCATTAGCAGTTTTATGCATTCCGTGGTCAGCAGTTATAATTATTTTTCCAGACCAATTTTTTGCCAATTCAGCTATATATTCGTCAGTCTTTTTTATAACCTCTATTGTTTTTTTAGAATAGGGCCCATTATCATGTCCAGAATCATCAATCCCATGAAAATGTATAAAAAATAATGAAGCTTTTTTTTCAATCTCTTTTTTAGCTGTCCCAAAAACTTCATCATCAGTAGTCCCATTATTATTCAAATCAGGATTTAAAATAGGATCCTGAGAGGTATTTAATATCTTTATATTTCCTTCAATATATTTACTCTTTAAGCCTATTTCTTCTACTTTTTTAAATAAATCTTTGCTTTTTAATTCATTAAAATCACGGGAATAAATTCCATGTTCTTCTGGTCCTTTTCCTGTCAAAGCTGTAGCCAGTCCGGTATTTGAAACTGGTTTGTAGGATGTCAGGGCTCTTGTATTATTTTCAATTTTTGTCATATAAGGTGCAAAATTATTATCAAGACAGTAAAGATATTGATGATAACCAAAACCATCCAAAAATATTACCATAACTTTTTCATTCTGTTTTAAATAATGGAGACTATCATGATAAACATTTTTAATGCTTTGCAGAGGAGCATCAACTATCATTCCCTTAATTTTCTCTTCTTTAATTTTTTCTTCAGAGTTAATATAGTTTAGATAATTTTCTTTAAGTTCCAGCATACCTCCTCTGTAATTAAAAGTTTCTCCTTTATCTCCTATAATTATTGTTCTTGAATTCATCTTATTATTAATTAGTTCTTCAGGATATAATACTCTTTTTTCTGTATAAATACTTACACTATTATTTTTTTTATTTTTATTTACTGAAGATGCTCCTTCAAAAACTGCTTTATAGAAATATTCTTCAGTTAAAAACTGACCTGGAGTTTTTTCTAAAAGATTACTTTTCTCATTAACAATATTAAATGATTGATTATTATGTTTTTCCTTAAATTTAGAAACAACAGTTATTTTTTCAAGTCTTTTTATATTGCTACTAATAGGATGATTTAAATTTATAGCTTCCCAGCCATTTTTACTGGAAAAATTGATGTAAGATTCTTCAATATTTCCAGATGTTATTTTAGCTCTTAGTCCATCTTTAGCAGAAAAAACAATATCATAATTCTCAGAAAGAGGTTTAGTTTTATTCAAAATATCTTTTAGTTTATATACTTTTATTTTTTCTTCTTTATAATTTATTGATACTTTTTTTAGACTATTTAATTCATTAAAATCATTTGTATTAATAACTTCTTTTATATCTCCCTCTACCTTAAAAAATGGAATATATCCAGAATCATTACTGACTACTAAATCAAATTTATTATAAAATAAAAAGCCACTCAAAACTATTAAAATTATTAAAATAATATATAAAAATACATCTTTATTTTTCATAAAATCACCTCAAATTAAACTTAATCTAATATATCAAATTTTTCAAACTGTTTAATCACTGAATAAGATATTAATCCTCCTAAACCCCCAGAAAGTGAGGCACTACTTAAAGAGAGAATAAGAGGTATTAAGGGTAATCTAAAAAAAACAATATTTACTAAGAATGTCCCACTTATATTTGCTGCTATTCCAGCTAAAAAACAGGGTATAGCCTTTGTTGGATCAGAGAAAAATACAAAAACAAAATCTACAGCTAAACCAGGAATTATATAAGTAAAAAAACTAACAATACCATGAGTCCCATATATACCGAGAGAAACCATCATAATCGCCTGAACCATAGCTATAAGTGTAGCAGCACCTCTTTTTTTTACTAAACCTGCTCCCATTACCAGCCACATCATATAGAAGCCTCCGGCGATAACCCCCCCTGGAATATAAAGGGGGCCAGTTATCATATGGGCCAGAGGTACAATAATAGGTTTAGTAGCTACACCAAGCCCAGCCATTAGAGCAATTATCACCAGCTGAAATACTGAAAAACTATTTAAAAATTTCTTAAGCATATGATTTTCACCTCAGTCTGAACCAATTATTTATTAGATTAATTAATTGGTAAAATTTTATAGAGATATTTAACAGAGTATTTTCCACTGAGATTAGCAAAAGAAACTCTTACTACATTTTCACCATCAAAATACAAAATAGCATTTTTAGTTTCTTCTGCATCAACTTCAACTGAATAACCATCAATTGCTATTAATTTATATTTATCTCCTTTTTTCAAACCACTCTCTGATATAATTTCAGCTAAAGATACGCCTTTATTTTCTCCTATTGTTTGATGTCTATGAACATTTAGAGACTGCTTAAGAGAAAAAATAGATGCAGAACCATATCTAGCAAATAAGAGATTTTTTACATACATTCCTTTAGGTATATCTGGGGATAAAAACATAGGGACATATTCACCAGTTACTTTAAAATAGCCATTTTCAAATATTTCAGTTTTTTCATCCTTTGTAAATCCATCAGCAGCTTCCATATATACAGTTCTTCCCGTTTTTTCAACATCTAATTTTTTTATTAATTCAGAAATTTTTACCGCTTTATCATTACTTTCATAATATGTATAGTCAACTTTTTCTAACTCTGAATTAATTGTTTCTAAAAATACCAGATTATTAATTTCCACTGTTTCTTTCATATCAATAACTTTAATCTCTGTTACTTTTTTCACCCAGTACATAGCCCTTTCTTCCGGAATCACTATTCTCATAGGTTTAGCTTCTTCATAGAGAGCTTCACCATCAATTTCATAGGTTAAAATGATATCTCTATTTTCTAAAATATTTTCAGAAACTTCTATTGAATAACCATCACTTGCTATAAATCTAACTGCCTTAAGATTTTTTTGAGATTTTCCTTTCTTTTCTAATAAATCAGAAAAAAGAGCTCCTGTTACAGTATAATTATCTTCATCACCGCTGGAATCGACAGAAGTAACATCTCTTGTCACAGATGGAAGATCTTTTAATTCACTTATAGAAACAGTAATATCTTCTTCGGTTAAACCAATTATCTTAAATTCATCTTCCTTAGCTATAGTAACTGTACTAAATAAAACAATTGCCATCACTAACATAATAAAAATTGATAATGCTTTTTTAATTTTCACCTTAATTCCCCCTGTTTAATTAATTTTTTGCAAATTAACTTCTTCTTTAATTTTGTTATAATTATCAATACCAAAATTAACACCATTAACAACTGCTTTACTACTTTCAGTTGCTCCAGTAACAGCAACAATTTGATTATTTTGTTTAGCAGACATCTTAATAGTTTCTAATTTTTCATCTGTATTTTTAGCTTTAAATCTTCTTTGAAACCAATCTTCATTAATATAACTACCATAACCTTCAGATTCATCTTCTTCTATAACATCAACATTTTTTATTTTATCATCATTAATATTTATAGTAAGTAGTATCTTGATATCATCTTTAAATCCTTCTGAGATAATAGTTTGTTCTAATTCAACTACCTTACCATTATCTTTTATTAACTTTATCTCAGTTATATTATCAGTTAGATATTTATTTAATTCTGAATTATTACTTATAACAAAAAATGATATAGCTGTTATTAAAATCACTAAAAACAGAATTATTAATTTTGTTTTGATTTTTATCACCTCCAGATTATTACTTTAAAAAGAAAAAATTCTCCATAAAGAAAGGAGAATTATAAATAATAATTTCCTTTCCAAGAATGGGAGGCAATTAGATTTCTCCAATAACCCATCGGTATTTCTTCCTGGCAATGATATAGCTTTAGAAGAGAATACTCGGAACTTTATTAAATTTTCAAAATTGCATTTCAAAATATTAAGAATAATTTTTATTGCTTAATTATTATTTCAACAATTATTCTCATATTCCTGCAAAAAAACCTCCCTTTTTTACAGGGAGGTTAATTAATCAATGCTTTAAATTTATTTTACCTGAACAGCTGCTCCTGGATCATTTACTCTAAATGTAAATGTTTCATAGAAGAAAAATTCTAATTCATCTCCAGTTTGCTTTGAATAACCAATAGAAATATCCTGTCCAACTATAAGCTCAAAATCCTCGCCTCTAGTTGAAATAAGTACACCCTCATCTTCAAGAGTAGGCACAAAAACAACTTCTCCACCAATAGCATTTTCCAGCTTGTTTACAAGTGGATAACCTTTATCATCTAATTCATAAATTAAATTATGAAGCTTTTCACCGAGCATTAAATTAAATGGTCCTTCAATCCCATCATCCTGTAGCTCATTGACTGCAGAAACAATAGAAGAAACTAGTTTGTTTCTTTCTTTTTCTAAAACTACCTCACCTGTATCTAGACTTGAGATTATACCACTTATATTCCCTTCATCAAGACCATAAAAAATAGCATCATTTTCTATTTTGGAAAGTTTTTTGGCAGCTTCTACTAAAGGATCAGTATCTACATCCACTGCTCCTCTAGCCAAAGATTCAATTTCTTTTTTATCTAATTTAAATGGTACTTTTACTTCTATAAGAGGTAATACCTCACGTTTGGAAAATTCAGCTCCCTCTACATTACCATTTATTTCTTTTATTCTACCAGTATTTACAACACCAAAATCCATACCTTTAGGGCCTACAAAATCAACAGCTTTACGTGCATTTAAATTCATAGTTAAAATTTCACGAGCTTCATCATCTATAAAATCCCAGGCTTCTTGAGGTATTGGTGCTAATGAGCGATTAAGAATATCCATTAATTGTTCCCTCCTTTTAAACTACTAATTCCAAGAGATTGGTTAGTTGAAGTGGAAGTATTATTTGTATCTTCTTCTCCTTCAGTTCCCCCACCTTCAGCTTCTTCTTCAACAGCTGTAATTTCAGATTGAGTAAAAAGATAAGTTTCTAACTCCTCTGCCCAGACTGGATCATTACGTCTAAGCCATTCAATAGCCATAGCTGCATGTTCAATTTCCTCATCACGATTATGTTCTACTATGCCCTGTACAGATTGATCTGTAGTTACATCTGCTCTTTGGTTATACCAATCAACTGCTTCTAATTCTTCCATTAAACTTTTTATGATACGGTGATAATCTTTTGCTTCTTCAGAAAGATTATCTTCATGAAATTCGGCCATATTTATACCCTCCTTGAATAATATTGATTATCATTAAGCTCTATTAACATTTTATCTTTTTAGGAGTTTAATGTCAACTAAATTAATACTATATGTAAAAATTTTGTTAAAACTTTATTTCAATGCAGGAAATTACTTAATTTTCAAAGAAAGAGTAATTAAGAAAAGAAAGTGTGGTGGAATAATGAATAAAGAAAAAAAGCAAATTTATTCCTGGGCCCTTTATGATTGGGCAAATTCTGCTTTTGCTACAACAATTTTATCAGCAGTTCTTCCGATTTTTTATAAAGATGTTGCAGCAGTTAATTTGCCAAACAATTTAGCTACTTCCTATTGGGGTTACACCCAGACTGGTGCTATGATTGTCATTGCAGTACTCTCTCCTATATTAGGAGCAATAGCTGACCATTCAGACTCAAAAAAGTTTTTCCTAAGAGTTTTTGCCTATCTAGGCATAATTGGAACAGGGTTATTATTTTTCATAAACGAAGGTAATTATATATTAGCTTCATTATTTTTTATTATTGCAAATATTGGTTTCTCAGGAGGAAATGTTTTTTATGATGGATTTTTACCTGATATAACTGATAATACTAAAATTGATTATGTTTCATCTCTTGGTTATTCAGCTGGGTATCTTGGGGGAGGAATACTCCTGGCTATAAATCTTTTGATGATTTCAAAACCCTCTTTGTTTGGGATAAATGGTACTTTAATGGCTACTAAATTAAGTTTTGTAACAGTATCAATCTGGTGGTTTTTATTTTCAATACCTACTTTTAAATATTTACCAGATCCTGAAAAAAGAAAAGAAATTTTAGAAGTAAAAAAATATGCTGCTATTGGTTTTAATAGAGTAAAAAACACCCTGGAAAATATTAGGCAGTATCGGGAATTATGGAAATTTTTAATAGCATTCTGGCTTTTTAATGATGGAATTGGAACCATTATCAGAATGGCTACAATTTATGGAAGAGAAGTTGGAATTGGTCAATCTGATCTTATAGGGGCTTTACTTTTAACACAATTTATCGGTATTCCCTGTGCTCTTATTTTTGGAAAACTTGGTGAAAAAATTGGTGCTAAAAAAGGAATATATATTGCACTAATTGTTTATACCCTGATCACAATTAATGGCTATTTTTTAGATACAGCTCTTGATTTTTGGATATTAGCAGGAATGGTAGGCCTTGTACAGGGTGGAGCTCAGGCTCTTAGTCGTTCATTATATGGTAGTATGGTTCCCAAAAATAAATCTGCTGAATTTTTTGGATTTTTTGGTATTTCAAGTAAATTTGCGGCAATAGTTGGCCCAACAGTATTTGCTTATATGGGGCAACTAACTGGTTCAAGCAGATATGGAATAATTTCTGTGGCTGCTTTTTTCATTTTAGGAATGATCGTTTTAACAACTGTAAATGTAGAAAAAGGAAGGAAAGAAGCTCAGCATTAACTGATTTTCTTTCCCAAAAAATTCTTTTTTTCTATTTTAATTTTTAATTCAAGTTCAGAAATTGTTCCATTCAAAAAAGAAAAAAGCAATTTATATAAACGTAAAGCCTCTTTAATACCTTCATTATACCTTTTTTCAAATTTATTATATAATTGCTCATTAAGTATTTTAAAATTAGAATTTCCTTTATAACTATAAAGAGCTATTTCTATAGGAGCTACTTTATCAATAATTTGAATAATAGATGATTTTATACCCTGGGGACTATAAAAAATTCGATGAAATTTTTTGAAATCCTGATAAGATTTATTAATTTGTTTATAATTTCTAGAAAAACCAAAAACTTTTTTCAATATATAAATATAGAATTCTGTTAAATAGTCAGGTAATTGATCACCAAAATCAAAAAAATTAACTGGAAAAATTTTTTCAATATTTAAATACCACTTTTCTTTAGCAACTTTTAAATCAAGTTCCATTTCTAATTTTTTATGATCATTACCTTCCCCACCATATTTATAAATAAATGGATGGACTTTAAGATCAAGAGCATAGTGAGCTATAAATCCACTTAAATAAATTAATAATTTGTCATATTTTTTTTCATTTTGTTTGTCTTTTTTTATCTCTTTTAAATATTTAGAAATCTCTAGAATAAGAATATCAGTTTTTTCTTTATGCATCTTTTCCCCTAATTCCACACCATTTTTTTCTTTAATCCAGGGCCAAAAATCACTATAAAAAAAGAAATCAGGTCCCTGACAGCCAAAATTAAAAATTTCTGGATTATTAGAAAATAAACTAATAAGTTTTTTATTTTCACTTTTTTCTATCATTTCCTCACCAGCTATAAGATGAGTCCAAAAATCAGGCATAATTATCTCCCCTTCATCTGGGAAAAAATCTCTTCAGTCTTTTGATTTTTATCCCAGCGATAATCATCCACTATCTCCATAAATATAGATATTATTTCCTGGATAATATCAAATAAATTATCATCACTTAATTTTCGCTTTTCCTGAGGATCATTAATTACAAATTCTTTTTTTATACTTGCTGGTTTCCCGGAAAGTATAAAAATTTTATCAGCAAGTAAAACTGCTTCTTCAGGATCATGAGTTATCAGGAGAACACTCAAATTCATCTTTTCATAAAATCTAAGTAACATTTTTCTCAAATTAACTTTAAGTTGAGTATCAATAGATTTAAATGGTTCATCCATTAAAAGAAAATCTGGTAATATTGAAAGTCCTCTTATGATCTCTAATCTTTGTTTCATTCCTCCACTGAGCTGGGCAGGATAATTATTTTTAAAATTATCCAATCCATTTAATTCCAGGAGCTTATCCCTTATTTTTTTAGCCTTTTGTTTAGGAAGATAATTTTCCTGAACAAATATCAAATTTTCTTCCACAGTTTTCCAGGGTAGAAGCCTTGGATTTTGAAATATATACCCTTTTCTTAAATTTTCATTGATTACAATTTGACCACTATCTTTTTCAATAAGTCCAGCTGCCAGTTTAAAGAGAGTTGATTTACCACTCCCTGATGGTCCTAAAAGACATACTATTTCACCTTTATTGACTGTAAAGGTGGCTTTTTCTAATACTTTTAAATTTTCAAATTTTTTATCAATATTTTTAAATTCAATTGCTTTTTCCATTTTCTTTCCACCTCATAACTTTAGACTGTAAAGGGGCAAGAATTAAATATTCAACAATTAGCATAAACAGAACAAGAATGATTCCCCAGGCAAATAATTCAGCTGTCTCCAAATTACTATTCGCCATACTTAAAGCATAACCTATCCCACTGGAAGATCCTAAATATTCTGCGAAAACAGTTGATTTCCAGGCAAAAGCAAAAGCTATACTTAAGGCAGAAAGTAAATAGGGCATAAGTGAGGGAAGATATATCTCTTTTAATATCTTTTTTCGTGATGATTTAAAAACAGAAGCCATTTCTATTAATTCTTTATCAATTGATTTAATACCTTCATAAATGTTTATAAAAATTATTGGTAAACTAACTATAAATATTAAAAAAATTGGAGTGAGATCTTCAGAAATACCAAACCAAATAACTGCCAGTACTAACCAGATAATAGGTGGAGTAGATTGAATTACCGTAATCAAAGGTCTAAGAATTTTACGCAAAATCCAGCTTTTAGCAAGTATTAAAGCCAGAGCAATTCCAAAAATAACAGCACTACTATATCCAATAAAAGTTCTACGAATAGAAATGAAAAAATGATGTTGTAATTCTCCACTTTCAAATAATGTAATTAACGCATTTATAACCTGAGTTGGATTAGGTAAAATAAGAGGATTAAAATTATCAGCTAAAATCATCCAACTGATAAGCACCACCCAGAAAGAGATGGTGCTTATTAAAGCTGTTTTTAATTTATTTTGCAAAAAATTAATTATAGAAATTTTCATCTGGCATTTTACCACCTAAAAGTTCAGGATACATTTCTAAAATTTGAGAAAAATAATTTTCTGTTAATTTTTTAGTTTCTCTATCAGAATAATAATTCAAATTTATCCTTGTAAATGATTTTTGCAGAACTGGTTTAGGTAAATTAAAGTTTTTTGCTCCAAGTTCAGCAGCTTTTTCTGGATTGCTATTTACCCATTCTAAGCCTTTTATATAAAGTCCATTTAGCACTCTAGTTTTTTGGGGATTATTTTGGGCAAATTCTTTTGAAACAAAGAGACCTACAAAAGGAATTCTTTGATCACCATCATTGTATTTTGCCCATTCTTTTTGAATATCCATTGATAGTACAGCATTTTCATTTTTTAATAAATTTACAGTAACAAGTGGTTCAGGTAATAAAATTGAATCTACTTTTCCAGTCATAAAATAACGAGCTCCATTAGGAAGAGGTCTATATACAATATTTACATCTTTTTCAGGGTCTAAGCCATTTTTATTTAGAAAATATCTGGCTAAAAAATCAAGTGGTCCTCCTTTTAAAGGAAGGGATAAAGTTTTTCCTTTTAAATCATTCCAATTTTCTGCCTTAAAATTATTTGTTAACAAATAATCTATAGCCCAGGTATTTACATTAAGCATTTCTAAATTCATACCCTTATTATAAGCCTTTGCACCAACATTAACCCCGGTCATCATCATATCTATTTGATTTTTATTAATAAGGGTTAAAGCTCTCTGGTGGTCAGGTGATAAATTTATGTCAAGATCAACTAAATCTTCCATCTGTCCTGTTTCTTCTATCCAAAGTAATGGTAGTGCTGCTGGAATAGGTGGTGTCTGAATTTTAATCTTAGTTGCTTCAGCTTGAACATTATTATTTGCAATCATTGGTACCATAAATAAAGCTAATACTAAAAAACCTATAATTAAAAATTGATTTTCATTTTTTATTTGCATAATCATCACCCTTTTTAAAATATTATTGCTATTTTCATTATATTCTTGTTTTTTATTATTTTCAAATCTATCAACCATTATTTAACTACACATTTATCATTATTAAGCGTACTTCGCCAAATAACAATTGTTTCTACTAATTCTCCTAAAGTAAAAGCTATTGCTCCTACTACTGCTGCTGGTATAGTTGTTGAAAGAGAAAGCACTCCTAAGACTATTAAAACGACAAGACTAACTACAATTAAATTAGCTGTTTTTGCACTGGCAATAACCTTGGTTGTTCTTTGTTTCATAAGTACACCCCAATAAGATTCTCTAAAAGCTCTAATGAGGGGATAAATAGAAAAAGCAAGAATTGTTTGTTGAGCTAAATCTGTTACTTCTTTTGAAACTGCAATTATTCTATGTAAAAGAAAATATCCCACTGGAGTTAAAGCTACTATAACCATAATTATTGAAATTAAAATTCCAGCCATAATAGAAAATCTTTTAACTTTCTTCCAATTTTTATCATAAACTTTATCAGTATAAACCATTGACAATTGATTAAGCATTCTAAGTGAACCTGAAAAAAGAAAAACAGTAGTCCAGGCAACTCCATAAGCTGCTAACGAAATAGTCGGAGACTGTCCCCTTGCAACTCCACTTTGAATAATAGGTTGTAAAGCTTTAGTTAATAACATCATTAAAGCTAATGGAGCAAAAAATTTAAATATTTTTATAAAATTTAGATTTCCCTGACTATGATCTGGCATTTTCTCAGCTGCTTTAAGGGGAGAATGATAATAATATACTATAAAGCCAAATATAAAACTTCCTTCAATTGCTATCCCAACTATCCAGGCAATACTACCTGCCATTACGCCTGTCATAATTTCAGTGCTTACTACCCACCATAAAAAACCACTGATTATAATCAAACGCAATAAAACACCGGGAACAACAATTTTGGTTCTTTTGAGAGCTGTAGCCATACCCTGGTATATATTTCTAAATAAAACTACTATGGGTAAAAAACTAGTCACAATCAAAGCTGTTTTGGCTAATGCTATTTCCTTTGGATTTTTTATTCCAATCATATCCTTTAATAAAAAGTTGCCTAAAGGAGTAAGACCAAATAATAAAATTATTGAAAATAAGAAAAATGCCATAGTCCAGACAAACTTTTTAACTCTTTGGTAGTTATCTTTACTATCTACTAAAGAAACCATTATCTGTCGTCCCATTATTGTAGGCGCATTAGCAATATTGGTTATAGATTTTACAACTGTAAAAATCGCTATACTCATCTCTGGTAAAGGTAATCTAGCTAAAGATGCATTTATTATTGTGTGAGTCATAGAAATCATCATTGGCATAACAGCAAGGGGTATAAAAAATCTTAATAAATTAATATAATTAACTTCTTCATCTTTTTTTCTCATTAATATTCTCCTTTATTTTTTAAATACACATAATTTTTTATTACCTATAAAAAGAACTTCAAGATTATATTTTTCAGCAATCCATTTCATTGTTTTTTTACTAAAAAAAGTAATATGAGTTTTATCCCATTTATACCACCAATCTTCAAATATAAAATTATCTTCATCTTTTTTATGAAAATGAGTCATAATTGCCATAATACCATTTTCTTTTAATATAAACAATAAACTTTCTATTTCTTTTGCGGGGTTTAATAAATGTTCAAAAACTTCAGTAGAGGTAATTAAATCATATTTTTTATTTTTATAACTTTCATCAGGAAAAAAATAGGGATCATAAAGATCCACCTTTACTTCTTTTTCTTCCAAAAGATCAGCTAGAACAGGACCGGGTCCACAACCGAATTCTAAAACCTTTGCCTCTTTGGCAAAATCAAAATATGGCTCTACAGCTCTTTCAATAAAATCTTCAAACATATTAACATAACCTTCATTCTCATGGGTATTATCATGTTCTTGATATCTCTCTTTTTCAGATTCAGTTGAAATTACATCTTTTTTATCCATAAAAATCAAATCACATTCAGGACAATGATAATAATCTTCTTCTAGTGTTTCAGTTTTTATATAATTAGATTTACTACCACATAATCTACAGTTTTGAGATTGCATTTTATTTAACCTCCATTATTCATTTGCTTTTTTAGAGTATACCATTTTATTTTTATGATTAAAAGCATATTTCATATATTTTCATAAGAAAAAAGTGGAGATAATTAAATCTCCACTTTCAATATGTTTTTAATATTTTGTTTAAGTGATTTTGTTACTTATTTATTTTTTTCTTCCTCTTCTTCTTTTAAGAATTCTCTAAAGAATACTATAAATACTCCTAACATTAAAGCTAACACTCCAGCAATTGCTACATTAAGTTTTAAATTCGTTCCCATAGGTTGAGTAGGTGGAACTGACTCAGCAATGAATTTAACATCACTAGACCTTTGAGCTTCAGTGAGTCTAGCTTCTTCAACTTTTTCGGATAACATACTATAAGTTTTTTCCACATCTTCTACTCTTTGAGTTAAAGCTTCTTTTTTGATTTCTGCTTCCCAAATTACATCCTGTAATTCTTTGATATCTTTTTTAGTGCTTTCATATTTTTCTTTATAAAAATCAACTTGTGCTTTTAAGGAATCAATTTTTAATTCACTTTCTAGTTTATCAGCAACTAAACCTCTATAAGTTTCAACTTCATTTTGATAAATCTTTTTATAATTTTCTAAATCAGATTTTAATCTTTGCTCCTGTTGATTCCAGTCATATAATTTATTTTCCAGTTTTTTGATTTCTTTTTTTTGGGTAGAAATCAACTCATTATATTCACTGATTTGTTCATTTATTTCTTCTGGAGCGAAATTTTTATAATATTTTACCTGTTTTTCTAATGAATTTATTCTGATCTTTTCCTGCTCATAATTAAAAATTAAATTCTTATAATCTTTTTCATATTCATTATAAATACTATAATAGTGTTTAATATTATCTTGTAAATTACTCAATTTTTGATTTTTATTTTCTAATTCATTTTTTAAATTTTTAACTTCAGATTCTATTTTTGGTATTTTTTCTTTATAATAATTTATTTGGCTGGGTATACTATTAATTTTAACTTGATTATTTGTATAATTATCTTTTAATTTTTCGAAAAGAGGATTCATAATTTGATTAGTCAAACTTAAATCTTTTAATATTTCAATCTTTTCTTTTTCTAGAACATTATTCCAAAAAGCATCTTCATTTAAACTTCTCTTTAATTCCAATTTCTCAGGCTCTTTATTAAGAAATTCTTTAATATTCTTATTGATGGTTGTTAAATTATTTAATTCTTCTTCTAAAGATACTTTCCGTTTTCTATAGTTTTTAACTCTATTTTCTTTTATATTAAGTTTTTGTCTAATTAAATTTAAATTGTTCTTATTTTTAAATTCTAACAATTCTTTTTGTGCTTTTCTATAATCATTTTTAACTTCTAAAATTGAATCACTAGATTCAGTTTTATTAAAATTTCTTTCAAATAAACCTTTCCAATCTCCATCAATTTGACGTTTATTTAATTCGTTTTCTAAATGCTCTACTTTTGCTTTTGAATTTGCTAATTTTTCTTTCAAACTAATTATTTTATCAATACTATTAGAATTTTTAATAGTTTCTAAATTTAATTTTTCTTTTTGATATTTATTCAATTTATTATATTCTAATTGTATTTCTTCTTTTACTATTTCTTTGTTTTTATTTTTTTGAAAATCTAGTAATCTTTTTTGTGCTTTTAAATAATTCTGTTTATTTTCGTCTAATACAGAGTTGCTGTATTCTGATATAGTTAATTTCCCTGCCCATTTTCCATCAATTTTCATTTGTTTTAATTGAGAATTTATTTCTTCTAATTTTCTTTTTTCAGAACCTAATTGAGTTTCTAAAGATAAATATTCATTTTCATACCCAGATAATTTATTTTTTAATATCTCTAATTTGCTGTTTTTCAGTCCTAAACGAGATTCTTTTTTGAAATCTTTTAATTCTTCACGAGCTTCTTCTAATTTTTTTTCTGTATCTTCAAATTGTTGTATTATTACACTACTTACTTCTCTAACTTCGCCTTTCCTTATTTCCTCACTGGCTTTCATAAATTTATTAGCCCAGGTATTGGCAATTTCACTACATTTTTCAGGGTCAACTCCTTTAACCTTCATAACAAAAAATGGATATTGCACACCATTTTCATCTTCATTTTCTCTTTCGCGAGTCGATACCTCTAAAGACATTTTTTTCTCCAAATTATCAATAGTATAAGGAGTACCATCTTCATGTGTTAAATTTAATTCATTGATTATCTCCTGTTTAATATTATCTGTTAAAGCTATGTTTCGATAAGTATTAACAGGCAAAGTAGAAACATCCAGAGATGTAGTATAAGTTGGAGGCATTATTAGCAATGAAGCATCCGCCTCATAGGTAGGCTCTGTAAATGAAACAGTATAAATTCCAGCTGTAAGAATTGCAATAAAAAATAAGCCGATAATAAACCACTTTGCTTTCCACAATAACATTATGTACTCTCTTAGATCAATTTCATATTCATCATATCTTGGCTCTTCGTTCAAAATAAATTCCACCTTTCTGATTATTTATATATTTTATAATTAATTCTATTTTACTATGTTCTAGATCATTTATAAAAATCCTGTAATAAAATAAAAATTAGCATTTTTTTCTTTTGTTGTATTTTTTTGATTTTTGTCGAAAAAAATAAGAGGTGGAAAAATCCACCTCTTTTAATAGTTATATTATATATAATTATGCTGATACATATTTTTAATTTTTATTTTTCTTCTTTTAAAAATTCTTTAAAGAAAATAATAAATACTCCTAACATTAAAGATAACACTCCAGCAATTGCTATATTAAGTTTTTTGTTCGGCGAAACTGGATTATTAGGTATAACTGGAGAATTAATGACATTAATTTGATAATTTTTAGCACTTAATTCTTGTTCTGCTTTACTATATTGTTCTTCTGCCAACTGATAATTTTTTCTAGCTATTTCTAGTTCCTGTTCTAACTTATCAATCTCCTC
>Ga0102941_1000059_pt1 | contig 39829 bp, 35 predicted proteins | sample SalPonR2_C_D2_MG_FD_79281 | JGI IMG/M metagenome (GOLD analysis project Ga0102941, IMG submission 79281) | Salt pond soil microbial communities from South San Francisco under conditions of wetland restoration - Salt Pond MetaG R2_C_D2_MG | ecosystem: Environmental > Aquatic > Marine > Intertidal... | reverse complement strand
GTTTGATTAGTATCAATTGTTACAAAGTCACCAGATATTGATCCAGTACTAGTAGATATTGTGGGTCTTCCTGGATGATAAATTGCCATATTATATTATTCCCTTCAATGGTAATTAAACTACGTTTCACTGAAGAGTATTTATATATATTTTTACTTTACCTATTTGTATAATATCTTTAGAGGAAATTTTATATTTAATATTTTTAAACATTTTTTGTCTATTTATATGACAAGGAATTTTTTCAGATACAAGTTCAATTGTTGGTTCTTCTTCAAACACAATTTTGAATAATTTTTCAGGGAAAAATTTATATTGTAATACTATATCATTATCAGGTGATTTTCCTACATTTATGGTACAATTTTTAAAATTTTCTTTAAATAAAATATTATTACCTTCATTTATTTCAATATTATATATTTTATTAGATACATTAATATTGGTTCTTCTATAAAATGTTGATATAGCCCCACTAATAAATAAAGGAGTAGCCCATCCATATTTTATATATTCAACATACATAGGTGGGATTGTAGGAATATCTATATATGGAGTATTTAATAAATTAGGGTTAAATACGTTTATACCTAAATATATCGTAAATAAAATGATGATTAAAAGAAATATTGTTATTAATAAATTTTTCATTTATAGTTCTCATTAAGAAAAGAAAATTCTAATAATTGCAGGACCTGAACCTTTGATATAAGATTTATTTAACCAATCAGAAATAGGAAACGTATATTGAATATTAGCTGCAATAGAGTCAAATACACCATCAAATTTATGAGAAACTTCAACAGTAGTCGTTCCAACAATATATCCATCTATAACAATACGTTTATATCCATTTGGATATCCAAGGACTGATGTATTAAGTTTATTTTGATATTCTTCTAGATCAGTTGGTGATAATAGATTTATAGCAAGAGTTGGTGTACTTGTTAAATTAACTTCAAATATTAAATGATCATTTGCAATTGTTTTTTCATACATATTTTAAATTCCTTCTTTCACGGTGTTCCGTATAGTATAGAATTAAATTCTTCTTCGGTAGGAATTTGAGGAGAAGTATATTCTATAGGGGATTCACCATTTTTGATTTTTCCTTTATTTTCATAATATTGAGGCCATACACCAGAAACAGCCGAATCATATTGGGAGATTATATCCAAAATAGGATGTTCGGAAGGGAATTTACCTAAAGCAACGTCACCTTTAATATTTAGGCATTTTTCCCTCATGTTTCTATCTACTAGAGATAAAGCATAGTCATTTGCTTTTTTCCATTCTGCATCTATCAATTTTTTAATTTCCAGAGGAGTAAGATCTATTTCTTCGTAGGTCAGTTCTTCGACCGTGCATCCCCACTCTGTAGCGAAATGTGATTTGAAGCCATCAAGCGTGCCGAAATTGCTTTCGATCAGATCATCGTGACAGCACATCGACTTGTCTTGATATGTGATTTTGTGTTCTTTGTTCATCTCAATACCTCAATATAAAACCAAAATAGATAGTAGCGCCAGACAGATCTGCGTTATTATAGGCTGTCCCATCTGTTTTTCGAATAATTGCTTCATTGCCAGACGTGGAAAGAAGGATCGAGAGCGGTGAGCCGCCATTGGTGTATCCTACGGGAGTGACGCCACGCCAAGTTTGCCCAACAGGGTTAGATGGAATACCGCTTATACTAGCGATGCTAGTGCTGGATGTTGTAGGGAACGTAACAAAGCCACCAACGAACTCCAGGCCCCCAATTCGACCATAGTCTCCGGCGGCACTGTCGAAGACAATGCCATTTCCCGTTGGCGTCCATGTATTGTCGGGCTTTTGATAAGAATCCAGCACATCCCCAGTGGCACCGAATCGGAACCCCTTACCGGCGGCAAAATAGAACCCTTCATCATCCATCAAAACAACATTGCTGTCGTTCTCCCGGAAGTAGATGTTTTGACCTGACTCGCAGTTCAGAAACAGGTTGCCAGTGGTCGAGTGTTGGACTGCGTAGCCGCCTCCAGTTGTGTGATCACGATGTCCAAAACTGGCAGCGTCCGAGTCACCGCCATTGTAGCCGATTGCCGCACGGCCAAGCGTATGGGTGGTATCGCCATCTGGCGAGGTAATCGTCTTGCCGCTGGCGAGGGCCATGCCATTCGGCGTTAGGTCTACGATTCTCGATAGAGAGCCGCCATCGGCCACATACATAGCCAATGCACCGTCATGAGCACCGGCAGTGTTGTCATCGATCTGAGCAAAAATACCGCCGTAAATCTTCTGTGCATTAACGGAGTCCTCCGCTCCCATCTGATACCCGACTAGAGAACCATTGACGTTGGTGTTCCTCCGTAGATTCGCGGTGTTACCAGACTCATCGCCACCAACACCGTCAGCCACGTTGACCTCGAAAGCGAGGTGTGAGGAGTCAGGATTGTAGACCTGGAATCCAGTGGTCGAGAACCCCATGTAACCGAGGCTGTCAGAGGACCAGTCTCGCATCCGCAGATACGCCGTGGAGGAATTTGAGTCGATATTCATCGTGTTGCCGGCGGCGACATCTAAACGCCAGTCGCCTATGGTGAGTAGGTCTGAACTGATAGACAGATCATCATCGATCGTCACTGTCGAGCCGTCGGCGCTGATCGTGTCGCCAGAGAATGTTAATGTTCCAAATTTAGAATTTAAATTTGCTGAGATATTTTCTACTTCAGAGGAAGAAATATAATCATCGACACTAACCGTCCAAGTATCAGAAGGAGATTCTACTACACTTATTCCTTCACCAGCTTCGACGGAAATATTACTGATCAAATTAGTATTTGCGTTTACGTCTGACTGCACACCCTGAATATCATAATCTATTTGATCAGATATGGAATCAACTTCAGCGGAAGTATAATAAGAACTAGATTCTTCGGTCGCCATTGTTCCTAATGAGGAAGTTATGATTGTGTTAACGTGACCGTAGTCATCATATCCTATTCCCTCGATATAATCCGGCCCATATCCTCCTGCAGGAGATGCCTCACTTACTGTAGTTTCATCATGATCGATGGTAACAGTTCCCCCAACTGTGGAGGCAGTTAATTTATTTCCACCTATTACTTCTTCGACACCTACATCTAGATTTGTTATTCTAGTATCTAACTCATTAATAGCACCTTGTGTATTTGTAGAGGTTACATTTCCTGAAGGCACATTAGTTATTTGAGAACCAGTATAATCTCCAGATATTGCAACTACATTACCCAATCTTCCAAATACTGTCATTACAGCATCAGTATTATCAACTTTTTGCCATATTGTTCCATTTGATATTAACCAATCACCAGTTTGAAAATCTATACCAAATTGAGTCCCAGAATCAGCACAAACATAATAATATCCTTTTGTTAAAGAATCTGGAGGATTTGAAACTGAAGGAGTATTAGTTGATGGTGCCCATGTACCTTGATAAGAAACTTGCCCAACAATGGAATCTGGTAATTCTGATGCAGGAATTTTAGCATTTGAATCTAGAGAAGCATATCCATTTGCAACAGATTTATTATTTTGAGTTTCTATTAAATTACCATTTGCTCTTATTGTACCAGTTAAATTAATCTGATTGTTTGATTGTAAATTAATATTACCATTATTGGAAGTATTGCTTAATACTATATTTGAACCATTAGTATCTGAAATATCTAAATTTATACTTTCAGCAGATGAAATATTAGTATTTCCCATACCAGAAGTTTTAATAGCAAGATTTTGATCAATTTCAGTTGAAATAGTTATTGTATCTGATACGTCTTCTAATACTTTTTTACCATTAACATATAAAGAACTGGCGCCCACATGAACTTCTTCTGCCCAAATATCAGAGAATCTATTAGCTGATGTACCTATTGTTACTACATTATCATTTTGTGGTACTATAGACCCTGAATCAGATATAGTTAATTGTCCAGTTAAAGTATCTCCAGAACTTAAGATATATAAATCACTTGAACCTGAAATATTATCAATTTGAGTTTGTAAATTTGATGAAATATTTTCTACTTCAGAGGAAGAAATATAATCATCAACAGAGAATACATAATCGGAACCTGATGAAGTGATAGTGATACCTTCACCTTCTAGTGGAGTAAATCCTCCACCACTACCACCGTTACCAGCAGTCTCACTGCGAGTCACAGGCGTGTCGGTGGTCTTGGTGTACTCGACCACCATGTGAGGATCTACCGAGGTAGTCCTGTCCTGGGTACTGGTCCACTCCAGGTTGGTCGAGTCCAAGCTCGCGTACTCGTCGTCTTGATCCGAGCCTGCTACGAAGAAGTAATCCCCTGCTGCGTCCTTGTACCTGACGCCGGCTGATAGAACCTCGTCTATGTTTGAAAGGCCATGAGCCACCTGTGCCGTACTGGCGTTTGGCTGGGCTGTCATCGGCTTTTCAAGGCGATAGACAGGAACAAAGGCGTCTGATCCTGTCTTGTGCCAACGGCCTGGGATACGGTATTCGGCGTCTTCCCATAGATCAGGGGCACCAGTCTGAGCAACGGTGGGATCAATGACCTTGAGCCAGCCGCTAGCAACTGGAACAAGGGTTGTGATTGTGGTTGGCGAGTCAGAAAAAACTATTTCAATGCTAGTTATCTCAGTAAAGGTAGAGCCGCCAACATACTGAATTGAAGTTTTCCAGTCAGCCAACTGGCTGGAATCAAATACCCTGCTTCCATGGATAGTTATCAGAGGTTTCCCGTTTTCTCCAATGATCACCTCTGCTGTGAAACGGCATATTTGATTGGACTGGGCTTCTAAGAAATAGCTAGAACTGCCCTCACCTGTATCCCCTGACCCGTTATCTACGAGGTCCCTCTGGTAATAATAGTCAGATGGAGTCCTTTCGCCATTTACAAAAATGTGAGTTAGGCCGTTGGATAAAGAGCCCAGAAAAGATCCGTGTGCTGTTAGGTGCTTGCTACCAGAAAAATTATCGACTAAATACGATGACTTATCTGTACCTTCGTCACTACCCACCACGTTCGAGATGTTGCCGTTGGCTGCTGGCATCTCTGTGACAGCGGCCCACGACCTAGCGGCAAACACTCCGGCAACTTCGTTCGAATTCTCAATTCTCAATTCGTACTCAGTGTCAACTGAAGGAGTGACTCTAGCCATGGCAGTAGTCTGCTGAGAGGCATCTTGGGAAGAATTGTTACCCAAGCACAGAGCTTTTGCTCCAACGAATACTGAGGCTGTAGTGTCATACCAAACATATCTAACAAACGCATTAGAAGTTGTAGTGTACGAACAGTAGATCGATGCTTCTAAGAATGCAACCGCCCCAGCCTTAACCTTCACCCTAAAGGTACTAGCGTCAAGTTCATGATCTCCCTCAATCTGGTTGAACTTAATGGCGTCACCTACACTCAGGTCGGTGGTCTGGTCCTCAGACATGGTCAGAATAGAACTACGGGCTGGAACTTGTTGAGTACCAATATTACTTCTTATAAATTCGTCGTTTAATTTTAAAGTACCGTTTTCTGTACTTAACTTATTATCACCCAAATACAAAGAGTTTTCGGAAAAATATCCACTTCTCCAAGGAAGATCTGGACTACCAAGATCATATACGCCAGATGCATCAGGAACTAATGAAGTTGGAACTCCTCCAGAAAGTTCCATAGTAGATATATCAATTCCATTATTTGTTAATTGAGTACATGAACCCGAAAGTGAACCTGTTCCTATTTCTGTTTCTATTCCATTTTCATCAACAGAGTATAAAGTACCAGATGAATCAGATTGTATGGTTATAGTATCAGGGTTGGATGCATCAAATGATGATTTTTTACCTAGTTCCAACCCACCTTTTCTAAATCCTGCTCGATTAGCCATTGAGCACTCCTATAATGGACGATTTATTATCGTGAGATGACAAAACTATTTATAACAAATATAAAAAAGTATTACCCTATTTTGTATGAACCTGAAATGATTATCTTTGGATTTCCTGTTATTGATGTATCAGTGATTACATTCCCATTAATATCTTGTAATTGGATATATTGGGTGCCTCCTATAATTACTGGATATAAATCAATATCAAAACCATCTTGATCTGTTGAATTTAATGAATAATTACAACCAGATTCACTAGAATATGGAATTCCACTTAATCTTATATATCCTGAAATTCCACTATAACTAGAAACATCAACCGTAATGGAAAAATGCACCCAATTTCCCATTTTTTGATAATTTCCATTTTGAGTTGTATATGAAACTGTTCCTGGTGTAATTGACCCTGCCAAACTTGGAGAAATACCACCTTCTTCAAACAAATTTACACCATTAATAATTATTTCATTTGTATAAACTTTCTTCCAAGGATCAGATTCGCTACCAAGATACGCGGCTGAAGTATCAGGAGTCAATGATATTGTACTTCCATCATCTTCAATATTAGTACCAGCAGCACCATCAGATAATATTAATTTACCATTATTACTATCAATTCCTTTATAAAGAAGTTGAGGATTAACTGTTGGTTTATTATATGTAATTCTTCCTGAAGTCTGTTGATTTAAATATGCATCAACCCCAGCACTAAAGAATCCTTCTATATTAAGAATACCAGCAGTCGCAACTTCAAAAATATTATCATTTATAATTTTGTTAACAATTCCATCTGCGAAACTAGATTTATTTGTATCTCCCCCAGCAGAAACCCATACTGGATTATAATTTGGAACTGCAAGAGAACCATCAATATCTAATATATTAGCAGTCAATCTATATCTAGTAGTACCATAAGACTGAGAACCACCAGTAAACATAATACCTATTCTATATTCTTCCCCATGAACGATTCCAGTGTCATAGTTATATCCATATGATACCCAATTATCATTTTCAGGTAACTTGAATGATGTATGTACTCTTATAGTTCCGTCTACATTTTCAGATTCTATTTTTAGATCTAACGCAGAATAAGAATCAGGATCAGATCTATAACTATCATTTTTATTGAAATTATCATCATAGTCTCCAACAAAAACTCTTGCTGCGCCTGGGTTATATATTATATATCTAGCATTATTGAAATTATCTTTAGGTGCAATGAATAACCCCATTACGCCTCTACTGTTAGTCCCTCCAGTATATTCAAATCTAGCAGAGAAATCACCATATTTATTTCTAAACTTTTTACTATGTGTAGCAAATCCATTTCCATAAGAATTGTTATAATATTGACCACCATATGCATTGATTTTATATCCTAACCCATCGATGTTTGAATATGGTTCATTTTCATTTACAATAAGACGGTAAGAGTCTCCAACATTATGGGTATCAAATGTATCAAAAATTCCATTGTATCCAACATTTTGTCTGACAGGATCTCCAACATTAAATGTATGCAAAGGCTGCATTGCAGTAACTTTTTCTAAACCTGAATTTGCACTAACATTAGCAGTTTGTGTCGCAACTTTATCTATTTCTCCTTGCAAATATGTAACGCTACCAGTAACTTCGTCAGTAAATGCTAATGTTTTTTGCGAATCGAATGTTAATCGATTTCCATTAATACTAATAGGTTTACCACCCATATACATAGTATTTCCAGTAATATATAATTCTCTCCATGGTTTATCAATAGAACCAAGATCATATACACCAGACATATCAGGAACAATAGATTCATGGGCAGTAATAGTCTGCGTACCAGTTCCAATTTCATCTATAAGACCGTTTGGACCAACGCCATTAGTACCAGATACTAATAACCAATTAATACCATATCCAGATGCATTTGGAACACCAGATAAAACAACATCGAATGATGTAGAAGTTCTATTTGTTATTCCATTTAAAAATAATGTATCTCCTGAAGTAGGTATAGTTAAAGAAACTTGAGCGTATACTTCATTTACATCAATATTTGAATGTGTAATACTATAAATTTGATCTGTAGTATTACAATCAACCATACCTTGATATACTTTAGCTCCACCAGAAATATTATCAATTTGAGTTTGTAAATCACCAGAAACAGAAACAATTAAACTTGTTAAAGATATATCTAAATTTTCAATATCTGTGATTAAATTACTACTTATATTTTCAACTTCACTAGAAGAAATATAGTCGTCTACTGAGAATACATAATCTGAGCCAGATGAAGTTATAGTGATACCTTCACCTTCTAATGGAGTAAATCCTGTTCCACTTCCACCTCCAGAAATATCACTTGATGAAATTCCAGTATCTACTATCTTACCGCTACCATTCCAAGTTAGAAAGTTACCAGAGAGAGATGGAGTTAAACTATCGAGATAAATATCATCTGGTTGAATAGCACCATTAACAATAAATCTACCATCATCTCCATCACCTATTCCAGCACCAAGAGTAAGCACCAAATCACCACCATTAGTGCCCGATGCAACTGAAAGTGGTCCACCATCCTGAGTTCTCATGTAGGTATGGTAAGCATCAGTATCAGTATCAGCATCGTGAGCAGTTAAATCAACATCGACTTCCATTGCGAAACCGCAAGTTTGGTCGGTGCTACGCATTACACGTTCACCTTCCGGTCCCATACGGAATTCTGCTGCAACAGCAACTTGACCGATGCTCATCTGTAGCTCGCCTTCGTTGGGATTGTAGCTACCCACGTTCCAACTGAACCCGCCGTCGTTACCAGTCCAGTAGAGGCGGCGGTCCCCTATGTTCTGCTGGGTAAGGACTATACCACCCGTGGTGCTCGATCCGCTTTGGCCTGCGGCGTGAATGTGGACACCAGCGTCAGATGAACTGTTATTTCCATTTGTTGATACATGAAGACTATCATCTACTATAAGCTCATTATCAATTACAACATTATTACTTGTGTCTACAGTAAGACCTTGAGTAACCCCATTGGAGTAAAGATGTATACCATAGGCTTCCTGGGCGAAAATGCGTAGAGAGTTAGTTGCATCTGTCCAGCCAGCAAATGCTTTACTTCCCCATCTTATGTTGTCGTTGTTGTCACCAGATAGTGTAATATCTGTACCAGAATCCATAGTAAGTGTACCAGTCATGGTGTCGCCAGACTTAAGTACAAAATTTCCTGAAATATTTTCTACTACAGAATAATTATTATCGATTTGAGATTGTAAATTTCCTGAAATATTTTCTACTACAGAATAATTATTATCGATTTGAGATTGTAAATTTCCTGAAATATCAGGAACATCAGTCTGTAATTGACTTATATCTCCAGTTATAGATTGAAGTGTTACTCCATTTGTAATAATTTTACCGTCATCTCCTACGATAACGATTTCATCATTTAATCCATCAAAAGGCTTAACAATTAAACCTTTTCTTACAACCCATTCATTAGCCATTCGATGCTCCCTTTCCACTATCCAGAGATGTGAATGTTATTTTGTTTAATATTATTTATAATAATATTGATAAAACAAAAGGAGCAATAATGAATCTATATTAACATGTCATTTTGAATTTCAAATGTCCACAGTCATATATTCGACTTAATCCATTCATTTCAGCAATTTCAAATTCAGTTAGATCATTATCTATTACTTTATATTTAGATTTTAATTTCTGTTTCGTGAAATTAAATCTATGTTTTCTCTTCCAATCTGTTTCTTCTCCGATATAGAAATAATTAGGACGTGTTACTGAAATTTGAGTGAATCCCATTTTATCGTAAACATTTCCTGTTCCCCATCTTCTATCACAAAAAGTAACAAGAATTTCATTTTTATGATTTCTTTTAAAATGATTTAATAAACGATTTGCTCCCCCTACTATTACATAGTCAAGTTTTGAGCAAAATCTATTTAGTTCCCAATCATAGTTTCTACCATTTTTTGAAATAGAAGGTTTGGAAAATGTCATAACTGAAACTAATTCATCATTATAGAATAATCCATATGATTCAGAAGTTTGACCTTTTCCTTGTATATGATTTTCAGAACAAAACTGTAATGCTAAAGAATTTTCGATCTTTTTAACTTCGCATTTTCGGGCAAATAATCTATTTTCTGTAATTCCTAATGCATTTTTAATTCTAGATTTGCAAATCTCTTGTTGATCTGTCCATTCATCTTCAAATATAGTTATTAATCTAATACCTTTAGATTCACAATGTTCTAATTTATTTTTATGGCTATTGTTATCATTTTTGAATTTGGTTGAGTGCCATATTAGTCCACAATATTCAATAGCTAATTTCTTTGAAGGGACATAAATATCAAGTTCAACTCCAGTAGATTTATCTTCTTGGATAACCTCATCATCAGAAAGAGAATCGACCCATTCCCATAACTTATTTTGCGCATTTCGCTTAGTCGATTTGAAACATGAAGGACAATTAACTATTTCTAGATTATTTATATGATTCCAATACCTTTCAAATTCTTCTCCACATTTGTTACATTTGAATTTAATAGATTCGTTTATTTTTTTGTAAGGGATAGTTTCTAATGTAAATATATTAGATTTGTTGCATATAGCTGATATTTTTCTGTAAACTCTTTTTCTATCTCCAGTTCTCCTACATGAGTCGCACCCTCCTCCCCTTCCATGGAATATTGAATTAGGATAACATTCTTTTATGATTCCGCAGTCATTACATTGATATTTGCATTTTTGTTTTGTATTGATGAATTCAACTAAAGTCCATTTTTCTTGTTCTTGTATTCTTTCTTTTAACCTGGGTGTCAATTTTTCCATTGGGAAGGGAGTAATAGGTTCAAATGAAGGGGGTTCAATTATAGTTGATAACTTATCTATTTTTTCTTCAAACTCTTTTTTTGAAATCAATCCTTTTTTGTTGTCTTCGCATATTTTGCATTTGAAAGGAGATTTATGGGTTTCCCAATGACCTAAAGATTTAATTTCTTTTTCATTTCCATCGAATTTGCATATCAATTTTATGGAATCTGTCCATCTATTGTAGTATTCTTTTTTAGGTTCATAATCAAGATTATATTTATCACAATATTCTTTTATTTCTTTTTCAGGAATCCCAAGTTCTTTATAATTTTTTTGTTTAATGCAATGAGGACATATTGTTGGATCTTTGTTTTGATTTTTGATATTATTCACAGATAATTTGTAAATATGACCATTTTCACATTTAATTGAAATTCGGGTATTGTTGTTATATTTTTCTGCGGAAGGATACTCAACTATATTCACATCTTTGAAAAAATGTTTATGATCTTCAAACTTCGGTTTTGGTCTAGGCATTATATTTTCCCTTTCTTTACATTTGATATATCATATCAAAGAAAAGGGAGATATCAAATGAAAAATTTAGATCTAAAAATTATTATCCTTAACAAATTTAACATATCCTGATCCATAAATTGTTAAACTATTCGCGTCAGCCACATTCACTTCAACATTTCCCTTTAAATGAATAGGAGAAGGTTCGACAATATATTCCTTTTTGAATCCAAGTTTTTCATATTCTTTTCCAAATGACCAATCTAAATCATCATAAAAAATAATTAAATTAGGTTTAAAATCATTAGTGAATGCTCCCACCACCTAAAGGTAGTGGGCTTCTAAAGTAACCTTACGATTACTTAAAGAGTCCATCCCGACTCTTAATATATTTTTAGCTGCGTTGAGGTCACGACCAATTTCCAATCCACAAGTATCACACTTGTGGATTCGGTCACTAAGGTCTTTTTTAACCTTAACGCCACATCCAGAGCATATTTGACTTGTGTAGGCAGGATTTACTTCCACTACTAAACTACCAGCTTCTTCCGCTTTGTAGTTTAGCATATTACGGAAAGTGGTCCACCCACTATCAATTATGCTCTTATTCAATGCTCTCCAGTTATTCTTGAGCATATCCTTAACTTTAAGTTTCTCCACACAAATCACAGAATAATCATTAACTAACTTGTGACTTGTTTTATGTAAGAAATCTTTTCTTTGATTTTTAATTTTACAATGTAACTTAACTAATTTCTTCTTGACTTTAACTTTCTTCTTATCGTCTTTAGGTAATTGTTTTAACTTACTATATTTACTTTGAGTTTCTTTTAACTCCATTTCACTCTTACGAAGAAAATGCGGATTAACTATTGTTTCACCATCACTCATGGTAGCAAAATCAATACAACCAACATCAATTCCAATTGCTTTTGTTTCAAACTTCTCTTTAACTCGTTTTTCTACCTTATATGCAAAAATAACATACCAGTCATCACCTTCACGCTTAATAGTGCAGGTTTTAACTTTGCCTTCAATTTCACGATGAAGATTAACTTTTACATCACCAACTTTAGACAGAAATAGTTTCTTACCACCTTCAAGTAACTTAAAGCCACTTTGAGGGAAACAAAAAGAATCATATCGGTCAAATCCTTTGAATCTTGGATAACCTGCTTTTTCACCTACTTGCTTAACTCTACGAAAGAAACCTTGGAATGCCAAATCAACTCTCGCAGATACATTTTGGAGAACTTGGGAGTGGACTCCTTCTATATCCCAAGTTTTGATTAAGTTATGACAATCGTAAACTCTTAATGATTTCTTTTCCTCTTCCCAAGCAGTTTTACGAGTTTCTAAAACTTTGTTGTAAACGAAACGACAAGTATCTAAAGTGGCTTGAAGTTTCTTCAACTTGCCACCTTTAGGACTTATTCTAAACTTGTAGTTTCGTGTTGTTTCCATATTAGTATTTATCGCCGATTTATGTAAATTGTTAAACTTTTTTCTTACAACATAATTATACTTGATTATTTTAGTTTGTCAAATATAATTTTTGTATGAGCGATTATCATACGAAGAATAGACATAAGTATTTGATTAAACTACATTTAGTGTTTGCCACAAAGTATAGAAAACGAATACTTAACAGTAATATAGCAAATGACATTAAGCAATTTTGTTTTGATGTTTGTTCTAAAAATGATGTGATAATAGACGAAATGGAAACTGACAAAGACCATATCCACATTTTAGTTGACATTCCACCTACTTTAGCACCATCAAAACTTGTCAAGTCACTTAAACAAGAAACAACTTGGAATATATGGAAAACTCACCAATCATATCTAAAGAAATGTTACTGGAAAGAAAATACATTTTGGAGTGATGGTTATTTTGTTTGTTCTACTGGTGATGCTTCTACTGAAACTATCAGGAAGTATATTGAAAATCAAGGATAAGTAGCCACCATTCATCCCATTACCTTTAGGTAATGGGTTTTCTGGTGGACCGATTATAAAATCTATATTTTCTTGTAACCCTATAGAAACTAACCATTCAAATATTTCATTTTCTTTAGAACTTATAGAAGGTACTACTATGCATTTAGGACACCCATTTCCATAATAAACATGATTTCTAATGCTTTGAACAAAGGGTCCATGTTTTTTGCAAATAATTGTTCTTTTTATACCTTTATCTTCCATTTCAGAATAATCGTATTTATTTCCATGTACTTCTTTTGCTTTTTTTATCCATTTATATTTAGTATATTCAAAATTTCTATTATATTTTTCATGTGAACATTTATTACAAGCATATTTTGTTATTTTATGTTTAAATGAACTATATTTAATTTTTCTAATTGTTTTGTGAATAGAACAATATATTTTCACAATAGTATTAGATCCATTGAATTCATTGTATGTTATTTCACACATAGGATTTTCTATTTTAACTTTTTCTATATATTCATCTATATCCTTTTTTGATATAGGTGAAAACTTATTACAACATGAAATTTTTCTAGCTTGAAAGGCATAATTTTTATTTTGCAATTTAGAAAAATTATGTTTAGGGCAATATACATTCACTAAATTAGGATCATCAGTTAAAGAATAAATATATCCAGTTTTTTCTGATGATAGTTTTAATCGGTTTTTAATTTCATTAGTTAATAATTTTTTCATCCAAAAACTCTTTAAATGTTTATAATATTATAACATTTTAATAACTATAATCAAATAATAAAACTTTCAAGATCTAAAAATTATTAACATGTCATGACTTTCTACTAAAAATTAAATATTTTATATATTGTAAACAAAAATGGGAGTCGGAATAAATCCGACTCCCATTTTAAGTGCTTTATTTATAATCGTTTATGATTAAGCTCTAGATCCAGCCAAGCTGGAGTTTTCTAGACCAACGATCTTAATGAAGCGATAGTAGTTTTCTGCACCGAAGAGGTTATCACAGATTCCATAGCGGGTCATTACACCGATTACTGGTTGGAAACTTTCAACCTGAGTGGTACGACTGAACATGACTGGAACGTATGGACAGTAAACGATACCTGCATCGTTGTCTTTTGGTCCCTTGTAGCCAACTACTGCGTAGTCTTCTGCTGCGAAGCTGTCACGATAGACAGTGAAACGACCAAGAGTACCAACTTTAGCAACACCAGAAACTTCAGTGTTCATGCTTGCAGATACAGGGCTGAGTAAGAAGTTGTCTAGTGCTTCTACTGCTGCAACGATACCTGGGGAAGCGATAATGAAGTTACCAGCACCACGACGAGTTGCTACTGCGATTTCATTGGATGCCTTCAAGAAGATGGTATAGAGAGTGCGGAACTTCTCTTGTTCCCAACGTCCATCAGCAGTACCGTCAGCAACACCAACGTTACCATAGTTCCAAGTGAGTACGCCACCTTGAACTGCACGATAGATGATACGATTCTTGATTTCCAAGTCGATTTCTGCTGCAATTTCATATGCGAGCAAGTCAGTCAACTCTTCTTCAACGTCAACATTGTGCATGTTTGCCAAGTCTTGTTGGGCTTCAAGAGTCCAACGAGCTTTGAGCTTACGAGTGTGAGCAGTGATCTCTTTCTTCTCGATAGTGAGACCCATTTCACGAATGTCATCAGATTCTCCACCACAAACTTTGTTGAGAGTATCGAGACGTTCACCATAAGCAGTTGGGTAAGCGTTTGCACCTTGGGTGAGACCAGTACCAGTAATATCACTTACAGTACCACCTGCACCAATCTGTTCTTGATTACCATACTGAGCAATAGCAGCATTAGCTGTAATGCTTGCAGCGGATGCATCAACAGAACCAGAATACTGTTGGTAAACATTGTTGTAACCAGCTTCTACACCAGCAACATCACCACTCTGGTAACGATAGCGAAGAGCATATGCGAGACCAACTGGAGTGAACATTGGCTGAACACCAACAAGATCGTTAGTGATAAGTTCTGGGAATACGCGAGCTACGAGTGGCATAGCGATACCCATATACTTAGCGATACCTTGTTGTGCATTGATTGCTTGGTTTACAGTACCATCGGCACAACCTGCACCTGCTTCACTTGCAGTACCGGATTCAGAAAGAATCTGTTTGTTGAACCATTTTTCTTCGTTTTCAAGAAGTTTTGCAGTTAAAGCCTGCTTTCTTTCGCTCTTGATGTGTGCAACCATAGGATCCCACTTTTCAAGAAGCATTTCTGTAGTCATTTTCATGATTATTTTCTCCCTTGTAGAAATTTGTTTGTTAGTTTATTTGGACTTAAAGATTAACCTCTAGAATATCTTGGTTGAACTTTATTTGCCCATGTTTGAACACGATTATCACTCTCGTTTAGAACTTCTTCTTTTTTAGAAGGTTTGTCTTCGACAATTCCTTCTTTAAGAACGTTCTTCACTTGCATATTGATTACTGCATCATCTTGCTGAGTGGTGTTCTTTGGATTTTCTTCTTTTTTCTGACCCTCTTTCAAAGTTTCTTTCTTTTGAACTTTTGGAGTTGGTTTCTTTGGTTCAGGTTTCTTTTCAGATTCGAGAATAATATCTCTTACTTTTGAGAAACGAGATTCAATTTCATCAACATCAAATCCTTCAAGAAGTTTCTTTGCTCTGGATCTTTGGTCTGAAGTAAGACCTTCAGTGATTGCCTCGATTTTCACATTTCTTTCAACTTCTCTTTTTTCCTTGATAAGAGTAATATTTTTCTTTTTCTCTTCTTGCAAGGATTTCTCAAGACTATCAATCTTTTCAGTTGATTCTTTAATCAACTGATATGAACTATCATCTAACTTGATAAAGTTTGAAGAAAAACTCTCCATAATACTTGATACAAGTGGTTCATAAACATCCAATTTAGCTGCCGCCTCTAAAATTTCACCTGGGATCATGTCTTCAAGTTTAGCTTCCATATAGTCACTAACTTTTTCGATCATATCACCCTTAAACTTTTTAACCTCTTCTACAAGGGCCGCATCTTTCTTTTCTTTGTAGAGTTTAGCCTGTTCATAGACCAACTCTTCGATTTTTTCTTTATGAAGTTCTGCTTTTTCAGATAATTTGCTTTCTGCTAAAGTCTTCCATTCTTTGGTCTGACGAATTGCAGATTCAGCAACTTCTGTTTTATAAGCTTCAGCTTGTTCAACGAGAACCTTTTCATTCTCTTCAGCTTCAGCTAGAAGGCGCTGTTTTTCAGCATCAACTGATTCTTTAAGTTCAGTTTCTTTCTTCTCAAATTCTTCTTTAAGAAGAGTTTCTTTAGCAACTACTCTAGCATCAACAGTTTCATTGATTAACTCAGTAAGTTTTGATCTTTGTTGTTCGGTCAAAACTTCTGCATAGTCAGTTCCTTCTAACAATGCTTCTAGAACGTTATTTGCTTTATTTTCTGACTTTGCCATTTCAGCGTCTCCTATATTATAGATATAACACCAATTATTTATAAATGTAATTGATTTGTTTTTAAGATTTTTTCACACCATCCAAAAATTGAATTAATGAATCATAGAAATACTGTGCTCTCTCTTCTAATTTGTTTGGAAGAACACTTAGTTTTCTTTCCAGTCCATCATAGCATTCAAGAATAACACCATTTCCTTGAACTATATATTCTTTATTCTCTAGAATACCATTTACAAAACCTTTTGGTGCAGAGGGATCAGCAACTGAATCAATTGCAATCATTTCATATGAATCTACATCTTTTGATCCATCAGGGTTTTCATCTTCTGATAATGCTCCAAGACCTCTAGTAGAAACCCCAACTCTCAATTTATCATCCAAAAATGTCTGTAAAATTCTGCCACAAGGATGATTCTTTAATACTTTTGCTTTACCAATACAATCATTACCTTGCCATTCAAGAGATGTAGTATACATACAAACTTTATCTAAGTTAATTTCAACCCCTTCAGGATGTCCCAATTCGCCAAAAGAACGGAGACCAAAATTTGGATCCATTCTTTCTTGCTTATACTTATTAACACATTGTTCCATCAATGGTCGTCCATAATTTCTTCCATTTCTATTTTTAATTTCAGTTTGAATAAAAGGACCTTCAATGAAATATTCTTTTCCAACAGAACCATCTTCTAATCGTGTTTGTTCCACGATAGTTTCCATAGGTCTATCGAAATAATTTTCTGCCTCAGTAATAAGTATCAATGTCATTTATTAATCCTCTTTAATCGCTACTTTTGATGCAACTTCATTCACTTTGGAATTTATTCCATCTAAAATAGCGGGTTTACGATTATTTATAACATTATGTATTGAATTTTGTACAACATCTGGGAAATGTTTATCTGCTTCGATATAATCATCCTTTGCTATTGCTGATAAAAAATTTTTCAATGCTTCGTTTGCCATTTTTTTCTCCTATTAGTTATTTATTATGCAAAACTTTCTAAGTCTTCTTCGCCTTCATCACCTAAGTTTTCTAAATCTCCAAGATCACCTAGATCACTATCTTCTCCACCGCCACTTGATCCACTTTCAAGACGTTTTTGTTCTTCCATTTCTAAATACTTTTCATTTTCTTCCCAATCTTCAGTTGAAAGTTTTAAGAATCTCTTCATTAAAAACTTCTTAGATAATAATGGGGTTTCACCTTCTTCATCAACTTCTGCGTATGGCATAAGTTTCTCTAGATTTTCTGATCGAATAGCAATAATATTAGATTCCAAATACTCTTGGAAAAGATTATCTTTGTGCAACTTAACTCTAATATCACTTTCAGATATATTGAATTCATCTGCATAACCTTTTAGTCTCAAATGACTCATATATATTTGAGTAAATATATCTGCAAATCTATTTGTATATTTTTGAGTCATTTTTGAGAAACGAACTTCGTCTCTGGTTATATCTGAAGTATCACCAAGAGAGAATCCAGATTCTTCGTCAACGCGAGATAGTGGAACTCTTAATCCTTGAAATAACTTCTTTCTAAAGTATTGAACATCATCAATCTGACCAAGATTTTCTCCTCCTGGTAAGGTCTCTACTGAGCTACCTTTTCCGTCTTGTTGTGGAAAGAAGAAATCTTCTATCATAGCTTGAGGATCATACATTGCTCCAGCATCACCAGATTCAGGATCATATGTTTTTCTTTGACGATATTTTCTCATCAATTCTCTAGTATATGCTTCAGCTTTTTGTTTTGGTAATTTACCAACTTCAATTTTGAAAACTCTACGTTCTGGTGCTTTTACCATACGATAAATGACCAATGAGTCTTCCATTTGTTTTAATTTTCTATAGTCAACTTTTGCTCTTTCTAACCAAGAAAGAACTGTTTTCGTAAATCTATCTTCATATGCATAGATTCCAGAATTTGCATATGCTACCATTTCAGGTGGCATAATTAAAATATTGTCATCAGATTTATGAATAAATTGATGAACGTCTTCTGATTCAATTTCTTCCCAAATTGGATAAGTATATTCAGGTCTCAATCTTTTAACCCGTAATATACCTCTATCTCTTGCAGTTACAGGATCTACAATTTTTTCAAAGAATATTTCCCCATCTATCATAAATTCAGAGAACCATTCATTGACATTCATATTTGCATCCATTACATCATTAATAATGTAATTCCATTCTCTGTTTAAATTTGCTATAATATTTTCATTTTGAAGTAATCTTTTATTTGTAACTTCAAGTGAAATAAATTTATTTTGATCATCAAAGTTTATTGCTTCATCTTCAATTTCACCTAAACAGAAAGAAATATCAGGGAAGAATGACATATCCCTCCAAACTTTTAAACGATTTATTTTACCAGGTTCAGCAGTATATACGAAATTATTCCAATGACCTGCTTGTCTTTGGAATTCAGCAGAAGACACAGTTGTAACGTCTTCCATGTCAGTGGCACCAGGTATAGGTTCTCGTTTATATTTATCACCTTGGTTATCAAATGTATTGTATAGTCGCTTAAAATGTTGTTGTTGTTGAGATTTAGTCCATCTATTTCTTCGTACAAATGGTTGAACAACTTTTCTAAAGAGATCGGCCATGTAGTTCGCTCCTTATTAAATTTTAGCACAAAAACCCGAATTCTCGCTCCTAAAATCAATAAATATTATTCATAGATAATATTTATATGAATTGACGGGAAGTAATAACTTAAATAAAAAGGAACTACATGAAGAATAATAGAGGTAGGAGAAGTAAATTTAAAAAAGGAATTTATGTTCCTGAGAACCCAGAAAAATATAAAGGTAGTAAAAGTCCAGTATACCGATCAAGTTATGAATTAAAATTTATGAGATTTTTAGATAAAACTGAAGCAGTTTTAGAATGGAGTTCTGAAGCTCTAGCTATAGGATATATACATCCTTTAACAGGTAGACCTGCCCGTTACTATCCAGATTTTTTAATTAAATATAGAACTAAAAATAATGATTACCAAATTGATTTAATAGAAGTAAAGCCAAAACGAGAAACTTTACCACCAAAAAAACACGGCAATAAAAAACCCAAGACTATTCTCTACGAGAAAAAAACTTGGGCTATAAATCAAGCTAAATGGAAAGCTGCACAATCATTTTGTGATAAAAGAGATATAAATTTTAGATTAATAACTGAAAATGAATTAAATATTTGTTAACAATTATATATCCCTAATTTCTTTCCAAAACTCTTTATCGTCAATTCTAATTTTTACTTTTATAATAAAATATTCAAAAATACCTATTTTTTCTTTATCTAAATATGTTTCAATATATATTTGAGAGTATCCTAATATATTATAAATTTTTTCTAACTCATATCTAACATAAGTATCTATTGTTTTGTCTAATTTGTTAATATTTTTTAAAACATTGGAATGATTAAACTTATATTCATAAAACGCATTATTAATGTGTCTATCTAAAATTTTATCCAAACTTTTTTCGTAATAAGATTTTAAAAAATATTGAACCATTTTTTCTTCTTCTGATTCAGAATGATAAATAACATACATCACATCTTGAGAAGAAGAGTAAGTTAAAGGGATGAAAGAACTCATTGGAAAATTTCTCTTTGTTTGTTATATTCGATTACAGGATTAATTGCTTTTTCAACATAATCCATTTTATTAACAAATTCTCTAAATTTATTTTTAGCAAAATATTGAAAAATATCTTTACCTGATGCAGGTTCATAATCTTCTACTGTTTGTTCTAAAATTTTAACTAATTTCTCGGGAATATGAGTTAAATCGATTAATATAGAATTCCTTTTAAATCCAATCTTAGCTTGTTTTCCTAAAGTTAAAGGAACTTCCTTTTCTTCTCCATCGACAGTTTCTTTTATTAAAATAGGAGAAACCTTTTCATTTCCTTCTTCATCAATTTCAGGATCACCATTTTCATTTAAGATTTGTTCAGTTAAGACTGTCTTATCTTCATATAAAGCTTGCAATTTTGAATTATCTTCTACATATTTTTCAGCAGTTTTTTCTCCTAAACGTTTTTTAACAGAAGGATCTTTCATCATTCTCTTAATAATATTTGGAATGTTATCGCCGGCATCACCATGAAGAATTTTTACTTTTAATGCTTTCAGCGGATCATCTGTTTTCATGAATTTACATTTCATTGGATCATAAACTTTAACATTTTTATACCGAAGAAGTTGAACATAGTCTCCATCTGATGTAATAATAGTAGAATTTTCATCTTGGTGTAAACGAACATATGCGCCTATAATATCATCAGCTTCCATATATTGAATACGAATTACCATAAAAGGAAAATACAACTTCATTTCTTTTAGTAATTCATCCATGGCATTAAACATACTATCCCAATCTATATCATCTTGAGCATCTCTTTTTTCTTTTCTATTTCTTTTGTATTCAGGATAAATCTTTCTTCGCCAATTTTGTTTACTATCTGCTGCTACAATGACTTGATCAGGTTCAAATTTATGACAAAATGAAAAAATAGAGTTATACATTACATGTTTAAAATAACCCCATCCTACATCTTCTATATCTTTACGGCAAGCAAAAAAACTACGGTATGCCATATGATTAAAATCTATTAATAAATTTTTCATTGTTTCTCCAATTCTATATGGAGATTATTATAACTGATTATTCTAATAGTTCAAGCTTTTCTAAATCTTCTCATTAATTTAGAATTATGTTTCTTTAAAGATTCAAGAACTACATCATCTTGTAAAGGCTTTTCGCGTGGAACATATTTACCTTCATCACAACTGAATTTGTTTTCTGCAATAAAACATGCACATTCTCTAAGAGTTGCATTATTTCCAATAGCATTTCTTCTAGCTTTTCTTCTTTGGAAAGTTGAACATTCAGATTCAGTTAACGGATCAATACTTTCTTCTACTTTATCTGCTAACCAATGTCGATTAAGTGCAGATTGTCCTCTTCCTTCATTAAGAATGAATTCGTCTTCAATCTTAAAGTATTCTTTAATTGATTCATTGTATTGATTTATATCTCTACGTTTCATTCCTAATGGACTTGGAACATCAGCAATACCTTGAGTCGCATTAATTGATTGGCTTACAGTTCCATCTGCAACTCCAGGACCTGCAACTGCCGCAGTACCACATTCATCAAGTTGATCCACAGAAAATCCATAATCGTTTGCAAATCCTATTACATCTTCCCATACTTTTATGTTTTTAGATAGTAATTCATTTATTATTTCTTCTCCCAATTCATCTTCAAATTTTCTTATATTTGTTAATGGTTTAGGGTTATGAGGTGATATAGTCGAATATGCGACTTTAATAGCAGTTTCAAATTCATTATTTTCATTTACTTGGTTGAAGTCTGACATCTCATCAACATCCAAATTAACTTGATCGTTATCAGTATTTCTATAATTTACATCTTGTGATTGTTTTTCTGCATCAGGATCAATAATCACTTGTGCATTTTCAGGTTCCATATCATTATCTACAACATTTTCTTCAAATACATCAGAATCATCTTCTTCTCCTAACATATCATCGAATTCATTTAATTTTTCTAAAATATTAGTTCTAAGACCTTCTAATGCATATTTTAATCTTTCATTATTTGTCTTTTTAATATCAGAAGGAGTTACAGAATCTACATCTACATTAAATTCATCATATTTATCCCTTGTAGAAGATGGCATGGTAGTATCTTTATTTCCTAAATCTCTTGGTTCTCGTTCCATTTGATTTTCTCCTTCAGTTTCCATTACTGGATCAGTTTGATCTATATCTGTTTGTTTGTACATTTGTTCACGTTCTTGTCTATTTCTTTTTTCTTCAGCTTCTTTTTTCTTCATTCCTGATTTTGATAAAGAAGAAATTTTACTATCAATTTGAGATTCTTTATCTTTTAATTTAGCTTTATCTTGATTTAATGATGCGATTCTTTTGGCAGTTGCTGGATCAACTTGGCTTATTATATCATCTTCGCTTAACTTTAGACCATCATCTACATCATATTCGTCTTTTAAATCATCTATTGGTCTTTCATTAGGTAATTGATCCTCAGGTAATGAATCAATTAAATCATCTTCAATTTCATCTTCATAAATTACTTCTTCTTTTCTAACCCTCTTTTTGTAACCATATCCTTCTAATGTTACAAATTGATCATCTTCATTAGTAATTTTAAATTTTTGCCCATGCCATTTAACGAATTTAGACATTACTTTTCTCCATCATTGTTTTTATTTATATCTATAATCGAGTCTCTCATTCCATATATTGAAATACAAATAGCGTCAGCTATTCCATCTGATGGGGTTCTGCTCCTTTTAGTTGGAAGAAGAGATATATTAGGACAATTAGTTTCACAAAAATCTATGGCATCTTGTTTATCACCAGACCCTTTAGAAGTACCAAATATCAAACGTTTCCATTCTTGTGGTCTGACTGTTTTTACTGGAATACCTAATGCAGCACATATTCCGTGTAGACCTCCTGTAGAATATCCAAAATTAAACATAGAAACACCACCTTGTCCAGGTCTAGCACCTACAAGTTCAATATAAACTTTATCTGGTTTATTTGCAATTAAAAATTTTGCTACTAAAGAGAAATCTACAACAGTATATGTTTTTTTAACTGGAGTTATTTTATGTGATGGCATAGGAACTACACCAATAACTTCTCCATTTTCACATACTGCCATTCCTCCAGTATTTCCAGGATCAATACCAACAATTTTCATTATTAATCTCTCCAACTCCTTCCATCATTATGACCATCAAATCGCACTTTTTTTGCCCATTTTTTAATAACAGATTCCATTAATGCAGGCATAAATTTTTCACCGCAATCATTACAAATAAATTGAATATCTTCTTTTGCTCCAAGTTCATTTTCATTTTTGTCTATTGTTAACTTTTCAGTATTTTCGCTTCCACAATTTGGACATGCGACTACATCTTCACTATAATCTGGTTGTTTTACTGGTTTCATTTGTCTCCCCTTGGTAATTCTTTAATTGGATATGATCTATCAAACACGACAAAACGAGTGTCAACAGAATCCATTCCATGTATACCTTCATCTACATCAAATTCAGTATAATCTCTATTATTTTCATCAAAATTAAATGCATTTCCTAATGATGGTAACATCTTTACCCATTTTGAAACAGATCCTCCAAATGAATTACCTTTATTTGTAAATAATTCGAGATCTGAAGCTAATTTTTTATATTTTTTAAAAATAAATTTAGTTAATAATTTAGAATATCCTCTACCTCGTTCAGATTCTAAAGTAGCAGATCTACTCAAAATTGGCATTAATCCATCAACACTAAATTTTTCTCCATCAATAACATCGACTTGGGATGCTGAAACTAATCTATCATTAACAAATAATCCATAATTTATAATTTTATCTTTAGGTCCATATTCCATATCGACCACTTCTCTAATTTCAGAATCTCCATTTTTCCACAAAACTTTAGCAGAATCTTCATAATCATTAAAAATATCAGATGGATCCCAATCTTTTGGATTATAACCCTCCTCATCATAGTCTTCATAATTATGAACTTTAGGCATCTCAGATAAAACTTCTTCAGTTATAGTTTTATCATGGAATTCTTTTTCAGTAGAAAATGGAGCAATTTTAATTCTACTATTTTTATAAATTCTATAAAACATATAATATTTAACATCATCTTTAGGCATTATATAATATCGACCTTCAAGAACTGCACCTTCTTTAGTTGGATCATTTTGTTCTCCTAAAAACATAAGATATTCAGCATCACCTACAGCTTCTTTTATTGCAGTTTCCATTGATTTTTTAAGTCTATCAAATGTTAATCCTTTAGAAGAAAAAACAGTATCTCCATTTTTTTCAGCATTACGAAGTAATCTTCCTATTATTCTTAAACTATTTGTAGATAAATTTTCATCAAAAATAAAAATCTGATCAATAACATCATCTATAAAATGCTTTACTTCGGCTGGTTCTAAATTATTTTTTAATATTGAAGGATTATTTTTTGCAATTTTTGCTACACTTCTTGTAACTACATCAAAATCAGTACCATCAATTAATCTTTGTTTTCCACTTCCAAATGGTACATTGGTAGAATGGGCAAATGGACCAAGATATTTAATTTCAACATTTCCTATTCCATCTAACAATACATCTGTATCTCCTCCAGTTCCTCCTATCCATTTACCAGCAGTTAGTGCTATTAATATTTCACCAGGACCAACATCACCAGCAGTAACATCAATTAATTTATTAAATACATCAGGATCAAGTTTATATGAATCTAATGTACCAACCTGTGAAATTTTAAAATTTTGAGGAACCACAGAATTAGGATTTTTTGTTCTTTTAATAATATACTGAACTAAAGGACTATTTGGATTGTCATTTAAAATTTTCATTACGTCATGCACTAAATTAGGTCTAATATTAGATTCTAATTTTTTCTGAATATGTGTTTCTACTAATATAGATAAACCAAAATAATCATTAAATCTCATTTTCTAATCCCATTTTTCTAAATATGTTGTGTTCTAATAATTTTTGTTTAACATTTTTTAATTTTTCAGGACTAAAATATGGTTTTTTTGTTAATTTTCTTTCTTCAGTAAAAAAGAATTGATGCCTTGAATTTAATATATCAGTTCCATCTATAATGTTATAATATTTCAATATAGTCTTAATATTGTTTTCTACCAAAATATATTCATTATGAAGTAATGTATGACATAAAGATTCCATTGATTCCATTAAAATCCCAACTTCCTGATCAGATTTCTTTAAAACATCAAAAATGATTTTTATATCTTCCCTTGAAAGGACATTTCCTATTTGAGATCTTTTATCAAATTGAATTTGTTGTAATTTGGTTTCTAATTTATCTCTTATATCGCCCATAAGGAATTTCCTCATAATATTTTTATTATTTTTATGTTATAATAACATTCTAACTTATTTATAATGTTTTTAATTAAGGATATTTATGTTTAGTAGTAAAAGTTTAGAAAAATACCAAAAACCAGAATTAATTGAAAAATATTCTGAAAAAATGAATGCCATGAAAACAAAGGCATTAGAAAAATTTAATGAACTGCAAAATCAAATAGAAAAAGATTTAGTTCCTATCGATAAGACCAACTTAGCAGGTGAAACTAATAAAAATATTCATTTATTTCATACATATATAAGTAGACAAACTGAAGAAAAAATAGCATTAAGTAATTTAAAAGTTAATAAAGAAAAAATAGAAGGTGAATTATTTGATTTTTATAGAAATCATTCAGACATTTCTTCTAAACTAAAATATGAAAATGCTATTGCCAAATATGTTTATGCTCATCCATGCTATATAGCAATAAATAAACTAGTAAAGGTTCAAGAAACTTTAGTGGGGTATTTGGAAAATATTATAACTATGATAAGAGACAGAGGTTTCGCAATTAAAAATGTTATTGAAGCAGTGAAGATTGAGATGGGAATGTTTTAAATGTCAAAAGAACGATGGTTACACATTGAAAAAATAGATAATATAAATGCTAGAGTAACTACCAATCATCCTAGTATTTTTGGGGAACTATATAACCATCTTTCCTACTTTGTAGAAAATTATCGTTTTATGCCTAAATATAAAATGGGAATGTGGGACGGTAAAATATATTTTATGCAAAAAAATGGCATATTCCCTATAGGTCTTCTTAAATATGTCTATAAGTTTGTTAAACAAAATGGAATTAAAATAACTATAGATAAATCTTTAACAGAAAAAAAAGTAATAACAGATTTTGCAGATATAACAGAAACCTGGTTAGGTGAAAATGAAAATGGAGACCCATGGGTTCCATATAACCATCAAATATCAGGAGCATTAAATGCATTAAAATATAATAGATGTATATTAGAACATGCAACATCGGCTGGTAAATCATTAACGATGGCATTAATTATAATGTACAAATTATTAAAGAGACAAAATAAAAAAATTTTAGTTCTAGTTCCAAGTACAGGTCTAGTAAAACAATTAACAAGTGATTTTATAGAATATGGAATTTCTCCAGAATGGATAGGTAACTTTTATGGAGGACAGAAAGATACAGAAGAACAAATTATAATTTCTACATGGCAATCAATGTGTAGACAAAAAGAATTGGTTAAAACCTTCGATATGTTAATTTGTGATGAGGTTCATAATTTACGGGGAAATGTTGTAAGAAGTGTTGCAGACAATGCAATCAATGCAAATACTAGAATTGGATGTACTGGAACACTACCTGATCCTAAAGTGGATAAAATGAGAATTGAAGGGTCTTTAGGTCCAGTAGTTCATAAAGTAACTGCAAGAGACCTAATAGATGATGGTCATGCATCAGACGTTTTAATTAAACTTGCTTATATTTTTCATAAAAAAGATATTAAGAAAAAAATTAAAGGTTTACCATATGACGATGAACGTAAATTCTTAGAAGAATATGAACCAAGAAATAAAGTTATTCGACATATAGTAAAAACTCACCATAAAGCAGACCATAACTGTCTTGTTTTAGTTGATCATATAGAACATGTGGAAAGATTAGAGGAATTATTAAAAACATTGGGAGAAGATAGACATATATTTGTTGTAACTGGAAAAACAAAACCAGATGAAAGAGAGAAAATAAGAAAATTTGTAAATAAAAACAAAAAATGTCTAATAATTGCTACTTATGGTGTGTTCTCAACGGGTATATCAATTAAAAGGTTACATGCTGTAATTTTTGGATCTGCTGGTAAATCAAAAATAAAAACTTTACAGTCTATTGGTCGTGGATTAAGATTACATAAAGAAAAAAGTAAATTAATGTTGTATGATATCGGAGATGATCTTTATTATTCAAATAGACATTTACAAAAAAGATTAGAAATATACGAAAAATCTAAATTTGATATAATTGTCGATGAAATAAATTTGGAGAAATACTAATTATGGCAGTATTCCGAAATGCGACAAATCAAATAATAAGAACTATGATTAATGGTTCTAGACGTTCAGTTAATCCTGGACAATCTATACATGGTCCAGAATCATTATCTTCCATACCAGGATTAGAATTAATAAAAAAGAATAGAAGAACAGTAATTACTCCTATTAATAGTAAATCTAATTCTCCCCCTAAAAAAAGAAAATCAAATACAGTCTTAACTCCATCTAGAACAAAATCAGTATTTACTAAACAAATAAATGAAGAACTTATCTATCATAAAAAAATGGTAGAATTGGGTGATTTACCTAGCGTTTCTATTGCAATTTTAACGAAAGATTCATATAAACTAATTTATGAATGTTGCGAATCATTATTAAGTAAAGTAAAATATAAAAATACAACTATAACCATATGTGATACTGGAACAACAGATAAAAACGTTTTAAAGTATTATGAAGAATTAAGTAAAAAATGTAAATCTAAAGGATTTGGATTTCAGATAATAAAAATGAATTATTATCAATTCAGTAAAAATTATAACGAAGTTGTAAAACAAATAAAAACTGATTATTTTTTAATCCAAAATAATGATACAAAAGCAATTAATGATTATGTAACAAAAATGATGGGAATTGCAGTATTAAATAAAGTTGGCTCAGTAGGACCAAGAATGAAATATCCTGATGGTAGAATACAACACGATGGTCAACATATTTTCCAAATTTCAGGTGAACATAGACCAGGAACAGCAGGACATTTAAATATTGGTCTTAGAGATACACAATTACCAAAATCAGAAAAAAGATCAAAAATTGTTGATGGTAATACTGCTGCTGGATGTTTACTAAGAACTGATGATTTTAGAAAAATAAATGGATTCGATGATAAGTATCTTGATATTTTTCAAGATGTAGATCTTATGATTAAAATTCCTTTTATGACAAATAGATTTAATTATTGTAATAGAAATGCTGAGATAGTACACCATGATAATGCATCTAGACTTTCAAATGGACCAAGTGCAGAAAGAATAAATGCGATGAGACAAGATACAATGTATCTAAAACGCAAATGTGATATAAACGGATGGAAAAGAAAATTACCAGAGAATGTAGATTTCAGTATTGTCGTTCTTTCTTATAGTTATGACAAATATTGCGATATGTTAAAAAGTTTAGAATATCAAAATGGAGACCATACCATAGAAATTATAGGAATACCAAATTATTATGGTATGTATGATAATGTATTTAAAGCATATAATGATGCAACAGATGTTTCGTCTGGTAAATATATGATATATTGTCATGATGATATTGAAGTTACTCCTGAATTTTTAAATCAAATAAAAACTAATATTTCAAATTTAGATTCTAAAAATATAAAGTGGGGAGTTTTAGGTCCTGCTGGAATTTTTCAAAATACTCATAATAGTGCATTTTATTTATTAGATAAAAATAAAATACCATTTAACATCCCAGATGAAGTAAATAATGAACCTTATACTGAAGTAGAATCATTGGATGAATTATGTCTTATAACTCAAAAGAATAAAGATATAAGATTCAGTGAAGATTCATTAGATGGTTTTCATTTTTATGGAATTGATATATGCAAACAAGCATTATTAAAAGGAATGAAAAATTTTGCTATAAATTCATATTGTCATCATAAATCAGATGGATCAAAAAATATTTATGATAGGAAAAAATTCTCTGATTTCGTTAATAAATTAAAAAGATGGCATATGTTTGCAAAGTCAAATAAAATATATCAATGGAGAACCACAACTGCTCATTGTAATGGAAAAGTAATAATTATTTATGCTACACCAGATTACATACAAAAGGAATTAAACGGTTCACCATTAATTATAACAGCATGAATATGAAATTTAGGTGTTGAAAAATAAACCTACTATAATATAATTAATTCTTACAACTCAGGGGTTTAAAACTAGTGTTCCCATGCTCTGTAATATTGGGCTGATCAGAAAAAACACGGGAGAAGGTCATTTTTAATGGGGCCAACAACCATTAATATATGGCGGGCGTTTTGTGTAGTTGTACGCTGGGTAAATAATGTTGGCGTCTGATACCATAAGGCATCCACAGACGATAATAAAAAGGGTCGTAGCTGCTACTATGTCACATACTGTGAAGGTTCTAACTTTTTAACCTAAATTAAAGTTAGAGTAGAGGTCTATGTGCAGCCCACCCGAAAATCGGAATTTTACTCCAGAAGGGAATCTTTTCTTTGATGGTATATATATGTAAAATAAAAGTTAAATAAATAACAAAGTAAATAAAAAATTTAAAACTATCTTTAAATAAATTAAACTAATCTTAAACTATTTAAATAATTAAGATAAAGGTAAGTTTTTCCTCAAACGGCCTATAGGCCTATAATAAAAATTAGGAAAAAGGAAAGGTAAAAATTAGGAAAAAGGAAAGGTTTAGTTAATACCTAAATCACTAAGTTGTTGTAAGGTATCTTTAGTACTAGTATGTAAAATTCCAGTTCCACCAACGCTTACCCATCCAGGTGTATCTTTATTCTTTGATTTTTTACCGTAAAGTTTAGTATCAGTATCATCAATAAGAATATCATTAGGTCCATTTGCTTCTTCAAATTTATTTCGTTTAATAATTACACGATCAGCATTTTTTTGAAGGCCATGAGTTTTTAACCATTCTCTTTTTCCTTCTTCTGCTAAGTTACGTTTAATTACAATTCCTTCGTTATTAGGAATATCAATAGAAGAAGAAGGAGAACTTAGGATATTTAATTCGGAAATTTTACCTTCTTTACGAAGGTTCACCAAAGTATCCCATAGTTCTTTACCATCATCTAACCACTTAAGGTTCCTCCAGAAATCTAAAGTCCTTTTTTCATATAAGGACCAATCTTCAGGAGTGAAAAGTTTTTTCTTTTTTAATCCAAGATCAAACCCAGGTATAACTGCCCAGAAATAAGCTTTAGCTCTATGCTTTGCTGCTTTTTTATCTTTATCGCTCTTTGCTATGGATACGAAATAATCTTCAATCTGATGCTCTATTAGACCCCATTTACTTTCATCTTTGAGGTTAATTTTGTTATAAAGAGGGGTTTGTTTAAATCTTTCAACAAATCCTCCCATAAAATCGACAAGAACACCATCCATATCAACGAAGATATTAATATCCATATCATTTTCCTTTTCTTCTATCAAAATTTGTGAGAAAAGATTTGTAGCACGGTTTCCACTATTGTCAAGTGATTCCTTAAGTCTATTAAATGACTTTTTAGCTGTTGGTCCAACTGCAACACCACCCCAACGGCCGTCATTTACATGACCTAATTTATAAGAACCAAATGTTGACTTCTCCCAAGATTCATCTAGTTCACCTTCAATATTAGCAGTATCTACAATGAATGTAACATTGGAATCATCATGAACTGGTAACATTTTACCCATTGGTTGAACTTTATAAATTACAGGATTTCCTCCATTTCTTCTGCATATATCTTTAGCTATGTCTTTAGCTTCATTAATATCTGATGTAATTATTACAGGCTCTTTTTTCCAAATTTTTAATTTATCTTTAACTTTGTTATTTGTACTTGTTCCTGCATAATACATAACATTATTTTCTTTTAGAAGATCTTTTTTATTTCTTTTCCATGAATGATGATATAAGTTAGATTCTCCTTGATTTATGAAATATGGAGTTTCAAAAGAGGGTAAATCTTCAAAATAATCTTTTAATGTAGATATTGCTTGATTTCCAATTTTTCCAAATCTACCAAGTATCAATTTATGATTACCTGGTTTGTTTCCAAAAGGAGGGGGAATTAAATGAGATTGGTCATTAATTGGTACATATCCTGTTATTCTTAACCATTCGTCGTTTTTATCTGCATCGTGTGATATTATTACATCCCATCCCATTCCATCAGCAGGATTTATTAAATCTGGAAATTCTCCATAATCAAATGGGATAGGATTTGGGTTTCCCCATTTTTTATGTACACCTTTATTTTCTTCAATTTTTAATCTTGGTAGTGTATTTTTCAAAAATGTTAATATTTCATCAAATGAAATCACTTTACGTTCATTTTCGAATAAAATTTTGTTAAATTCATTCTCTATGTAATTCATATAATATATCCCCAAAAAATATATTTATACATTTTTCATCAATGAAATAACCTATTGATAATAGATTTTTTTGTGCTATGATATCTAAACATATGTTATATTTTTGTTTACAAAAATGTTTTTGATATATTTTTTTAGGATCATAAATACAAACACTATGATGATGAAAGAAATAATATTGTTAATTAAAACATAGACCAATTAAAACAAAAATATATTTTAATAATTTGTAGAGAAATATATCCTAATTTTTACCGTTGATAGGAGATAACGAATGTCTTATAAAGCTTTAGCTGATTACACCCAATATTCAAAATACGCAAGATATAGTAAAGAAAAAAATAGAAGAGAAACATGGAATGAACAAGTTGAACGTGTATTCAAAATGCACGAAGAAAAATTTGGTAATAAGCTTAATGCTATAAGAGATGAGTTTGAATGGGCTAAAGAAATGGTAAAAAAGAAAAGAGTCTTAGGTTCTCAAAGAGCATTGCAATTTGGAGGGGAACCAATTCTTAAAAAAGAAGCAAAAATGTACAATTGTACAGCCTCGTATGTTGATAGAGTTGAATTCTTTTCTGAATGTATATATCTTCTTCTTTGTGGTTGTGGTGCTGGATTTTCAGTCCAAAGTCACCATGTAGAACAACTACCAAAAATAAAAGAAAGAACAAAAGGCGGAAAACTTTTTGTTATACCTGATACCATTGAAGGCTGGGCAGATGCTATTGGTGTTTTAATGCAAAGTTACTTTGTCACTGGTAGTAAAACATATAAATCATATGATTATGGTCTTATAGATGGATATGAAGGTTATAGAGTAGAGTTTGATTATAGTCAAATTAGACCAGAAGGTTCTCAAATATCATGGGGTGGAAAAGCTCCTGGTCCAAAAGGTTTAGAAAATGCAATTAATAATATTGAAAAATTAATGGACGATATTATAAAGAATAAAAAACAAGATAAATTAAAACCAATAAATGCATATGATATTGTCATGCATTCATCTGATGCAGTGTTATCTGGTGGTATTAGGAGATCTGCTACAGTATGTTTGTTCTCACCTGATGATGAAGAAATGATTAATGCTAAAACTGGATCTTGGTTTATAGATAATCCTCAGAGAGCTAGATCAAATAATTCTGCTCTATTAATTAGAGATGAAATTACAAAAGAACAATTTTCAAATTTTATGAAATCCGTTAAAGAATTTGGTGAACCTGGATTCATTTGGAGTGATGATAAAGAAGCATTGTATAATCCATGTGTTGAGGTTGGGATGTATGCTAAAACAGAATCAGGAAGATCTGGATGGCAAGTTTGTAATTTATGCGAAATAAATGGTAAAAAATGTAAGTCAGAAGAAGAATTCTTAGAAGTATGTAAAGCTGCGTCTATATTAGGTACTCTTCAAGCAGCATATGATAATTTTGATTATGTTTCAAATGCAACAAATGAAATTGTTAGAAGAGAGGCATTACTTGGAATTTCAATTACTGGTATGATGGACAATCCTGAAGTATTATTTGATCCAAAAATCCAACGTAAAGGTGCAAAACTTATTTTAAAAGAAAATGAGAAAATTGCAAAAATTATAGGGATTAATCCATGTGCCAGGGCTACTTGTGTAAAGCCTGCAGGTTCAACTTCTTGTATACTTGGAACTGCATCAGGAATCCATCCTCATCATGCTCGTAGATATTTTAGAAGAGTTCAAGCTAACAAGTTAGAGTTTCCTGTTCAACATTTTATGAAATATAATCCAATGGCAGTAGAAGAATCTGTTTGGTCAACTAATAAAACTGATCATGTTATAACATTTTTATGTGAAGTCCCTGAAGGTGCCAGAACTAAAAATCAAGTTAATGCTGTTAGTTTATTGGAACATGTTAAATTAACTCAACAGAATTGGATTGAATCTGGTACAAGAGTCGATAGATGTATGAAACCATGGATAAGACATAATGTTTCTAATACTATTAATGTAAAAAACGATGAATGGGATGACGTAGAAAAATTCATATACAATAATAGAAAATGGTTTGCTGGAATTTCATTACTTCCTAATTCAGGTGATAAAGATTATCAGCAAGCTCCTATGTGTACAGTTTATACTCCAAAAGAAATGGAGAAAGAATATGGTGATGGTGTTGTAATGGCATCAGGATTAATTGTAGATGGCCTTCATGCATTTAATAATAATTTATGGACAGCATGTGATTGCGTTCTTGGTATTGGAGAAAAATTGGAATCTTATGATAAACCAGAAGAACCATTTCTCCCTCCAAAAAATGGATATAGTAATAATGAATGGACTAAGAAGTTAGCTAAATATTCTGAAGATATAACCAAATACCATGATGATCTAGATGAATGGAATCTAATGGAATCTAAGATAGATTGGGTAAGAAGAGTAAAACAATTTTCTGAACGTTATTGTGATGGTGATGTTCGCCGTTGTACATATCTTATGAAGGACGTACATAATTGGAAGTTGTGGTTGGATCTAAAACGAGAATATGTTGATATTGACTGGTCTCAGGTTGTAGAAGACGAATATGAAATTGATGTTGGTAGTCTGGCTGGTGAGGCATGCAGTGGAGGAAAATGTGATTTAGGCGATTTAGGAAAATCAATAGATGCTAAAAAAGAAACTGAAAAATATGTGATTAAAGATGATGAATCATCAGTAGCTTGAATATTTAATTAGTTACCCTATCATTAAAAATGATAGGGTAATTTTTTATATAAACCCCTTATATTATTAAAGGAGAAAAAATGATAGTAGAAATTAGGCAAGGAGAAGGTGGAAGAGACGCTAAAGATTTAGTAGAAAAATTATTTGGAATTTATAAGAGATTTGCGAGCAAGGAGTGTCTTTGACCTTAAAATAATAAAAGAACTTCCAGGGTTCATTTCGTTTGAAGTTAAAGGGAGAAATGTTGAGATTTTTTTGAATGAAAGTGGAGGTCACCGATGGCAAAGAGTTCCCCCAACAGAAAAGAGAGGAAGAGTCCATACATCTTCTGTTACTGTAGCAGTTTTAGATAATTTCATAAAAGAAAAGGTAGAACTTAAATCGTGGGAATATAATATCAGAAGATATAAAGCATCTGGTAAAGGAGGTCAACATAGAAATAAAGTAGAAACTGCTGTTGAGTTATTGCATTATGAAACAGGTTTGACTGCTAAATGTGACGAAGAACGCTCTCTTAATTCCAATATAGAAATTGCGTTACAAAGATTAACCGAAAAGGTTGAACAATTTAACAATGATAAAAAGATTGATGAAAGGTCTAAAAATAGAAAGTACCAAATTGGGACAGGAATGAGAGGAGATAAAATTAGAACAGTACAAGAACAAAATGATCAAGTAGTTAATCATTTGAATGGAAAAGTTATGCCAGTTAAAAGTTATTTCAAAGGATTCATCGATGAATTATATTAATTTATCATCTTCCCACCAGAAACCCCACCACCTAAAGGTGGTGGGATCATTCACAAATCGTATATTATATCATTATCTTGTTGGAGGCCAAATGATTTAACGAGTTGACCTGCAACTGCGTTAGCTTCGTCTTCTATTTGACCACCTACTACTGGTATATCTCCAACAAGACGACCTTCAATATCTTGTTTAAAGTGAACTAATTCGTGAGCTAGAGTTCTTAATGCATCTACAAATGCTCTACTTCCTGCCAAAGCACCTATTGTTCTTTCTTTTGGATTATATACACCAGTTGTCATAGGACCTTCTCGGTTATACATTAATCTAATAGATGGAAGTTCTTCTAGTTTAAGATAATTTTTACAATGATTTAAGAATTTATCTAGAATATATTCATGTTCAATTGTATAATTCAATTCTTCATCTAATTGGGTTCTATGTCCACCCTGAATTGTATTAGAAGGATTTTGCATTATAGACCATGATAAACCTTCAAAAATATATGTTTCTGATATTGTTCCATTTTTCTCTACGTCTATCCATACATTAACATTAGGAGTTTCTAATAAAATATCTTCAGCTTTTTGTTTAGCATTATCAAGAATGAATTTAGTATCGTGGATAGTTCCACCAATTAATCTATCTTTTGAAGACTTAATTAAAAATTTAACTATATCTTTTGTTAGATTTTTAGGATCAGTATTTTCATTTAAAATTTCATCGCTTAGAATAGATTTTAATTTAGTTTCATCTGTAGGTTGGTCAAAATCAAATTCCATTATTCTCCACCTCCACCATCTCCACCTCCGGCGTCACCACCTGCATCTCCACTTCCATCTTCATATCCCCCAAACCATGGTCCCCATAAGTAACCACCACGACCACGTTTAGATTTTCTTTTACTCTTCTTTTTCTTAGCTTCATCAAGTTCTTCTTCTTGTTCAGTTTCGTTTTCTTTATTTTCTTTAGCTTTTTCTCTTGCTTGTTCTTTAGCTTCATCTGAACTAATGAATGCATCTTTTATATTTAATCTTATATTATTTCTTAAATCATCATCTTCTGACATTTTATATCTCCTATGTTTATATATTTATATCTGGATTGTAGGATTACATTCATCTATAGATTCTATTTTTGTGAAATGATTTTCTTTCTTCAATCTAATTATAGAATCAAAGTCATCTTCACTTATCTCGGATTTATGAGTTATAATATATACACAATGATTTGAATTACTTTGTTTAAACTCAGTTTTAAGATAATTCATAAGCATTCCTATTCCATATGAACACATAGAAGAATCTAATATTTCATCTAATACTAAAATATTACAATCGACAGAATTTCTCATTCTGGATACACTAACAGTTGTAAACATCCATGCTAGATCTATTCTTTTTTGTTCTCCACTTGAGAAATTTTCGTATGAAAATTGATCTCTGTTACGGGATTTAAGAGTTTCTTTTAATTGTGAATCGAATGATATTGTATAATGTGCATTTAATAATGACAAATGTTTATTCATTTTTTTGTTAAGAAAAGGTAAGATTTTTCTTATTGTATAATTTTTAATTCCTCCATCCCCTAATATAATTTTCATTCTTTCTGCTAATTTAAATTTCTTTTTTGTTTCTTTATAAATTTCTTTTTTATCTTCTATCTCTTTTTTATCTTTTATTAATTCTTTTTTGTCTAATATTTCTACATTAAATTCTTTATTAATTGTTTTTTCTAACTGATTAGTTAATGAATCTATAATTGTTGATAATTTATTTTTTTCTAATTTTAATGATTCTATTTTAGAAATTATAGATTTTACTTTTTTTAATTTTGGATTTATTTCATTTTTTTCATTATCTAATTTAGATAATTCTTTTTCTGAATCTAATATGGTCTTTTCGTATACTTTTATTTCATTTCTCAAATCTTCTTCATGTTTAGTTGAATGTTCACTATCTGTTGGATTATTACAAATAGGACAGATAGGATTTTCTTTCATGTTATCTATTTTTTTTAATGTTTTTCTTATATCATTATTATTTTGTCTGATTATTTGAGATTGTGTAGAAATTTCGGATTTTATTTCGCTAATCCTATTAGTTAATTTATCTTCTATAACTTCAAAATTTTTGTTAGGTATTTCTATTTTTTTCAATTTGGTTTTATGTTTTTTCAATGATTCTGAAATTTCTTTTATCTCTTCCTCTTTTTCTTTTTCAAAATCATTTTTCATTTTTTCTAATTTTTTGAATGTATCAACTCGTTCTTTATAAGATTTCATTAAACCTTTTAATTCTAATTCTGATAATTTTATATCTTTTTTTAATTCATTGAAATCTTCTTTTGATTTTTCGAACATTTTTCCAAATACAGACAAATTCATAATATTTTCCAACAAATCACGCTTTTGACTAGTTGACATTTTGAAAAATGGAGTTGAATAATTAATATTTAAGGTAATCATGTTTTTAAAACTATCAAGAGATATACCTATCTTGTCATCAATATCTTTTTGTGTAGATTTTTTAGCTGATTTTTCTTTGTTCTCTTTATTGTCTGATTCTTCAGTCTCATCTATAAATCTAAGATAGTTAGGTTTTAATCCTCTTTCGATTCTGTAAGGATGATTATCTATTTCAAATCTAAGATGAACATGACAATCGCAATCGTTAATTGAATTTATCATTTCATTCTGATTTAGACCTCTAATGCTTTTTCCATAAATTGCAAATATAATAGAATCAACGCCTATTGTAGATTTTCCTACACCATTATTAGTCTGTTGTCCTACAACACGACCCATTACTGCATGTATTCCTTTTTTATAATCTATTTTTATAGGTTGAGATCCAACACTAAGAAAGTTTTTTATTTCACATGATTTTATATATAATTTCATTATTTCTCCGATTGTGACCTGATATATAATTCATTTGCATATATTTTTAAATCATTATATGAAATATCATTATCTTTTTCAAATTCAACACTTTCCATATATTCAATCATAAAATTTAATTCATTTCCTTCAAATTCAGTATCTATATCGACTTCTTCATCATCAATTATGACACCTTCAACTTCATCAATTATATCTAAGTTTAAAGGAGAATATGATTCTAAAAGAGTTTCATATTGTAACCTATCTTCATCGGAAATTACTTCATCTATAAAGAATTTTGTCCATGAATTTTTTGATTTTGATAACAATTTTACATTATTTTTAATTTTTGATACATGTAATTTTACATGTTTAGGACTTTTTTTGTTTTCTATGAATTTATACTCTCTTGTCTTCGTATCATAAATAGTTATTCCTTTCTTATCTCTATAATCAGCCCATGTTATTTGATAAGGACACCCACAATATTGCAGATTTCCTTTCTTTTGTCTAAGATGGAAGTGTCCAGAAAACACATCTTTAAAAGATTCAAAATTGCTTACTTTTATATTTCCTTCAAATTTTACACCACGAATCACTTCAAACCCATGTACTTCAAAATGTCCTAAACATAAATCATATTGTTTTTTACCTGTTTCTTCATATTCATTTACAATAGACATAAAATCATGATATTCTTTACTATTTTCACATAACCATGGAAATGCTATTGTTTTACACCCATCTAAATCAAATTCTTTTGTCGTTTTTATTACTTCCAATCTCTCATGAAAGTCAAAAAACATTTTTAATGATGTTATTGAAAGACTTTTTTTATAATAAATATCATGATTACCTATTAATACTTTTATTTCTAAATTAGGATGGGTATTTAATAAAAATTCAAAAACTCTGAAAACTGAAGATTTTATATAAGAATTTATTAATATCCTTTCATGAAAAACATCACCAAGGATCCATAATTGGTCGATTTTTTCATTTTTTATTGTATGGGAAACTTGTTCATAGAAGAATTCTTCTATTATGGTATTAAAGGATTCGGAATTTTTTTTAACCCCAAAATGAAGGTCACTAATTAAGAGTAATTTCATATTTTTTGACTCCTGATATATTTAATTATATCAGAAATCAATCAATATGTAAATCATTTGCCAAAGTATAAGTCATCTTCTTTTTTACTGAAGTCTTTATTTCTATAATAATCTTCAACATATTTCTTTTTTGATTCAGTTCGTTTCTTTTCTTTTTTAATGACCTGAATGAATGCATTTTTAACTATTTGTGTACAGTATGAGAATGCATTATTACTTTTTTCTGGTTTAAATGATGGGCTATATCGTAATAAGAAGAATATAGCTCTAGATTTCATTTCTTCTAGATAAGTATAACCTGAAAAATTTGATTTTGTAGCATAGTTTTCGACCAAATCTAAGAAAATTTCACCTAATCTATCTGATGCTTGACCATAACAAGGCTTTTTTTCAGCAAATTCTAATTTTTTTGACAATTTAATTATTTTTAATTTAATTTCTTCTAATTTGCCTTTTCTTGGTTTCTTTAAATTTTCTAAACGGTCTTTTTCTTTATTAAGAATATCAATTTCATAATTTAATTATGATAAAAAATTTTATTTTTTTTTTTTTTATT